>Ga0209121_10002218_pt1 | contig 19918 bp, 11 predicted proteins | sample Cruoilmetagenom3_FD_187292 | JGI IMG/M metagenome (GOLD analysis project Ga0209121, IMG submission 187292) | Oil polluted marine microbial communities from Coal Oil Point, Santa Barbara, California, USA - Sample 3 (SPAdes) (version 2) | ecosystem: Environmental > Aquatic > Marine > Oil seeps ...
AGCATCGGGACATGGGAAGACGACGGACCAAACATCACGATCGCAAATCCGGGCGCACCCGGCGACCATTTCGGCTGGGCTGTGGCGTGCGGGGATGTGAATGGCGACGGCGTGGATGACGTTATTGTCGGCGCGCCAGAGAACGGCACAACCGATACCGGGGCAGTGTACGTGTATAACGGACCGATACTGGCAGACGCTCCAGACGCCACCATGTTTAAGCCAATGGTTACTGGACAACCTGGTGGACGGTTTGGGCACTCACTTGCATGTGGGGACCTGAATGATGACGGCGAAACAGACCTTCTCGTAGGTGCGCCGACTATGCCCAACAGTGGTGGAGGCGCATTCATATATTATGGGGCTATATCAGGAGTTTATTCTGATTCCAGCTGGAATGTCAGACTGTACGCCAACGACGGCAATGAATTCTTCGGCATCTCTGTCGCATCGGTTGATATCAACGGAGATGATGTATCAGACATCGTAATAGGCGCAAACGAGACCAACCGGACTTATATCAGATATGGGAGCACATCGCTCCCCTCGCCGATCCGTACAACTGACGGGATGAATCTCACGCTTTATGGAGAATCCGGCTCCGACTTCGGGATCTCGGTATCTGCTGCCGGCGATGTGAACAAGGACGGCGTATGCGATCTCATCGTCGGCGCGTCAGAAAATAGTAGCGCGCACATATTCTACGGTGGCGCTCATCCGGACAACACGTCCGACATCAACCTGACCGGAGAATCCGACTCTGACTTCGGTATCTCGGTATCTGCTGCCGGCGATGTAGATTCCGACGGATATGCAGGCGTGATCGTTGGAAGATCTGATAGTACGGCAGAGGTCTTCTATGATGTTGATCTCGGCGTCGATCCGATCGGGATATCAGGCGACTCGAATTTCGGCAGCGTCGTCTCATACATCGGCGATGTGAACGATGACGGTGTCCCTGATGTCGCGGTCGGCGCGCCCGGTGCAGGGAAGGTGTATGCCTACACACCGAAATTCCCTGAAGAGCCGTGGCTTGCTATCGGAGATGTGACCGATCCGAACAACATGACAAAGGTCTGGGAGTACACGACCGTGATAAAGACTGATGACGGCAACTGGACCGGCTATATGCCGGTTTCTGCTGGCAACTCCACTGACAAGACGCTCCGGATCTACCGGGAGATTACGACCGATGCCATTCTTTCGATGTATGTCCGCACCGCTTCAAACAAGAGCGCGGACGCCAGAATATCGGTAAACGGGGTCGAGGTCAATGCGAGCAGCCCTGCCATCGACACAAATGGTACAGGGATGTGGCACAACATCACGCTACCCGGGGATATCACCGAGTGGAGAATCGGAAATAACACGATCACGATCAACGTCACTCCCACTTCTGAGACTCTGAAGATCGGGGGTGCCAGCGGAGCTAAAATGATCCGCGTCATCCTCCCGATCACCCAGCCATTCAAGACGACCGAGAGAACCTCCGATTTTGCCGATGCGATCAACAGATGGACTGCGAGTCATCCGCTCAGTGGCGCCACCAATGTGAGCGAACATGCGGACTGGCAGTGGGTCGATCCATCAACCAATGAGACCGGATGGGCTGTGCCATTCACACTCCACTCAAACTCATCCGGCGCAATCGATGCGACAAACCTTCACGTCAAGGCAGCCCCGTCGCTTGACGAGTATCTCGATATGCTGCTTCCGGATTTTGTCAATTACAATGTGCTCTTTGCGTTTCTGGATACGCTGCTGAAAGGGCACCTGTACACATTCTCGGATGGAAGTTACGAAAAGACTCTGAACTTTACCGGGAACGAAAATCTCACGGTTCACATCGTGCTTCCTGAAAACACAACAGCCGTGTATAAGGCGAACATGGATGTGACCGGACTTCCGAACGAGTCGGTCGGCATCGAGGAGCTGACACTGAACTTTGCAAAGGATGCCGATGCCGCAATCGTGGTGGACTCGGAAGGAAATGTGCATATCAGCTACAGCAAAAACAACCCCCAACTGTGGTATATAAGTAATGAAGGTGGGGCATGGGGTGAAGATGATATCAACAAAGGTGGCAAAGATACCAATAATCTCAGCATGACCGGTGACAGCAGCGATGAACTTCATGCAGCATTCATAAAAAAAGATACTGTCTATTACTCGAGAACCAATGGCGGGATATGGGTGGATAAACAAGACATGCAAGTGGTGAACAACAGCATCAATCCGCCACCATCGCAACCATGCATCGCTGTCGATACCGTAAATGTCCCGCACATCGTCTGGGTCGAGAACGCTTCTGTCTATTATTCCAATAACACCGCAGGCACATGGTCTCCTGCCGCGCGGGTGAACAACACCAACAATGCAACAAGCCCGCTTCTTAACATCGACTCCAACCATACCAAACATCTCGTCTTCCTTGCAAACAGGACTGTGTACTACATGAACACGACAGGTGGCAACTGGAGTGTGCCTGTGCATGTGGATGATAGTACCAATGTCTCACAGGTCTCCAGGTCATCCGACTATAATGATTATTTGTATCTCGCATGGGTCGAGAACGGCAGCACGCTGTACTATTCAAACAACACTGCCGGTTTCTGGTCCCAAAAAGATCCGGTGTACACTGGAACGTCCGTATCGGATCCTTCAATTGATAACGACTATTATAGCGGCACCTCACATATCGTGTGGACTAACGCTGGCGACATATACTACTCCAACAATGCAGGCGGATCATGGAGTTCACCGCAGCTTCTTGGTAGCAACGGATATGAGCCATGCATAGCTGTGGACGCCGATGGGAACATCCACGTTATCTGGGGCGAGGGCAATACGCTTTACTACTATGGTTATGTTCTGAATTACCCGACCAGACCCTACATCGTCATCCACAACAGCACGGTATGGAACTACAACATCGAGGAGGTTAACCACAACGATGCAATGATCGGCAGCATCGCGCTTGGGGATAGTGGCATGGACGCTATATACAAAGAGTTTGACATAGACACGACAGTTGAAGGAAAATCCTACCTATCCATCTACACGAAAGGGAATAATGGCAGCATCAACATCTATGTCAAGGACAAGTGGATCAGATCCGTGTTCATACCACCAAACAGCAGTTTTGTGTGGTACAACATCACCCTGCCTCCCGGCGCATGGGACCGCGGCATAAACGAACTCCGCATCAACGGTTCTGGCATCGATAACAAATATGGCTATGCAAATAGCACCAATGGCGTGAACGACTGGTACTGTGATAATGGGACCATGGAGAGTCTTGATTACACATGGATGATCCGTCTGTATGCCACAGAGTATCGCGGCACCCAGACGACTTGTGATTTCTCAGAACTCTTAACTGCGTACATATCCTCAAATAATGCATCAGACGGAAACTATAACATCACGTTTACTGTGCACTCTGATACCGAGGGCAGAATTAGACTCTCGCGTCTGCGCGTATACTACTACATCCGCGGAAACGAGACGCAGGTCGTGCAGAAGCGGATCATAACAAATGGCGTACCCCCGTACAATTCGGTGACGGCAACGAGACTGGTCACGATCCAGTACACCGATATTCCAAACTCGACAGAGGCACGGAATTATGCTGAGACACGGATACCGGACGCAAGTATGGCGCCAGCACCGATCATCGATCTCTGGAACATCGTCGAAGTAAGACTGGAGCTGTGGTATAAATGATACGGAATGAGGACGGGCAGTGGATCATTCTTGCAGGATTTGCGATAAGCATATCCCTTGCAGTACTGATCGTGCTCCTGAACCTGTCCTTCATGGCAGGGCTCCAGTCATCACAGGCTGAGATCGATTTTCCGATATACGAACTCCGCGAACTCTACGATGAGACCTACAGGGAGATGAATACCGCTGCCATCCAGAAGAATGAGACCGATGTGATCAATGATACGATGGTGAACTTCGGGAATCTTCTTTCCCAGTTGTACCGCTATCACGGGCAGCTGGTGACCGTATCCGTGAACACGACGACGAACTACTCCAAGATCGAGTACTTAAACACCACCACCGTGACGGCTGCTCTTGCATTCGATGATGGTGTCACCGAGTACACAGAGCACCTGAATAGCACATCCACGACGACTTAGGGGGTTACATGAACACGATAGGATCTGAAAATACAATGATTCGCCACCGCGAAGAGTGCAGAAAGTGCGGAGTTCCGGGACTGCGTAAGTCCCTGGGTTTCGTGATGTCTCTGCGTGCTGCCTTCGGCGATACTTCGTATTCCGCGTACCCTGCGGTAACGGCTCTGCCGTCGACGCTTGCGTTAAAATCCAGACACATGAATCCGGCAGTATCTGTGAACCTGAAGGATTGCCGTGCAGTCTCGTACCCGCTCGAATATGTCATAATTTCAGGCATAGCGATCCTCTTCTTCGCAGTCGTGATGATGACCGCGGGCGCGATGCTCACCGCGGCTCCGCTCGATGTGGCTGCAACCCAGCAGTTCAACGATGTCGGAAACGACATCAGTAACAAGCTGATCATGTTCTACCTGATCGTGCCTGAGCACGGTACGATGAGCACAACGCTTGAGATGCCGCAGACCATCGGCGGACACGCATACACGGTCAGGATGTCCACCAATAACACCACCGACCAGAGCGTGATTATCAGTGCGGATGACCTGAGCGTCAACATATCATACACCCTAAACGGCATCGGCGCATCCATACCGATCGACGGGGAGACGCACAGCGCCAGCGGAACGCACAGATTGTGGTTCATCAGTACAGATTAACAGGAGGCGACATGAAGAGAAATTCTTCCAAAAAAGAATCGAAAAACGTCCGGCATCTTAGACGTCCGTTTCGTTCGGTTGGGCTGACGATTGAATCGAACAGAGCAGTTTCTGAGGTAATCGGATACGTAATCATATTTGGAATCGTTATGCTTGCGATCGGGACGATATATGCGGTCGGTTTCCCGTTACTACAGTCATCGAAGGACGCGACCCAATTCCAGAGCATTGAACAGGGGTTCCTGATCCTCCAGACCGACCTATTCAAAGTCGCTCTTGATCAGGCACCTGTCAGGACAACGAAACTTGGCACCGCTGAAGGTGGCTCGCTCCGGTCCGATCCTGATGCGTGCAACCTGACAATCGAGATCATCCATAGCGGAACAGTGGACAATCATACAATTGTGATGGGTAATATCGAATTTAACAGCAGGGTCGGGTCTGTGGCATGTGAAAACGGCGCAGTGGTCGTGAAGTATCAGTCCGGCTCGATCATGCGCTCTAAGCCGCGAATGTTCAATTCCACAGATCAGGGAGATATACTGTTCTCACTGGTCAAGATCAATGACTCGTTCTCATCTCGCGGAGGCGGGATTGCGCAGGTCACGATCAGCAATCCCCGGTTTAATGAGAGCGTCTTCAATACGCCAGCGGTCTATCAGAACGGGAAACTGCGCCTCAAGGTCGATAGTGTATACTCTGATGCGTGGGAGCGGTTCATCAGCGACGAATTCAATACAATGTTTGATCCAACAACTGGATGGAGCGTGGATATACCATTCAAAAAACTGGTGATCGTCGAGTACATCGTCAGCGTGGATGTGGGGTGATCTATTTTCGGACACTGTCTAAAAACCCAAGTGTTTTATCACCGCGGTCTGCGAAGCAGCGCCGAAGGCCGAACGCAGAGGGGGCAGAGTTTTAAGACCGTTTTCAACCCTCTGCGTGGCTCTGCGCACTCTGCGGTAAAACTTAAGGATATAGTGGTTTCACTGGGAAAGTCGACAGTGCCCTCTTTTCGTTAACCGCTTCTGCGCCGCATCTTCACGCTCACGGGTGTTCCCACGGGTCGCGGGGGTCTTAAGAAGTAACACCGTTCATCTGTATATCCAAGTTGTATAATCATGCATTTCAACGCATTCACTGTTCCTGATATCCCGCTTGTCGAGGCGGGGGATGACCTTGCAGAGCTCATTTGCAAGAAAACCCGCCTCTGCGACCGCGACATCGTAGTCATCGCGTCCACAGTCGTTGCAAAGGCAGAGGGCAGGGTCACCGGACTTGCGGCTATCGCGCCGTCCAACCGTGCTATCGCAATCGCAGAGCAAAACGAGAGCGATTCCAGATTCGTTCAGGCGGTTCTCGATGAGAGCGAGGAGATCCTTCTGGAGTCGCCGTTCCTCCTTGTGAAGACCCGAAACGGTAACATCTGTGTGAATGCCGGCATCGATGGATCGAATATCGATTCCGGCCGGATCATACTGCTGCCAGAGGATTCTGACCGGAGTGCAAAAAATATCAGGAAAGATATATTCTCGATGACAAATAAGATCGTCAGCGTGATCATCACAGACACCAACGGACGTGCGTTCCGTGACGGGCAGATCGGGGTTGCAATCGGCATCTCAGGGATCACACCGACCAGGGACTGGCGCGGATCGTGCGATCTCTTTGGTAACGTCCTCGAAGTGGCAAACGAGGCGGTCGTGGACGAGATCGCTGCCGCAGCAAACCTGCTCTTTGGCGAGGGGTCTGACGGCACGCCGGTCGTTGTGATCCGCGGGCTTGACTTCCATGCGGAAGCAGAGGGGATCGGGGGCATCTACTTCCCTGACTCCGAAGATGTGATCAGGAATGTGCTTGTGCGTGGCTGATAGTGGAGAATTTTGCGGATCAAGGGATTACGATTCGTCCGGGTTGGCAGCCCATCCGCCGCGTAACATATAAATATCACGCATCAGTAACATGGCATTATGCACCTGATCATCACAGAGAAACACAATACTGCAAAGAGAATTGCAGGTATCCTCTTCGGCAGTGCCTCAAAGATGGTCCGGGTGAACGGGGTGAACACGTACGGGTCAGGGGACGAAGTGGTGATCGGACTGAGCGGGCATGTGGTCGGCGTCGATTTTCCAGAGGAATACAATAGCTGGCAGAAGACCGATGCACGCGATCTCGTCCATGCAGAGATTGTAACAGTCCCTGACAGGAGAAATGCCAAGATCGTGTCCGCACTCAAGACGCTCGGAAAAAAAGCAGATACTGTAACGATAGCGACCGATTACGATCGGGAAGGGGAATTGATCGGTGTGGAGGCTCTAAACATAGTAAAGGGGGTACATCCAAAGATCAAAGCAGACAGGGCAAGATACAGCGCGATCACGCCCGTTGAGATCAAGAATACATTTAAGAATCTCACAGAGATCGATTTCAACCTCGCAGCGGCAGGGGAGTCGCGCCAGATCATCGATCTGGTCTGGGGTGCCGCACTGACAAGATACCTCTCTGTCACCTCAAAGCGGCTCGGAAAGCGATTCCTGTCCGTAGGAAGGGTTCAATCCCCGACCCTTGCACTGATCGTGGATCGGGAGAAGGAGCGGGAAGCGTTCGTCCCGGAACCGTACTGGGAACTCTACGCAGTCCACAAGGAGGGCTTTACGTCGAAGCACAGGAAGGATCGCTTCTGGGAGAAGGAGGAGTTTGATCAGGTACTTTCAAGGGTCAAAGATGCGAAAGAATGTACGGTTTCCGATGTGAAGAAGGGGAAACGGACAGAAAAGCCGCCGACGCCGTTTAACACCACCGAATTCATAAGAGCCGCGAGCAGAATCGGACTCAGTCCCGCGAATGCGATGCGGATCGCAGAGAACCTGTACACAAACGGATTCATATCATACCCCCGGACAGACAACACCGTTTATCCGGAGAGTCTTGACCTGAAAGCTCTTGTATCGATGTTTCTTAAAAGCGAATTCGGAGAGTACGCATCGAAATTGCTTAAGAAACCACTCAAGCCGACTGCCGGAAAGAAAGAGAGCACAGACCACCCTCCGATACATCCTGCATCGCTTGCAAGCAGAAAACAGCTGAAGGACGATGAGTGGAAGGTTTACGAACTCGTTGTCCGCAGATTCTTTGCTACATTCGCAGATGCAACTCTCTGGAAGACGCTTCGGGTCATCATCGATATAAAAGGAGAGGATTTTGTCGCAAACGGCGCAGTCCTCGTTGAACCCGGATGGAGATACTACTACCCGTATCACGAATCAGAGGACCGGATACTGCCTGATCTGAAAGTAGGGCAGGTGCTCGGCATCGAGAAGTTCGAGACCGAGAGCAAGACGACGAAACCGCCTGGAAGATACGGTCAGGCAAGGCTTATCAAAGTGATGGAGGATCTGGGGCTCGGAACGAAATCGACCCGGCACGAGATCATCCAGAAGTTGTACGATAGGGCGTACGTTCACGGAACTCCGATCCAGCCGACGAAGACTGCCTATTCGGTGGTTGACACGCTTGAGAAGTATGCAAAGATGGTTGTCGTCCCTGATATGACGAGTAAACTCGAAGGAGACATGTCTAACATCGCAGACGGGAAGATAACAGAAGACGCGGTGATAACAGAGTCTAAAGAGATGCTCGATTCCATTTTTGACGATCTGGTGACGAACAAGGAGAAGATCGCCGAGGGCTTGCGCGACGGGCTCTACACCGACACCGTGGTCGGCCCCTGCCCTGAGTGCGGCGCTGATATGGTGGTGCGCCCGTCACGGTTCGGCATGTTCATCGGATGCACCGGCTATCCCGACTGCAAGTTCGCGCTCTCGATCCCGTCCTCGAAGTACGGGATGGTGATCGTCACTGACAAGGTCTGCGAGAAGCATAATCTGCACCTCCTGATGATCGCAAGAGCTGGAAAACGACCGATCGATGTGGGATGCCCGTATTGCAACCAGCTAAAGTGGGAAGAAGCCGAAAAAGCCGGAAACGATCCGGTGGTCGGTCCCTGCCCCGAATGCGGATCCGATCTCGTCGCCAAGATGTCGAGAAGCGGCGGCAGGTTCATCAAGTGCACGAATTCGGATGAGAGTTGCAAGTTCACGCTGCCGCTCCCGCCGCCGCGGTACGGGGAACTGGTCATAACCGAGACGACCTGCGAGATGCATAAGGGCTTGCACCACGTCCGCATCGAGCGGGAGGGAGCCCGCCCGTGGGAGATCGGATGCCCGTACTGTAGTTTCATCGAGTTACAGAAGAATAAAGAGAATTCCAAGGGCAAAGGTAAAGGCGGCAAAACGAGCAGGAAAACCGGTGCTAAAAGTAAAAGTAAAAAGGCAGCGGCAGGGAATCGGAAGAAAGGGGGCTTGACCGATGTCGCAGGTATCGGGGATGCGATCGCAAAGCAACTGCAATCTGCCGGCATAAAGACGCAATCGGATCTGGCTGCGGCTGATGCCGAAGAATTATCTGGTAAACTCGCTAAAGTCAGCAAGAAGAGAATTATTGGCTGGCAAAGTATTGTTTAGTCCCGAATCATCCTTGTAGAATAGACTTGGAGTTGTATTGGTATTCCAGTATACTCTCGGGGATCCATCAGGCGGATCCACAACCAGTTTTTCTACGGTTATCCCAAAATCGTGTGGGTTATGGAAATAATATTCATTATCGTAGTGTGAAACATTCTTTACAACCACGACCGCCTGTTCATAATCCAGTCTCTCTATCGTAACATCATCCTCATCGAATGATGCGAACTGTGCCTCGATCTCGGGCACTATCTTTGCGCTGCCGAAAGCTATGATATAGATCTTTGCGAGGAGCTCGATATCGTAATCTACTGTGAACATGGCATCTTCCTTCTGAAACTCCATCAGCGTCTGGGTGACATGGACGCAGCCTGCGCTTACCGCGGGCATGGTTAGCAGGAGCGTTAGCACGAGTAATATCGATATTCGCTGTTTCATCTGGCTGTTGCTCTGTTCCTTTTAAGGGATATAGTTTTCGATGCGGGGGATGTAGAAATTAAACGGAAGTATATTGAGTAATGTATCGAATTAAGTAGAGCAGATGGATTTGTGATTACCGCCTTTTTAACGAGGCGGAGAAGACAGCTTGAAAGGAGAACAGGTCTCTGGAACCAGTTTTTGAAACTGATGGCGATCGCAATTATTTTATGACGATTCTGGCTGCCCACCCAGAGACGCGGGTCAGTGAGCAAGTCAGTGAGCAAGTTATTCAGATACTTGAGTTCTGCAGAACAGAACGGAAGAAGCAGGAGATCCTGAATTACCTCAATCTTTCGCCTGCTTACAGGAATTACAAGAGACACATTCTGCCACTCTTACAAAATGGTTTGCTGTCTTTTACCATTCCGGATAAGCCAAGAAGCAGCCTACAAAAGTACAGAACCACTGGATCAGGGCTCGCTGTTCTGAAACATCATGCTAAGAATGGTGAAGATGAGAACCATCTTCTTAACGAGGCAGAGATGACAACTTGAGAGGAGATGAAATATATGGAAGCGGTAGAAGTAAGGAAGGCATTGAATCTCGTACCTGAACTGTTGGATGTGCCATATTCGAGGATCTGGACGGTTTATGATAAAGAGGCTGATGTTCTGTACCACAATTTCAAAAAGCCAAGCCACACAGACGATTCAGAACTTACGGGCGATGATCTCATAATCAGATACGGGAGGGGGTCTGTCGTGGGGATCACTGTGCTCAATGCGAGCAGAAAGAGGGGTGGAGATGGGCGCGGGGTGTGACCGGGTCTATGTGGTTTTGCAGTGCGTTCAGGAGTTGTTTGGGCTAAAGTTCAAAGACGGCAGAGATATATACTCATGAGTGTAACAAGAATGTGGGGGATATTAAAAGTTGGATAGCTTGCAGACAAAACGAAGAGGTTTGATGCGATCATGATTGAAGAATGCGAAGATATACTGGAATGCGAAAATAAGTTATCTCCAATAATCCAAGAAATAAGTTTACTGGGAGAAATTCCTCTATCTGTCGAAGAAGTAGATAAATTAGGTACTTTCATAAAAGAGCAAATTTCAGATGATATCCAAAAGGGAACGAAATTTCTGAAAACTGAGACGCCTACATGCGTAGCATGTTTTCTTGTTTGGAAGGGCATTCTTGATTACAGAGGTGGTGACTATTGGTCAGCGGTAAAAGATTCTGTGGGTCTTTCAGATCCTAATTGGCAAGGAAAATGGGGGAAAATATTCATCGATTTTTTAGAATCCAATAGACTACCGTCTTTTGATATCAAAGGTGCACATCGCTATGTTACTCCCCTTCTCATGCATGGAATGATCCCCAATTCTTATTTGGATGAGTATTTTGAAAAGATCATAGATCCGATGGTCGGTAAACTGACTGATCCTACTGACCTCAAAGAGATTAGCTTCTTGTTGGGAACTCAAAGGGAAGACAACGAAGCGATAAAGACCATCGAAGAAGAGATTGAAAAACTACAGGATAATAAGAAGCAAATTTCAAGCAAATTAATCAGATATCGATCTTTAATTAAAATATGGGACGATCTCGATGAAATCAAAACTTTAGAACGAGAGGTAGGCGATCATGGCGAATTAGCTTCTTTGCCTAAAGATCCTTTGGAGTACAAAAACAAGAAAAATTCAGAGATGCAAGATATCCAAAAAGGGATTGAAGATTTAGAAAATGAGGAAAGACTATGTGAACAGCGAAGGAATAAGTTTTCAGAACTCGATAAGAAAATTTTAGCTGATTTAGAAGCAATCGATCGATGCATTAACATCTTGCCGGGATTAGAACATGAACTTGGGGAACTGACCGAACTTAATGCACGAGAAAACCTGCTTAAAAAACAGATGGAAGAATGTGTTCAATCAATATTTTCTGATCGCTGGGATGAACGCTATGTTCCATCCATCCGAGAATTACCTTTTGATGATTTGAAAGATAAAATTGAAGCGTTTAATTCCAGAAAAGTAATCGAATCAAGCGCAAAACAAGGATATTTTGAGAATATTCTGAAAATCGTCAAGGGATTGACGGATTACTTCTTTTCACGCCCTATAGAAAGAGAAAGAACATCTCAAGAGATCCAAGTTGAAATACCAAAGATATTGAAAGACCTTCCCATTGATGAAAGAGTAATTGAGTGTCCTCAACCCGAACTCGTACATAATTTAAAGCAATTGTACGATAACCACGAGACCATCAGCCACTTGCGTGAAAGCAGGAGTTCTATAGAACAGAAAACCGATGAACAAATCAGTAGAATCAAAAGTGTAGCAGAAGGTGTGGGCGTTGATATTGCAGACGATATACAGTCCATGGTCACAGCCATGCAACATAAGCTTGCTGATGCCCGAAGAAATAAACAAACCGCTGACCAAGCAGAACACCGGATTAAGGAGATAAAAAACGATATCAGAGAATCAACGGCTGAAAAAGACGCTCTATTTGAAGAACTACATGAGATTGATGAACGTCTTGCTAAATTGGGAAATGGAGATGTTCACTTTGGTGTTGAACAGTTAAAACAACGTCGTGATGCACAATTTAAAGCAGAATCACTAAGAAACGATTTAATGAGGGAATATCCTGATTTGGGGAGTTTGGAACGAGAAAAAGACGAAGCTCACCGAAATGGTACGGATGAGAGCTGCTATATCTCAGAAATAGACTGTTTCGATGTAGAAATTAGACAAATTAAACAAAGGATAACTGAATTAAAAGAAAAATTAAAGCAAATTCAGATACCATTTTCTTCTGTAGACGAGCCCACCCGAAGGTTTTTGCTTTACGGTGGTGATACGGCGAGTGATTTTCTTGTTCGATCGATCCAGATGGCGGATCATCGCAATAAAGAGGGAAAAGTTCCTGCCACGACTGAAATTGGATTAGCAGAAAGAGTAGTTACAAGATTTGAAGAATGGTATCCACCACCCCCTCCAGATCCCCCTATAATCATAGGGAATGGATTCAGAAGCCCTGTAATATACTTAGATATAGCAATGAGCGAAATCAAAGTTCACTTTCCACCACAGCAAGTACCCGACGAAATCGCCGGACTTTGTTTGGTGATTAACGAAGATAAACCCGATTCACATAAAGAACTATTAAAAGTTTACAGATATGACAAAGATCATTTAGAAACGGAGGAACTGGACTTTTCTCTACCTTTTCCATCGAATAACTATGAATTCACTCTAAAAACTGACGACCAAGTTATAGCGCGATGGGATATTCAGGGTATAAGCCCTGATCGTCCATTTATGGCGTTTAACTATGATTCTAAAAAGTTGATTAAAGAAGAAGAACTGCCCAGAGAACAGATTTGGATTTTATTGCATGATGGATTCAACCTTGAACCGAGTCGAAGTATTATTGAGGAAGCTTATTTGCGTGAAAAATGGCGAGAGCATAAGTATCGAGCATTGGACCTTATCGATGTTAACCAACTGGGTTTGGTGGATAAACAAGGTGAAAAAAAGTCAATACCAATTTCACGGGAAAAAATACTTGAACCAACGCTTTACAGCGAGCCGCTGATAGGATGCAGTTCAGAAGAAGGGGCTATATACGTTGGGGAGCCTCCAAGTATCCTCGTTCCCATCAAAAGCGACGCTGAAATAAGCGGATGGATAATTTCCATACCCAAAAGTAATGCTAACACATTGGACGAGTCCAAACATTATCGGCTGACGGACGAAGAAATATTGAGCATCGATGAGAAGGAGAACGTATTTAAAATACTACTATCCGACGAAAAATATATGGGAAAAACTCCTGTTGGCAGGTTTACAGTTAGATTGAGAAATAATGTCCGGCATATTGACAAGTCGTTTAGTTTTTGTGTTGTACCCCATCTAACGATAGGGTTTGACAAAGATATCTACTTACCTTGTAAATCAGATACTTCACAAGTCTATCTGAGACTCGGGGTGTCTGATCAAATGGAATTTGAATCTCAAAGCCCTGCGAAAATTATTGACTGCAAAGATCGTTCGTACAGGATAGAAACAGCCTCTTCAAAACACAACATTCATGGAATATTACGATATCCACTCTCTGATAGCGATCTGATTACTATTCCAATAACCATTGGAATTCCAAGATTAGCATGGCGGCTCGATGGTTTACCGGGTAATAAATATTCTTCAGAGTCAAATAGAATAGAAGAACTGTGGATTGGCGATCTAGAGGAAGCGGGTGAATCACTATCTCTCATTGTGAGCATGCCCTCTTTTATTCATGGTCAAGGTCAACTGAGTCTATGCAATTCGGAGCAAGGGTCGGAAGCGAAAATAACAGAAGGGAAAGCTATATTTAACATTCTGCGTTTTAGTGATACTTTAAAAAGCAGTGATGAATCATTACAAACATTTGAATTAACAGTTCCTGACTCAGAGACTTCAATAGATCATGTTCCATTATTCCGCATCCGAACCATCTGGGAGGTCGAAGACCTGAAATGCGAGATAAGTATGAAAGATGAGGCGCGAATATTGAATATATGGTGGGATGAGCAAGGGAAAGCTGAGAATAGAGTTGTCAGGTTATGGGGTTTGAAGAGCGGAGAGAAAATTCATGAAGAGCAAATCATGAAGGACAGTTTCAGTGTAACCATTGCCAAGTCAATCAAAGACATCCCAGATGGTCGGTATCTTATACAGATCGCCGAAGAAGATCCGTGGTCAGTGACAGAAATCCAATTTCCGGGAGAAAATGCTCCAAATACAAGAGTTGTTTGCATTGGAATAATAAAACTTAATCCTCGTGTTATATGTCCAGGGAGAAGAAACAGAGAACGGAACGGGAAAGGCTTTAGTAAAAAGGAACTTTTAAATGCTGGTATAACATTAAATGATATCACAAGCTTAAAAATCGCCTTTGACAGGCGGAGAAGGTCGTTGCGTGTTTGGAATATAGAGTATCTAATGGAAATAAAACGGAGAATGGATAACAATGGCACTTGACCCAATTAAAACAACCAAGTCCATCACGGATAAGTATCGAGCATACCTCTCTACCAGCTTTCGGTTGAAGAATTCCCACCTTCAAAACCAATTTATGAAGGAGTTACAACCTGAAAAGTTTGTGAAAGGACCTATCCTGGAGGCTACACCACCCTTCGAAACCGGGAAATCCTTGGAAGAATCAGTGGATGAGGGACTTCTCTCCGATCAATTCAAAGGTCTTAAATCTGATGGACTTCCCTTGAACCGTCCTCTTTATACGCACCAGGAATCTGCTATCCGCAGAGTGGTAGGAGATGGTAGAAACATTGTTGTAGCCACAGGTACTGGCAGCGGCAAGACCGAAGCATTCTTAGTACCTATCCTAAACCATCTGTTCCGACAGAAGGAGAGTGGCGAATTGACGCCAGGCGTGCGTGCTCTCCTACTCTACCCCATGAATGCTCTGGTAAACGATCAGTTAAAACGAATGCGTGTCCTCCTTGAGAATTGTCCTGATATAACTTTTGGTCGATATACTGGTGAGACTGAACAAAAGCAGAAAGCAGCAGAAGATAAATACCGAAAAATGTATAAAGGAGATCCTCTGCCAAATGAACTGGTCTCCAGAGACCAGATGAAAGAGAAACCGCCCCACATTCTGCTGACCAATTACGCCATGCTCGAATATCTAATGCTTCGTCCCGAAGACCACGTCTTTTTCGACGGAGAATATGCAGATTACTGGAAATTTATCATAATCGATGAAGCACATACGTACAACGGAGCTAAGGGAATTGAAATGGCGATGTTGCTCAGACGTCTTAAAGATCGTGTAGTTCAAAGTGAACCGGGCAGGATTCAGTGCATTGCTACCAGCGCCACTCTCGGAAGTGGGGAAAACGACCGTACCGAAGTTGCAAAATTTGCTAAAGAATTATTTGGAGAAGATTCGTTTGAGCCACGAGATGTTATTGCGGCTATTCATCAACCAATGACGGAGTGGGGTATTTCATGGGGAAAGCCAAATCCCTCCCTATATACAGAATGGCAGGAAATTATAAGCAAGATTCCATCTTATTGTATAATATCTGCTTTAGTAGAAACAGGGATCAAAAATGGAGTACCAACCAAGATACTCGAAGAGTCTGAACTACAAGCTGATAATGAATACAAACGATTTCTATTTCACGTATTAAAAGGTGATGACCGGTTGATTTCGCTCAGAGGAGTTCTCGAAGAGAAACCACAATTCTTAAATGAAGTTGCAGAAGAGATCTTCCCGAATGTAGAGGATCCCAACAACACTCTTGTAGCGTTGGTTGACCTTGCTGTTCAGTCCAAGCCGGGCAAAGATGATCAACCACTCATTCCTGCCAGATACCATTTATTTGTGCGAGCCGTTGAAGGTGCTTATATGAATTTGCTTCCAGAAAAGAAAATCTATTTGGAGCGCTACGAGACGGTTAAACACGAAGGAAAGGACTATCCTGTATTCGAGATCGCAACCTGCCGCCAGTGTGGTGCTGTCTACATGATAGGAGAAACCCAAAAATATAAAGATAAAGATGTTTTCAAGCAGCCAGGGCGGTTATATTTTGAAGAAACTAAAAATTTGGAATATTATCTGCTTCTTGATGAGTATACTCAATTATCACCTGATAATGAAGATGAATCGGTAAACTTGAAAGAAACTTTGAAAGGGGAAAAATGTAAAATCTGCGCTGTATGTGGAGCCATTGACAAGGCGAATTTAGTAAGCCCACTTTGTGATTGTGGTTCAGAAAATTACTTTGATATACTCAAGGTCAAATCTAAAGACGGAAAAATCCATAAGTGCCCTGCCTGTGCAAGAACGAATCCAAAAAGCTCTATGGTGTGGCGTTTTCTCCTCGGCAAAGACGCAATTGCCAGTGTGTTGGCAACTTCTCTTTACCAACAGATTCCATCGCAGAAAAGAGAATCCGAAGGTCATTCAGAAGATAATGGCACAGTTTCTGATGATTGGTCATCTACTGTGGATGCGGAGGTATCCGGTGAAGTTTCGACTGAAAAAAGTGGTGATAGACGACAGTTATTGATTTTTTCCGATAGCCGACAGGATGCTGCTTTTTTTGCGCCTTATATCAGCCGTACCTACTCCCAAATACTCAGAAGGCATCTAATCCTCAAGACGATAGCTGAGAATAGAGATAAGGCTCTTGAAAACAGGTGGAGAGTTCAGGATTTGATTCGCCCCCTTAAACAACAAGCAAGCCAACTTAATCTTTTTCCTGATAAAAGTTTACAAGAACAAGAGGATGAAGTCTGGAAATGGGTGCTTCATGAACTCTTACGCACTGATAGTAAAATTGGTCTGGAAGGGCTGGGATGTATTGGTTTTTCATTAGTAAAGCCGGAACGTTGGATAGCACCAAAGTCATTAACGAAGCCTCCCTGGAATCTGTCCACAGACGAGGTCTGGATTTTATTTCAAGTGTTGTTGGACGATTTCAGGAAGTACGGAGCTATTCTGTTTCCAGATAATGTCCCCCCCACAGATGAATTTTTCCAACCCACTAATCATGAATGTTACTTCAGGGAGAACGGATCCTCACGGAAAAAACATATCCGTAGCTGGAATCCTTCTTCTGGAAACGCTGTGAACACCCGCATAGATTTTATTACGCGTTTATCTCAACAAATGGGTATGAATCTATCGCGGGAGGAATGTGTGGGGATGTTAAGGAATATCTGGCAAAGAAGTCTGGAGCTTGACAATACATCAAGTTGTTGGAAGGATTATTTCTCCCCCATCAATTTGCTGAAAGAAGGAACAGTCTACCGCATGAAATATAATTCCTGGGAACTTCAATCAAAAACTATCAATGAAAATATTCAGTGGTACCGCTGTGATAGATGTAATAATATAACACTCCTGAACATAAGAGGCGTTTGTCCTACATATCGATGTGATGGAAAACTCGAAGAATGCAATCCTGATGAAATCTTCGCAGATAATCATTATCGAAATCTCTACTCAGGAATTTTGCCATTAAAAATGAGGGCTGAAGAGCATACGGCGCAGTTAACAAACGAAGCTGCTACCGAGCTGCAGACCAAGTTTATTGATGGAGACGTGAATGTGTTAAGTTGTTCGACCACCTTTGAATTGGGTGTGGATGTGGGGGAACTGGAATCCGTGTTTATGCGAAATGTACCGCCTTCTGCCGCCAATTACGTGCAAAGGGCGGGCAGGGCGGGCAGGCGTATTGATTCTACGGCGTTTGCGCTGACTTTTTGTCAACGTCGCTCTCATGATTTGACTCACTTTAATGACCCGATGCGAATGGTCTCTGGTACGATTAAGCCGCCACATTTTAAAATCGAGAATGAAAAGATCGTGAAAAGGCATATTTATGCCACCGCACTCGCACAATTCTGGAAAGAATACCAAGATGAATTTTGGCACGATAATAAGAAAATGGACGTCAAGTCATTCTTCTTTAAAGAAGATAAAAACGGACCCGATTTATTCAAGGAGTACTTGGATAGTAAACCAGATAACCTCTATGAAATTTTAAAACGGATTACACCGGAAGCTTTGCATCAAGATATAGAACTTGATACATGGGGGTGGGTTTCGGGATTGTTTGATGAAAAAGAGGGTGTGTTGTTAAAGGCATCGGAAGAGGTGAACGGAGATGTTGAAAATTTGGAAGATGCGCGGAAGCGACGTGCAAATGAAGATAAACCGTCGGACTATATCTTACGTGCAATCAACACAATAAAAGACAGATATCTGATTAATTTTCTATCAAGTCACAACGTTATACCTAAGTACGGATTTCCTGTGGATGTGGTGGAGTTACAGATTTTACATCACTCTGATACGGCAAAAAGATTGGAATTGGATCGTGACTTGAGGATCGCATTATCGGAATATGCACCTGGCAGTCAGATAGTGGCAGGCGGAAAGTTATGGACAAGCCAATATCTGAAAAAAACACCCAGAAGAGAGTGGCCTAAATATAGATACGCAGTCTGCAAATATTGTCAACGCTATCAAAGAGGACCCGAGGGTTCTGAAGAACCTCTCAAGAATTGTGAAGGTTGTGGTCGGTCTTTAGAAGGTAGAAATCAAGGAACTTTCTTAAAACCCGAGTTTGGGTTCATTACAAGCACCAAACCGCCGGCAGACCCTGGAGAAGGACGACCCGAGAAGACCTACACCACTCGAACGTATTATTCTGGTGAGTCAGACGAGAGGGATGAATTAACAGTTGACTTGAAGAATAATGTCATTCTTCGAGCAATACCGGCTTCGCATGGGAAGATGGCAGTCATAAATCATGCTGGCTATCAAGGGTTCAAAGTCTGTCACAGATGTGGATATACGGTTTTAGGTAACAAAGAAGAGAAAACCCCTCACAAAACACCCTGGGGGTATGATTGTTCAGGCAATCTCCAGCGTTACTACCTTGGACATGAATACATGACCGACATCCTTCAGCTTCATTTCGAAGGATATGCCAACTCTGACATCGGATTCTGGTTTTCACTTCTTTATGCAATACTCGAAGGAGCGAGTGAAGTACTTGATATTGACCGACAGGATTTGGATGGGTGTCTGCACCCTCATATTGGCGATCCGACAAGGCAAGCGTTGATCTTGTTTGATGACGTGCCCGGTGGAGCGGGGCATGTGTATAGGATTGCTCAAAGCGAAGCCACGATAAAACAAATTCTACAGTCTGCTTACCAGAGGATGAAAGGATGTGAATGCGGAGGAGAAGAAGGACATGCCAGTTGCTATGGCTGCTTGCGGAATTATCGAAATCAATTCTGCCATGAGGAACTGGACAGAGGGAAGGTTATCGGCTTCTTAGACGAGTATTTGGAATGAACAACAAGAAATGAATAAGATATAATAATTAATTTCACGTAGAAACTTTTGTTGCGGAAGTAGCAATGTGATGAAATTCCCAAAGAGATGCTCCAAAAAATAGAATTCAGAATCGTAAGAACAGGAATCATATCCCAATAACCGAATACCCCTACCTGAGGACCCCACACACATGAAACTACAGCGACCACGAGGCACCCGCGACTTCACCCCCGCGGAAACAGAGAAGCGCAGATACATCGAGAACCGAATGCGAGGAACCGCAGAGCAC
>Ga0209121_10002219_pt1 | contig 19915 bp, 17 predicted proteins | sample Cruoilmetagenom3_FD_187292 | JGI IMG/M metagenome (GOLD analysis project Ga0209121, IMG submission 187292) | Oil polluted marine microbial communities from Coal Oil Point, Santa Barbara, California, USA - Sample 3 (SPAdes) (version 2) | ecosystem: Environmental > Aquatic > Marine > Oil seeps ...
AGGCGAAGAAATCCATTTTGGCAATGACATCACTGCGGCGCATTGGCGAGCCGGAGGAAGTGGCTGAGCTGGTAGCTTTCCTGGCTAGCGATAGAGCTGGCTATATTACAGGGCAGGTTATCAGCATAGACGGCGGAATATAGGCTTAAAGTAAATAGCTACAGTGGAATCAAAGCTTGGGAACCTCCGTTATAGGAGTATTATCGTTGTGTCTTCTTCCTATTGTTACATTAGTCGCTACATTGACAATAGTTAAAGTGATTGCTAACATTGTTTACATTCTTTCATACACGCGGTTATTAATCGTAAAGGCAGGCATAAATTGAAAATACTTCTTGTTTATCCAAAATACCCGGACACCTTCTGGAGCTTTAAGTACGCTTTGAAATTCGCATCAAAGAAGGCGGCTTTCCCTCCTTTGGGATTGTTAACTGTAGCTGCTATGCTTCCCCATGAGTGGCAGAAAAAGCTTGTGGATATGAACACAACGACATTAACCGATAAGGATATTAAATGGGCTGATTATGTTTTTATCAGCGCTATGATTGTGCAAAAAGAATCGGTGAAGGAACTTATCGCCAGATGTGGGAAACTCAATGCTAAAATGGTCGCTGGTGGGCCCCTTTTTACCACGTCATATAAACAGTTTGAGCTATATGAACATATTGATCTTAGGCAGGTAGACCATTTTGTGCTTGGTGAGGCTGAAGCTACACTTCCACTCTTTTTAGAAGACTTAAAGAAGGGATGCGCTCAACATATTTACACATCTGATGAGCACCCTGACATAACAGGAACACCTGTCCCAAATTGGGAACTTATTGACATGAAGAAATATGCTTCAATGAATGTCCAGTATTCTCGAGGATGTCCCTTCAATTGTGAATTTTGTGATATTGTCCTGTTAAATGGGCATAGAGTACGGACAAAGGATAAGAATCAAATGATAGCTGAATTTGAAGCATTATATCGACAAGGATGGAGGGAGGGCGTATTTATTGTTGATGATAATTTTATAGGAAATAAGAAGAAGTTAAAGGAAGAAACGCTACCAGAGATAATAAGATGGTCCCAAGAGAGAAAATACCCCTTTGGTTTTTTTACAGAGGCATCTATAAATCTTGCTGATGATGAAGAGCTAATGCAAATGATGACAGAGGCAGGGTTTGAAACAGTATTTGTTGGCATTGAAACCCCAAATAAGGAGAGCTTGGTTGAATGTAGCAAGTTTCAAAATGTGAATCGTGATTTGATAGCCTCAGTTAAGAAGATTCAAAACTATGGATTACAGGTACAAGGTGGGTTTATCGTTGGCTTTGACAGTGATCCACCTTCAATTTTTAAGAGTCAAATTAATTTCATTCAGAGGAGTGGAATTGTTACTGCAATGGTTGGTTTGCTAAATGTTCCACCTGGCACAAGATTGTATAAACGACTGGAGAAGGAAAACCGTATACTGCCAGGCGGTTCTGGCGACAATACAGATGGCGTAATCAACTATATCCCTAAAATGAATCATGAAATCCTCATCAATGGTTACAAGGATATTGTAAAGACAATCTACTCAGCCAAACAGTATTATGAGCGGATTAGAATATTTCTAAAGGAGTATAAACCTCGAGGGCTGAGAAAGGGCAAAATTCACTTTTGGCACATTAGAGCATTTGGTAAATCCATGTGGGTCCTGGGTGTTAAAGAAAAAGGGAGGAGATATTACTGGAGGCTTTTTGGTTCAACCCTGTTAAAAAAACCCCGGTCTTTTCCTTTGTTCATAACTCTTACCGTCTATGGATTCCACTTCCGTAAGGTGGCTAAGAGAATATAGTAAAACCCCAGATTCTAATCTCTATTAGTGGGTTTACGTCGTGTTATATCTTTTCACTTATGCTTATTAACTTACGATAGGTCTGTTATACCAGGGGATAGATTGAGGGCATTAAGCTAATCAGTCACTGCTGTAGAATCCAAAGTCAACAAGCCCCTGCCCAGTGTGAACTGCCGCTGGCGCCAAAGCTTCAAAAACGTGAAGTTCATCACACTGGAGTTGCGATAAGACAATCTTTCTTAGCTGTTGAGCCGACTCGGGAGCGTTATTATGAGTTATGCCAGCATATATTTTCTTATTTCCTACCTTTTCCTTAACTATGCTGACCATTTTCTTCATTATTTCCATTTTGGTTTTGGCTCTAGCGATAGGCTTTGTCACCCCTCCTGTAGAGGCATCTATCTCCACAAGGGCTCTGAAGCTGCTTACGGATTGTGCTTCAGCCCAGGACTTAGCTTCGCATATGCGTCCTCCTTTATCCAGGTAGAAAAGGGTATCTGGTGCAGAGAGGTGATTTACTCGCGGTATTATAAGGTTGACCTGCTCCATAATCGCCTTTATGTCTTTGCCTTGTTCTGCTAACCTGGCTGCCTTCAAAACGATAAGTGCCAGTCCTGTTCCACCCGTGCGTGAATCAACCACTTCGATGGTAGTTACAGGTAGTTTTTTGAGGGCTACTTCTTTAGCCTGGAGAGCCAAACTATAGGCCTTGGTGAAGACAGAGGTCACAGAAATAAATAAAATAGCCTCAGCTTTTTGACTTAGCTCTTGATAAACCTGCAAATATTCTTCCACAGAAGGGAAGGACGTTGTTGGCAGGTTTTCCTTTGTACTCAGCCGGGCGTAGAGGTCCCCCATATCTATTTCGGTATCCAGGTAGTCTTTGCCATCTATGATGATGTGAAACGGCATCACCCTAATTTTGGAATTCTGTGCTAATTGTTGTGGTATATTGCTTCCTGTATCAGTCATAATAGCTACCTTTTTCATCGTAACCTCCTTGTTTATTAAATTCTAATTAGAAAATTAGCTTAGAAACTTAACCCTCGCTAAACCATCCAAGGCGAAGTGCACTGGGGCTCCAGTGTACTGCATGTATTAATGAAATACCTGTGACCTGAATTTCCTTGACTGGAATTTGTGCTAAAAGCTGACGCTTTAGCTCTTGTGCTTGCCTTGGCACATTGCCATGACTCACCACAGCGTATAGCATTTTATTTCCATTTCTATTCTTTACTATATTAACCAATTTTCTGATTGCCTCAGCCTTGCTCCTGGTTCTCTTTACAGGCGTCGGTATTCCCTCTGTAGAGGCATCAAGTTCCAGGATGTATTTCAAGGCGAGTGAGGAATCCGCCCAGGAAATTGCCTTGCCCATCCTTCCCCCCTTACGGGTGTAGTAAAGAGTGTCGAGTACGTAGAAAGAGTTCAGCCTTGGTATTAATCCATTGATAATACTAACTACCTGTGGGAAACTCTTACCATCTGCGACAGCCCGAGCTGCTTGCAGGGTACAAAGCATCTGTGCTCCACATTCAACACAGGAGTCAATCACCTCGATGGTAGTGTTAGGTAACTCATCTTCAGCCATTTTTTTAGCCTTCATAGCCTCTTTGTAGCCCATACCAATCCATGAGGTATAATGAATGTGTAAGATGGCTTCTGCCCTTTGACTTAGTTCTCGATAAGCTTCTAAATATTGTGCTGCGGTAGGGGATGAAGTTGTAGGTAGAGTATCCTTTTGTGCTAATCGAGTATAGAGTTGACCTTTATCCACTTCAGTTTCAGCGTAGCTTTTACCATCCGTTACTATGTAAAGAGGTACTAATTTGATATTGTGTTCCTTTGCAATCTTTTGAGGTATACCAGATAAGGTGTCAGTCATAATAGCTATATTGTTCATTGTGGATTTCTCTCTTTTGATTTAGTTTGATGTTTTGTTGTCCTATACATCGCAGACCGATGTATAATACCAGATGAGATATTTCTGTCAAGTATCAATCGTGATATTGTTTGGTAATAAAGGGGTATTAACTTTGGCTAAATCGCAGGACATGAGCACTATTTTTTCGCTGCCGGGCTTCAATAGATTAAGTAGGCAAGACGGATGACATAAATCTATCGGGGATTAGCTTCACTACCACTGAACAAACATAGGCATAATTACATGTACATAGTTGTCAACGCCTATAGGACGGATAACCCCTGGGCTTGAAGGGGTAGTAACTTCTAGAGCTACTTGAGTGGTTTCGTCTTGGTGCAGAAAACTCAAAACATCGGATAGATATTTTACATTGAAAGCGATTTTAGCTTCCTCTCCGTCTACGAGAGCATCAATTTCGCTCACATTACCACCCACCTCCTCGGCTTGAGCAGAGGCAGTTATCTTGCCCGGGGTAAGTTCGTTGCCCTGATTAATAACCAAACGGACTATGCCACTTGCATCGCGGGCAAATATAGAAGACATTTTAATAACCTGCAGAAATTGGTTGATATCTACCACTGCCCTGGTGGTGTAGCTCTGAGGAATAACCTGTGAATAATTGGGAAAGGAACCTTGGATGAGTTGTGAGACTAATTCGGTATCTTTAAGTCGGAAAAGAATTTGGCTTTTTTGCTGGTTTGTGACAATTTCAACTGGTTCCTCTTGGTCACCAACAAGTCGATTTAGTTCGCTAATGCTTCTTGCTGGAATAATCACAGAGGTTTTCTGACTGACTGCTGAGCCGAGAGTAGTTTTGTGGACAGCTAACCTGAAGCCATCGGCTGCTGCTAGATTAAGCTGCTCACCTTCAAACTCAGTGTTAATTCCGGTTAATACGGGGCGTGATTCTTCAGTGGCAGCGGCAAATACAACCTGTGTGATTGCTTCTCTGAGCGCGCTTGCTCCAATATTGGTGGTGACGCCATCACTTACCTGAGGGATAGGTGGGAAATCTTCAGAATCAATGCCGTTGATGTGAGCCTGGAAACGTCCGCTTTTAAGCTCTAGAGTATGGCTATCAGGGGGTAGTGTGACTTCGATTAAGTCGTTGGGCAAGGAATTAACAAAGTCGATGAGTAACCTAGCTGGAATAGTTATGGTTCCTTCTTGTTCCACTTTCGCGCCAATCCAACATGTAGTAGCCATTTCCAGATTGGTGGCTGCTAGTTTGAGACGTGATTGCTCAGTGGCTAAAAGGATATTTTGTGTTATAGGCAGGGTTGATCTTGTAGCTACGGCTCTGCCAACTATGCCCAATCCTCGGCTCAAATTTTGTTGAAGGCAGGATAATTTCATAGAACACCTCCAGTAGATTATATGTAGATGAAAGTATACTCTGGGTAATTATAATGGTCAATAGGTCTTTTTGTGAAGCTGTTTTAATAATTGAATCGCTATATGGCTAGCCTGAGCGCGGTGACTGATTTTGTTCTTTTCCTTAAAGGAAAGCTCAGCCATGGTTTTTTTTATACTGGGGAGATAAAAAATGGGATCATAGCCAAATCCGCTAACTCCCCGGCGCTCAAAGGATATCATCCCACGACATTCACCATGGCATAATTCCAATTGTCCTCCCGGAGTAGCTATGGCAATAACGCATTTGAAACAGGCAGTTCGCTTTTCCCAGGGAATGCCATTGAGCTTGGACAGGAGGGTTTTTACCTTGCCTTCATCTGTAGTATTTTCACCAGCAAAGCGTGCTGAATGTACTCCAGGCTTACCACTTAGAGCATCTACCTCAAGTCCTGAGTCATCGGAAATGGTAATAAGCTGGCTTAATTTAGCATAAGCAATGGCTTTGGCTTTAGCATTTTGTTCATAGCTACTTCCTGTTTCGGCAATAACCTTTGATATTCCTTGCTCAGTAAGAGTGGTTATATGGTAGCCCAAACCACTGAAGAGGGAGCGGTACTCCCTAATTTTTCCTGAATTGGTGGTAGCTAAGAGAAGAATGGGCATTTTACCGGTTAGATGTCATTGAACCTGGAGGCCAATTTTTTACTCACTTCTGGCATAGTAGTATATTCCATTTGCTCAAGTGGCAGGCGATGTGGCTCGAAAGGTCCCATGCGGCGCAGGTAATCAGCCATAGCATTTGCCTGCTGGCGAGCTAAATCAAAGGCAGGGTCCTCAAAAAGATCGTTGGCACCGATAAGCCTGCCGTTTGCCAATTGGAAACCGGCTGCTATCACTCTTGGTGGCCCATCAAAACGAGTAGCTTTAGATTTATTAAAAGGAACTGGCATCAATGGTCCGTGATGAGAGCCTCTCATCCATCCTTCTACTATGTTGGGTGAGGCAAAAGGCTCAAGCACTTCACCTACGGCGGGAAACTTACCTTGAGACCTGACAATGCATACAGGGTCATCCTTGCCTACATATCTGCCAGCGATGAGAGATAAGCGTTGGGTAGAGGAGACAGCAGCAATTTCTCCAGTCTCCTTATGATACACTGCTTTAACGGCATAGCGACTTGGTGTTCCCATGAAAATTAGCATGTCATAGATTTCTTCGGGGGCATTAAAAAGGATATGTTTTGACTCTAGAACATCTTGGATTTCAAATTTAAAACCAGAATGCATATTAGATGCAATCACAAGTCCGATGGTGTTAAAAGGGTCAGCGAAGATTTTATATAATGGCAAATTCCAGGCCCCCGAAGCTGTTTTATCTGCCATAAATATGATTATTGTTTCGGCCTGACGCTCAGTAAATTGCATCTCAGCCACGCCAGGCCCCATCCCTCTGACGTTGCCGGAAAAAGAATCGGCTAAAAGATCCTGTCCTGCACCATGAAGCTTCAGACTCTTAGCAACATTAGTGCATTCTACGAAGGTATCCCAGGATAATTTATGGATCTGCTCATTTCCCTCACCTAGCTGATGAGTCATTATCAATTGAAGATCATCACCACAAGCAGTGACATAGTAATCAATGAGTAAGCCTTGCTCCTTATACTGTTCTAATTCTTCCTTGGCTCTTTGTATTACATCTGGGTGGGAGCTAGAGTGCCCCACATAGCCACCAACGTCAGCCTTGATAACGCTTAAAGTTATATCCATTATGTCCTCCTTTAATTAGTAATCAATCCCTTTACGTGATAATGTTCCCTTGTCGTAAGGATGCTTCACTTTGGTCATATTGGTAACCAGGTCAGCTAAATCTATCAACCTATCATCTGCATAGCGTCCTGTGAGAATAAGCTCTACTTTATCTGGTTTCTCGCCTATCAGCTTTATTACCTCCTCGATTTCAATAAGCTTCCAGGCTATGGCTACATTGATTTCATCTAGGATTACTACGTCATAATTGTTACTAAGGACGACTTTCCTGGCTGCCGCTAATGCTCTTTTTGCTTCCCCTTTCTCAGCCTGGGTTACGTTGTTTGGGTCAACAAAACTTAGCTGCCCATATTGGGCGAATTCAATGTTGGTTAATTGAGACAATGCTTTTTGCTCTCCGTAGGGGAATTTACCTTTCATAAAATAAACAATGAATACGTTTAGTCCATGCCCTGATGCCCTGAGAGCTACTCCTAAAGCCGCTGATGTTTTCCCTTTCCCATCGCCGGTGAAAATCTCAAGCAGGCCCTTACCGTAAGACCCTTGAGGGTTGCTTACAGGATTGTCCGATAACACTTACCTAGTTTAGCAAGGAGAAGGCTGAAGGTCAAGCTGAATTGTGCCTTTAGAGTGGGGCTAACGTTAGTTAATATGGGGGTAATGATTGTTTTGCATGGCTCATGAGGATATAGAAGGAGGATTAGAATGCCGCTGTTAGCTTTTATCTAATCGCCTTAATATTTCTCTAGCTGCTATTATCCCTGAAGCTGAAGCCTGTACCAAGCCTCGACTTATGCCAGCACCGTCGCCAGCAGCGAACATATTGCTAATTTCGGTCTCCAGGCAAGGAGTTAGCTTCAACTGGCTAGAGTAAAACTTGACTTCTATTCCATAAAGCAGGGTATGCGCTGAAGCTACTCCTGGGGCTAATTTATCCATAGCCTGGAGCATTTCGACTATTCCTTTGAGGTAGCGGAAGGGGAGGGCAAAACTTAAATCCCCTGGAGTTGCTGCTTCCAAGCTTGGCTCTATTAGGCTGCGTTGCAGGCGTACTTTGGTGGAACGCCGTCCCTTCATTAAATCACCCAATCGCTGTACCAGAACACCGCCACTAAGGATATTGGCTAAGCGTGCCAGGTACTTGCCATAGGCGATGGGTTCATGGAATGGCTCAGTGAAGGTTGTGCTCACTAATATGGCGAAATTGGTATTCCTTGTTTTTTTCTTGGCGTAACCAATCCCATTGACCGTAATCACTGGGTCAGAGCCCCCGGTAGATTCCATAATCACCTCTCCACCGGGGCACATACAAAATGTCCTGACTCTGTCATCGAAAGTCTTGGAATAAAATTCAAGCTTTGATTCATAGAGTACTGAAGTAAGCTCTTCCATGATTGCTGATGGTACTTCAACCCTCACACCAACATCTACAGGATTAGAATTAAGGCTTAGTTTTAGCTCTGCGGCTTCGTTAGTTAACCATTCTGCTCCTTCTCTCCCTGGTGCCAAAATTAAGTAGGAACAATCCAATCTTTCCCCATTAGTTGTTTTTATAGCTTTGACTGTGCCATTCTCAACTATGATACGCTTAACTTCTGTATTCAGCATTACGTTTATCCCAGGTGTTAGATACTTTCGTATAGACTGTAATGTCTGGCGGCAATTCTCTGTTCCCAGGTGGCGCAACTTGACCGGAGTCAATTTAAGTTCTGCCAGGGTGGCTTGATGTTCTAACCCAGCTACCTTTTCTCCCAGTCCATAAACTTTTTTGGGAGCGCCAAATTTTAGATAGATGTTATCAACGTAGTCGACAAGAGCTCTGGCTTGGTCAAGGCCGATCAGATCCTTGAGTCGGCCGCCTACCTCGGTGGATAAGGTCAATTTACCATCGCTGAAAGCCCCAGCGCCTCCGAAACCGCTCACTAGATGGCATGGAGAGCACAGCATACAGTGCTTGCTTCCTTTTTGAATGGGACAAATGCGGGCATCAATTTCACTCCCTTTATCTAAAAGCAGAACATCAAAGCCGGCATCATACAGTTCTAAGCTAGCAAATATACCTGCCGGACCACTACCAACTATGATAACGTCATATTTCTTAGTCATGCATTACACACTATCTGGGATAATAATATTTTTGAGTACTGCTTATTTCATTTAATACCACACAATTTTATTCATAAGTTATTTTAGCTATTTATAAATTAAATCGCGTTGATTATATGCTTTTAAGGTTGATATAGCTAACCCTTATTGATAGTATTAGGTAAGGTCGTGCTAGGTGGGGAGCTAGCGGTGCCCTGTACCCGAAATCCGCTATAGCGGGGCTGAATGCCTGCTTGAGGTTTCAACTTATAGGGTTGCTTTTGTTGAGTGGTGTCGATAGTTGGGTTCCACACGGCGGAGAGCTATGAACCCCGTGAGGTCCGGAAGGAAGCAGCGGTAAATAGTATCCTCCGGGTGATGTGGAGTTGCCTGACTGGAGCCAGAAGACAAACGCCTCCTATGAGGTAGAGATCGAGAGCAGGTGCACGGCCTTAATGATTATAGAGAGCCTGCTGTTTTTAATTTCTGGAATCTCTTCTGTTTGCTTCTGCGCTATAATTGTCAATATTGTTGAATTATATAAATTATTTAAGTTAGCGTACATGATAATGTGCAATTAGTAGTGATGTGAAGGAAGAAATGTCAACTCAGGTTAAAGCTTTTCTCCGCCAGTCTGGCTTCAGGGTAAAAAAAAGGTTGGGGCAACATTTCCTTGTGGATGAAGAATTGATGGAATGCATCCTATCTGCTGCCGACATTAGTATTAATGATATTGTAATTGAGGTAGGTCCAGGCTTGGGTATACTAACCGTGAGGTTAGCAGAGATGGCAAAGGAGGTTATTGCTGTAGAGATTGATTCAAGATTAGTCAGTATACTGAAAGGGAAATTAGCCTCCTCGCCTAACGTTAAGATTATTCATACAGATATACTAAAGGTTACCCCACGGCATCTGCTGGAGAATTATTTAACTACACCTGAGCTTGCGCAAAATTATAAAGTGGTAGCTAATCTTCCTTATTACATTACCTCACCAGTCATTCGTTATTTTCTGGAGTCTCCCTGGAAGCCCTCGGTAATGGTAATTATGGTGCAAAAAGAAGTTGGAGAAGCTATAGCTGCTGCTCCTGGAAAAATGAGCTTGCTAAGCGTTATAGTGCAATTTTATAGTAACCCGGCTATTGTAGCCTATGTGCCAGCGGCAAGTTTCTATCCACCGCCAAAAGTTGATTCAGTTGTTTTACGCCTTGACGTTTACCCCAAACCCTTTGTTGAGGTTGCTGATATAGAAAGTTTTTTTGATATAGTTAGACGTGGGTTTTGTGCACCCCGAAAGCAGCTTCGTAACTCATTGGCCAAGGCTTTGGAAATGACAGGCGGTCAAGTTACCTTGATGCTGGGAAAGGCTGGTATAGAAGCTAAGCGGCGTGCTGAAACCCTCAGTCTGGAGGAATGGAAAGAGCTATGGAAGGTTTTGGCCCCATTTAGGAAATAATTGTCATGCTAACTGTTTATGCACCAGCCAAAATAAACCTTGTTCTGGAAGTCTTAGATAAATATGATGATTATCACCAAATATCAAGCATTATGCAGGCGGTAAGCCTGTGTGATGTTCTCAAATTCCAGTTGGCGGGGGGGATGTCCTTTGAGTGCAGTGAGGCGAGCTTGGAACAGGGCAATCTAGTAACCCGGGCTGCTGTAATTCTTAAAAAAACTACGAAATGTGATAAAGGGGTGAGAATAAGACTTCGCAAGAATATACCATGGGGAGTGGGGTTAGGTGGTGGTAGTAGTGATGCTGCTGCTACTCTTCTAACACTCAACAAACTTTGGGGTCTGGAACTATCACTTTCTGAGTTAGCTCGCTTAGCATTCAAGCTGGGCTCAGATATATCCTTCTTTATTTATGGAGGAACAGCATTAGTGGAGGGAAAAGGAGAGAGGGTAACCCCATTGCCATCTTTACATAAAGCCTGGTTTGTTTTACTAGCGCCATCTTTACCTAAAATCAAGGATAAAACAAGGCAACTTTATGGAAAATTGAATGATAGCTATTATACAGAGGGGGAATATGTTGGTAGTGCTTTGCTATCTTTGAGGCAGAAGAGGACAATTGCGCCGAGGTTTATATTCAATGTTTTTGAGAAGATAGCTTTTGATTTCTTTCCCGAACTTGCTGAATATAAAAGAATCTTTGAACAGGTTGGAGCGCGAACTGTTCATATGACTGGTTCTGGGCCGTGTCTTTTTACTTCCGTCTCAAGAAAGGAGAAAGCGGAAAGCTTATGTTTACGTCTGAGAGGACAGGGGTTGGAATGCTATGTAGTATCTTCTCTTCCCCAGGTTAGATGAATGAATAATTCTATACATAAGATTTTAATAATAGCGCCAGTCTTTTCTCTTCTGCTCCAGTCTTGACCTCATTGTTCAGTTTAGCTGCATGTAATGCCTGGAGGATTTCTCCCAGTTGTGGTCCGGCAGGTATACCCAAGTTTATTAGCTCTTTCCCCGTGAGGGTTGTACGCACATATCGTAGCTTTGTCAGGAATAGCTCAAGGCTAGAATGCACTGCTGGGGAATCAGAGGCTATAACATTGGCTTGAATAGCTAATGGCTTATACTCATGGAGAAAGTAGTAAATCTCGCTATGTTTAATAGAGGGTTTGTCTAGAAGGTGCAGCTGACTCTTTAAGCGCAATGTATCACGAAGAACCCGGGATAACCTTGTTGGTATGTTAAGGCGTTGAATGAACCTCTCATTATTCTCTACTTGGAGGGGATAAACAAGAAGGCATAAGTAAAGGGAGGGCAGTTGGTTTGGCTTCCTTAGTGAACGAGCTTTATCGAATTTACTGGCAATCCATCCATCACCTTTAAGAGACGAGTTAATCCTCTGAAGCACTCCTAGCTGTTTAAGTCGATTAATGGCGAATTCTGGATATTCCTCCCTGAATATCAATTCTAGTTCGTGTCTTATGCGGTCACCACTTAGTGTGTCTATAATGGGAATGTTTTGCTTGAGTAACTGGAATGTCTGAGGCTCGATCTGGAACCCCAGTCGTTGTTCGTAGCGTGTGGCTCGTATGATTCTGGTAGAATCATCTCTAAAGCTTTCTGGATGCAAAATACGAATAAAACGACGCTCAAGGTCTCTCTTCCCATGGTAGGGGTCGATCAATTCCCCGTAAGTGTTTTTGTTGAGAGAAATTGCCATAGCATTGATAGAAAAGTCACGGCGAAAGAGGTCATCTTTAATGGTACCTGGAGTAACATCTGGTAACGCCCCAGGCCTGGCATAAGTTTCACCTCGCGCCGTAGTCATGTCTAGGCTAAAATCGCTGTAATTAAGCTTAGCGGTACCAAAGCGAGGATGTGTAATCAGTTTTGCCTGGCTAGCTTTAGCTATCTGCTGGGCCAATTTTACTGCGTTGCCCTCTATTACTAAGTCTAGGTCGAAGTTAGCGTAGCCAAGAATCATGTCTCGCACCACGCCCCCAACGAGATACGCTCTGTGTCCTGATTGGTTGGCCTGTTTGCTAATAGTTTTAATCAACTGCAGTGGTTGCTGAGGAAGATAATGCTCAATTTGTATAGCAAGATTCACCGATTGCCTCTTTTTCAGGACAGTAAAGACCTGTTTATGATACTATTACATTATAGCATTGCTTTTAACTTGTGATAGTTATATCCTGCAATTATCTATGAACATTTTATTTATTACGAGGCATTACCGTGTTTGACATAGTTAGATGATAGTGGGTAAAATACAGAGGTTTGTATTGGTAGGTAAGAGTAAAATATGGCTAATGTAAGGCTTGATTCGGGTGAGAGTTTTGAGAGTTTACTGCGCAGGTTTAATAAGCAGGTACAGGGTGACCGCATTTTAGCTGAGGTTCGCCGTCGTCGCTTTTATCAAAAGCCCAGTGAAGAACGCAAGAGAAAAGAGGCGATGAAAAAGCGGAAAAGCTCTAAGTAGCTAATGTGATTTGCGAAAATAGCATTAGGGAACATCTCCAAAAAGCGCTTAAGCAACATGATGAGGTGAGGCTTTCTACGTTGCGCTTGTTGTTATCTAAGATAAAGAACACTGAAATTACACAGAAAAGCCCTATTAGTGATAGTAAGGTTCTTGATATTATCACTAAGGAAGTAGCTCAGCATCGGGAAAGCATTAAAGCTTTCAAACAAGGGAATCGGAATGATCTTGTAACACAAGAAGAGCTAGAGTTGTCCATACTTATGGAATACCTGCCAGAACAAATGAGCCATGAGGAAATCACAGAAGCAGCGAGGAAAGTAATACACGAGGTCGGAGCTAAGGGAATCAGCGATAAAGGAAAGGTCATGTCTCAACTTATGCCCCAGGTTAAGGGTAAGGCTGATGGAAATGAAGTCAGCGACGTAGTTTCAGAGTTACTTGTCAATCTATGAATTAATGGCAGCAAAGATTGATTTAAGGTTTGAAATTAAAGCAGCACGGAACAATAACCGATGACAGTTAGTCAGTGTTATCAATATTTTGCACATAGAATATAGATTTGCAATAATTGCCTTTCCAGTTATCTGTAGTAGCCGAGATGGAAAGGCTGTTTTGGTTATTACGCAAATTCAGTGGGAATGAAACAATACCAATAGACCTTTATGTTTGGTGAAATTCAATCACGGATTGCCGTATTTGTATCATCTGACTCATAGGATTCAAGGTAATGGCTGAAGTTAGTTTATTTAAAGGGATACGCTATAATAAGGAAATAGTTAAAGATTTAGCTGGTGTCATCTGTCCTCCATATGACATTATTACCCCTCAGCAGCAAAAGATGTACTATGCCAAGAGTGATTATAATGCCATTCGCCTGGAGTATATGACAGACCAGCTAGGCGATAATGTTATAAATAACAAATACAGCAGAGCAGCCAGCATCTTTCAAAGCTGGCTAAGGGATGGGGTTCTTATGGTTGATGATTGCCCGGCTTTTTATCTCCACGATCATTATTTCACACATTTAGGAGAAAAAAGAAGGAGACGTGGGCTGATAGCTCGCGTTAAATTAGAGCCGTGGTATGGTGAAATATATCCTCATGAAGAAACGTTCTCTAAAGTTAAGCAGGATCGTTTAAATCTAATGTGTAATTGCCATGCTAACTTTAGTTCTATATTCACCCTTTACCAAGATTTGGAAGGAAGGGTTGCCAGAATATTGAATGAAGCATCTCAGAGTAAGCCCATAATTGAGCTAGCCGATTCAGGAGAGAGCCATGTTGTATGGATGATAACCGAGCCTAAATATTCACATGAGATCATTGACTTTTTTGCTAAACGTAGCCTATATGTGGCTGATGGGCATCATAGATATGAAACGGCGTTAGCTTATCAATCGGAAAGGATACATATCCCAAAAGACAAAGGACAGGGTAGGCCAGGCACTTTCCCAACTGGAGAGGAAGCCTTTAATTTTGTAATGATGACTTTGGTTGATTTTTCTGATTCGGGATTACTTACACTTCCAATTCATAGATTGGTACGTGGTATAGCTCCCGCAGCTTTAGCCGGGCTAAGGGAAAAGCTTAATAAATATTTTGCTCTGGAATCTATTCCGTTAACTGAGAGCTTGATTGACAGCATGAAATGTAAAATGATTGAGGGAGTACTTTTAGGAGTTCTGGGGTTAGAAAATGGGTCATTGGTACTTCTGAAGAGGCGCCAGGGCATTTCTAGCGATGATGTAATACCGAAAGGGCACTCTCAAGATTATAACAACCTAAATGTTAGCATTTTGGCACACCTTATTTTAGGTAAAATGCTAGGGTTTTCACAGGATAGCGAGGATATTGCTTATACAGTTGACGTGGATGAAGCCTGCCAACAAATAAAGGAGGGTAAATATCAATTAGCTTTCCTTTTGGGTTCTCTACAGCCAGAGATAGTCAAGACTATTGCTGATGCCAGAGAGAGAATGCCACGAAAGTCAACTTACTTTTATCCCAAACTCCCCACTGGTTTGGTTATTAATTATCTCTGTTGACTAGAGCTTCACTGCTTTAGCTGTGTAGATGCCGGGTATAGCCAATATTTTATTTCTTTGCTCTTCAGTAAGTGGTACATCTAAAGCCAGAATCATAAGTGCTTGGCCTCGGGGCTGAAGACGACTTAGGTGCATAGAGCTGATATTGATATCGGATTGGCCGGTTATAGTACCTATGGCGCCGACAAGCCCGGGCTGGTCAAGATGGTCGCAGAATAGGAAATATCCTCCAGTAGGCACAATGTCCATCCAGAAGTCGTTGATTTGGATAACATGAGTCTCATTATCCCTAACCGTGCTTGATATAGTAGTAGTCCCTATCTCAGTATTAACTTTTAGAGTAATCAGGTTGGAATAATTTTGGCAAGTTGTTTCCTTTTCCTCGACGATTTTTAGGCCGCGCTGGGAAGCGATGATGCTAGCGTTGACCAGGTTAACTCTTTCCTCGACTGCTTGTTGTAATAATCCGCTAATAGCCGCTGTTTTTATAGGGATACAATCGCAGTTTGCTATTTCGCCACAATAATTAATGTATAGAGAGTTAGTTTGTCCTTCCATTAGTTGGCTAGCAAGGCTGCCAATAGTAGAAGCAGCCTTAATGAATGGGAATAGCTCAGGGGAGACATGCGGAGCATTAACTGCGTAGCTGCTGAATTTTCCTTGAAGTACTGTTATGATTTGTCCGACGACATCTTTGGCAACATTAGTTTGAGCTTCAATAGTAGAGGCACCAAGATGTGGAGTAACAATTACCTTGTCGCATTTTAGCAAGGGACTATCAGTTACTGGTTCCGTGCTAAAAACGTCGAAAGCGGCACCAGCTATTTTTTCATCATCAATTGCTTTGACCAGTGCCTGCTCGTCAATTAGCCCGCCTCGGGCAGTATTGATAATTCGGGCTGTAGGTTTAAGTTTTGCAAATTCCTTGGTCCCAATCAAATTTTTTGTACTTAATGTTAATGGCAGATGGAGGGTAATGAAATCTGATTCGCACAATAGTTGGTCTAAGGAAACAAGGCTTACTTTGTGGGTGTGAGCATAATTTGTAGAGATAAAGGGGTCATGTGCAAGAATCCGCATTTCAAATGCTTGAGCACGCTTAGCTACCTCTGAGCCTACATTGCCCAAACCGATAATGCCCAATGTTTTGTTTCTTAGCTCTGTGCCAACTAATTTTCCTCTTTGCCATAAACCTGATTTAAGTTGGCTGTTTGCTTCGGGTATATGACGTGCCAGGGCAAGCATGAGAGCAATGGTATGTTCAGCGGCGGATACAGTGTTACCTGTAGGAGCGTTAACTACTGTTATACCTCTTCTGGAAGCGGCATTAACATCAATGTTATCTATGCCAACTCCTGCTCGACCTATTACCTTGAGTTTCTTTCCTGATTCAATGACATCAGCAGATACCTGGGTTTGACTGCGCACAATGAGAGCATCGTAATTGCCAATGATAGCTATAAGCTCTTCGGGCTTCAGTTTTGATTTGACGTCGACTTGACCAAAGTTGCGCAGGATATCCACACCTTCTTTAGCGATCGGATCTGCGATTAAAATTTCCATATTCTAAATTACCGCCTTTGGTAAAGCTTCAGCTAGTGCCTTTAATACTAATTTCATGTCACCTTCTTTCACAAAGCCAAGATGTCCAATTCGAAGGATTTTGCCTGATAGTTTTCTTTGCCCTCCGGCGATAACTATATCATATTCATTTCTGAGAACCTGAATTAATTTGGATATATCAATTTTATCACCACCGCTCACAGCTGTCACAGTATTGGAGGCATGGCTCTCTTGTGCAAAAAGGGATAACCCCAGCGACCGTATTCCATTTCTGGTCAGCTCAGCTACTCTAGCATGCCTGGCGAATATGTTAGGCAATCCCTCGCGTAGCATTAAGCCCAGGCTGGCGTTTAGAGCATAACAGGTGGAAATAGCTGGCGTCCATGGTGTCTGTCCCTTCTGTGAATAATCCTTGGCCTTGCCGAAATCAAAGTAATAGCGCGGCATTTTGGCGTTGGCGTAGGCTTGCCAGGCTTTTTCACTCATACTGACCATGGCTAGTCCTGGAGGAGCCATCCAGCCCTTTTGAGAACCAGTTATAACTACATCGCATTGCCAATCATCAACGGGTAGATTTATACAGCCCAAGCTAGACACGGCATCAACTAAAAGCAATTTATCATATTTCTTAACTACGGAGCTTATTTCGGCAATGTCATTAGTTATGCCTGTGGAAGTTTCATTATGGGTAACTAGTACTGCTTTAATGTCACTCTCTGCTCGCAATGCCTTGTTTATAACTTCAGGGTCGACTGGTTTTCCCCATTCAAAAATGAGGCGTTTTACATTAGCCCCATATTGCTCAGCAATATCGGTAAAGCGGTCACCAAAGACGCCGCAAGATACGGCTAGTATCTTATCACCCGGTGATAGGGTATTAACGATAGCTGCTTCCAGTCCACCGGTACCTGCACATGTGAGAAGCAGCACATCCCCTTTTGTCTGGTATATATGCTTCAGCTTCTCAGTTATTGAATTGAATATGTTGATAAATTCCTTGCCTCGATGATTTATCATCTGTTTGCTCATAGATTGAAGAGTCTCTGGGGGGCAAGGTGTTGGTCCTGGTATACGAAGTTGCATTTTTATTACCTCCGGTCCATTCTTTTGTTATTCTGAACAAGATAAATAATTTATATATTTTAGCATCACTCAAAATGGCATGAAAGCAAAGCTTGCTAGCTATCATGAGTAAAATAAAAGTATTATTTGTAACAGCCATGAGTGGCATGTTCGCTATGCTTTATGGCTGGAAAATTATGTGTACCTGTACAGAATATTAAATATTTGGTATTGCATGACATAACATTAGCTTCTTAGTTGGATCTTTAAAAAGGAGTTTTTACCATAACGGATAATACAGTCACCTTTGACAATGGTTTTATAATCAGTAACTTTTTTATTGTTGATTCGAATCCCGCCTTGCACACATCTTCTTTCCACCTCGCTTTTTGAAGCTAGTACTCCTGAGCAAGTTAAGATTTCATTAATAGGCAAGCTCTCTGTGATTTGGAAGACAGGGATAGATTCAGTTGCTCCCATCCTGGTACCAAAAAGGCGTTCAGCGTCAGCTTGGGCTTTCTTAGCATTCTCCTCGCCATGAACTATTTCGGTTACCTCGTAGGCCAAGCGTTTCTGTGCGTATTTAGGATTTTCTGATATTATTTTGCCGATTTCGTCCAATGATAGAAATGTCAAAAGCTTTAGTGCCTGTGGCACATTCACATCAGGAATATTTACTAGATATTGGTAAAATTCGAATGGTGAAGTCTTCTCGGGGTCTAGCCAAATAGGGCCTTTCTCTGTCTTTCCCATCTTTTGCCCATTGGGGGTAGTTAGGAGAGGGAGAGTTAAAGCGTAAACTGTTTCTCCATGAATTCTCTGGATTAAATTGACACCCTGTAGGATATTCGCCCATTGATCCTGGCCCCCCATCTGGAGGCGGCAATCGTAATTCTCAAAAAGCGTTAGGTAATCCCAAGCCTGAAGAACAGGGTAGCAAAATTCCATAAGAGAAAGGTTCTCTTCTTTAGCGAGACGATCTGCAAAGGTTCGCATCTTGATCATCTCATTAACGGAGAAGAATTTCGCAACATTCATAAGGAAATCATCAAGGAAGCAGAATTTAGACAGCCAATCATCGTTATTTACCATTAGAGCAGCGTTTTCTCCATGATAATTAAGTAGGCCCATACCTTCCACTTGTGTCTGGATATTCCTTTCATTGAAGGATATTTGGTCTACGCTGAGTAGCGGACGCATTTTTCTTTTTCCGGTTGGGTCTCCAAGTAGTCCGGTTCCACCTCCAACTACAAATATCACTCTATGGCCGGCCTTTTGTAAATAATGCATTGCCATAAGGGGCAAAAGATGCCCCAGGTGGAGGCTGTCTGTGGAGGGATCAAAACCAATATAGCAGGTAGCCCCGGGATTAACCAGGAGCTTGTTTAGCTCGCCTTCATCGCTCGCTTGAAAAATAAAGCCGCGAGTCTTTAGTGTATCGTAGACATTCATTTAGTTATCCCGCTAGCATATCATGTATAGTAACAAATATGCCATTTGAGGAGTTGTCACTTAAAATATAAGCCAGCGACCCTATCGATATCTTTGGCAATCTGGGCCTGTAATTCTTTGACAGAAGCAAAGCGTTTTTCATCTCTAAGTTTGTCAATAAAATCTACCTCGATATGTTTACCATATAGGTTGCCTTTGTAGTTTAGAAGATGATTTTCCACAAATATTTCACTGCCCCCAAATGTAGGGCGAGTACCTATATTAGTGGCGGAAATAAAATGTTCTTCACCCACGTGAGTAATGCTGGCATAAACACCGTTTTTAGGCAGCGCTTGTCCTGGTATTATATCCAGGTTAGCAGTTGGAAATCCTAACTTTTTACCACGCTTATCTGCTGAGATTACCTTGGCGCTAAGAGTAAAGTAGCGTCCCAGCATTTTCTTTACTTTTATCATGTCACCATGGGTTAGAGTATGACGTATGAGAGTGCTGCTTACTATTTCACCGTTGATTGTAAAAGGAGGCACGATTTCTACACTAAACTCCATTTTTTGCCCTAGTGCATTAAGTAAATTAGTATCGCCTTCGCGCCCTCTACCCAGGGCAAAGTCGGGTCCAATTACCAGGCCACGCATCTTGAGATATTTCTTAAGCATGGTAACAAAATCTTGAGCACTGAGTTCGGCTAACTCTGGGGTGAAGGGCAATACAGTGACTAAGCCTACGTTTAATTCACGAATAGCCTTGACTCTATCTTCCAAACTACTTAGCCAGGAAGGTTTATTGTGTGGCTGAAACACTGCTAGTGGGTGAGTAGAGAAGGTGATTACTCCGCTGAGCAGGTTATTCTCCTTAGCCCGCTGGGTCAACTTTTCAATCAGATAGCGATGTCCTGCATG
>Ga0209121_10002220_pt1 | contig 19913 bp, 16 predicted proteins | sample Cruoilmetagenom3_FD_187292 | JGI IMG/M metagenome (GOLD analysis project Ga0209121, IMG submission 187292) | Oil polluted marine microbial communities from Coal Oil Point, Santa Barbara, California, USA - Sample 3 (SPAdes) (version 2) | ecosystem: Environmental > Aquatic > Marine > Oil seeps ...
TTTAGGTTAGGTTTAGTCGATCAGATTGAACAAAACCGTTCGACTGAGCTCACGCCGAAGCCGCAGGCATAGCAGGGCTACGTCGAGGATTTTGTGATTAAAGATCGGCTAAAGATTGCCTGAAACAGGGATGCGAAAACGATGAGTTATTTGTTTCCAGTCCCTTAGTATCCTGCCGCGCTACCTTCTTCTTTATCCGTTGTACCTGACGTATCGACAAAGCCAATACTGCTTCTGTATTTTTCATCTTCTCTCCCCATAAAGCTTATATACCCCGTAACGTATTATCTCTTTTATTGTAAACGTCACCGCCCTTTTATGAAACACTCCCTTACCTTCTTGAGATACTTCTTTCTCTACCTGATTCAGGCAATAGGTGACAGTATTAACAAAAACTCAAATTATTATTTTCTATATAACATAAATTTGTTATAGGGTAGTTGAGTGGTTTGTTTATGTTACTTTTTAAAAGATTTGCAAATGTTGATAACCTTATAAAGAGAAGGCAATGGAGATCGATTCCTTATGAAGAAATTAATTACTTTATCAAAAGAAGAAATTGTTGACAGGTTGTGGCGAGCAGAACCGAGACTTAAGGATGTTCTTAAAAATGCTAATCATGTTGAAGAGGCACGATACATTTTATTTGATTATCTCGATCGCCTCAGAAGAGACCTCTACAACATGAAATCGGATACTTATTTCTCAAATCTAAACGTTGTAGAGAAACGAAATGCCAGGGAATGCATTCGAGTCTTTTCAAGCACCCTGAGAACTGAAAATGAATATTTAACAAAAGCTTCCCCTTTAGGACTCTTGTATAACCTTGCGAAGGATAAAAAAAATGGCCTGGAAAAAGTAAGCAAGGGATTTTTACTGGAGTACCTCGCTTTATTTCTAGGAGTCCGGGGGAAATATGGAAAGCACTCTCGAAGTCATGAACTATTAGAATCAAAGGGTGGAAGAAATGCCGCTATTGAAAGGTCTTCCCAGCTGGATAAGTACGGCAAAATGATGAGAAAATATTTCAGGAGATACCGAACGGGATTGGATCCGGCGTTAGTAAAGGAAAGAAAGAAACTAAAAGAGGATGTCCTCCGCTATTTTGACGCAAGTGAAGAAGACTGGCAAGACTACCAATGGCACATGAAGCATATCATCAAAGATGTCAAAACTGTATCCACTATTGTAAAACTGGACGATGATGAACTAAAGGGGTTAAAGCTTGCCACGGAAAACCATATTCCTTTCGAGATAACCCCTTATTATCTATCGCTTTTCAATAAAGACGGGCGATCATATCATGATCGTACCATCCGTGCCCAGGTTATGCCAAGTCCACGGTATTCTTCAAATGTTATTGAAAACTGGACAACTGGGAAAGATATGGATTTCATGGGCGAAAAAGCAACGAGCCCGGTTGACGGAATCACAAGAAGATATCCTCAGATTATCATTATTAAACCCTTTAATTCATGCCCTCAGATTTGTGTTTATTGCCAGAGGAACTGGGAAGTGAAAGACATCGATGAGGATGTAATGTTGCCCCGGGAAAAAGTAATAGAAATGATCGAGTGGACAAAAAATGATAAAAACATATCGGAGGTTTTGTTAACTGGGGGGGATCCGTTGACTCTCAACAATAAGTATCTTGACTGGATCATCGGAGAACTGGCGGACATAAAACATATAGAGAGAATCCGGATTGGAACCAGAACTCCTGTAACTTTACCAATGAGAATTAACGATGGCTTTCTCAAAATACTCGAAAAATATCACGAATGGGGGAAAAGAGAGATTGCCATAGTTACACATTTTGAACACGCTACAGAAATAACACCCGATACTTTAGATGCGATAAAACGGATAAAAAGATTGGGAATAAACATCTATAATCAGCAGGTATTTACCTATTATAACAGCAAAAAATTTGAAACGGCTTTTTTGAGAAAATCATTGAAAGTCTCAGGGATAGACCCCTATTACACATTCAACTGTATGGGAAAAGAAGAAACAATCGACTTCAGAATCCCCATCGCCAGAATTGAGCAGGAAAGAAAGGAAGAAGCAAGACTCCTGCCCGGCCTCGTCAGAACAGATGAACCGGTCTTTAATGTACCCAGATTAGGGAAATCCCACGTGAGGGCGTGGCAAGATCATGAAGTCATTATGATCTTATCAGACGGTCGCAGGATATACCGCTTCTATTCATGGGATACGAAACTCACGACCTCAAAAGATTATCTCTATACAGATATAGGTATCTGCGATTACCTTGAAAGGCTTTCCGATGACGGTGAAAATGTTGATGATTATGCATCCATCTGGTATTATTTCTAAATAACCCATATCAACTTTTTATTGCGCAGAGGCAAATTTAGTGTTAGATGATACAAAATCTTATATATTTTGTACGTAAAATATCATGAATCCTGTAAAATCAAATGAAAATACAAAGGAAACAGGCATTGATTTAAAAGCGGCCAGGGAAGAAAAAGGATTAACGCTAAAAGAGATATCTCAACTTACAAAAATCGGTGTATCAATCCTCGATGCAATCGAAAAAAGAGAATTTTCGCAACTTCTTGAGCCTGTCTATTCCAGAGCATTCATAAAAACATATGCTAAAGCACTAAACATTGATAGTGAAGAAATTCTTTCTTCTTATAACAATTACATCGCAGAATTTGAAACATTAGAAGAAAAGAAAGAAATCGCAACAAAAAACGTTAGACCCGGGTCTCTCTACAAAAGGTTTGCCTGGGCAACAATTGCTCTTGTTCTCGTCCTTATTGCCTTTTTTATGTATTACAGCAAGCATAATGAAACCCCGGAAATTGCCAAAGCTCCTCCCGTTGAAAAGCTCATTAAAGTTCCTCAAAGTGAACCAACCGGGGCAGCAAGCATTGAAACAGAAACAAAAGAAATCCATACTCAGGCAACAGGCGAACCAGTAAATACTCAAGCCGTTGACGAGGATAAAATAGTTGCATCGGAAGCAAATATCTCTGAAACCGGGATTCAAACAACAAATAATGAACAGGTAACAACACAAAAAGCAGAAACCGCGACGGAAGATAAAAAATATATTTTAGACATAAAAGCATCAGAACTGTCATGGCTGAAAATTATTGAGGACGATAATCCATCCTACGAGATATTAATGAAGCCCGGAGAAAAAATTACAAGGAAAGCGCGAGAAAAATTTATTATTGACATCGGTAACGCGGGAGGCGTGGATATAGAGTTCCAGGGGAAACCTCTTGGCCTTCTTGGAGAACATGGAAAGGTCATCCACTTAGTCTTGCCTGAAAACAATTGAATAGATTATTGACAAATATTTTTCAATGTTCTAATTTTGACAAGCTCGTAAAAAGTATATCATTTCGAGGAGTGAAGTGTTCCTCTTTCAAGGGGTGTATAAGCTATGTTCGGTATAGGAATGCCCGAGTTACTCATCATATTGGTTATTATCCTGATCATTTTCGGAGCCGGTAAGCTTCCTGAAATAGGAGGAGCCATCGGCAAAGGAATTAAAAACTTTAAAAAGTCCTTCCGGGATCAGGATGAAGTAGAAAATACCAGGGATTCAAAAAAGATTAAAGACAAAGATGATTAATGTCTAAAACGGAACATCGTCTTCGGCCATTTCTGCTCCTTCGAAGGATGAACCCTCGTTGGCCGGTGCTTTTGATTGATCAGAGCCTTGTCCTTTTCGTTCAAGCATCTGCATATTTAAAGCAATTATTTCTGTTGCATATCTCTTATTTCCGTCCTTGTCATCCCATGACCTTGTTTGAATCCTGCCTTCTATATATACTAATCTTCCCTTAGACAGATAATTCCCACATATTTCCGCCAATTTTCCGAAAGTAACAATTCTATGCCATTCTGTCCTTTGAACTCTTTCTCCGGTTTTATCTTTCCATTGTTCATCGGTAGCTAATCTGAAATTCGTTACCATTGCACCATCCTGTGTATATCTGACTTCAGGATCGGCTCCCAATCTTCCAACCAAGATAACCTTATTAACCATTTCACCCTCCCTTTTCATATTAAGCTGTCGTGAGGGAATAATACACAAATTAAATCTTCATGGCAAACGAATTATTTTTAAAAATTCATCGGCCTATCGCTACATCTGTTGTAATATTCGATATTGACTTACCTTCCATTATCAAGTACAGATAATTTGAATATTTTCAGCTATTCGGCGGATTTATTAAACAATGGCAAAGAATAATTTGTTTCATTCTACAATTCTGTTGGCATTAGATGTGATCGCTACCGTTTTTTTCGCGGTTACAGCAGTTATCGCATCCTACATGGCTGTAAACACTGAAGATACAGTCCATAAAGTTGCAAGTCTCTGGGGAAAAACCTTACTCCGTATAACGGGGGTTAAGGTGGAAATAACAGGGGAGGAAAACATTCCTGTCGATACTCCCCTAGTATTCATGGCCAACCACCAGAGCAATTTTGACATTTTAGCTTTACTGGCCAACATTCAAGTTCAGTTTCGATGGCTTTCCAAGAAGGAAATCTTTTATATACCCATCATGGGACATGCCATGAGGAGAGCAGGATATATCTCCATTGACAGAGAAAACCACGCAAAAGCGATTCATAGCCTCAGCGAAGCGGCGCAGAAGATCAGAGAAGGCAAATCGGTGATGACCTTTCCCGAAGGGACCAGGAGCCGGGATGGAAGGATCCGGCCTTTCAAAAAAGGTCTGTTCTACCTCGCCCTGGAAGCGGGAGTGCCAATCATCCCGATATCAATAAAAGGCAGCAGAGCGATTATGCCGAGAAAATCATTGCAAATCAATCCTGGGGAAATAACCATAATTATAGACAAACCGATTTATGTTAAAGGATATTCCGTGGAAACCCGTGACGATCTTATGAATGCAGTGCGCAGCGTGATCACCGGAAATTTTTATGATGAGAAAGGAAACAATTCTCTTTGAATATATGGGAAGGAATACTGCTTGGTATCATCCAGGGCTTAACAGAATTTTTACCAGTTAGCAGTTCCGGGCATCTGGTTATTGCTCAGAGTCTGATCAAAGGATTCCATCAGCAGGGTGTTCTCTTTGATGTTATGCTCCATTTTGGAACTCTTTTGGCTGTGTTGTTTTTTTTCAGGAAAGATATCTACGATATTCTGGAATCCCTGTTGCCAAAACAATGGGTCACAAACCACGGCAACTATGACGAGGCACTTATAGCCGGCAGAAGAAAAATAGCTCTCTTAATTATTACAGGCACTGTATTTACGGGCGTCATCGGAATTTTATTCAAAGATCAGGTACATCGTCTCTTTGAGTCCGTAGAGATTGCCGCTGCCATGCTTTTGGTTACGGGGTTGCTTTTGTTTCTTGCCGACAGAATGAAAGATGCTGTAAGGGTTGAAGGCGATATGAACATCACCGATGCCATAATAATCGGTATCGTTCAGGGCATGGCTCTCATCCCCGGCATATCACGATCCGGTTCCACAATAGCCTTTGGCATGTTCAGAAAAATAAACGGCGAGACAGCGGCAAGGTTTTCATTCTTACTATCCATACCGGCCATACTGGGAGCCACATTAGTCGAACTGGGGTACATGCAATCCGTTTCATCAGGTGATTTGATGGTATATGCCGCGGGAATGATTACCGCCGCTTTGACCGGGTTTCTTGCACTCAAGCTCCTCTTTTTTATTATCAAGAAGAGAAGACTTGGAATATTTGCTTATTATTGCTGGTTGTTGGGAATAACCACGTTAATTATTAAAGCTATTTGATATCGAAATGAAAAAGGAAAATCCGGATAACAAGAGATCAAAAGAAATCACCGGGGTAATAACGCTTACGCTGGCCCTTTTTATTCTATTATGTCTTGTTTCATATAAACCTTCCGATCCCTCTTTTACACATTATGTCGCGGGCAAAGCCGTCATAAAAAACCTCGGCGGTTTCGTCGGAGCGTACATTTCCGACAGCCTTCTGAAATTGCTCGGGATAGGCGCTTACTGGCTGCCCATTGTCTTGATATTGATATCTTTTAAACTGCTTCTTAACAGGGTTTTCAAAAACTGCTTTACCTTCATCATCGGGTTTATCGGTCTTGTATTTTCCACATCGGCGCTTTTAGCCGGTAGTTATGACAGGATTCTCATTTCCGGGGTGAATCTCAAGCCGGGAGGACTCCTGGGAACATTTTCATCAGGGTTGATGCAATCTTACTTCAACCATATTGGCACATATATCCTGTTATTTCTTATTCTTGTGGTATCCATTATGATCACTCTCGATCTGTCACTGGTATCATTGACCATAAAATCTTTTACATTGCTTAAAAGCGCTTCCGTGAAGTTCAAGATTTTTCTTATGATAAGAATTGAACGGTTGAAAAGAAAAAGGAAATTACCAAAAGAGAAAAAACGTAAGGCAATAAAAGATGTTCCTGTCATCAGAGATGAATCATTCCCGGGGGAAATAAGAACCCGCAGAAAAAAGGCGGAGCAGATACCCTTCGAATTTGTTCATTCCGAGGGCGTCTATTCCCTGCCCCCATTGACGATTCTTGACAACGCAGGACACAAGGACACAAGAGTAAAAAGGGAAAGCCTCATCATGAATTCCAGGCTTCTTGAAAAGAAACTGGCGGATTTCGGTGTCGAAGGCAAGGTTACCGAGGTCAGACCGGGTCCTGTTATTGCCATGTATGAACTTGAACCGGCCCCCGGTGTAAAAATCAATAAAATAACGAACCTTTCCGACGATCTTGCGCTGGCCTTAAAGGCACAGAGCATAAGAATCGTTGCTCCCATCCCCGGAAAATCGGTAATCGGCATCGAAATACCGAATCATGAAAGAGAACCGGTACAGCTGAAAGATGTTTTTGATAATGATGCATTCATGAAATCGAAGTACAGACTTCCCATCGCATTAGGCGTGGATATTGTGGGGACTCCTGTCATAACGGATCTGGTTAGAATGCCACATTTGTTGATTGCCGGCACCACCGGTTCTGGTAAAAGCGTCTCCCTTAATGCAATGATTTGCAGCATCCTTTTCAAGGCAGCGCCGGATGAGGTCAAATTTCTCATGATCGATCCAAAAAGACTTGAATTGTCCGCCTACGAAGGAATACCCCATCTCCTCCACCCGGTCGTAGTAAATCCGAAAAAAGCCTCTCAGGTACTCAGGTGGCTGGTAGAAGAAATGGAAAGACGATATAAGCTCATCGCTGAGGCGGGGGTCAAGAGCATCGAACGTTACAATAAGCTGGTAGAAAAAGGGTTGGGCACAAGGGACAAACTACCCCCGTTGATGAAAGAGAAAACAGGGGAAGATAAAAGCACGGCTGCCGGCAGTCCTGACCAGTTATCAGTGAAAGAGCAGGAAGCACAGGAAACTCCTTCAACGCTTCCCTATATCGTTGTTGTCATAGACGAACTGGCGGATTTGATGATGGTGGCACAAAGAAATGTAGAAGAATCCCTGGCACGTCTCGCGCAAATGGCCAGGGCCGCGGGGATCCATCTTATCCTGGCCACCCAGAGACCGTCCGTTGATGTTATTACCGGTATCATAAAAGCGAACTTTCCCACCCGGATTTCCTTCCAGGTGTCGTCGAAGGTGGATTCCCGAACAATTCTCGACCAGCTTGGAGCGGAGAAACTTCTCGGGGCAGGAGATATGCTTTTTATACCACCGGGGACATCGAAAATTTCACGTATCCACGGTCCCTATGTCTCAGACAGTGAAATAGATGGAATCGTGGAGTTTATAAAGAAACAGGGGGTTCCCCTGTATGATGAATCTATCTCAGAATACACCCCCGAATCGAGGGAAGGGCTAAAATCGGAAGAATATGATGAAAAGTATGATGCTGCTGTGGAACTGGTTTGTGACCTGGGGCAGGCTTCGATTTCCCTGATTCAGCGATATCTGAAAATAGGCTATAACAGGGCTGCCCGTATCATTGATAGAATGGAAGCGGAAGGAGTGGTTGGGCCTTCCGATGGTGTAAAGCCGAGAAAGGTACTGGCAAGAAAGCTATCGGAGTAAATTGGAAAAAAAGAAAATCCACATTGTAAGTCTTGGATGCCCTAAAAATCTCATTGATTCGGAAGTAATGGCCGCCATTCTTTTCAAGGACGGCTTTCAAATTACCCCCCGCCCGGAAGAAGCAGATATCATCCTCATCAATACCTGCACCTTTGTTCTGCCTGCCAAAGAAGAATCCATCGATGAGATCTTTCGAATGGCCCGAATGAAAAAAGAGGGGAAATGCAGATATCTGATCATATCGGGTTGTCTGCCCCAGAGATATGGCGCCATTCTGGAAAAAGAAATCCCGGAGGTTGACCTTTTCCTCGGAACGGGTGAAATACCAAATATTGCCGGCCTTATCCGCAAGCTAGACGGGAAAGATTCTGGAACACACCGGTCTTTCATCGGGAAACCGGATTTTCTCATGGACTCTTCCTATTCCCGCATTCTATCAACTCCTTCCTATATGGCGTATCTGAAAATTGCCGAAGGATGTTCCAATCATTGTTCCTACTGTGTGATACCACTGGTACGTGGCAGACTCAGGAGCAGGGAAGTTGGCGACATACTGAAAGAAACAGCGCTTCTCGCGAATGTGGGAGTAAAGGAGATTATTCTTACTGCCCAGGAAACAACGGCCTACGGAAGGGATTTAAAAGGGAAGTCAACGCTTGCCACTTTGATGAAAGGACTTGCATCCATAGACGGGATCAGATGGATCAGGCTACTTTACACGTATCCAGTTAATATAACCAGCAAAATTCTTGAAACTATTGTGGAAGAAAAAAAGATCTGCAAGTACATAGATATCCCCGTACAGCATATCGATGACGATATACTGAAATCGATGAATAGAAAGGGGAGCAGCCAATCGATCAAAGATATCATACGAAAGTCAAGGGAAATTATCCCCGGTGTGGCCTTAAGGACATCGCTGATCGTCGGATTTCCTGGAGAAACACCCGAAAAGTTCAACAGGCTTCTGGAATTTATTAAAGAAACACGGTTTGACCATCTGGGAGTATTCAAATATTCACAGGAAGAGGGAACAAAAGCGGCAAAGCTTCCATTCCAGGTCTCTGAAGAGGAAAAAGAAGAGAGAAGAAATATCATCATGGAGGAACAGTCGATTATCTCTTATGAGATTAATCAATCTCTTACAGGTTCTGTTCACGAAATAATAATAGAAGAAAAATCCGACATCCCCGGTTATACGCATGTCGGCAGGTTACAAAGACAGTCTCCTGATATCGACGGGGTCACCTACGTAAATGCCCAGGAAAAGACACCGGGAGACATTATAAACTGCAGGATCACGTCAGCCGATGAATACGATCTTTATGCCGAAGAAGTGGGGTCTTGATTCTGGTATAAACCAACGACCGCGGCAACCCTGTCTGGTTGCCCAAGGACAAAAAGCACGTCGTCAGCACAAAATGGTATATTTACGTTTGGATTGGATAATATTTGTGAGTTTCGACGTATTGCCAATACCGTAACTCCATATTTCTTTCTCAGCTCAATTTCAGCTAAACTTTTTCCGATTAAAGGTGATCTTTCAACAACCCTCAACGTACTGATTTCAACATCGGGAAGCTGAAGGCTTAAATCGGAAAAAGATGACGACTCTTTGGAAAGGCTTCGAAACATTTCGTAACCATCTGATCGTATTTCAGCGACCAACGCTTCGATTTCATCTCTGGGTATCAGATATTTAGCCAGAACCCGGGTGAAAATTTCCACTGATGTCTCAAATTCTTCCGGGATGACTTCGTCGGCCCCTAATTCATACAGGGGTTTCACCTCCTGGAAATAACGGGTTCGTACGAGCAAATAAACTTTCGGATTAAGTCTCCGGATGATTTCGGTAATTCTACGGGTTGCGGTGGGATCGTTAATTGCAACTACAACAATTCTCGCATCTTTGACGTTTGCTTGCTGAAGTACGACCTCCTGAGTTGAATCGCCATAATAAATCGGTTCACCCTGTGCTTGTTCGCTCCTTACTGTTTCGGGGTTCATTTCAATGACTGCATAGGGAATACCTGATAGCCTGGCGGCTCGTGCTACATTTCTGCCATTGACTCCAAAACCGATTATAATAAGGTGGTCTTTTTTACCCTTAACCTTTGTCTCTGAAACAGGATAAAACCCCGATATTAACCTTTTTGGCAGTGGCAACCGCAGGATAATATCGGCTGCGCGGGGCGCCAGTGTTATAATGAATGGTGTCGCCGCCATGCTAAGTACAGAGAAAGCCAGGAACATCTGATAATTATCCCCTGCAAGCAAACCATGTTCAACGCCGGTCCTGGATAGAATGAAAGAAAATTCACCAACCTGACCGAGTGCAAGACCGACCAGGATTGAAGTGCGAAATGGAAATCCTAATAAAACTGTTACAAAACAGGCAATGATAGATTTTAAAACCAAAACTCCCAAAGTGATCAGTACAATGGTTCCCGGTTGCCGGAAAAGGAAGCCTACATCCAGCAGCATACCAATGGAGACGAAAAAGAAGCTGGTAAAGACATCCCGAAAAGGTAAAATATTCCCGAGTGCCTGATGGCTGTATTCAGATTCGGAAATGATCAATCCTGCTAAAAACGCACCCAGGGCAAGGGATAGCCCCGTCTTGGAAGTTAGCCACGCAACACCAAGGCATATTACAATCACGCTTAATAAAAAAATTTCTTGGTTGCGCGTTCTTGCGATTTGGTACAATACTTTGGGCACAATCCATTTAGCGCTGACCATCACCAACAGGATTATACCGATTCCTTTGGCCAGGAGAATGAGGACGGATTCACTTAGATTCCCTGTTGCGCCAACCAGTAGCGGGGTGACCAGGATCATAGGAACAATAATAATGTCCTGAAAGATCAGGATGCCAAGGGTTGTACGCCCGTGTGGACTGTCAACTTCAGCTCTTTCCTGGAGTAGTTTAAGTACAATGGCTGTGCTGCTCAGGGATACGAGAAACCCTATGAAAATCGCCTCACCAGGAACCTGGCCAAACTGCCTGGCTATGAACAGAGTAGCGAGGAAGGTCAGCAACACCTGAAGCGAGCCGCCCATCAGGACGGACTTCCTGATTTGCAGCAGCCTTTCAAGTGAGAACTCGATTCCGATGGTAAAAAGCAAAAAAACAATACCGATTTCAGCAAAAACTTCAACCTCATGGACTGCCTTTACCAGCCCAAATCCGTAAGGCCCTACGAACATCCCCGTGAGGAGAAATCCCACAACCGTTGGCACGCGAAGTCGATGACATATAAAAAGGACCGCAATAGCCAGTCCAAATATAACGACAATGTCATTTAGAAGCGGTATTTCCATGTTTTAAATTACCTTCTACTTCATATCGAAGAACTCAAAGCAATAAGACGCGCATATCGCTTCTTTGTCTTTGCACGAGGCGCGCTAACGCCGAGTTTATGGGCGAATTTACCTTACTCCATTATCTTCAATTTTATTACTATTTTTAACAGATAAAAATACCATATGCCAACGCCTGAAAACACCTTTAAAAACAGGAAACTGCTTGATGAAATGTAATGCGGTTGTATAGAATTGAGGTCATTTATTCTTGACAACGAGTGGACACATGAGCAATCTGTAAAGAATAAAGATTTGGCCCCAATGTTCTTACTACTCCAACGATAATTGATGGGACTTTCAACCATCGCCGAGAGGTCCACTAATGACTTTTTACCTGGGGTAGCCGGTGATTTCCCTGATACGCTTATAAAAAGGTTTGAGGCGTTTGTACATTTTTTTGTAAACATCCTGGTAGAGTTCGTTGTAAATGGAGTAATTTTTCATATTTGGTTCAAAGACTTCACCTGTATGGGTCATGGACTTGATCGCCGTTTCAAAATCATGGTGAAGACCAAGCCCGACGGCGGCATCTATGGCAGCGCCGAGTCCTGAATTTTCATAGATATGAGATTTGGCTGTGGGAAGCCCGAAGATATCCGCCGTTAATTGCACGGCGCTTCTGCTTTGCGAACCGCCGCCCGATACACGAAGGGTTGTAATGGGAATCTTTGTCCGCTTTTCTATGCGCTCCTTGCCTTCCCTGAGTGCATAGCCTATTCCCTCCAGAATTGAACGATATAAAGACGCCCTCGTGTGAACATCGCCGAACCCGATAATGGCTCCTTTGGCTTCAGGCCCCGGTAGTTTTAATCCCGGTGACCAGTAAGGTTGCAGCACAAGGCCCATGGAACCGGGGGGAATATCCTCTACGAGTTTTTCAAAAAGGCTTTCGGCTTCCAATCCCTTTTCGACAGCTTCCTGTTGCTCCAAATGTCCGAACTCTCTCTTGAACCAGCTAACCATCCAGAAGCCTCGATAAATCTGTACTTCAACCGCATAGTGTCCCGGGATAGCGGAGGGATAGGGGGGCAGTAAAGGTATGGCTTCAACGTACCTTTTGTGTGTTACGTTAATGGTGGCAGTCGTCCCATAACTCAAGCAGCCGATGGAAGGATCGAGACTTCCTGATCCTATAACTTCACACGCCTTATCTGCCGCGGCTGCAATGAGGGGCAATCCGGCGGGAATTCCCGTTTCCCTGGCAGCAATTTCGGAAATAGTTCCCAGGATTTCTCCAGGTGGAATCAAATCGGGAAGTGATAAACGATCTACTGGCAAAATTTTCCATTTCCAATCCCAACCGGGGGCCCAGCGCAGGTGTCTGTAATCAAAAGGAATGTAGCCGACCTGGCAGCCTGTAGAATCAACAAATTCTCCGACAAGTTTATACGTAAGATAACCTGACAGGAGAAGATATTTGTGCGTGTCTCTCCACACGTCCGGCTCGTATGTGCGAATCCAGTTTGCTTCCGCTTCTGTCTGAAAGTAAGCAATCGTATCGCTCATGTGAAGAAGTCTGAAGAATAATCCCCATACACCGCCAATTGGAGGCTGGCCATAAGTTTTACGTTGATCCAGCCAGTGCATGGCAGGCCGAAGAGGTTTTCCTTCACTGTTCACATTGATAAGCGTTCCTCTCTGGGTGGTGAGGGCAACGCCGGCGATGCGCTCTTTGCTGACTTTTCCCTGTTGCCACAGGCTTTGACAGGCCTGACAGAGTGTCTGCCAGAATACTTCAGGATCCTGTTCCGCCCATCCGGGATGTTTCGAAAAATAGGGAGGCTGAAAAGGAATTGCTTCCATAGCGAGGAGGGAGCCTTCGAGATCAAAGACGAGAGCCTTCAGACTTTGGGTTCCGTTATCTATGGACAATATCAGATCTTTATTATTCATTACCCCTCGACCTTAGGGACTTTATTCTCAACAACTGCGTTTTTCGCACAGATGTTGGCATCAGCTTAAACAGACAAGGTGAAAGCTGAAAGGTGAAAACAAATCTGACTTTTTAGTCTTAATTCCTGGCCTTTAGCCTTTTGCCTTTGACCTTTTGCCTTTGCGGCTTTGCCGCATTAGTCCCTTAGTTGTGAAATTCATGCCTGTCTGTGCGTCGCACGCAGACAGGCAAAAATGGCTTCGGCTTTATCTGGGTTAGGTTATTTCGGTAAACCTTTTTTTAAAAGAAAAACCTAAGTTTTTGCAGGCTTCCAGTCTTTTAGAGCATTAGCAAAGGGGTTCCCGGACGGCTTCGGTTTTTCAGGGCGTTTTCGCTGTGGTTTCATATCTGCGGTTTTCTTTTCCCGATTTTCCTCACGGGACTCAAGGGGATTTTTTCTCATCGATAACGAAACGCGTTTCCGGTCAATATCCACACCCATGACAGTTACAGAAACCTTCTGGTTTACCTTCACCACATCGTGTGGATTTCTGACAAATCTGTTGGTAAGTTCACTGACATGCACAAGGCCGTCCTGGTGAACGCCAATATCAACAAAAGCCCCGAATGCGGTTACATTCGTCACAACACCGGGCAATTTCATTCCCTTTTCCAGATCGCCGATTTTATTAATGCCCTCTGTGAAGGTAAAAAGCTCAAATTGCTCGCGCGGGTCTCTCCCAGGTTTTGCAAGTTCACCCATAATGTCTGTCAGCGTCGGCATACCAATCCCATCAGTTACATAATCCGATAAATTGATTCTGCCTCTCAGTTCGGAATCGTCCATCAAACTCGCAACCATACAATCAAGGTCATTTGCCATTGCGGTAACAACAGGGTAGCTTTCAGGATGAACGGCAGAGGCATCGAGAGGATTTTCAGCTCCTCCAATCCTCAGGAACCCGGCTGCCTGCTCGAATGTTTTTGGTCCCATGCCGGGAACATTCATCAATTCTTTTCTTGAAAGAAAAGCCCCGTTTTCATCACGGCGTTGTACCAGATTTCCTGCCAGTCTTTCTGAAAGACCGGACACATAGCTGAGAAGCTGCCTGCTTGCAGTATTTACCTCCACACCGATAGAATTTACACAACTGGCCACAACATCATCGAGAGATTTTTTCAGGTCTTTCTGGTCCACGTCGTGCTGATACTGACCCACACCGATTGATTTCGGATCGATCTTTACCAATTCTGCCAGGGGATCCATCAACCGCCTGCCAATAGAAACAGCGCCACGAACCGTCAGGTCGTAATCCGGAAATTCCTCCCGTGCAACTTTCGACGCCGAGTACACCGAAGCGCCACTCTCGTTCACCATCACTACCGTAACCTTTCCTCCCAAATCGATATTGTTACAGAATGCCTCCGCCTCACGACCGCCGGTGCCGTTGCCGACAGCGATGGCCTCGATATTGAATTTTTCAACCAGTGTCTTTAACTTTTTTGCCGATTCATCTGTGCGATTTTGAGGCTCAAGGGGAAAAATGGTGTCGTTATGTATAAGCTTGCCCTGCGGGTCGAGACACACGATTTTGCACCCTGTACGGAAGCCGGGGTCCACCGCCAGCATAGCCTTTTGTCCAAGGGGCGGGGCCAGCAGGAGATCGCGCAAATTTCTCGCAAAAACTCTGATTGCCTCCTCTTCTGCGCGCTTCTTGTTTTCCAAGCGGATTTCCGTTTCCATGGAGAGCGAAAGAAGTCGTTTATAACTATCTTTCACCGCCGGGCGAACCTGTTCCGCGGCCCGGCCGTCATTCTTGATAAAGCGGTGTTCTAAAATCTCAAACGCCTCTGTATCCTGAGGAAGAATGTGGAAGGAAAGAAAATTTTCATCCGCTCCCCGGCGAATGGCCAGTATGCGGTGTGACGGAGCTTTTGCTGCGGGTTCCTCCCACTCGTAATAATCCTTATATTTAATACCCTGTTCTTCCTGGCCCTTCGCAACTTTGGAACGGATCACGGCCTTTCGTGCAAAGAGATCACGAAGCTCTGCCCTGGCTTTGCTATCTTCGTTGATCCACTCGGCAATAATATCACGAGCCCCGTCCAGGGCATCCTCAATCTTTTCCACGCCCTTTTCGGAATCAAGAAAGGTCTCTGCTTCGGCCTGCGGGTCCATATCACCCTGTTCGAAGATCTTCTTTGCCAAGGGTTCGAGTCCCTTTTCTTTTGCTATCATGCCTCGTGTGCGACGTTTCGGTCTGTACGGCAGGTAGATATCCTCCAGCAGAGCAAGTGTTTCGGCTACCAGGACTTTTTCTTTTAGATCATCTGTGAGATTACCCTGGTCTTCAAGAGATTTGATAATGGACTCACGCCGTTTGTCCAGATTCCGAAGTTGTTCCAACCGGTCGCGAATATCGATGACATTTACCTCATCCAGTTCTCCAGTCATCTCTTTACGATATCTGGCGATAAAAGGCACAGTAGCGCCATCGTCCAGGAGTTGAACAGTCGCCAGTACCTGTTTTCCCTTCAGCTTTAATTCTGCCGCAATCTTTACAATGTGTTTTTCGTCCATTCTCCCCAACAATGTCCTTTGATGCATTCGTAAAAAATCAAATTTTAATGGCAAAGTAAAAAGCTTCAAGTTCAAGGCGCGCATGGTTCGACAGGCTCACCATGAGCGGGATATAGCCTGCCATGAACCTTGACTTCTTCGCCGTTCAGTTAAACTTTGTCACATATCGATACATTACCCAGAAATGAGAAAAGCTGCCAAGCATGACAAAGATATGAAAAATCTCATGAAACCCAAAGATGTTGGGCCATGGATCCGGTTTTTTGAGTGCATAAATGATCGCACCTAACGTATAAAACAATCCCCCAATAAGAATCCACAGGAATCCTCCTGTGTGAATTGCTTTTATCAAAGGCCAGATCCCCACAATAACCATCCAGCCCATCAAGATATAAATCATTGTGGAAAACCATCGGGGAGCCTGAAACCAGAAAAATTTCATAAAAATACCAAGAGTGGCCAACCCCCAGATACTGCCGAACAGGCTCCATCCCCACGCGCCTCTCAGGGGAATCAGGCAGACAGGGGTATACGTGGCAGCAATCAGAACGAAGATCATTATATGATCCAGTCTCCGCATCCTTCGGATTCCCTTTTCGGAGAAGGGTAACCAGTGATATAAGGTACTGGTGGTATATAACAGAATCAGCCCGGTGCCAAAAACAGAAAAAGTCACAAGATGCCATGGTTTGACGGGATTACAAGACTTATAAATTAACAGTACCAGGCCAATAACTGCCAGTGCAGCACCTATACAATGGGTTAACCCACTCACAGGGTCTCTCAACTTTTTGATCATTTGTATCTTCTTCTTTATTGTAGTGCAAATATGTGATGCACTCGTAAAAAGTCAAAATTGCTCCCTCTCCCTTGATGGGAGAGGGTTGGGGTGAGGGTGAATACAGCGCCATTACAAGCAGTTACGCCCCCTCCCCTTTATCCCCTCCCGCCAGGGGAGGGGAAATCTGACTTTTTACGAGTGCATCAATATGTGATGACTTAGTAAAAAGCATCAAAGTTGGTAAACCCTGTTCCCGGGAAGTACCGTAAAGCCATTTTCCTGAAGAACATCTATTGCTTCATCGGTGCGATCAACTCTGAATATAATCAGTGCATTTTCACCGCTTCTTTCGACAAAAGCATACGTATATTCGACATTGATATCTTTCCCTGACAGAACTTCGATAATACTGTGAAGACCTCCCGGATGGTCGGGGACCTCAACTGCTACAACAGATGTACGTCTCACCGTAAGACCCTTGGATTGGAGTGTTTTTTCCGCTGTATCAATATCGTTTACGATAAGCCGGAGAATACCGAAATCTGAGGTATCGGCAAGAGATAGCGCTCTGATATTTATTTCAGCGTCCCTTAGAACTCTGGTTACATATTCAAGCCCCCCCGGCTTATTCTCCAGAAAAACAGATATCTGTTCTACTTTCATAGATTGTCCTCCTTTTTTTAGATATTTCTCTTATCAATAACTCGCCGGGCCTTGCCTTCGAAATGTTGTAAACTGTTTGGCTCGACCAGTTTTACTGTTGCTGAAACACCCAGATAGTCTTTGACATCTTTTGCGATTCGCCTTTCAAGTTTCTGGAGCGTCCTCACCTCATCGGAAAAAGCCGATTCACTTACTTCTACACGAATTTCGAGAGTATCCAGCGCGCCTTCTCTCTCCACAAGAAGCTCGTAATGAGGCTCGAGTCCTTCGACTTCTAAAAGTACATTCTCTATCTGGGATGGATATACATTGACACCCCTTATGATCAGCATATCGTCACTACGGCCGGATATGCGGGCAATTCTCGTAAGGGTTCTGCCGCATCTGCATGGCTCCTTCATTAATCTGGATATATCTCCTGTTCTGTATCGTATTAAAGGAAACGCTTCCTTTGTGAGAGTTGTAAATACCAGTTCCCCTTCTTCCCCGTTTGGCACAACCTCTTCTGTCTCCGGGTCGATTGTTTCCACGATAAAATGATCTTCAAATACATGCAGACCGTTACGCCCCTCAGCGCATTCCATGGCTACTCCCGGCCCCATCAGTTCTGAGGCGCCGTAGATATCGAGCGCTGTAATATTTAATCTGGTTTCAATTTCCTGTCTCATCTTTTCACTCCATGGCTCCGCGCCAAGGATACCCACACGTAAATTCAGGGATTTCATGTCGATTCCCATTTCTTCTCCCTTTTCTGCGAGATAAAGGGCGTATGATGGTGTACAGCTTATAGCTGTCGGGCCAAAGTCCTGTAAAATCATAATCTGTTTTTTCGTGCTTCCGCCTGACATGGGAACCACACTTGCCCCGAGTTGCTCCGCTCCGTAATGGGCGCCGAGTCCTCCCGTAAAGAGACCATATCCGTAGGCATTGTGAATGATATCATTTTTTGTTAAGCCTGCGGCAACAAAAGATCTTGCCATAAGTCTTGACCACGTTTCGATGTCCCTCCGTGTATATCCCACGACCGTCGGTTTACCGGTAGTCCCTGAAGACGCGTGAAGTCTGACAATGTTACTCATAGGTACCGCAAACAGCCCAAAAGGATAATTATCTCTCAGGTCCTGCTTTTGGGTAAAAGGAAGTTTTCTTATGTCTTCCAGTCTTTTTATATTATCCGGTGTAACACCAGCTTCATCAAAAACTTTTTTATAAAAACCAACAGTATGATAAACACGTTCCGCCACTTGTTGAAGTCTCTTTAGCTGAAGCGCTTCCAAAGCTTCCCTGGGCAGCGTTTCAAATTCCTCGTTATAAATCATATCACACCCTCCTTTTTGCTATTTATTTCTCCTGTTGGAGGAAAACAAAAATCATAAGAATATAATTAACATATTGATTTCTCTATCGCAACTAATAAAGAATGGCTGTTCAACTTGAATTTCTTGTGTCAAGAAGTTTGTTCTTGTTTAATTCCTTGATGAAATGATATAAATTATCAACTTGATAGGGAGGTCAACGTTTGAGAAAGCGAATTATTATAGTGATTTTTCTGGTTCTTTTTTTGGGTGTCGGTTCCCTTGTTTATTTCGGGCAGCGAAAGGTACATACTGAAGAATTGTATTATTCGGGTACCATTGATGCAACTCAGTCAGAACTCTCTTTTCAGGTAAGCGGCAGGGTTGTCAGTGTCCTCGTAGATGGGGGTCAGACTGTGAAAAAAGGTCAACTCCTGGCGGAACTGGACAAATTGCAGTATCTGGCGCGTCATAAAAAAGCTGAAGCGAATCTGATACGATCCAAAAAAAATTTACAGCGGTCGGAAACACTTCTTGAAGTTTACAAAAAAACTCTTCCTGCCGAAGTTGAAAGGACCAGGGCAGGTGTTTCAAGCGCGAGGGCTGTCCTGAATGAGGCACACAAAAATAAAGAAAGATATGATAAACTCTACAAAAATAAGGTCGTTTCACGAACGGAATGGGAAAACATAACACTTCTCAATGATACGGCAAAGGCCAGATTATCCGAAGCGAATGCTATTTTAAAACAGGCTCGAAGCAATCTGAAACATATAGAAGTTACCAGAAAAGAAATCGAAGTTGCCGGAGCGCAATGTATGGCTGCTAAAGCAGCGCTTGATTTCACCGGAATTCAGCTTGGATATACACAACTCAGGGCACCTTTCAGCGGCATCCTGACAAGTCGCAATGTGGAGCCGGGGGAAGTGGTCACAGCGGGACGTGAAGTGCTGACTCTGTCAGATCTTTCCACAGTAAAATTGAAAATATTCGTTGGAGAAATAGAAATAGGAAAAGTAAAACCGGGGCAGAAAGTTCGTGTAAAAGTTGATGCGTTTCCCGATAAGGTTTATAGAGGAACAGTTTCTTTTATCTCCACTGAAGGAGAATTCACGCCAAAGATTATCCAGACTCACAAGGAAAGGGTCAAACTGGTTTACCTCGTAAAAATTTCTATTCCCAACCCTGGCGTGGAATTGAAACCGGGAATGCCTGCCGATGCCTGGCTGCAGGAATATAAATAACAATACCCTCCCCCTTTAAGCATATCGTTGCACACAGGTTCCCTCTC
>Ga0209121_10002221_pt1 | contig 19910 bp, 15 predicted proteins | sample Cruoilmetagenom3_FD_187292 | JGI IMG/M metagenome (GOLD analysis project Ga0209121, IMG submission 187292) | Oil polluted marine microbial communities from Coal Oil Point, Santa Barbara, California, USA - Sample 3 (SPAdes) (version 2) | ecosystem: Environmental > Aquatic > Marine > Oil seeps ...
CCAACCCAGATAATCGCCAATAAAGTCAGGTCATACATAGTTATTCAGCCTCAGTTTGTGATGCGCATTCTAAACGTTCAGTTGCTTGGGTTGATAGTGATTCATATCAGTGAATTCCATGCATATGTTTTTTCAGGTAAGGGCTTAACAGCAGGAGAAGAATACCTGCCAGGCAACCAACCAGGAATAACTTGCCAAATAGATCGGTATATCTGGTTAGTGCGATGGTCGTATCAATCAGCTTTGTTGTTGTCACCTCAATGGCTGCGAGCTTTGCTATCTGGGCGGCCACGTATTCTGAATAGGCGGTAGCCAGAAACCACGTTCCCATCATTAAGCCGACAATACGTGGGACTGATAACTTCGTTACAGCAGAGAGTCCCACAGGCGAGAGGCACAGCTCTCCGGACGTGTGTAGCAAATAGGCAAGAAGTAACCAGATGGCCGCGACCTTATTTGACTCGTCTGGAAAGTTTGCGCCGATGACCAGTGCACCAAATCCGAGACCAGCTTGAAATATTCCCATAGAAAACTTCACTGGCGTTGAGGGTTCGAGCTTGCGTTTAGCCAATGCAGTCCAAAGTACCGCAAATACAGGCGCAAGCAGCATAATAAAGAGTGGGTTTAGCGCACCAAATTGTGAGGCATTGATTTCAATACCGAATAGTTGTCGGTCTACTACACGGTCTGCATATAGGGTCATTGATGCGGCTGTTTGTTCAAACAGTGCCCAAAATACCACGGTGGAAAAGGTCAGGGCGATGAGAACAAACATTCGACCGCGTTCCACTGAATTACAGCGAGCCAGAATAAACCAGATGAGACCGATGGCGACAATAACCGCGAGTCCATTTAGTGAGTACTCTACGATGTGGGAGGCCTGAACCAGTTGCCAGAACCCGAATAGTGACAACACGCCGCAAATATAGATTAACCACTCTCTGTTTAATCCCGGCAGTATGCTTTCCTTCAACCGTAGCGGATTATGGGGTTCTGCTGCCCCTTGTAAATAACGCTGTCCGAACAGAAAAATGATCAGCCCAATTATCATGCCGATTCCAGCTGCACCAAAACCGTACCGCCAACCCCATGTCTCACCTAGATAACCACAGAGTAAAGTTGCTACAAAGGCGCCGATATTGATGCCCATATAAAAAATGGTGAATCCGCTGTCGCGACGCGGATCATTAGCTTCGTAGAGCTTTCCTACAATGGTTGAGATATTGGGTTTTAGAAAACCAACCCCAACAATAATGAGAGAGATGGAAAAGTAAAAAACCTGAAGGCTGCGTTCATCGCGCGTTATATTCCCCTGAAGGTATTGAGCCGGGGTACCCTCAAAGGCCATGCCGAGGTGGCCCAGTGTTAATAGACAGCCGCCAAAAATGACGGCTTTTCGCATGCCTAAATAGCGATCGGCCAGAAGACCGCCTATTACCGGCGTAGAATAGACAAGCGCTGCATAGCTACCCAGGACGTCAAGCCCCATTGCATCGGTGAATAAGTGGTACTTTGTAAGATACAGCAGCAGTAAATACTTCATGCCATAGAAGGAAAACCGCTCCCACATTTCTGTGGCAAAGCAGATATACAGACCTTTTGGGTGGCCTAGAAATTGGTCGTGCTGGTATGACGGCATACAACGAGTCACTTTTCTTTTATTTTTGAGTTGTAGCGCTTTACTTTGCTTTCCATAGTAGAACAGTAAATTAACGATTCTTACAGCCCTGAAGATTATTACCCAATAGGTGTAGATTCACCTACACAGTGGTTGCGTTACAAGCAATCACTCCGATAGCATGAGAAATACTGTATAAGTGGTCGGGAATTGTCATTATGGCGTTAGAAGAGACAGTGATGTCTGTAGATGAAGCGGTGCGAAAGGCCAAGAAAACCTATGCTGTTTCAGAAACGTTGGAGCCATCGGAAGTGAGCACGCTTGTGGATGTGTTACAGCAGGCGGTCAGGCTCTACCCAGACCAGCCCGCGGTGACTTCATTGGGTAATACCCTTACTTACGCAGAGCTGGATCAATTGTCTTCGGCCTATGCGGCTTACATTCAACAAGCTACCAATCTAAAACCTGGCGATCGAATGGCAATACAAATGCCAAGTCTGGCCCAGTATCTTGTTGTTGCCTACGGCGCTTTTAAGGCCGGTCTCGTTGCGGTGAATATCAACCCGCTTTATACCGAGGTGGAGCTTGAGTATCAATTTAATCATGCCAATGTAAAAGCTGTTGTGGTGTTTGATAAGTTTTTGCCGGTGGTCGAAGCGGTGCGGGCGAAAACCTCACTTGAATATATTTTTGTTACCTCGCCATTCGACCTGCACTCTCCGGTTAAGCGTACGCTGATGTCTGTCCTCCTCAAACTGTTGGGGAAAGCAGTACCTTATGGTTCCGCCATTTCACTGCGCACCGCATTGGCGACTGACCCGCAACAGCTTATACCTGCAACGTTAGCCCCGGAAGATATGGCGTTATTACAATATACGGGTGGTACGACAGGGGTATCCAAGCCAGCCATTATCAGTCATAGCAATATGGTTAGTGTTACCCGTCAGGGGTGGGAGATGTTGCACTTAGCCTCGGCAAAAGCAGGGAGCGAACGGATAGTTTCGCCCTTGCCGCTTTATCATATTTATGCCTTTGCCCTGTCAGTGACCACGGGCGTTTATATGGGGGCACACACATTATTAATTCCAAACCCGCGGGATATTAATGGCTTTGTTAAATTGCTTAGGAAGTGGCCCGGAACGATTTTTTCCGGTTTAAACACCTTATTTGTGGCATTAATAGAACATAAAGATTTCGATAAAGTGGATTTTTCACCTTTGAAAATCACGCTCTCTGGTGGTTCTGCTTTGGCCGAGGCTACCGCGGGATACTGGAAAAAAGTGACGGGTTGTGAGATTTGCAATGCCTATGGCCTCACCGAGGCTTCCCCCGTCGTTTCATTTAGTCCTCCTGGCGCGCAGAAGCCGGGTTCGGTTGGAATTGCTGTACCCAATACCGAGCTGCGGATTGTTGATGAAAATGGCCAGCCGCTTGCTGTTGATGAGCATGGTGAAATTTGGGTCCGGGGGCCACAAGTGATGCAAGGCTACCTTAACTTTCCTGAAGAGACAGCAAAAACCATTACTGACGATGGCTGGTTGAAAACTGGTGATGTAGGTTCAGTAGATAGTGATGGCTTTCTTTTTATCCACGACCGCCAAAAAGATTTGGTTATTGTTTCCGGTTTTAATGTGTATCCCAATGAGATTGAAAGTGTGATCTCACACCACCCGGACATTACCTACAGCGCGGTTATAGGTGTAGCGGATGAGCACTCTGGCGAAGCCGTTAAATTATTTGTTGTGAGTACCAACCCCAGTTTGACCGAAGAAGATGTACGTGCCTTTTGCCGCGATAAGTTGGCACGGTATAAATGGCCAAAATACATTGAGTTTAGAGATGAACTGCCCCTTTCGAATGTAGGCAAGGTGTTGCGTCGGGAGTTGCGTGACAGCTAATCCATGGAAAATGAAATTAATCAGTGGCGAGATAAAATTGCCCAGTGCCTTAGTGCGGATCATTATCGACTTCACCAGCAACTGAATAAAATCAGTCGTCGAGCCAGAGAGCAAAAACCCTTTGATCAGGACTTGAAAGCGTTTACCGACAAACTGGAAATCTCATATCAAAAGGTCGTCGCGCGTCGTGAAAGTGTGCCAGTTATTCAATTTCCAGAAAACCTCCCGATTGCAGAGCGCCGCGAAGAAATTAGGGAAGCGATTGCCAATCATCAAGTAGTGGTTGTTGCGGGAGAGACCGGGTCGGGGAAAACCACGCAACTGCCTAAAATCTGCTTAACGCTAGGGCGGGGTGTGACGGGTATGATTGGGCATACCCAGCCGAGACGTATCGCTGCAAGAACCGTTGCTAATCGTATTGCCGAGGAGCTGAATCAGCCCCTAGGAAACACGGTGGGTTATCAGGTTCGATTTAATGAAACCAGTAGTGAAAACACGCTGGTTAAATTAATGACAGATGGTATTTTACTGGCTGAAATTCAACATGACCGTTATCTGAATAAATACGACACCCTAATTATTGATGAGGCCCATGAGCGCAGCCTTAATATTGATTTTCTTTTAGGCTACTTAAAGAATATCCTGCCTAAACGGCCAGATCTTAAGCTGATTATTACTTCTGCAACCATCGATGTTGAAAGATTTTCAAAGCATTTTAATGATGCGCCAGTCATCGAGGTTTCTGGACGAACCTATCCCGTTGATGTCGAATATCATCCGTTGGAGGAAGACCGGGATCTCAGCCAGTCAGTTCTGGAGACGGTTGAACATATTCTTAGCTTGCCGAAACGCGGCGATATTTTGGTATTTCACAGTGGTGAGAGAGAGATACGAGAAACAGCCAATGTACTTCGCAAGGCACAACTGCCTCATCTAGAAGTGGTTCCTCTCTACGCACGGCTAAGCCTTGCAGAACAAACCAAAGTGTTTAAACCCCATAAGGGCATTAGAGTCGTGCTTGCGACTAATGTGGCTGAAACTTCGTTAACTGTTCCAGGTATTCGCTATGTAATCGACCCGGGGACGGCTCGTATCAGCCGCTACAGTTATCGAACGAAAGTACAGCGGTTACCGATCGAAGCTATTTCACAAGCGAGCGCCAATCAGCGAATGGGGCGTTGTGGCCGGATCAGCGAGGGCGTTTGTTTTCGCCTATACAGTGAGGATGACTTTAATAGCCGTGCAGAGTTCACGGACCCGGAAATTATTCGAACTAACCTGGCTTCCGTTATTTTAAAGATGTTGTATCTGCGCATTGGGGATATTCGCCATTTCTCGTTTGTGGATGCACCGGATAACCGGTTAATTAATGATGGCTTTAATCTTTTAAAAGAATTGCAGGCGGTAAATGCCCGTGGTGAATTAACCACCATTGGACGGCAGCAATCACGGCTTCCTGTCGACCCTCGAATGGGTAGAATGCTCTTGGCTGCAGCCAAGGAAGGTGCGTTGCAAGAAGTCATGGTGATCGTTTCTGCTCTGAGTGTTCAGGATCCAAGAGAACGCCCAGCTGACAAACAACAAGCAGCCGATGAAAAACACCGTCAGTGGCAGGATAAGGAATCTGATTTCGTTGCATTGCTGAATATGTGGCAACACTTCGAAGAGCAGCGTCAGGAATTAAGTCGTAATCAATTTGATAAGTATTGTCGTCGGCAATTTGTGTCGCCTCTACGGATGCGAGAGTGGCGAGACTTGCACCACCAACTGCATACCGCTTGCCGGGAATTAAAACTAAAAGAAAACCATCAGCCAGCCAGCTACCAATCCATTCACGCTGCACTGCTAACTGGACTTTTGGGGCACATTGGCTTTCGCCATGAAAATAGAGAGTATTTGGGCGCTCGAAATCGAAAATTTCATTTGTTTCCAGGCTCGGGCATACAGAAAAAACCACCTAAATGGGTGATGTCTGCCGAAATGATAGAGACCTCCCGGCTGTTTGGTCATCATAACGCAGCCATTGACCCCGAATGGCTAACCCGGTTAGCCGCGCATTTGGTAAAAAAGAATTATAGCGAACCTCACTATAGCGCCCGGAATGGTCAGGTCATGGCCTATGAGAAACAGACGCTCTATGGCCTGCCGATCGTTGAAAAACGTCGTTGTTCCTACGGCACAATAGACCCCAAATTATGTCGAGAAATTTTTATTCGAGCAGCATTGGTGGAAGGGGAGTACAAGGGGAAGGGACACTTTTTCAAACATAATAGAGATCTTCAGCAGAGCTTAGAAGATATCGAGTCGCGGATTCGCCGTAGAGATATTCTGGTTGATGATCAGGCATTATTTGAGTTTTATAGCGAGATTATTCCGTCGGATATTATTAATCTGGCAGGCTTTGAGCATTGGCGTAAGGGGGCAGAAAAAAGTCAGCCGCGACTCTTGTATATGTCTAGCGAGCAGTTGGCACAGCGCCAATTAAACGAAGGTACAGAAGCTCAGTTTCCCGATCACCTTGAATGGCAGGGTATCCACTACCCGCTAAGTTATCATTTCGAGCCCGGTCACCCTGAGGACGGGGTAAGTGTCACGGTACCCGTCAGCATTATTCATCAGGTGCCTGCCCATCGTTTTGATTGGTTGGTTCCCGGGATGTTGCGAGATAAATGTATCGCTTTGGTTAAGGGGCTGCCTAAATCGCTGAGGCGACATTTTGTTCCTGTGCCCACCTTTGTCGATAAAGCGATGCCCTCGTTAAAGCCCTGCGATATGCCGCTGACTGAAGTGCTTGGGCATCAGTTGAAACGGCACGCAAATATCGATATCACACCTGAACACTGGCAGCAGGTCGACGTAGATGATATCTATAAGTTGAACATTAAACTGGTTGATGAGAATAACCAGGTACTGAGTATGAGTCGGGACTTGCCGGCATTAAAAGCCCAGTACCGGGGCCAGGTCACGAAGACCGTAAACCAATCTGTTGATAATACAATTGAGCGAGAGAACGTAGTTGGCTGGGATTTTGGTGAGCTACCCGAAGTCTTTTCGATTGAACAGCATGGTTTAACTATCCGTACCTATCCCGCCTTGGTTCTAAATAATCAACGCGTTGATTTGAAGTTGCTGGACAGTCCAACGGTGGCGGCTAATCAAACGGTTGATGGATTGGTGAGACTGTATCAGTTGGTGTTGCCGGAACCGGCTAAATATCTTCGTAAACAATTGTTAAAAGGCAAGGATCTTCAGTTAAAGGCGGCGGGGCTCCCGGGTAAAGACTTGCTAATAGAAAGCATCACCAAAGCAGCGTATTTTCAAGCGCTACTCGAGGGTAAGTCGATACCTCGTTCACAGGTAGCTTTCGAGGCTTCGCTGGTGGAGGGGAAGGGCCAGATTGTAGCCCGTGCCAATGAATTGGAGCAGTTGTTGACTACTTGGTTGCCCCAGCTTGCTGAGATCCGTAAATCGATAAAAAAACAGGGGATATCAGCTGTTCATGCGGTGAGCGATATCAATCACCAGCTAGGTTTACTTTTTAAAGATAGCTTTCTTTCTCTCGTTCCTTTGCAATGGTTACAGCAGTATCAGCGATATTTAAAAGCGATTTTAATGAGGCTGGACAAATTACCTTCTCAACCGCAGAAAGATCGAGAGTTGGTTCTGGTTCTGGAAAAACTGCAGAAGAGACTGGCTCACTACGATCCTCATTGGGATGAATTTTCTGCAGAGCAACGGTCTGAAATTTGGCTGCACCGGTTTATGTTACAAGAGTACCGTGTATCCTTATTTGCCCAGCAATTAAAGACAGTGTTTCCAATTTCAGATAAACGCATTGAGGCTCATTGGCAGGAACTTAAGTTGGGATTGCCAGGGTTATGACGAGATTCATTGCATGATGTTTACAATTAGTTTTTGAAATTTATTCTTGGCTGAAACTTAATTTGTAACGCTCGGTCATAGTATTCACCTTCGTCTGGATGGACGAATCAACAATATATAAAACTATTATTTATGGAGATTAATTATGTCAAAGCATAACCTCAAACCACTGGCGGCAGCAGTTGGTGCTGCATTTATGGCATCCGTTGCAATTTCGCCGATGGCTTCTGCTGCGGAAAACCCCTTTCAGGCCAATGAACTGAGCTCAGGTTATAACCTGGCTGATTCTCACGGCGAAGGCAAGTGCGGCGAAGGTAAATGTGGTGAAAACAAGAAAGCCGCAAATGAAGGCAAATGTGGCGAAAACAAGAAAGCCGCGAATGAAGGGAAATGTGGCGAAAACAAGAAAGCCGCGAAGGAAGGAAAATGTGGTGAGGGTAAATGTGGCGAAAATAAAGCCAAATCTTCTAAAGAGGGAAGTTGTGGAGAGGGTAAGTCTTCTAAAGAAGGTAGCTGTGGTGGAAAAGGCTAATACACATTTTTGAGGTTCCCCATGGATAACAACCAATTCCCTGTGCATGGCGCGGGAATGGGGTTGAGGCGGGCCCTAATGGGCCCGTTGTCTTCTGTGTCCACGGAGCAAGTGGATTTCATGGAAGTGGCTCCTGAAAACTGGATCAATGTAGGTGGACGTTTTGGCAAGCAGTTTCGTCAGTACACCGAGCGGTTTCCATTTCTCTGTCATGGCTTGTCGTTATCGATTGGTTCTCCAGCACCGTTAGATTTTGATTTGTTGGCTCAAATAAAGCAGTTTATAACGGAGCATCAAATCCGCTGTTACTCAGAGCATTTGAGTTATTGCAGTGATTCGGGGCATCTCTATGATTTGATGCCAATACCTTTTACCGAAGAAGCGGTTCATTACACGGCTGATCGCATTCGGCAGGTTCAGGATTTTTTGGGGCAACGAATTGCCATAGAAAATGTTTCTTACTACGCAGCACCTCAACAGGAAATGGCTGAAATCGATTTTATCAATGCGGTGTTAAAGGAGTCAGACTGCGACTTTTTATTGGATATCAATAATATTTATGTGAACAGCGTCAATCACCGATACGATGCTGAACAATTTCTACAACAGTTGCCGGGGCATCGTGTCGCTTACGTACACATGGCTGGCCACTATGTCGAAGCTGAAGATCTATTAGTAGATACCCATGGAGCTGACATTATTGACCCAGTTTGGGCTCTGCTCGGTAAGGCGTATGCGCTATTTGGCGTTATGCCTACCTTGCTTGAGAGGGACTTTAATCTTCCTCCGGTAGACGAGTTATTAGCTGAGGTTGCACAAATTAAAACTGTTCAAGCCGAGTATTCATTTGTGACAGCCAATAATGCGATTGGAGCTTGATGTGTCAGCTAAAAGTTTCCAACAAAGCCAACTTGAATTCGCCGCCCACCTTCGTGATCCATCGGTCTATCCTGCACCGATAGATATTGAAGATCGCAGGATGAATATCTACAGAGACCTTATTTACAACAATATCGAGTCGTTTCTGAGTACCGGATTCCCCATTCTTCGAAGTATTACTGACGATTCACACTGGCATCAGATGGTCAGAGATTTTGTCAGTCGGCATCGCAGTCATACACCTTACTTTCTTGAAATAAGCCAGGAGTTTCTGCGTTACTTGCAGGAGGAGCGTGAGACTAACACTGCGGATCATCCGTTTATGTTGGAGTTGGCCCATTATGAATGGGTTGAATTAGCCATGGATGTACTGCCGGAAGACTTCCCCGAGAACCAAAGGGTTGTCGATGACGTGCTTGATTCCGTGCCAATTGTTTCACCGCTAGCCTGGAAATTGTCTTACCAATATCCGGTACACAGGATAGGAGAGCAGTTTCAGCCCGAACACCCGCCAGCTCAACCTACATTTCTGGTGGTATACCGCAACCGTCATCAAGAAGTGAAATTTCTGGAAGCCAATGCAGTTACCATTCAGTTATTACAGTTGCTTGAAGGTGAGGCAATGACAGGGCGTGATGCACTGAAACAAATCGCCAATCAACTTCAGCACGACAATCCTGAATCAGTCATCAGTAATGGAGCCGGAATTCTCTCCCAATTATATTCACTCGATATATTGATTTAACGGCGTATTCTAAAGACATAAAAAAACGGCCCAGAAGGGCCGTTTTTTAGGTATTGCTAGCGTCGGTTCTTATTTGAACTTGGTTTTCAAATCGATTTGAATGCGGTCGTAATCGATCTCATTACCTTCGGTAAAGTCACCGTACTCATTGTTAAAGTAGGTCAGACCAATTTGGGTATTTTTGCTGATGCCCAGGCCAAATTTGAATTTGTGACCTTTAACATCGGTACCGCCACCGCCGAAGTCAGAGTCTGAAAGCGTACCGTATACTGCATCTGCTTCCAGGTCTTCATACATATAGCCCACTTGCCAATCCCAGGCATTTTTCACTTTACCCAGTGAGGCGCCAATGGTGTAGCCGCGGTCTTCATCTGCATCGCTGTCAGTATTGGTGACATAGTCAGCAAAGAATGTGGCGGGTAGACCAGCCAATTTGGTATTAAGCTCAACAAACACCTGCGCCATATCGTAGTCGTACAAGTGCTTGCCACTTATATCGAGACTGTTTCCAAAATTCTCACCGGCACCGAGAATCGGGTCGAGACCTTCTGTTGGAATGTGGTAGTAACTGGCACCAGTAATAATATTCAGGTTGTCAGTCAGTTCTCCACGGTAACCCAGCTGTGCACCAAACATGGATGTGTCATCTTTGCTGTTGCCGGATGACCCCTTGCTGTTTGGTTTCTGTTCGCTGTTCAGGAAGTGGTAGGAGCCAATAGCCCAGATAGTCCCATTATCGTAGGCGATATGTCCGCCCTCTGGACGGTAATCACCATCCCAAACCAGACCGTCTTTGGCAGGCTGATAAAATGGGTTTTTGGTTTTACCGGCAACCAAGTGAGTATCTTCGGCAAATTTCCAGTCGATATAGGCCATATCCAGATTAATGCCTTTGGAAGAACCGGCGCTACCAAATGTTTGGTTGCTGGAAACAGGGTCATCGCTACCACTTGCCAGGGCAACACCGGCTTTAATATCGTCAGTAACCTGTGCTGTCAGGCCGATACGAGCGCGAATGCGGTTGCGGCGACGATCATCATTTTTGGCATCGTTATCCATTTCTTCATAGCGATAACGGACATCTCCGCTCCACTTGATTTTTTCTGCCCATGAAGCGGCAGACTTGGTAGCTACAGCTGTAGCTGTGTTGTCTGTTTTTACTTCCATTTCATTCAGACGCTCGGTCAACGCAGCGATCTGACTTCTTAATTCGTTAAGGGTAGCCTGATCTGTGTCTGCGAACACAGCAGGGCTGGCGGATAATGCAGTAATAGCTAAGCAAAGTGCGGTACGTTTCATTATTAACTCCAATCCTTATATGTGGGGTTGTGAGTAAGTTATTAGCCGTGGGGTGGCTGTTATAAAGGCTCAATATGGGCCGTCCCATCAGAACCATGTGCGCATTCTCTGCTATCTATATGTCAGTTTTATTACGAAATACTTTTTAGGTTATTGCTCTAAAGGCAACATATGAACCACTAAACTCACGGATATTGCTTAATCTATGTACAGTGGGTCGGATTCCTGCTGATCTGGCGCTATACCTAAAAAACAGGAACGTGTAGAATCACGCAAACTTGTAGTAACGATACCTATAACCATAAAAGCTATAATTAGAGACTTAATGAGGGAGTAACCCAATGAAGTGGACCATGTTGTTGCTGGCTGGCGCATTGATGTCAGGTCAAGCCTTTGCAGACTCAACGGAGAATGCTCAAGATCCATGGGAAGGTTTTAACCGCAAGGTGTTTGTTTTTAACGATACTTTGGATACCTATGCGCTAAAGCCCGTAGCTAAAGGCTACCGTGCTGTTACGCCAGACCCTGTTGAAGATGGCATTAGCAGAATGTTCTCCAATTTGGGTGAAATCGTGAATGTGCTGAATGATGTGCTCCAGGGAAAATTCAGCCAAGCCGGTAATGATACGGGTCGTTTTCTCGTCAATACGACCGTTGGTCTGGTTGGATTCTTTGATGTAGCTAAAGATTTCGGGATGCCTAAGAGCGATGGCGAAGACTTCGGGCAGACGTTGGGTGTTTGGGGGGTAAATGATGGCCCCTATGTAGTTCTGCCTTTGCTGGGCCCATCTACACTTCGTGATGCTCCAGCCAGATTTGTGGATCACTTGGTTAACCCCGTGAACGAAATTGATGACATTCCAACCCGCAATACCATTTATGGTGTAGATGTGGTCTCTACTCGTGCTGATTTACTGAAAGCTGAAGAGCTGATCAAAGGTGATAAGTACAGCTTTATTCGGGATGTTTATCTACAGCGTCGTGAATATTTGCTGAACGATGGCGACGTAGAGGATGACTTTGGTGAATATGGCGAATGATTGACCGCCAATTACTCATAATCGCGGGTTGGGATAGAACGTAAACTCGACATAGAGAAAACCTCTATGTCTATTGGGTCTCAATCCCGGATAACCTATGGAAAAGAACGGCAAGCTGTTTATTGTTACCGACAGTTTAGAAAATTGTCGGATGTTGGAAGGCCACTTAGAAGGTACTGAGTGGCATGTTTCAAAGTTTGACGATCCAGACAGGTCACTGGAAAAAATTGTGATTGACCGCCCAGAAGTGGTGGTGGTCGATCTTCCCCTCGAGTTCATGCAGGAAAAGTTCAATCCTCTTTTTTCCCAGGATAACGATACAGCCTATGTGGCCATATTACCTGAGGTCGATCCTAGAGACGTCGCCAGGTTTTTTCACAACAACGCATCCGATGTCCTGATAAAACCGTTTTCAGCTGAACGATTTCGCCAAGCGATAGATCGTGCATCAAACTTTAAAAGTTTGATGGTGCAGAATCGCGAATACCGAAAACAATTAGAACAAGCCAATCGTAATCTTCATGAAAGCCTGCGGATTTTAGAGCTGGATCAGATGGCCGGACGCCAGGTTCAGAATAGCTTGTTACCGGCAACCCCCCTTGTTCACGGTCAATATGAAATAGCTCACCATATTGAACCATCGCTTTACCTTAGCGGCGACTTTGTCGGCTACCACGTTATATTTGATCGGTACATGGTGCTGTATGTGGCCGATGTTTCAGGCCATGGTGCTTCTTCGGCTTTTCTTACGGTACTCCTGAAATTCATCCTTAACAGCATTCTTCGCCGCCACGTTACCCGCAATGATCTTAAAGCTATGGCCAAGGCTCCAGAGGGCTTTATCGAACATATTAATAAACAGGTATTGGCGCTCGGGTTAGATAAACATCTGACGCTATTTTCTGCCTGTATTGACATGGAGCGTAACCTTCTTCGTTACTCCGTTGCTGCACATATGCCCATGCCTGTTTTTGTGACGAATGGTGACGTGCGAATATTGCCAGGGAAGGGTAAGCCTGTAGGTATTTTCAGTGACTGCTCATGGGAAGTGGAAGAGATTGCATTACCAGAAAAATTTGCGATGGTTATTGTTTCTGATGGCGTTCTTGAAGTTCTTCCCGGTAATACACTGAAAGAAAAAGAGCGCTTTATTTCGACTACCATTGCCCAGTCTGATACGTCCATTGCCGAGATCTGTGAAAGACTGGGTATTAATCAGATCGAGGATGCACCAGACGATATAACTGTTTTGACATTACGTAGGGGGTATTGAGTGGAATCCGGTAAGATACTGGTCTCTGAGCATGACGGTGTTAATGTAATCAAACTGGTAGGTGACGTGCGAGTTACGCTTTGCACCTCACTAAATAACTATATAGAGACTATATTTAGCTCCGGTAATGTTTCTGAGGTGGTCATTGATATGATCGATACCGATGGAGTTGACAGCACCACACTGGGTTTATTGGCAAAGCTCGCCATCTATTGCAATACCAATTTCCATATTAAGCCGGTGCTTTTTTGTCCCGATGAGAGCTTATTCCACACTCTGGATATTATGGGACTGGATGATGTATTTAATATTGTTCAGAGTGCACCAGAAAGCATTGATGATTTTAAAGAATTGCCGGTAACGTCTGTCGATGAAAACGAAGCTAGAGAGAGAGTTCTAGAAGCTCACAGGCTCCTGTCTGAATTAAGCGAGAGAAATAAACAGGAGTTTATAGATTTAATTCGCACCTTAGAGGAGAACGGCTAGCTTAGTCTCGACTGTTTCCGGCGATGTGTTTTGTGCGGATAAAATCAGAATGTGAGACATAGATAAGCTCTGCAATTCGCCTGATCAGTGCTTCTTCATGTTTATCGAGTTCATTGTCTACATAGGCAACTCGCCACAGGTTTTCAATGAGTCCCACTTTTTTTTGTTCATCAAAGTGATCATTGATTAGCCGGGTAAATTGATAGAGCGAGGTCGATTCAGCAACTTCTTGATGTGCCAACTTCACCAGTTGGTCAATTTCATCTTTACTTAATTCAAATTGTTTTTCCAGTAATCGTCGAATGACGTCTCTTTCAGTGTTGTCTAGCTGACGATCAATCACCATGATCTCTACCATTAGGGAGGCAGTAGCCAGCCTTTGTTGGTGCTCAACGTCTGCACCCGCCTTGCTGGCGATCTCGGCAGTGAAAAACTGTTTAATACGATCAATCAATTCGCTAGTTCCTTGAGCATGTTCTCAAGTTTGACTTGGTCAGCCACAAAGTTACGAATGCCCTCCGACAATTTTTCAGTGGCCATCGCATTTGAGTTCATCTGGTAGCGGAACACCGACTCACCGATAACGGGGCTGCTTATGTCTTCGCCCGTTTTCGAGGGGCTCAGGCTGAGGGGTAGCTCATCGTAGTCATTGTTGAGTTGTTCCAGAAGCTGAGGGCTGATGGTAAGACGATCGCAACCTGCTAGCGCTTCGATTTCCCCAGTGTTGCGGAAGCTGGCACCCATTACGATGGTTTCGTAGTCTCTTTGGCGGTAAAAATTGTAGATGGTTTTAACAGAGACTACGCCGGGGTCTTCATGGGGTGAATACTCTGAAGCACCACCATTGTTCTTGTGCCAATCAAGAATGCGACCAACAAAAGGGGAGATTAAGAATGCACCAGCATCAGCGGCTGCTGCGGCTTGTTCAAAGCTGAACAGTAACGTTAGATTGCATTGAATGCCGTCTTTCTCGAGCTGCTCTGCGGCGCGAATGCCTTCCCAGGTCGAGGCTATTTTCAGTAATATTCTGTCGGTGTCGATACCCGCTTGTTGATAACGTTCGACCAGTCGCTTGCCACGTTCTACCGTTGCTACCGTATCGAAGGAGAGGCGTGCATCTATTTCTGTAGACACTCTACCCGGAACAACCTGCAAGATTTCTCTGCCGATTCTGACCGAGAGTTCGTCCATACTGTCAGATATCAAATTGCCGCTGTCTGTTTGTCTGGCCGTGTTAATGCTTTCTATTAAAAGTGGTTGATACTGGGGTAGTTGAGCTGCCTTTAATAACAGCGAGGGGTTCGTGGTCGCATCAATCGGTTGATATTGACGTATCGCTTCAATATCGCCGGTATCGGCAACGACGACGGTCATCTCTCTAAGTTGGTCTAATTTGCTTGGTTTCATATGGCTTCTATCTTTAAATTACCTGTTGCTCATACAACCTAGTGCTCGATGTAGAACACCGGTGCCAGCATCGGGGAGATGTGCGTGTTCACTGATATAACGTCGGAATTTTCGTGCACCAGGCACACCCTGATATAAACCTAATATGTGGCGAGTCATATGGCTTAGCTTGATGCCTGAATCGATTTCATTTCCGACAAATTCCGAAAACTGCTCCAATACCTGTAAACGGCTTGGGGGCGTTTTTTCACTATGGTATAGGGTTCTGTCCACATCAGCTAGCAGGTAAGGGTTGTGGTAGGCCTCTCGACCAATCATCACACCGTCTACATGATCCAGGTGACTCATTGTGTCGTCGAGTGTTTTTATTCCTCCGTTGATAATAATTTCCAGTTCTGGGAAGTCTCGCTTAAGTTGGTAGACTCGCTCATAGTCGAGCGGTGGGATCTCTCTATTTTGCTTTGGGCTTAGCCCATTAAGCCATGCCTTGCGAGCATGTACGATAAAGGTTTGGCATCCAGCATTTGCCACGGTGCCAGTAAAGTCACAAAGAAATTGGTAACTATCCTGATCATCTATACCAATGCGTTGCTTTATGGTGACAGGGGTGTCCGTGGTTTCCTGCATAGCTGAAAAGCAATCTGCGACAAGTTTGGCATCAGTCATGAGGATTGCGCCAAATTTGCCGGATTGAACGCGGTCACTGGGACATCCGCAGTTTAAGTTTATTTCGTCATAACTGTAACTGCTGGCAAGGCGAGCACTTGTTGCAAGATCCTTGGGGTCGCTGCCTCCCAGTTGAAGTGCGATAGGGTGCTGGCTTTCATCGTAGTAAAGGTGGCGATGGCTGTCGCCATGTATTAGTGCACCGGTAGTTACCATTTCGGTATAGAGCAACGTTTCTTTACTGAGTAAGCGGTGAAAATGCCGACAAAACCGGTCTGTCCAGTCCATCATAGGTGCGACCGAAAAGCGACGGCTAATTTTTGGGGGAGTCAATCTTTGAGAAGCGGACATATAATGAATGACGATGCTTGCCTGTAAAGCTCGCCATTATATCGGTAAATTATATAATATTGCTGTATTGGGTATATAAACTCCACGTGATAGCATGGCCCGCGAGATGTCACAATAATTTTAATCAAGAAGCATCAATGAATAAGCCCGAAATAGAAGTAAAGCTTCAAGGAAACTCTGGCCCCGTTGAGGCCCATGGTTTAATGGAGTGTTTGTTGTTGGTTGCCAGCCTTGAGGGCCGGCCAACATCTACTGCCGCAATTTCTTCCGGTCTGCCACTGGAGGATGGAAAATTATCCCCGTCGCTATTTAACCGCGCTGCCAATCGAGCAGGCCTTGCCTCTATGCTTCTGACGCGGGATCTGGAGAAAATTCCTAAAGAAGTATTGCCTGCCGTCTTGATCCTTAAAAGTGGCGATGCCGTAGTGCTGTCAGAGATTGATGCTGATCTAGGGCTCGCGGTTATCATAGATCCTGTGACCCATGAACCTGTCCAGATTAACTATAAGGAGTTGCTCGGCAATTATAGTGGCCATGTGTTCTATTTAAGGCCCATGCAACAATTTGATTCCCGCACACCTAAGATATACAAAGATGGTCACGAGCACTGGTTTTGGGGAGTATTGAAAAGCTCCTGGAAAATCTATCGCGATGTTCTGATAGCTTCTTTTTTGATTAATTTGTTTGTGTTGGCCCAACCCTTGTTTGTCATGAATGTTTACGACAGGGTAGTGCCTAATAATGCCGTCGAAACACTGTGGGCGTTAGCTATTGGCGTGCTAATTGTCTACCTTTTTGACTTGGCGTTGAAGTTATTGCGGGCCTACTTGGTCGAGCTTGCAGCCAAACGAACGGATGTTGTGTTATCTGCCCAGTTATTTGAGAAGGTCTTGAACCTTAAAATGCTGGCGCGCCCAAATTCAACGGGGGCCTTTGCCTCAAGACTTCACGATTTCGATACGCTGCGTAATTTTGTGACGTCCTCTACCATGCTAACACTGATCGACTTGCCCTTTGTCGTGTTGTTTCTTGTCTTTATCTATTATCTTGGAAGCTGGCTGGTCCTCGTGCCTATCGTCATTTTCCCGCTGGCATTGTTTATTGCCTATCGCGCACAACAAAAACTTCGTCCAACCATTGAAAATGTTATGCGTGGCAGCGCCAAGAAAAATGCGACCCTGATTGAAAGTTTGGTTGGTGTAGAAACGATAAAAACAATGGGTGCCGAGAGTCAGGTGCAACGTGTTTGGGAGCAATCAGTCGGATACGTCTCTCAATGGAGTCTGCAATCCCGTGTTACATCGAATGGTGCTTTGCAAACGGTACAGTTCCTCCAACAAATAGCGATGGTGGCAATCGTTGTATTGGGTGTTTACCTGATCGCTGATCAAAACCTAACACTGGGCGGATTAATTGCTTGCGTGATACTTAATGGGCGAGCCCTGGCACCATTGAGTCAGGTGGCCAGTCTTCTGGTGAGTTATGACCATGCTGAAGCCACCTTGAAGTCACTTGATGAGGTGATGAAACTACCCGTTGAACGTGAGCACGATAAACGTTATCTGCACCGCCCAATCTTTGATGGGGATATCCAATTTAAGAACGTCACCTTTTCTTATCCAGAGCAGCCTTCTCCTGCGCTGGAGAATATCAGTGTTTCTATTAAGGCGGGTGAAAAGGTGGGGATTATTGGTCGTATCGGCTCGGGAAAATCAACGTTAGCTAAGATGTTGATACGTCTCTATGATCCGTCAACCGGCTCTGTGTTAGTAGATGGATTCGACGCTCAACAACTGGATCCCGCTGACCTTCGTTCAAATGTTGGCTATGTGGCGCAAGATGCCAAGTTGTTTTTTGGTACTGTTAGAGAAAATATAACCTTTGGCTTAAATGCTATCTCTGACCAGGAGGTGGTGGAAGCTGCAACTAAGGCTGGAATTCTTGAGTTGGTTAATAGCCATCCCCTCGGTTTTGAAATGCCGGTTGGTGAGCGGGGTGAGACATTGTCTGGAGGGCAGCGAAGCGCTATTGCCTTATCCAGGGTCTTTTTGAGAAGCCCCAGGGTGCTTTTGATGGATGAGCCAACGGCAGCCATGGATCAGGGCACTGAAGTAAAGATGCTCCAGCAGATCAAGTCTGAATTTGAAAACAGCACTGTCATATTAATTACGCATAAAATGAATATGCTCGACTTGGTCGACCGATTGATTGTCATGGATAAGGGTGCAATCGTTGCTGATGGCCCTAAAGAAAAGGTTCTCGAAGCATTGAAGACGGGTTCTGTAAGGGGTAAGTCCTGATGTTAGACGAGCAGCTGGATAAACTACGCCGTCAGTTCAATAAAACCCCCTCCATTGATTTGAAATACATGTCGTACTCTTCGGAGGCTGTGTTAAAACAGTCCCCGCTTATTGCTCAATCACTTCTTTGGATTATTGCTGCACTTATCATCATTATGTTGACTTGGGCTAGCCTTGCTGTTGTCGATGAATTTACTCGTGGTGAAGGGAAGATTGTGCCGTCCAGTGATCTACAGGTTGTACAAAATCTCGAAGGAGGGATTTTGGCAAAAACCTTCGTCTCTGTTGGTGATGTTGTTGAGCGTGGTCAACCGTTACTGCAAATAGACGACACCATTTTTTCATCCACATATAAAGAGCGCACACTCCAGGCTGAGCAGTTTATTGTTAAGGCCGCTAGATTAAGAGCCGAGGCTAATAATACCGATTTTGATGCAGAATTGGCCAAGCTGGAGGGTGTTCGTGATTCCTCCCTGGTGATTAGTGAGCGGGCACTCTATGACTCACGGAAAGAAGAGCATTTGTCAGAATTAGAAATTCTGAATCAAAAGGCGTCTCAAGCATATCAGGAATTATCTTCAGCCAAGGTAAATAAACAGAGCCTTTCAGATAGTTATGACCTACTCAAACGCGAATTAAATTTCACTCGTCCCCTCGTTGCGGAGGGCGCGGTATCCCACGTGGAGCTTCTCCGTTTAGAGCGTCAGGTTAATGACCTAAAAGGTGAGCTTGGGCGGGCTGCCATTGCCATTCATCAGCTTGAGTCTGCTTACAGCGAAGTAAAAAAGAATGTTGAAACGCGTGCTCAAAGTTTTGCCAGCGAATCCCGGGGTGAGCTGAATGAAATTATGTCTGAACTGGGCCGTATTCAGCAAAGTAACGAGGCCTTGGAGGACAGGGTAGATCGAACGGTTGTTCGTTCACCAATGAAAGGCACCGTGAAGCAGCTTAAAGTAAATACCATCGGCGGTATTATTCAGCCAGGTATGGATCTTGTTGAGATAGTGCCTTTTGATGATTCATTACTGGTTGATGCGAGAGTTCGACCTTCAGACATTGCATTCATACATCCAGAACAACAGGCTACGGTGAAATTTACAGCCTACGACTTCTCTATACACGGTAGCCTGCCAGCAAAAGTTGTTCATATCAGCCCCGACACAATCGTTGACGAGGAAGGGGTTAGTTACTACCAAGTTAGATTGCAGACGCTAGACAACCATCTTGGCAATGAAGAAGATCCACTACCCATTATCCCGGGTATGACAGTTCAAGTGGATATTTTGACCGGCAAGAAGACTATTCTAGATTACTTGCTTAAGCCAATTCTTAAGACAAAAGAGCTGGCTTTCCGAGAGCGCTAAAAATTCTAAATTTTATGCGTTTTATATCCATAACTATTGGATAACATTGAATTATATGTATAAATGACCTAAACGGTATTTTGTCGCACCTAAACGGTAACTAGTTCCTCTTTGGTTTGTGATACAAATCATATTAGAGGATTCGTTTAAGTTTAGGGGCATAAGGCTCG
>Ga0209121_10002222_pt1 | contig 19909 bp, 15 predicted proteins | sample Cruoilmetagenom3_FD_187292 | JGI IMG/M metagenome (GOLD analysis project Ga0209121, IMG submission 187292) | Oil polluted marine microbial communities from Coal Oil Point, Santa Barbara, California, USA - Sample 3 (SPAdes) (version 2) | ecosystem: Environmental > Aquatic > Marine > Oil seeps ...
AGGCAAACATAAAAAGGATATCGTAACAATGGGCAGGCTGTTCTAAAGGGAGTTTTACCCCTTAAGATTGTCAAATTCAGATTAACAAGTATTTAGGGCAGGATTATTTATCCGAATAGGCCTTTTTTTGCCTGATTCTGTTTGGATTTGGCGATTGTTCAACTATACTTTACTTATAAGAGTTGGTTTTTTAACAAGGCAATTCCGATAAAGAGCCTGAAACCGGCCGGTTAGTTCTATCTCAAGCGGGGGGAGCAGAAATGGATACCCAAAGTTTCTCCGAAGATGTCCTTTTCATCAGCTTGCCTGAATATCCACAGCACGGCGATGAAATTGACACAATCAATAAAATGCTCAGTAACAGTGTTGACCGCGATGTTGTGATCGACTTTTCTAAAGTTAAAATGCTGACTTCAGAAAACATCTGCGGCCTGATGATACTTGATAAGCTGCTCAAAGGTTCCGGACATCAGCTTGTCCTGTGTTATGTTTCTTCGGTAATCAAACAAATCTTCGTACGGACCGGTCTTGTGGCGGTTTTCAATTTTGCAGATGATGAGCATGAAGCCATACGACATATTCAAAGCAGGGATATGTCAGTGGCCGAGTTTTAATCGTTATCCAAAGACAGGGTTTGTAGCCGAAGGGCCCTACTGTTTTTGCTGACACAATGCAGTTTCTGCCCTCCTTGTTCAGCACCGGCTATAATCTGCCCACTTTTCTCTCACACAATTTCCTCACTTCTGAAAAATCGACCTGTTTCAATCCTGGGTAACAGTTAAGGCTGAGCAAGAAACTGGCTCTGGCCCGCCAAATAGAGGCTGCTGCCGTTGATCTGGCTGACGAAGTCGGTGCACGCAGTGATCGACCTGAGCGAGTCGGAAAAAGTCCGGCCGAGCTGCTCAGTGGCAACGCCCACCCACATTGGCTGGAACTGCTCGGATTCGATAGATTCCGCCAAAACTGATCGGCCGCCCCTCAACCCTGCCCACCAACAAACGTACTTGTTTAGCCGGATTATAGCATTTGCGTCCATCCCCAAAGCCTGCGGCTTTGAGGCTGCCACCCGTTTTCCAGCAATTCTACTGGGTGGCAGCCTCATCCCGATTTACTTTTATCGGGATGGGGATGGTTTTCCTTGGCTAAACACATATCAACAAACGAAATCCCCATAACGATGTGGGAGCCATGACTTCCCTTCCACTGTTACCCAAAATCAAGCGTTCCTGAACCAGGCCGGTTTTTTACTTGTACTGAATCTCCAATTGTGCTATAAAATAAATAAAATATTGAAGGTTGGGTATTTGATTGCAGATGCGAAAGTCCAATCATTTCATAGTGCCCTCGAACGGTAATTGAAAATCGAAGTTGAAATTCATCAGCAATAAATGCAGATTGTATTAGGGGATCATTAGATGATGTATAGAAAAAAGGGTTTTACGTTAATTGAGCTTCTCGTTGTTATTGCCATCATTGCAGTACTGATGGCTATATTGATGCCGGCTTTGCGGAGGGTAAAGGAGCAGGCACGGAATCAAGCCTGTATTTCTCATCTTAGGAGCATAGGTATTGGCATCGTTATGTACCTCCAGGACAACGATTACAAGATGCCCGATTTTCATACCCACCAGGGAGCATGTAATGGGCATCTCTGGTATACCGCCGGCGGAAATCTTTTAAAGGCCAGCGACAATCACTCATATTGGGGCGTTATCTACCTAGACTATGTAAAGGAACCGGAGCTTTTCGGCTGCCCGACCTTCAAAAACTTCTCTCAGATAGTAGCACAGGAAATGCTATACGACGAAGGTGAGGTAGAAAATTCAGCGTATTCCATGAACGGCTGGCTGACTGAGGAGAATTCTACTGCTATCCCGCGTCATGCGGAAGTCATCGTCGCACACGATCATATGGAGCCGAGAATCGAGAACGGGAATGATATGCTCTGTGTCGATTCAAGCGGCCAGAATTTGTCACACTATAGGCAAGGCGGCCGTCAGGAGTGGTACCGGGGTATCTTCAGGCATTCTATAAGAGATAGTGGTAAAGATTTTGAAACAGGCGGGAAACTCAACTGTCTCTGGCTGGACGGTCATGTGACTACCATTAAGGAAACACTGGGGGAAGAAATACCGAAGCGATGGTACGATCCGCTCAATAAGAATTGATTTACCCGGCATAGAACGCCGTAACCGGACTGTCTCAAACGAATCCGGCCGGTATCTGTGAGTTGGATAAAACACGGAAAAAAGGGCTGTAAGTTAGAACAAGAGTTTTGCAAAATTGACTTAGTACTTACGGCCCTTTTGTTACAAGGCCGTTTTCTCATTTATGGATTTGCGAAGAATATTATTCCTAATATATTTATCCTTTTATTGTCCGGTGCCTGCTTGACAAACGAACTGAATATGGGTATAGTACATAAACGAACAGGTATAATTGGAATCTAAGAAAATAATGAAAATAGCAAAAGTTACTGCACAGGAACTGCTGGACTCGCGGGGTAATCCCACAGTCGAGGCTATCGTAATCCTGGAGAACGGATTGACGGCCACCGCCATGGTCCCATCAGGAGCCTCAACGGGAATACATGAGGCATTGGAATTACGAGATGGCAATCCCCGGCGATATTTGGGCAGGGGTGTGTTGCAGGCCGTAGCACATGTTAATGAGATGATTGCCCCAGCCGTCGTGGGACGTGATGTTACCGACCAGGCGGGTATTGATAATCACCTACTGGAAATCGACGGTACCCCCAATAAATCGAAAGTAGGGGCCAACGCTATTTTATCCGTGTCTATTGCCTGCTTAAAGGCCGGCGCCTTGGCCGAGGGAATTCCATTCTTTGAGTATGTGGCCAGCTTGATTGACGAGCGTCCGGTTGAGAAGTTTACCATGCCGATACCCATGATGAACGTGCTGAACGGCGGTAAACATGCCGAGGGCTCTGCCGATCTGCAGGAGTATATGATCATGCCCATCGGCGCGCCGTCTATTGTCGAGGCGGTGCGCTGGGGTGCGGAGATCTTTCATCATCTGGGCAAGATCATCCAGAAAAAGGGCTGGCCCACTACCGTAGGGGATGAAGGCGGCTATGCTCCGCCGGTCCATTCTAACGAGCAGCCCCTTCAATTGATAATGGAGGCTATGGAACAGGCCGGATATACCCCCGGCACACAAATCGGAATCGCGTTGGATCCGGCGGCCTCGGAGCTTCATCAGGATGATCGATACCATCTGGATAAAGACGGGCGCAAGGACCTGACCAGCGATGAAATGGTCGAGCTTTATGTGGAATGGGCCGGGAAGTATCCTATTGTTTCCATCGAGGACGGCCTGGCGGAAGAGGACTGGGACGGATTTGCCCATCTCAAACAACAGACCAATGATGCTATCCAGATTGTCGGCGACGATCTTTTTGTCACAAATGTCGAACGTGTGGAAATGGGAATCCGGAAAAAGGCCGCAAATTCCGTCCTTATCAAGGTCAACCAAATCGGTACCATTACCGAATCACTCCAGACCATCAAGCTGGCGCGTCAAAACGACATGACCTGTATTATCTCGCATCGGTCGGGTGAAACCGAATTACCCTTCGAGGCCGATTTTGCCGTGGGCACGCACGTGGGACAGATCAAAATCGGGTCGTTATCGCGTTCTGAACGCGTGGCTGAGTACAATCAGCTCATGCGAATCGAACGGGAGCTTGGAGACAGAGCACAGATGGCTTGCTTTGCCTTTTTGCCTGAACCGGCTTAGCTGCCGGAAATAAATCTCACACACCATTATACCTGGTCCCATCTATATATTAAGCGCTGCCAAAGCAATCCGAACTTTGGTGCTATTCGGATTGCTTAAATTTCTACGAGTCAGCTTCCCGGCCGTCGATTATGGCTGTTATAGGTTCTTCCTCCTTCTCCAGGACCGCCTGGCGCAACTCTTTGCGTATTTGTTTCAGAAGCTCATCTCCGTCAAAAGGTTTGGCAATATAAACGTTCGTACCGGCTTGATAGCCTTCGATCCGTTCTGAAGTCATTGCCTTTGCGGAGACCATGATAATCCTCGTATGCCGCAGGGCGGGGTGAGCCCGGATTTGATGACATACCTCGTATCCGTCCATGCCGGGCATCATAATATCGAGCAGAACGATGTCCGGCTTAAAATCAAATGCGACCTCCAGAGCTTCCCTGCCTGATATGGCTGTCCGGATATCGTACTCGTCACCCAATACTTCCTTAATAATCTCCAGATTGAGCTGGCAGTCATCGACTGCCAACACTCTCTTTTTTGCTTGCATGATTCTGCTCCTGATTTAAATCTCATACTACATCACAATCACAGTATTCGGTGCTGTGAGGCCTATAGGCCCGTGCACTACGAGTGACAGGTAGCAACAACAAATTCTCATTATACATCCGGCTTAACCTGCACTATCAACCAATACCACTTCCTGCTCATGAGCTTCTAAAGACAACGGAATCTCAAATGATAAATTTGCACCTTTATCAGGATTATTTTCAGCCCAGATGCGGCCTTTGTGCGCAGTTATAATCTCCCGGCAAATCGGCAATCCTAATCCGGTGCCGCCGGTACTGGTTTTGTTTTTACTCGACTGAACAAACTTGTCGAAAATACTTTCCAATTCGTTTTCAGGAATACCTGCGCCCTGGTCCCGGATCGAAACCACTATCGAATCGGCTTTCCTGGACGAAATAACGTCGATTGTTCCGCCTGCCGGCGAAAATTTAATAGCATTGTTCAATAAATTGCGGAGTACCTGCCTTATCTTATCGGCATCGAGCGTAATTTTCTTGTTGGCTTCGAGATGTTCGCACCGAATAGTCAGATTGTGTTGTAACGCCAGCGAGCTGTACTCTTCTCTCGCTATATCAATCAGTGAATTAAGGTTTGCCGACCTAAATTTAAATGTGATCTTCCCGGATTCCAGCTTAGCCAAATCAAGCAGGTCATTCAGTAACGTCAGCAGTGTCTCTCCGCTCTGCCGAATCTTCTGGAAATAGTCGAGTATCTTATCAGGACTGGCGGTAGCGTGTTTCTTTATACCGAAAGAGGCAAAACTGAGGATACCATGCATCGGAGTACGCAGTTCATGTGATATATTGCTTAAAAAAGTGCTCTTTGAATTGTTGGCGGCTTCAGCCATCTTCTTAGCTTCCTGCAACTCAAATGTACGTTCTTTCAACCTGCCCTGGGCGTAAAATGTTATGGCTAACGCAATGATCATAGGCACAGTGATAAATTTATCGATCGGCCAGGCCTGTTTTGTGGCCGTTTCAGTAAGTGTCTTGCCTAATTCTAAAACTTCCACCAAAACAATGGCCTGGAAGGAAATAATGCCAACCGCAATAAAGTCCCTGAACGCAGTTGTTTTCATCCAGTTTTTGTATGTAGAAATGGTATTACTGTTCATCTTGTGTACCTTTCTTTCTGACTATTTACAATAACACAACCATGCCTCTAAGAAATTATAGAGAAGCTATCGATCCCGCCGGCATAGCTGTGCTAAAGTTTGCCCATCGCTGGATAAGTGCGCGGTTATCCATTTTGGGAAACACAGTTATACTGATTCCAAATATCGGCATGATTTGAGGGCAACTTTTCAGGTAAAACTGGAAATCCCATACTTCTTTTTAGTAACCGTTCACGGGTATTCCGGCTATGGCAACACACCCGATATCAAATAGCATAAGAATCGGAAAATCCAAATGAGAATGGTCTGATAAACGGGGTATTCCCGGGCCAAAATCCATCACTATAAGCTATGTTCGGGAAGAACCGGTTTAGGTTAAACCAACCCTGGATATTCTGTAGCCCCCTCTGAAAAGGGTTTAGCATCCTACAATGACCACAGGCCGAAGGGTATCTATCACCCGTACGATTAGAACGGAGCAGGAGGGATTCGAACCCCCGGTACCTTTCGGTACAACGGTTTTCAAGACCGTCGCCTTAAGCCGCTCGGCCACTGCTCCTTCGTATTTTTGCTTACTTTACAACCAACAGGGTTGCATTGCAAGAAAATTAGGGGCAGGTGCACAAGCTACATATCGGCCGATAAATATAGACCAATAGCCATAAATAAGACAATAAAGCCAACACTTCCGCCTTTACTACAGTGTCCAGTTATTGTGATACTCCGGGCGGATGTACCGGTCCGCTTCGGGAGCGTTGGTTGCTTTCATGTTAGGCCCGTCCCAGGCTAATTTCCTGCCGGTACGCAGGGCAACATTGCCCAGGAGAACCACCTCGGTCATCGGGCCTGCGTAGTCGAAGTTTGAGCTTGCAGGCTTGCCTCCCTTGCAGGCGTCGATCCAGTCCCTGTGATGCCCCCTGGACCGGGCGAGTGTCTTCGGCGGCAGCTTATAGGCTTTCATTTTGGTCTCGGGGATGATCCGGGGATTGCCGCCCCAGCCGGGACACATGATCTTGCCCTTATCACCCACGAAGAGAATTCCGTTGCCGCCGCCGGTCAGTTCCCGGCCGGGTTCCAATTCTTCCGGACGCGGCGGCATTAGACCACCCCCATACCAGGTCATCTTGACCGGCGGCATGTTCTTGCGGGCGCCGAACTGATAGTGGATGGTTGATGTCAACGGTGTCGTTTCCGGATTGATTCCGCTCGAACTGGCTTCGACGCTTATCGGATGACCTAATTCCAAAGCCCAGAAGGCGGGATCCATGTTATGGCAGGCCATATCTCCATTTGCACCTGTTCCGAAATCTCACCAGCCGCGCCAATTATACGGCGCATACGCCGGGTGATACGGTCTTCTCGCCGCCGGACCGAGCCACAAATCCCAGTCCAATCCGGATGGCACCGGCGGCGTTTCTGTGGGTCTGGCTGTTCGTTTCCCAGCCCAACCGGCTCCGGTATGACTCCATGAATGCACCTCCCGCACATCTCCGATAGCACCGTCCCGGATCCATTCGACGGTCAGGCGAATTCCTTCACCGCTGTGACCCTGGTTACCCATCTGCGTGGCGATTTTTGCCTGCCTGGCTGCTTCAGTGATTTTACGGGCTTCGTGGATCGAGTGCGTCAGGGGTTTTTCGCAATAGACGTGCTTGCCGTTTTTAATCGCCGTCATGATCGCTACTGCGTGAACGTGGTCCGGCGTCGCCACGAGCACCGCATCGATACCTTTTTCTTCTTCGAACATTCGGCGGAAATCGATATAGCCGGCGCAGCCGTTGTAACGGCCGGTCGATTTTTGGTCGGCGTAATATTTTTCGATGAGCTGACTGGCCGGCTTTCTTCCTGCCACGCCGCCGTAATAAAAGCGGCTGTAATCGGATTGCTCATTGACGTCACAAATCGCAATTATTTGTACATCCGAGTGTCGGAGCAGGCCTTTGATATTTTGTGTGCCCTGGCCGCCTGTACCGATGATTGCTACATTGAGCTTCTCGCTTGGGGGTGTATTTCCGCTGCCTCCCAGCACGTATCGTGGAACCACGGTAAACGCCGCTGTAGCGGCGGCCGCACCGCCGATGAACCGGCGCCTGGAAATCTTTGCGCTCTTTGACTTGCTGATTCTGTGATGACTTTTCATATCAATGTTCTCCAAAAAGTTGACCCATCCAAATTGTGGCGGGACCTAATGTTGACTCATATCACCGATTGATATTATATCCATGCGTTGTTGTGGCTACAAAGCTTTTATTCAAGTAGTCCCGTCCGGCTTTGACGGATTCTCCAGATTCCACCCTTCGATGGTCAAGACGGGCTGATCATTTATGGCTGAAAATCTGGCCTTGATGGTTCTGGTTTCGCCGGGTGGCAAGCTCACATAGTTATCTTCCCAGAAGACCGGCAGGATTGTTTCACCCGTTTTCTTCGAGACTTTCAACTCGATGAAAAATGCGATTGTCTCGCCGGTGTTGTGCAGCGTTACTGTCATTTTCGTTTGTTCTCCGGTGCTCTCGGTATGATACTCGAAGTTAACTTTTGCAGGCGGCAGCGAATTCAGTGCTGTCAGGTCTGCGAATTCTTTGCTGGGTGTGTAGTATGGCCAGGGCTCGACCTTCGCGCCGTAATCCAAAACATCAAGCATGGTTGAAAGCCAGTAGAAATTATTGCCGATTTCGATACCCTTGTCATTATTGAGTCTGAGATCGAGAAAATACGTCTTGCTGATGTTTTTAAGTTCAGGAAGCTCGAAGATTTTGGCCGACGATTCAGATTTGGCATCGACTTCAAACATCCTTTTTAAGACTTCCGCGGAATTGATATCCAGCACTCGAATGGCAGCTTTCAAATTCCTGCTCGCTGCTAAATGGTCGTTTACAATATATATGCCGCGGTCGCCGTAGTTATAGAGCAGATGCAGCGGTTCGCAGGCCTTCTTTGCGGCGTAGAACGCGCCGGTCGGTATCAGGTATTTATCATAAAGCTGCCAGTACATCTTCGGCCAGGCGGCGTTGAGCATCCATTGTACGATTCCGGTGGCGGTACCTTTGTTGGCACGGAACGCTTCGAACATCGGCCGCATCAATTCATAATTCAGGGCCTGTGCTTTTTTTGCGAATTCCTCGACGCCGGCCGGCTCGCCGTAGCGGCAATTCATCGCTTCACGATATCGATTCAGCGTGCCGAATTCGTTCAGTCCGCAGTGAAATTCCCAGAATGTGTCAATCGGCCAGAGATGATCTTCAGGAATCATTTTTTCGATAGTCTCCAGCACAGGCACGACCGCTCCGGGCGATGTCTCCGTATTGAAACCGTATGCACCGCCGAGAGTCTTGTCCGTGTACCAATAGACCGGCGGCGTATACGCATAAGGGCCGAGCATCTTGACGCCAGAGGGGCCGCAGATTTCACTGATGACGATTTCTTTGCCGATGATTTGCTGTTCGCTGCCCACGCCGCCCGTGGATGCCAGGTAGGGACGCGATGGATCGTATCGGCGAAAAATCTCGATGTATCTTTGTGCCAGCTCAGTCTTCGGCACCTTATCGCTGGCGACGGCCCAGACGTAGATGCTGGGGTGATTTCTCAGCCAGACAACCTGGTCCTGCCACGACTGGGCAATCAATTCGATGTTCTCCGGAGAAGTCGCTCCCCCGTAGCGGTCGTCAACCGGTTTTCCGAGATATTGTTCATGCTCCCAGTGACAACTCCAGCCGACCATCATCATAATGCCGTAGCGGTCGCACAAATCGTACAGCGTATGGTCACTGCCCCAGATGCCCTCAAGACGGATGCAGTTTAGATTCATGTGCCTGACGTATCTCAACTGGGCGTCGATGTTCTGCGGCGTATCGGCGAGAAACAGGTCGTCCGTCCAGCCGGCACCTTTGATAAGGATTTTTTTCCCGTTAACCCTGAATCCGCGGTGCCCGCCCTGGTTCGTATAGGCTTCGATTTCGCGAATTCCAAATCTAACACTCGAGACATCGCAAGCATCGCCGCGTGCCGTAAATTTCAGATGCAAATCATATAGATTCGGCGGGCCCAACTGATATGGCCACCAGATTCTCGGATTCTTGATTTTCAGATCGTTGAACTCTACGGTTATTCGCTCTTGTGGCTTTATATCTATGGTCTTGCTGAACCTTAACGATTCAATTTCACCTTCGAGGATTCCCGATATGCTGTTCTGCCCATGATTGACCAGTTCTGCTGTGACATTTAGTGTCGCTTCGTCGAGAGTTTCCAGATTCAGTTTGGTTTGAACAAAAGGGCGTTCAATTGAGACGTTCCGGCAAAATCTCAATCTGACACTGCGGAAGATGCCCATATTGCGGTCTGGCGGCGGGGGATTCCAGTCGACAAAACCGGTGGAGAAATCACCCGGCTTCGGGGGTATTACTTCTGCCGCCAGCGCGTTAGCGCCTTCGAAAACAAATTTTGAGATGTCGTACTGAAATTGGCGAAATGCACCTCTTGCCTCACTCGCCGGCGCGATCTGGTTGCCGTTCAGCCAGATGTTCGCGCTGTAATTTATACCGTCGAATTCAAGCAGGATCATCTCGTCGGCGCCTTTTTGAGACAGTTGAAATTCTGTTCGATACCACCACGGTTTCTCATATGGTTCGACAGGGATTTCGCTGAGATTCATACCGCAATAAGGATTCTCATAGACTCCATTTTCCACCAGTGCGGCTAACACTGTCGAGGGAACGTTCGCCGGATACCAGCGGCGAGTATCGAAGCCCGGCCTGGAAATCCGCTCCGGAATCCGGCCCACTTCCGAGGACGACTGAATCATCCACCAGGCGGTAAGTGATTTTTCATATTGAAAATCATTTTCATTCATAATCTTGCCATTTGTACAATTGATGGTACAGAATAGGAGGGACAGTTGCAACTATCAGATAAGTTTGTTATCTTGGTGCGGTCGTGTATGTACGGATAATAGTAAAGGAAATAAAAAATGAGCAAGTTAGCCATTAATGGCGGCAAGCCGCTCCGGGATGCCAAAACGGATCCGTGGCCCAAGTGGCCTGTATGGGATGAAAATGAAGAGAAAGGCCTGCTTGAGGTCTTAAGAAGCGGGGTTTGGTCGTATAACGGTCCGAAGGAGGTGGAATTCAACAAGTCCTTTGCGAAATTCATCGGAACCGAATATGCGATATCGGCGGCGAACGGAACCGTCTCTTTGCAACTTGCACTTGAGGCCTGCGGCGTCGGATTGGGCGATGAGGTAATCGTACCCGGGCTGACATGGCAGGCGACGGCCGGCGCGGTTTTGGATGTCAATGCCGCTGCCGTACTCGTCGATGTCCGCCGGGACAACTGGTGCATCGATCCGGCCGAGGTGGACCAAGCAATCACGCCGCAAACCAAAGCCATTATCCCCGTGCACCTTTACGGATGTTTTGCCGACATGGATGCCATAATGGCGATAGCACGAAAGCACAAGCTCAGGGTGATCGAGGACTGCGCACACAAGCATGGGGGCGAGTTGAAAGGAAGGAAAGCCGGCAGCATTGGCGATGTGGGAAGTTTCAGTTTCCAGCTTTCGAAGCTCATGACGGCAGGGGAGGGTGGAGCACTTACTACAAGCGATCCGGAATTATTCGAGAGGCTCGATGCGCTTCGAAATTGCGGCAGAAGGCCCGAGAGTCAGGAGTCTGCTGATAAGGGTGCGGGGCTCTACGGCAGCGAAGGGGATTTGATCCAGTCGGGGAACTACCGGATTACAGATTTCCAGGCGGCCCTGCTGATTGAATCGCTGAAAAGGCTGCCGCAGCAAAACCGTATCCGAGGCGAAAATGCAAAGTATTTGAACTCATTGCTCGCTGAGCTTCCCGGCGTTGTGCCGATGAAAAACGATAAAACCGAAGCATTGGGAGCATGTTATAATTTTTCGTTCAGGTACAATAAGGCCAAATTTAGAGACCTCGATGTCAGGAAATTCAGAGAGGCCCTGGGCAAAGAGCTGGCTTGTTCGGTCGAGGCAAGTTATGAGCCACTCAACGCATGTTCGTTATATACTCCCCATACGAAGCCACGGCGGTATAGGCTGAGTAAAAAATACTGGCATCAAATCGATCCGGCCGCATTTGAGCTGCCGGTTTGCCATAAAATCTTCACGGAAGAATCGGTTTGTTTTCATCATACCGTTCTGATGGGGAAAAAGGCGGATATGGACCTGATCGCCGGGGCCATTAAAAAAATATATGACAATGCCGAGGAACTGCTATAAGCAAATCAGTCAAAGTTGAGCTTTTAGAATGTAGTAAAGAGGGGGAGGATTGCAGAATGTATGTGTCGCCATAATATCATTTTGCACTAATGTGTTGAATTCTCCGAATCAAGAGGTCTACGCATTTGACATTAGTCATGATTCTATTGCCAAGAGGATTATTCGGAACTTTTGAACCATATTGAAGTGATCATCATGGATCAAATTACTTCCGATCTGATCGCAGCCTACTCCCAGTGTCAGCGCAAGGCATACTTGCTGCTTAAAGGAAAAGTAAAGGGGGATCAGCATGAGTACGAGTGCATCTTGGAAGAGCGTACTGCGGCTAATCGCTCACGCTATATTTCCACACTCCCAAATGGCCAGGTCGACTCTCACTTCAGAAAGAATGGCAGAGTTCGATTTTCACGAAAGGACAGTCTATCTTGCACTATTTCTGCGGATGATCTTGTTGCAACGTGTGATGCACTTCTCAAGCCCAAGAGGGAATCCGCAGGATCACGCACGCGACTGGAGCCTCATGTTGTAGTCGGTACTCACAGCGTCACCGATGATCAAAAGCTACGGCTAGCATTTGCAGGTTATGTTGTCGGGCAGACAACCAGGTATCGACCGTTGATTGGACTAATCGTGACACTTACCGAAAGCCCGAAGCAGATCAGATTGGAGCCGCAATACTCGAAAGTCCGCCCAATCATCAACGATCTGCGAGAGCAGATTCGCAAGCCCCTCTCTGAATGTCCAGCACTATGTTTGAACAAGCACTGCGCGATGTGCCAGTTTCGTAACCACTGCGTGCATGAGGCAGAGAAAGGTGACAGCTTGAGCTTACTGCAAAGAGTAACACCCAAGCTAATCCGAAGGTATCAGAAGAAGGGTATCTTCACAGTCACGCAGCTTTCCTACCTGTATAAACCAAGGCGACGCAGGAAGAAGGCAGCCGACACACCGCCATCGTTCAACGTCGAACTACAAGCTCTTGCCATACGGACAAATAAGATCTACTTACATGAGATGCCCACCATATCGAAGCAGCCTATCGAGTTGTTCCTGGATGTCGAAGGAATTCCAGATCAGGAGTTTGACTATCTCATTGGGCTTGTTATCCAAAATGGCAACGATGTTTCCTCTCACTCCTTTTGGGCAAACTCGGCAGAGGATGAGGCAAAGATCTTTGAGGCGTGTCTCCAAAAGGCCGCGGAGTATGGAAGTGCGCCCATCTACCATTATGGCAGCTACGACCCAAGAGCCTTTCAGCGGGCATCTAAGAAACATGGGATCGACTGTGAAGCATTCATCAACAGGATGGTGAATGTCAACTCCTTAGTGTTCGGAAAGGTATACTTTCCTACAAGATCTAACAGGCTGAAGGATCTGGGGACATGTGTCGGTGCATCATGGTCTGCGCCACAACCTTCCGGTATTCAGAGCCTTGTGTGGAGATATCGGTGGGAGGAAACGCGAAACGGGAAATTAAAGGAAATGCTCCTATCCTACAATTGCGATGACTGCCGTGCAGTTCAACTCCTTACTGAGGATCTGCAGCATGTTGCTAATGCAGCAACGTCAAGACCGGATGTTGACTTTGCAGATCGGCCTAAGCAAAACTGCACAGAATCTGGTGAAGAGATTCATCGGATACTTGATGACATCCTCAACTCAGGCCATTTGGAATACCGTGGCAAACGAATAAGTTTACAGAAAGAAGATGGGAATTCAGTTCCTGAGCATAAAAAGATTGGTCCTCCAAAAGGCCATAAAGCACATTTCCGTGTTCCACCTTCAAAAGTGCAGAGGATCATTGGTGTACATCGTCCAAGAATGTGCCCTCGTCACAAAGGGCAACCTCTCAATTCAAGCAATGTTTTGGCAGAACACACGATTATCGACTTGGCATTTACGAGGAACGGATGTAGAAAGACTAATGTGAAATACGCGGGAATGAAAGGTTACTGACCAAAATGTCAGCATTACCACTCCCCTCCCGCAATCAGACGGTTGGGTAGAAACTCATTTGGCCGGGGATTCCAAGCATGGGCAGCTTATCAACGACTTGCACTACGTCTTCCTTATAGGGCTATTGCTCAGCTTATTAATGAACTGTTCTCTGAACATATTAGTGTGACTGGTGTCATGAATCTCGTTGGATTTCTGGCAAAGGATTATTCGTGCACAGAAACCCTACTTATTAAGACCATACTTGCGAGCCCCTTTATTCATGCAGATGAAACGGGAATCAGCATTAGAGGATCCAGACACTATGTATGGGTCATCACAAATGGAACACACGTCGTATTTCAACTGACTGAAACACGGGAGACTACACTCCTTAGGAAAACTCTAAAAGGTTATGAGGGAGTACTGATTTCCGACTTCTATCCTGGCTTCGATTCAATAGAGTGCAGGCAACAGAAGTGCCTTGGTCATTTGATAAGAGACATAAACGATGATCTGTGGAAAAATCCCTTTAATCAAGAATACGAATCATTTGTCGCTGCCGTCCGGAATTTTCTGGTTCCATTATTTGAAGACGTCCAGAGGTTTGGGCTGAAAGCCAGGTTCCTCAAGAAGCACTTAAAAGCCGTTAACCGATTCTACAAACAGAATATCGACGGGACACAGCATAGGTGCGAGATAGTACAAAAATACCAGAAAAGGTTTGTGCGCTATAGGGATTCACTTTTTCTTTTCTTGACAGAGGACGGAATCCCCTGGAACAACAATATGGCGGAGCGTGCCTTACGCCACATTGCCATACAACGAAAGATTTCCGGCTCGTTCTTCAAGAGTGGAGCCACCAACTATCTGAAATTACTGGGGATCTTGCAGACGTGCCGCTTTCAGGACAAGTCATTCCTCAAATTCCTACTCTCAGGTGAACGTGACGTTGACAAGTACAAGGAACGAAAACGGCGTAGAACCAAGCTAGGTCATAGCTGAATTTGGCCTTTTTCTCAAGCGGGTTGCTGCAAGAAAGTATGTGAAGAGCAAAAGCTGTGGAAGGGTGAGATTTGTAGAAGCAGTGTCCTTTACAGGACTTCTGTGATAAGTTCAGAATCCTTTTTCAGAAAATATAATACGTGATAAAAATAAAGGCCAGGTCACCCAGTGCCCAGAGTTTCAGGTTAAGCCACCACTTGCGTTTTTTTAGTCCTTTGTAGATGTAATCATTGGGAATAAGCAGAACCAGAATCCCAATCAAAACGAACAGGACAAGAAAAACATTCTTGGCGGCCCCAATGGAAACACCGGCCAGCCATTCGAAATTTAGAACATATCTTAGAGCGTTTAATATAGCTTTTAACATTCTGCTTAAGCTCCAACTTGTGCCGTGTTTGGTTTTGGTTCCGGTAGCCGGTATACTAATCCGTACAACCGTTCATCCGGGTGCGGCCGGGTGAAAAGGCTGACCACTATAGCGATAACGAGCCCGGCCAGGAACGACCACCAAGAAACATAAAGAAACGGATCCTCTATTTCGAACAGATACCCTTTGAAAATATATAGCAAGGCGGAAACTGTAATTCCGCCCAGCAGGCCGAACAGTCCGCCCCATTGTGTGGTGCCTCGCCAGAAAATACCCAGCATTAAAACCGAAAAGACCGGCCCCTGGAAGAATGACAGAAAGGTTTGAATAGCGACGTATATCCCTTCGAAATATTGACTGACCGGCGAAGTAATCACCCCGAATATTAAAAGTACTATCGTTGCCATTCGTCCCACTATCAGGTAGTGCCGATCGGTAGCATCCTTTCGGATATACTTTTCGTAAATGTCTTTCGTCCACAATGTCGCGGTCGAATTCAGCATCGAATCGATGCTGGACATTAGTCCCGCCAGAAGAGCGGCAAACATCAATCCCACCAATCCCCATCCGGCCGGCAGCAATTCTTTAACGAGCAAGGGAAAAGCATTGTCGCCGTCTTCCATACCGGGATGCAAAGCAATCGCAATCAGCCCCGGAAATAATACCAGCATGGGGATAAACATTTTAAGAAACGCCCCCCAGATCATACTGGCCTTGGCGTCCCATTCGCTTTTGGCCGCCAGGCAACGCTGGACAATTGCCTGGTTGCCTATCATGTATGCGTTGGCCATGACAAAGGTCAGGCCGAAAAGAATTCCCGTCCAGGGGAAAGGAGTTTTAGTGTCCGTCGGCTGGATTAATCGAAAATAATCGCTGAATGAATGTCCCTGGGCGGTGATCTTTTCGACCAGACCATCCCAGCCTCCGACGCGGTATAGCCCCAGAATTACAATGAGGGCTCCGCCTGCAAACATGATAACCAATTGTATCACGTCGGTCAGCACTACCGCGGTCAGTCCTCCGAAGAATGTATAAATCCCGACCACAGAGGCCGTGATGATGATCGACTGCCAGAATGGCCAGCCCATAAGTGTGTTCAGTAATTTTGCACTGGCCCAGAAGACAACACCGAGATTGAAGGCGAAGAAAATAATCCAGGTCAGCGAGGCCAGTGTGCGGACGTAATCGTTGTAGCGCTTGCCCAAATACTCCGGGATCGTATAGACGCCTGCCTTCCAGAAATACGGGATGAAAATAAACGCTCCGAGCAGCATTGCCGGAACAGAACCGATCCAGTCGAAGTTGCCCACAGCAATCCCGAACCGGTACGCCTGGCCCGAGACTCCGACGAAATCCTGCGCCCCGATGTCTGAGACGACAATCGACATACCGATAGCCCAGAACGGCAGGGATTTGCCGGCGAGAAAATAGTCCTCTGAGGAATGGACATAACGTTTGAAATAGAACCCGAGCAGCATGATACCGATCAGGTACGCAATTACCACCGCATAATCGAGACCGCCTAACACGAATCATATCTCCTTACTTGATTTTGTTTAGATACCTTCCCAGCCAGTAGGGCAGAAGGTATATGTCGCCGCTGTACTCGCGATTTCCACCGCTGCCGCCGTCCAGGCGAAAACCGTTGCCGTTGTACTTGCTCATGGGCCGTTCATCGGGCGGCAGAACCTCGCGTGTAGTCTGGTTGCGAAAATTAGGCTCCAGCAGCTCTATGTCTTTGCGATGACTATTTTGAACGGACCAGCTTAACATATCCAAAGGAAACTCCTTCAGGCTCCAGACGGTTTGGTCTAAATCAAACTCTTCTGCTCCGGTCATAGCGTAAATCAGGTTCCACAGTGGATTCTTTTCAGGCCGCTCGATGTCCCAGTGTCCCTTGATCGTCCGGAAGTATTTGTCACGCAGCTCGTCATTAAAGGCATATTTATACAAATTCCAGTACGAAAGAAAAGCCAGCTCATCGTCGGAATGGTTCCATTCGGTGGTCAGATCGATGCCGGGAACCCGGCCTATCCCGGAGATGGGGATCATGATGTTATCCAGGTAGCCGTGCTTTTCGAACAGCTCGAAGGCTTTGTCTTTGTAGATTTCCTTACCGGTAAAGTGGTATGCCGTCTGCAAAAATCCGATGATTTCGACGGAGTTGAGCCTGCGGTCGCCCACCTGTTTGGGAAACTTGTTAACATAATCCGGATTCCACTTGCCCCAGAGTGTCGGCCTGCCGTCGTAGTCGATAAGATACCAGTCATTACGCACAATGTGGGCCATTATATCGTCTATCAGGGTAATCGCCCGATCTCGCCAGTCTTTGTCCGGAACGACCTCGGCAAAGATGCTGTACACGAAGATGTGCCCTACGATTTCATCGCTGCTGGTCGTCGCTTTCCATGTCCAGTTCGGATCCCCGGCGGGCTGCCAGCGGGACTTGTCCGACAAATGATAGCCGGCTCTCTCGAACGAACGCGAAGGAAAACCTTCGATATGATTGATATGTGACAGGCGTTCCATCGCTTCGAACGATTCGTAGCAGTTCTTCAGAACATCATCCGACCTGGTGACGGCGTATCTGAAAAGCTCCCCGGCCAGATACATGCTGGTCCATAAGCCGTCGTTATCGCTGTCGACGAGTGTGCCCGTTGAAAAATCATCTGGTTTGCTCATAGAAAGCGCACAGTTCAAACCATGCCGCATATGGCGTTTTCGCGTAAGTTTGTCGAAATGCTCTGCCTTTTCCTCGAGGGTCATCGGCTCGAAATGAATTATACTGAGCCCGCCGGTGCTGAGAATCAGTACGGAGTTACCGGGACCTTTCGATATATCGATGATGTTATCGTCCACGAGCCAGCGCATCGAGGAGTAATAATCGATCCGGCCGTCGCCGTGCATGGAAAATGCCCCTTTTGAAGTACCGAACCAGAATTTTTTACCGATTTGCTTGACACAATGTATGTCCGTCCAGGGCAGTTTCTTTTGCAGGTCGGACCGCGGCTTCAATGATTCCGCATCCAGTTCTAAATATCCATCCTGAGTTCCGATGATAAGGGCCGTATTGCCACTGTTAAAGTCCATGCAATTCAAATTCCTGCCTTCGAAGACCTTTGTCACTTTTTTCCCGGGACTGAAACAATCCAGCCGGTCGTTGGATAAAAGGAGAAAGCGATTGTGTGCACGATCGAACAGGATTTGCTTGACCGTGGTTTGAGCCGTCTTCCATTGAGCGACACATTTGCCCTGATTGAAATAAGCAGCGGTATCTTCCCCTGCCAGCAGGAAATCGAAATTATCTCCCATCGCGAACAATCCGGCGTCCGGGATTTTATGGCCTGCGTAGAACTTGCCCGCCCAGGCGTTGCTCAGGACGGCCTTGTCGGTCAAATAGACAAATTGGTCAAGATATGTCTCCAGATTCTTTACTTGCATATCCTGAATCGGCCTGTACAGGTGGTCCGGTACAAGTTTTCCCTCGTAGACCTGCAGAAGGCCTTTGTCCGACACTACTAATATCCGCCCGTTTCTATCAGCCCGCACCGCGGACAATTTCGTACCGGTAAGCCCCTCAGAGAGCGGGATTTTCTCCGCAAAATCCTGCACAAAAGGACGGTCCTCGTAAAAATGCTGAGTGTTTCCTGAATGAGCGGTTACCAATACGCTGAGAATTGCTGCGAAGAAAAAGCTTATTTTCATTTTCTACCTTTTTCTAATTCGATTGTTCTGTACTGGAGAAGACATTGTAGCGATTGCAGGCAAGCATTCAAGGGAATTTCAGACCACATAAATGATGCTATACTCAGCGAGGCTAACGTAATAGCTTTCTATCTGCCGCCAGTGACATATTGTGATGGTTGATAAGACAAAAGGGGCCTATACCAGATTGGCCGGTACAGGCCCCTGAATAATACGACTCTTAAATGTTAATTCAGTTACAACTGCTTTTACTATTCGGCGACTGTTTCCGGACGATTCAGCCGGATATCGTCGAAGAACATCTTGCCGGAACCGCCGGGGATTGCCATATTGCCCTGTGTTCCCAGGCCGATTGCGATCCTGTCGACGTTCGCCAAGTTAATTCCCTGATCGGCAAAGGCCGACAGCGGAATCACCCACTCGGTCCAGATATCTGTTGTTGCCGCGGCCGGGTCATCGTAGGCCACTACCGCTGGTGTGCCGGCACTGTTGGAAACTGCCACATACAGCAGCTCGGCGTCGTTGCTGGCTATGCCGATGTCCTGGTTCGCCCACAGCGGACCGGCCGTGCCGGTAATCGTGACGTTCGAGAACTTGGCCTCGCACGTGGCGGCGGCATTGTGCGATGTCACTGCAAGGCCGATGTAGATATTCGAGCTCATCATAATATTCTGCGGATTCCATGGCATTGATTGCCATGTGGTGCCGTTAGACGAATAGTAGCCTCTGAAGTTGCCCGCAAAGTCGCGCTCCAGCTTAATCCAGTACGGTGCGGTAATTGCCGTTTGCTCGCTTGTCACAACAGATGTGTCGCTCGTAGCGGCGGCATCGGTGTCCACACGCGCCTGGAATCTGCATCCGTTGCCGGGAGTGATGTATACTGCTGCGAATTTCGAGCCCGGCTCCAGGGTATCGCGGAACATCACACCCGCCTTGGCCCATGGGTCCGTATTATCGACGCTGAGCACATGTGCCACGATTGTTCCGACGCCGCTAAGCGTCTTGAAAGCGTAGTGAAACTCGTCGGCGTCGTTCCATATATCGGCACCGGAGGCGGTCATCGTGTAGGTTCCGGCCGGCGCTTCTGTAAAGCTGCCGACTGATGCCGGATTGCCGCGGAACCATATTGACAATTCTGCAACGCCTTCCGCCGTCCAGTCGCGTACGGCGCTCAATGTCAGCTCCACTTCCGAATACTTCGAATAGCCCTGTTTGTTGTTATCATATG
>Ga0209121_10002223_pt1 | contig 19908 bp, 21 predicted proteins | sample Cruoilmetagenom3_FD_187292 | JGI IMG/M metagenome (GOLD analysis project Ga0209121, IMG submission 187292) | Oil polluted marine microbial communities from Coal Oil Point, Santa Barbara, California, USA - Sample 3 (SPAdes) (version 2) | ecosystem: Environmental > Aquatic > Marine > Oil seeps ...
CAAATGTGACCAACTGTTCTGCGCCCCTGGCAATGCCGGTATCGCGCAAGTGGCGCATTGTGTGGACATGAACCCCGAAGACGGCGACGCGGTCGTCTCGTTCTGCTCGGACGAAAGTATCAGCTTTGTTGTTGTCGGCCCCGAGGCCCCTCTCGCCGCCGGTATTGCCGACGCCCTCCGCGCGGCTGGTGTGCTGACTTTTGGTCCCTCCAAAGCCGCTGCCGAACTGGAAGCGTCGAAAAGTTTCACCAAGGAAATTTGCGACGCCTGCAAAGCGCCCACGGCAGCCTATGGCCACTTCACCGACGCTGAATCCGCAAAAGCCTATGTTCGCGAACAAGGCGCACCTATTGTTATCAAAGCCGACGGTCTGGCAGCCGGAAAAGGCGTCGTCGTCGCCATGGAACTGGACGAGGCGATGGACGCGATCGACGACATGTTCGGTGGCACCTTCGGTGCGGCTGGCGCAGAAGTCGTGGTCGAGGAATTTATGGAAGGCGAGGAAGCGTCATTCTTCGTATTATCGGACGGCGAAAACATCCTGCCTATAGGCACAGCACAGGACCACAAACGCGCCTTTGAGGGCGACGAAGGGCCGAACACCGGTGGCATGGGTGCATATTCCCCTGCGCCAGTGATGACGGACGAGGTCACACAAAAGGCGCTCGACGAAATTATTAAGCCGACCATCAAAGAGATGGCGCGTCGCGGCACCCCCTATCAAGGCGTGCTATTCGCCGGTTTCATGATCAAGGACGGCCAGCCACGGCTGGTGGAGTACAACGTTCGTTTCGGCGATCCGGAATGCCAGACCCTGATGCTGCGGCTCGGGGCGCAGGTGCTTGATGCGCTGCTGGCGTGTGCGAGCGGACAACTTGCCGAGACGCGGATCAACTGGGCTAACGACTATGCGCTAACGGTGGTTTACGCGGCGAACGGCTATCCGGGCGCTTATGAAAAAGGGCAGGTTATCGGCGGGTTGGAAGGGTTGAACGAGGGCTCGAAACTGCATGTTTTCCATGCCGGAACGGCGTCAAACGATGGTGACATCCTGTCCAACGGTGGCCGCGTTCTTGCAATTACCGCACGTGGGGACACTCTGGCGGAGGCGCACAAACAAGCCTATGACGCTATCGAGAAAATCGACTGGGATGGCGGGTTCTACCGCAAAGACATCGGCTGGCGCGCGCTTTAACGGCAGGCCAAAGCGTCCGTAAAAGACTGCGGTCCCTTGTAGGTGCTGACGGTTTTGAATTCCATACCGCCGTCAACCAGACTGGTGGCGATCACATGCGCCCAGTCAGCACTGGCCGTCACCACTTCGACCGCATCGTTGCAATCGCGCACACCGCCGGTGATAAATTCGTCGCCAATGCGGTGATTGGTCAATCCGCGCGCGGCGGCAATTTCGACCAATGCACCGTCCCTTATGGTCCAGAATCGCAACACTTTACCCAGATGCGGCGTTTCGACGTAAGCCACATCGTTCTGCCCGTCACCGTCAAAATCAGCGATCCCTGCAGGGGCCAGCCAGCGAAATGCTCGGCCGATATGGGGCGTCGCCGCCAACTTGAATAAACCGTCAGCGCCGAGGCTGTAAATCGCCAGAGAAGCCCCCAGATTCACGTCGGTTTCGATGACCACAACGTCATTTAACCCGTCGCCATCCATATCCGCCACTCGCGGCGCCATATCTTCAAAAACGTTGGAGGCAAGCACAATCCGGTGGGTCCGGCCATTCTGATCGACCACCGACAACGCCTGCTTTTCCTGAATACTTCCCATGATCCGGTGCGGGTATACATCCACATCCGGGCCATACTGCGCCTCGACAACTCCCAACCCGTCCGCCGCTTGCGCCACAACCGGCGCAAACAACAACGCGATCAGAAGCGCGAGGCTACGCATCAGATCTGTTTTTCTGGCAAATGCACAATCAACCCGTCGAGGTCGTCCGACACCTTCACCTGACATGTCAGACGCGAACGCACTGCATCCGGCTGCCAAGCGAAATCGAGCATATCGGATTCCATATCGTCCTTCGCCGGCAGCTTGTCCACCCAAGCCGCGTCCACATACACATGGCAGGTCGAGCACGCACAGGCCCCGCCGCAATCCGCTTCGATACCCGGAACATTGTTGTCCCGCGCACCTTCCATTACGGTCAAACCGTTGGAAACTTCGATAACATGCTCGGTGCCGTTATGCTCGATATAGGTAATTTTGGCCATTGCGTCGTCCTTTAGGCAATATCAGTTCGGATGCTATCTAATACCTACGACCCCGCCGAACCAGCCCATAACGAAAATTTGTTGACAGATGTGACATCAGGGTGTCGATTTCGACCAACCCCCGGAGTTGACAAGCCCCCCGTTTCCGACGTCATTATCGTTGCAATTCGATCGATACGGAGACGGATATGTGTGGTCGCTATGTTTTAGGCGATGGTTCTTGGGCGGAGTATCACGAGATGCTTTCGATCATTCAACCTGCCCAGACCAAACCCCGCTTCAACATCGCCCCGACCCAAACCGCACCGATCTGTTACGTTGACGGTGACGCGATCACCTACGCGGACGCCCGATGGTGGTTCGTCCCCCACTGGCACAAGGGCGAGGCGAAGAACTGGAAGGCCACCACTTTCAACGCCAAAATCGAAACTGCTTTTGAAAAGCCTACCTTCCGAACCGCATGGAAATCCGGGCGCTGCATCGTTCCGGCCAGCGGTTACTACGAATGGACCGGTGCCAAAGGTCACAAACAACCGTGGTATATCTCGGTCAACCAGAACATACCGGTATTCTTCTTCGCCGGACTTTACGCGCGCAGCCCCGAAGGAGCGCTAAGCTACGCCATCCTCACCCGCGACGCCGAACCCGAAATCGCGGAACTACATAATCGCATGCCGGTAATCTTGCAATCCGACCAACTCGTCCCGTGGATTTTCAACAACGTCGAAGACAAAACCGCAATCACCGAATACGGCCAAGGTTGGCACGGGCAGTTCCGGTACCACACCGTCCTACCCTTCGGTATTCGCGACGAAGGTCCCGAGCTTATCGACAACGCCGGTCTGGATTTGTAGCGCCCCTAGGCGACCACCAGATCACCTCCGGAAACCTCGACAGGCACAGGCGTCAGGCGACATCCCATCCCGAACCCCTTCGTTCCCTCGCCGGTTTCCAGATCAAATGCCGCATTATGATTCGTACACAACAACGTATGCCCGTCCGCACCGCGCACCTCCGGTCCACGCTGATCAAGTGGTAAAAACTGGTGCGGGCAAGCGTTCACATAAACCTTCGGCCCCTGCCCGGTTTGAACCGCAACAAACAGAAATCCGCCCGCAGTTCCGCTAAAGAACCCGTCCGTAGGAATATCGGAAAGGGCACATAAAACCGCGCCCTTCACCGGAGCACCCGGAAAGTCTGTGTAGTGCATCAGGCGTCTTCGCCAATCACACCGCGTTCGATCTGGTCGCGCTCGATGCTTTCGAACAGAGCTTTGAAATTCCCTTCCCCGAAACCGTCATCGCCTTTGCGCTGGATAAACTCGAAGAAGATCGGACCAACCACGGTTTTCGAGAATACCTGCAACAATATCCGCGTCAGCCCGCCATCAACGACGCCCTCACCGTCAATCAGGATGCCGTTCTGCTTCATCCGTTCGATCGGCTCTTCATGTCCGGCCACGCGTTTGTGACTCATGGTATAATACATGTCCGGCGGCGCAGGCATAAACTCCAGCCCCTTCGCATGGATCGCATCGGTCGAGGCGTAAATATCCTCCGTCGCCACCGCGATATGCTGGATACCTTCGCCATTATAGGCCTTCAGATACTCCTCGATCTGGCTGTTCTCGTCAGCACTCTCGTTGATAGGAATACGAATACGCCCGCAAGGCGAGGTTAACGCTCGCGAATACAAACCCGTCAACTTGCCCTTAATATCAAAGAACCGGATTTGCTTGAAATTGAAAATATCCGCGTAGAAATTAAACCACGTGTCCATATTTCCACGCTTCACGTTATGCGTCAAATGGTCGAGATAATAAAATCCGTCGCCCGCAGGCCTCGGATCTACCTCGCCGAGCCAGTCATATTCCTCCGAATAGACCGAGCCCTTCGCACCGAACCGGTCAACGAAGTACAACAAACTGCCACCGATCCCCAAAACCGCTGGCACATCCAGAACCTTGTCGTCGCCCTCATATGGCACCGCACCCTTGGAAACCGCCCGATCAAACGCAAGTTGCGCATCCACAACCCGCCACGCCATAGAGGGCGCACATGGACCGTGCAATTCAACAAACCGCATACCAAAACTACCCGCCTCGGCGTTCAGAACATAATTCACGTCGCCCTGCCGCCAGATCGTAATATCTTTAGTCTTATGTTTGGCAACCGGTGCAAACCCCATCTGCGCAAACAAGACCGCCAGCTCCTCGGGGTTTTCATGCGCGAATTCGACAAACTCCATGCCGTTTGTCCCCGCAGGATTTTCCTTCGATATTTCAGCCAATGGCGCGTTATGTGGAAACGGACCCATGTGTATTCTCCCCATTCTTTTAATTTGGCCGAAGTTACGCACTAAACAGTGCTGATGGCGCGCAAATATTAGGGCTGTGTGGATTATTACTGCTGCACCTCCGCGTAAAATCGTTTAAACACGCTTCAACACCGCATGACAGGAGCCAGACATGCCAGACGATATCGATTCCCGCCTACTGCGCGCCGTGCAGCGTAACGCCCATTTGACCACGCAGGATTTGGGTGAAATTCTGGCCCTTTCGCCCTCGCAAGCTGGCCGCCGCCGTCAAATGCTCGAGAACGAAGGCTACATTCAAGACTACCGCGCCACCGTCCGCCCCGAGATGCTAGGCCTCGCGGTCGAAGCCTTCATTCAAGTGATGATGAACGCCCACACGCCCGAAAACGCCCAAGACTTCGTCCGCCTGACCGAGCTAGAAGAAGAGATCGTCGGCGCCTGGACCCTGACCGGCGAAGCCGACTACCTGCTCCGCGTATTCTGTCGTGACCTGAAGGCGCTGAACCACCTTGTCCACAACGTCTTGCTCCCCCACCCCTCGGTCGCACGGGTGCAAAGCCAGATCGTAATGAACCGCGTAAAATCGGACTCTCCGTTGCCGGTTTCGTTCTGATTTATCACAAGTTTTAGACTAATTGTCTTTAAGTTTCGAACGGTTACGAGAAGTTAAACGTTAACCAATCCTTAACAGATATCTTGGATTTTATGTAAAATTGTGTGAATTCCTACCTATCGACAAGCAGCCGGTAGGAACCACTCATGGCATACATCAGGATAAACGCGACCGACGCAGGATTTTTCAACCTCTCGCCCCTAGGCGCAGCGTTGGCTCCGAATGTATTCTTGAAAACTGCGGTAAATATCGACGGCACCGCGCAAACAATCGGATCAGATTGGCAAAGCCGCGAGAGCGCGATGTACGACAGTTTCGGGATCGACGTGTTTGCGGATGTCCCAGCAGAGGATTTTGCAAAGCTGGGAGAACAGGCACAAATCGAGGTTTCAGGTATCAGCTATTTTCGCATCGAGGGTGGGGAAAAAACGGTTACGGCAACACTCGAATTGCCGCTAACCCTCACCGCTGTTTACGACGAAATTTCAGCCGGCACTTACGGCTGGACCGCCGAGGCGGGCGACACCTTGGAAAAGCTGCTCCAGACCGAGGGCTACCTCTTCAACGGTGGAAACGGCGACGACATCTTTGCGCCGCACCATGACATTCTCCCGACCTACGCCAGCAACATCCTGAAGGGGCGCGGCGGTGACGACCAGCTTACCGGCAGCCTCGGTGACGACAAACTTCTGGGCGGGACCGGCGACGATACCTTGCGCGACTTCGATGGCGAAAACTTCCTGCACGGCCAAAGCGGCGACGATCTTCTGGAGCTCGGCGACGGCTCTGACGGCAGTCTTGCAAAAGGTGGATTAGGTGACGACACATTGATTTCAGGCGCTGGCGACGACACGCTTCGGGGCGGTGGTGGTGCCGATACCTTGATCGGCGGGCGCGGGGATGACGCGCTATTTGGAGGTCAGGGGGACGATGTTTTAACGGGCGGACGGGGCACGGACTTCTTGAAAGGACACGCCGGTGCCGACCAGTTTATTTTCAATACCGAAGATTCAGGCTATGACATTATCGCCGATTTTACCGACGCTGAAGATCTGATTATTCTGCAAGGATTGGAAAGCTTCGCCGATCTGTCGGTGGTGCAGCAGGCCAACTCGACCCATCTAAGCTGGGGTGGCGACAGCGATTTGACTTTAAACAATTTCGACGCAGATCTGCTGGATGCGTCCGATTTTATGTTCCTGTAAAAAGGGCGACCGAAGCCGCCCCAATACTTTATTCCGCCAAAGCGATCGCGACGAAACGTTTGTCGCCGTCGCGGTGGACCAACAGCAGGATCGACTTGCGTCCACCCGCTTTTGCCGAGGCAATCCGGTCGTTGACATCTTGCGCCGAATTGACCGGCTGCTGGCCGATTTCGGTGATGACATCGCCCGCCCGCAGGTCTTTCTCGTAGGCTGCCGAGGCCGGATCGACGTCCAGAATCAACACGCCGTCAGTGTAGCCTTCCAACCCGAATTCACTCAGGTTCTCGGCATTCACCACGCCCAATGTCAGGCCATTCACTTCGAGCTCGGGCAATGCTTCCGCGGACGGAGGAGTCAGCGAAGTCAGCACCGCATTTTCAAGACGACCCAAATTCACCAGCATGGTCTGGGTTTTCCCATCGCGGATCACAACCACACGCACCGCTTTGCCAACATCGGCGTCGCCAACCATACGCACCAGTTCGCGCGTGCCCTCGACAGATACTCCATCAAAGGTCACGATCACGTCGCCGGGTAAAATGCCGGCATCCCCTGCGGGACCGTCCATCACGTCGGTCACCAACGCGCCCGCCGTGCTTTCCAGATCCAGCGCTTCGGCGACATCCTCGCCGATATCCTGAATCCGCACACCCAACCAACCGCGACGGGTTTCGCCGTGCTCAATCAACTGGTCGACAACTTTGGAAACCACGGCCGAAGACATCGAGAACCCGATTCCGATCGAGCCGCCCGTCGGCGACAGGATCGCCGTGTTCACACCGACAACATCGCCGTCCATATTGAACAACGGCCCGCCGGAGTTACCGCGATTGATCGCGGCATCAGTCTGGATAAAATCATCATAGGATCCCGAAAGCGAACGGTTGCGTGCCGAGATAATCCCTGCCGAAACCGAGAACCCCTGCCCCAACGGATTACCGATTGCCAGCACCCAGTCGCCGACGCGGGCAATATCGGAATCACCGAATTTCACAAATGGTAACGGCGTGTCGGATTCAACTTTTAGAACCGCAATATCGGTTTTCTCGTCACGGCCAACAATCTCTGCGACCAAAGTCGCGCCATCAAAAAACTCGATCTGAATTTCGTCGGAATCTTCGATCACATGGTTATTTGTGACGATGTACCCGTCCGCAGAAATAATAAAACCCGAACCGAGCGCATTGCCACGGCGTTGCTGTTCGCGGTCGGGACCCTGATTGTCCAGAAAGTCCTTGAACAGATCCTCCAGTGGCGAGCCCTCGGGCACAATCGGTGATCGCTCGGTTGTTTCCGGCAAGGTCACGGTCGTGACAATATTCACAACGGCCGGGCTGATCTGTTCAACCAGATCGGCCAGACTTTCACCGGGCGCACGGGATTGACTGGTGGTCGGCAATGCAATCAACATGATCGAAAGCGCCGACAAAAGCATAATAAAGGATGCGCGAATGTAACCTGTACGGTTCAGCGTTCTAGCGTGGTTCATAAATTTTCCTCCTGCGCGGAAATTGACAGGCTTTTGGCAGCCTCGATTAGGTTGCTTAATAAACTGTAACTATTTCGCAGGAAATCAAGGTGTTCCGCCTGTTGTGGCGTCACATATGCGTCATCAATCAGCCCTGTGCGAGCCAAATGAGCAGGACTCCGCCGCTTATGATGGCCAGACCGAAGGTGCGGGTCTTCTCCGGCCCGATTTGGCGCAGGATTTCCAAGACCTGTTCCAAACGCGAAGGGGCCAGTGCAAGCACCAGCCCCTCAACAATAGCTACAAAACCTAGTCCGAACAGGAGGTCGGTTATCACTCGGCACCGTCCGTCTTCAGATAATCGAAGAACTCGCTGTCAGGCGACAGAACCAGTGTAGAGTTGTCACCCTGCAACGAGACCTCGTAAGCGGCCAGCGAGCGGTAAAAGGCGAAGAACTCAGGATCACGGTTGAAGGCCTCGGCGAAGATCGCGTTACGCTCACCGTCAGCTTCACCACGGATGATGTCGCTGTCACGCTGCGCTTCGGAAACCAGCTCCACGGCAGTTCTGTCCGCTTGTGCGCGAACTTTCTGCGCGGCCTCGTTACCACGTGCGCGTTCGTCCGCAGCCTCGCGTTCACGTTCGGCACGCATACGTGCAAACGTTGCTTCAAGGTTCTGCGCAGGCAAATCAGCCCGTTTGATACGAACGTCGACCACTTCGATTCCGAGGTTATCGGATTCAAGGATCGCCGCATCACGGATACGGTTCATCAGCAGGATACGATCTTCCGAGAGGATGTCGTTCGACGTAACCGAACCCAGAACCTCACGGAGGCTGGCGTTCAAGATACGCTCGAGACGGGATTCAGCGGACGCGATGCCACCGGTACCCACCGCACGACGGAATTGCTCCGCATCTGTTACGCGGTAACGCGCGAAGGCGTCCACGACCAGACGACGGTCATCCAGAGGCGTAACCTCGAGTGGTTGTGTATCGAGCGACAAGATACGGTCGTCGTAACGTACGACTTCCTGAATGAACGGGATCTTGAAGGCCATACCCGGATCTTCTTTAACGGCTTTAACCTGACCGAACTGAAGAACCAGCGCTTTTTCACGCTCGTCGACGATATAGATTGAAGAAGCTGCGAGGAAGGCGATGACGATTAGAACGCCACCTAGAATTGGCAAACGGTTCATTAGTTTGTCGCTCCTTTGTTAAGCTCGTTCAGTGGAAGGTAGGGGACAACGCCCGAACCGTTCGCACTTTCATCGATGACGATTTTGGTGACGCCAGCCAGAACTTTTTCCAGTGTCTCAAGATACAGACGTTTGCGCGTCACATCCTCGGCTTTCGCATATTCGTTGTAAACCGCGATGAAACGGCTTGCTTCACCGGTCGCGGCGTTCACCACCTGCGCACGGTAGCCCTCGGCCCCCTGCAACAGCTGCACCGACTGACCACGCGCGGCCGCCAGACGTTCGTTCGCATAAGCGTCCGCACGTTTTTCAAGCGTATCGCGTTCCTGTTCAGCTGCCTGAACGTCACGGAATGAATCGATCACCTCGATTGGCGGATCGGCCTTGTCGAAGTTCAGACGCACAATATTCACGCCGGAGTTATAGCTTTCCAAAGTTGACTGGATAAGCTCACGTACCTCTGCCGAAATCGCGGCACGGTCCCTGTTCAGGATCGGCGCCAGATCGGAACGCCCGATAACTTCGCGCATGGCGGATTCAGATACCGCACGGATGGTTTCCTGCGGTTGGGCAAGGTTAAACAGGAACATTGGCGCATCGGCGATGTTCCAAACAACTTGGAAGTCGATGTCGACGATATTTTCGTCACCGGTCAGCATCAGACCTTCTTCCAGACGGCTACCACGACTACCAACACCGATATCCTCGGTGTTCTCGCGCGTTACCGGCAGGATTTCTGCGGTGACAACCGGCCAAGGTGCGAAGTTCAGACCCGGGTTACCGGTGGAGTAGTATTTACCAAACAAAAACTCGACCGATTGTTCCTCGGGCTTAACCGAATAGAACGAGGCAAACCCCCAAAGCGCGACTGCCGCCAAAGCTACCAGCCCGATCGAGCCTTTGCCAAGCCCGCCGCCGCCGGCGCCCTTGCCGCCCTTGCCGCCCTTGCCGCCCTTGCCGCCGCCCATAAGGACTTTCAGCTGTTCCTGACCCTTGCGGACCATCTCGTCAATATCGGGCACCTGAGGCTGGTTGCCCCCTTGGTTCCCGTTATTGCGATCATCATCGCCGCCGTTGTTACCGCCGCCGCCCCAAGGGCCGCCGGAATTATTGGAATTTGGCATGTGCCCGCACTTCCTCCGATTGAAAATAATTCTGCCACCAGATGTGTTCATTCTCGTGGAAATTTCAAGGGTTAACCGACAGGTTCTTTCATCGTAACCAATTCTTCTGCCGCCGTTGGATGCACAGCAACTGTCCGGTCGAAGTCTTCCTTGGTTGCACCCATTTTTATAGCGATCGCTGCCATCTGGATCATCTCGCCTGCCGCAGGGCCAACGATGTGACAACCAAGAACGCGGCGCGTATCTTTATCGACCACCAGTTTCATCAGCATCCGCTCGTCACTACCGGCCAGAATATTCGCCATCGGACGGAACGCGGCGCGGTAAATCTCGATGTTGTAACTATCGTCGGCCTCTTCCTGACCAAGACCGACGGTTCCGACCTCGGGTTGTGTAAACACAGCCGTCGCAATCATCTCGTGATCCATCGCGGTCGGGTTATCGTTAAACACCGTCTCGACAAAGGCCATACCCTCGCGGATCGCCACAGGTGTCAGGTTCACGCGGTCGGTCACATCGCCCACCGCATAAATCGAGGGCACCGAAGTTTGCGAGAAACGGTCGACCCGGACTTCGCCCTTACGACCAAGCTTTACGCCCGCCTCTTCCAGACCCATATCCTTGGTGCTGGCCACGCGCCCCGTCGCATAAAGCACCGCGTCCACCACCGTAAGCGAGCCGTTGGTGCACGTCACATGCAACCCGTCGTCCTTCTTCTCGATGCTGGCAACATCAGTGCCGACATGCAGGTTCACACCTTTGCGGATCATTTCTTCGGCCACGTGCCCACGCACCTCGCCGTCAAAACCACGCAAAATCTGGGCGCCACGATAGAACTGCGTCACCTCCGCGCCCATGCCGTTGAAAATTCCGGCGAACTCGCATGCGATATAACCGCCGCCAACCACCAGAACCCGTTTTGGCAAATCATCCAGCAAAAACACGTCATCCGAAGAAATCGCGTTTTCAAGCCCCTTAACGTTCGGGATAAACGGCGTGCCACCCGTCGCGATCAGGATGGTCTTTGCCGTGATCTCTTCGCCGTGGGCCAAAACAACCGTATGCGCATCCTTAACCGTCGCGCGGCTGTTAAACGTCGTCACACCGTTGCTCTGAAGACCCTTTAGATAGAGCCCTTCCAGACGGTCCAGCTCCTCGTCAATCGAAACGATCAGTTTCTTGAAATCAAAACTGCTCTCGCCGACTGTCCAGCCAAACCCCTTGGCCGCCTCGAAGCTTTCCGAGAAAGCCGACGCGTATACCATCAACTTCTTGGGCACGCAGCCACGGATCACACAGGTGCCGCCATAGCGGTATTCCTCGGCCAACGCGACCTTGGCCCCGCCTTGCGCCGCCACCCGGCCAGCGCGCACGCCGCCCGAACCGCCACCAATCACAAATAGATCGTAGTCAAAATCGCTCATAATACGTCCTTAATGGACCGGCCGGAAAGGCGGTCTGGAATCGATAACCCGTGTTGTTCCGTCTTCTTTACCCACAACCACCACCTTGGCGATATCAATAAAGAAACCGGTCTCGACAACACCTACCACATGTTTCAGCTGTTCAGCCAATACCGGCGGCTCGTCAATTTTCTTGAGGTGCAGATCGAGAATATAGTTGCCTTCGTCGGTCACCAACGGCTGATCGCCACTCATACGACGCGAAATCCCTACGCCGCCGACAAAAGCGCGGCTGATGATCTCCAGAATCTTGTTTTCGGTCACTTCCCAGCCAAAACGCACCACCTCGACCGGCAGCGGGAAAGCCCCTAGTGTTTTTACCCGTTTCGAATTGTCACTGATCACGATCATCTTATCCGCAGCCGTTGCCACCAGTTTCTCCTGCAACAACGCACCGCCGCCACCTTTGATCAGGTTCATACGGCTGTCGAACTCGTCGGCGCCGTCGATAACAAGGTCAAGCCAACGCGCCTCGCCAAGCGTGGTTAGCGGAATTCCCAGCCCCTCGGCCTGTGCTTTGGTGGCCGAAGATGTCGGCACACAAAGAACTTTAAGCCCTTCGGCAACCTTCTCGCCCAACAGATCAACGAAATACGCCGCCGTAGAGCCCGTCCCCAGCCCGAGCTTCATCCCCGGTTTAACGAATTCCAACGCTTTTTGCGCGGCAAGAAATTTGGCCTTATTGGCCCCGTCTGTAGGCATTTCCATGATCTTGTCCCTCGAATTTTCTAGGTGTTACACTTGGGCCTTATACGGGGATTTGCAAGCGGGCGCGATGTACTGAATTGCCACGTTTGATCAATTTTTCGCAGGATTATCGTAACATGTCGTATTTTGCGTGTTTCCTATAGGAAACCACCCGTATATGGTTCCAAAATCAATCGGGGTTTCCAATGTTTCTAAGCGTATTCGATATCTTCAAGGTCGGGGTCGGCCCATCCTCCTCCCATACGGTCGGCCCGATGGTTGCGGCTGCGCATTTCCTTGATCTGCTGCGCGACGGGCGCCAGAAAATTCCGGGCGCCGGAGAACTCGCCCACCTTGGCTGCTCGCTCCACGGTTCGCTGTCGTTTACGGGCAAGGGTCACGCCACCGACCGCGCCGTGATGCTCGGGCTCGCGGGCTTCATCCCCGCAACCTTCGAGGCCAATCAAGCCGAAGTCACCGAGGCTGCGATCAAATCGACGGGTAAAATCTCGCCGCCGGACCTTGGCACGCTGGATTTCGACTTCGACAAAGACATCCGGTTTGATTACGGCCCACCGCTCGACGGTCACGCCAACGGCATGATCCTGTCAGCCTATGACACAAACGGGAATCTTTATCTGCGCGAGACCTATTACTCCGTCGGCGGAGGATTTATCCTGACCGCCAAGGAAATGGATGCCCAAACCGGACAGCCCGAAGAACCCGTCGGCGTGCCCTTCCCGTTCCACAACGGGTTAGAAATGTTGAAAATGGCCCGTGCCTCGGGCAAATCCATCGCCGAGATGAAACGCCAGAACGAACTGGTCCACGCCGACGACCAGTCCTTCAACGACCGACTCGGTCGCATCTGGCAAGTCATGGAAACCTGCATCGCGCGCGGCCTGCAAACCGACGGCACCCTACCCGGCGGCCTGAACGTCGAGCGCCGTGCCAAAGCCATTCACGAAGCCCTGCTGAACGAACGCGGCGCCAACATGTTCGCCCCCCACACCATCAACGACTGGATTTCCGTCTACGCCATCGCGGTGAACGAGGAAAACGCCGCCGGCGGCCAAGTCGTCACCGCCCCCACTAACGGCGCGGCAGGGGTGCTGCCGGCAACGGTGCGCTACTATCTCGATCACGTTCCGGGGGCATCGCGCGGGAAGATCAACGAATTTCTGTTAACCGCCGCAGCTATCGGCGGCATGATCAAAAACAACGCCTCGATTTCGGGTGCCGAGGTTGGTTGCCAAGGCGAAATCGGATCCGCCGCCGCTATGGCCGCTGCTGGATTCTGCGCCGTCATGGGTGGCACGCCCGAACAGGTCGAAAACGCCGCCGAAATTGCGCTGGAGCATCATTTGGGGATGACCTGCGACCCCGTCGGCGGGTTGGTCCAAGCCCCCTGCATCGAGCGCAACGGACTTGGCGCGATCAAAGCCATCTCGGCTGCCTCGCTGGCATTGCGCGGCAGCGGCAAACACCTGATCTCGCTCGATGCCTGCGTGGAGACCATGCGGCAAACGGGGTTGGATATGAACACCAACTACAAAGAAACCTCGCTGGGTGGTCTGGCCGTGAACGTCATCGAGTGTTGACGGTTTCTTAACCAATAACGCGTATAGATAACCGCACTGAGCGAGACGGGCCGAAAGGCCCACGGGTTTATCGCGCCAACATATTTGTTAATTTACCGTTGCATATATTCGCAACAATCACGCACTACACTGCCCAATCGTTGCGCCGATTCACGACCGGCATATGTCAGCAACTTCTCAGGATTGGGCTTTGGCGCGGTACTCCCGCAGTCTCGGTCATACAGGCGGTTTCTAACCCGAAGCGCCGGAAATCAGGTCCAAGGCGGGCTTCCCGAGTTATTTAAGGCAAAAAGGCGCGATTTCGATCGGACGCCTCTTTTTTCGTGGCGGATTCAGCTGTTGAACACCTGTGCCACGACAACTTCCAGAAATTCCACCGGCAGGATCACCAGCATACGACGGTGGTTGAAGGTCAACTCCATCCGGTCCGCATCCGTTTCGTTCGAGGTGCCGATCATCATCGCGGGCGAGAACTGATAGGCGTGGATTGGCCATTTCAGGCCTTTGGAAATGCCGGAAACCTCCCCCATCGGGAAAAGCGAGACGCGGGTGCCTTCGGATAATTCCAGCGACATTTCCAGCGGTGCCAGAAAGCACAGGTCCTCTTCACCCAGCAACATAACTTGTTTGTCGAAGGCCCGCAGCAGACTGTGGCAGGCCGCCAGTTCGTGATCCAGCCGACCGTTCAGAAACCCGACCCCCAAGTAATAGGGCGCGTTTGTGGAATATAGGCATTTGTCCAGATCGGTCGACATTTGTTCGGCGATCGGGTGCAATTCGGCGGTGCCGTGCAGGGTTGTCAGATCAACGGAGTCCATATCGCCGATCACATAATCGACACGCTGCCCTAGATCCTCGGCCACATTCACGCCGCTATCCGCTGCGACCACCGTATCCGCAAACGCGACCGCCTGCGCCAACAGGTTCCCTTCAACCGGACCGCCGCCAACCAATGTGATCGGCGTTTCGCTATTTATCAGAACGGTCACTCGGCCCAGGGGCGGATGACGACCGCGGAAATGGAGTTCTTCGGCGAGCCTTCGATCACCCGGTCGGAGTAGGTCAGGTAGACCAGCGTGTTGCGTTCCTCGTTGAAGAACCGCACCACCTGCACGCGTTTAAACAGGATGGAGGCGCGACGGCCAAAGACCTCTTCGCCCTCTTTCAGTTCCGCTACGAATTTGATCGGGCCGACTTGGCGACAGGCGATTGACGCGTCGCTTGTGTCTTCGGCCAAACCGAGCGAGCCACTGACGCCGCCGGTCTTGGCGCGGCTGACGAAACAGCTGACGCCTTCGACTTTGGGGTCGTCAAAAACCTCGACCACAATTTTGTGGTTTGCGCCGAGCAGCTTCCATACCGTATCGACCGAGCCGATTTCTTCGGCCATTGCAGGCATTGCTGCCAGCCATAAAATCAGAACTGATAAGATACGCATGGGCTACTCCACTTCTTTTTTGCCGTCCTCGGTTTTGCCGACGCCTTTGAAAACGAACTTGAACGGAAACGCCCAAGCGACACCCAGCACTGCATAAACTAATATCGCGAGATATTTGTTCAAGTCACCCATCAGCGCCAAAACGCTGATCGCAATCACGATATAGACGGGCAACCAGACCAGCAGCAAGAACATCGACCAGCGGCGGCGGGCTTTGTACGACAGCGCCATCAGTCTTCAAACGGATCGGTTACGAGGATCGTGTCTTCGCGTTCCGGCGAAGTCGAAAGCATTGCCACGGGGCAATCGATCAGTTCTTCGACGCGGCGCACGTATTTGATCGCTTCGGCGGGTAGGTCGTTCCACGAACGGGCGCCGACAGTGCTTTCGGACCAGCCTTTCATGGTTTCGTAAATCGGCTCGACCCGCGCCTGTTGATCGGCGGCTGTTGGAAGGTAATCCAGACGCTCGCCGTCCAGCATATACCCTACGCAGATTTTCAGTTCCTCAAGGCCATCCAGAACGTCCAGCTTCGTGAACGCAATGCCGTTCACGCCGGAAATTGCACAAGTCTGGCGCACCAGAACTGCATCAAACCAGCCACAACGACGCGAGCGGCCCGTAACGGTGCCCTTCTCGTGCCCCACTGTCGCAAGGTGTTCTCCAACGTCATCAAAAAGCTCGCAAGCAAACGGCCCTTCACCAACGCGTGTAGTATAGGCCTTCACAATACCCAGCACAAAATCGATCGCACCAGGCCCAAGGCCAACACCGGACGCCGCCATGCCAGCCGTCGTGGTCGAGGATGTCACAAACGGATACGTCCCGAAATCCACATCCAGCAACGAGCCTTGCGCGCCTTCGAACAAAATCCGCTTACCGGCTTTGCGCTTCTCGTTCAGAACTTTCCAGACGGGCGCTGCGAACGGCAGCACGCTCGGCGCGATTTCCAGCAATTGTGCTTTCAACGTCACCGGATCGATTTCTTCAAGGCCCAAGCCATTACGCAGCGCATTGTGATGCGTCAGCAGGCGGGCAATTCGAAGGTCCAGTGTTTTCTCGTCAGCCAAATCCGCCACACGAATGGCGCGACGTCCGACTTTGTCCTCGTAGGCCGGACCAATGCCACGACCGGTCGTGCCGATCTTGGCAATCGAGTTCACCGCCTCGCGGGCGCGATCAAGCTCGCCGTGGATAGGCAGGATCAAGGAAGTGTTTTCCGCGATCATCAGATTATGCGTATCAATCGAAACCCCCTGCCCGCGCAGTTTGGCCAGCTCTTCGACAAACGCCCAAGGGTCCAGAACCACACCGTTGCCGATTACGGCCAGCTTGCCTTCGCGCAAAAGCCCCGATGGCAGCAGCGACAGCTTGTAAACCTTGCCGTCAATAACCAGCGTATGGCCAGCGTTATGCCCGCCCTGAAAACGCGCGATTACATCGGCGCGTTCACTTAGCCAGTCCACAATCTTACCCTTGCCCTCGTCACCCCATTGTGCGCCGACTACAACTACATTGGCCATTTCATGCCTCTCGATTAGGAAGTTACGCGCAGGGTATACAGGGGGAATAGCGCAAGGGGAACCCTAAAGCAGTGCTCTCCATGCCGCAGTTAATGGTTATTCAACGTGCAGGTCTTAGCATCGGGTAGCGCATCGGAGATTTCCCGACCTGCACCTCGCCCAACAACGCGAATCCGTGCCGCTTATAGATCGAAAGATTCGCGACGTTTGTTGATTCCAGATAGACGGGAAGATTGTCGCGGTCACAAATCTCCAGCGAGTGTTTCATCAACGCCGCCCCCATCGCCTCGCCGATCATTTCGACGGAGCCGTCGTCAAATGCCGGACCTGTCGTCACCCCGGCATGTTTCATACTGCTTTCAACGTAGGTAATCGGGTCAGGCAGAATCCAGCGAACAAACGGGTCCGTCGCGAAGGCCATCGCCATCAGCGCCCCGACATTCGGTTCGTCATCCCAGTTGCCTGTCCGGATTTGATAAGGATTATCCATGCCCGCCTCCACTGCTCGACCGCTCAAAAGGTCGAACATACGAAAAAGGCTGTGGCATGTCTAATCTGGCTGGAAACGCGTAAGCGGTTAAAGCTTGTTATGCGCCCCGTCACAAAGCGGCATATTCGCAGACTGTTTACAGCCGCAGAAAAACACTTTTCCGGTTTTGGTAGCTGTATATTTCACAGGCGAGATACCGGTATCTTTATGCGATCCATCGCAAAACGGCTGGTTCTTGGATTGCCCGCAAGCACACCAGAAATAGTTTTTACCCTCGACCACTTCGGTCGGATACGGACCCTTTTGGGCGATTTTTGGTACGTCAGTCATTTGTTTCCCCTTTTGTTGAACGCCGACCCTCACGCAATGCAAAGGTCGCGGCAAGTAAACAAATTGTCACTGGCTCAAAACGCCAACGCTTTGAATTTCTTTTCCGACCTTAGGAAAACAGCAATTCCCAATTGCAATAATTCCTGGTCGGTTCGTTAACTACCACGAACCAATAAGCAGTGACCAAAAAGATTAAAAATTAGGAACTCAAGAGATGAAACTCATAGTTACGGCCCTTGTTGCCACCGCCGCATTCAGTGGAGGTGCAATTGCCGGTAGCTTCGAGGCTCCCGTAGCCGCCGTTGCTCCTCTGGCAGTTGTCGAACCCGCCGGCACAGATTGGGGCGGACTTTACGTCGGGAGTCGGCGAAAATACTTCTGATACGTTGCTTGACGCAAAAGCCCGGCTTGGCTACGTCCTCAACGACATTCTGATATACGGTGTTGCAGGTGGAAGCTGGGCTACCGCGGAATCTAGCGGTAATCCTCCCATTGAACTTGACGGTTTAAACTGCGGTGCCGGTGCGCAGATGAAATTTGGTGACGGCATGTTTGCAGGGGTCGAATATCTGATCCGCGACCTCGCAGGTAACAACCCGAATAATCCCGACATAAGCTATGAGTACGTGAATCAGTCGCTTGAGCTTCGTGCCGGTTGGTAGTTCTGATAAACTAACTCTGAAGTTTGTATTTATGCGCCGCCCGATTCACATCCGGCGGCGCTTTTCGTTTTAAAACGCCAGCGCTTTGGCCTGCTTGACCTGCGGAAGCTTGGCAATAATGGCCAAGGTGTTAGCGTCAACCTTGGCATCAACCCCCACAAGCGCGATCGCCTCGCCGTCTTTTGTTTCACGACCCAAAGCGAAGGTCGCGATGTTCACGCCAAGCGCACCAAGCGTCGTTCCAAGCGCCCCGATGTAGCCCGGAATATCGGCGTTGGTTGTATACAACATGAACGGCTGTGGCTCGGCCTCCATGTTGATGCCTTTGATCTGGATGAACCGTGGTTTGCCGTCCGAGTAGATCGTACCGGCTACCGAACGGGTCTGCTGCTCGGTTGTGACCGTCAGACGCATGTAGGACCCAAACGCCCCTTGCGGGTCGCGGCGCACTTCGGTGATCTTGATGCCACGTTCACGCGCAACGATCGGCGCGGACACCATGTTGACGCTGCCTTCGCCAACCAGCGGGATCAGCAGGCTGGCAGTTAGGGCCGAAACCAGGGGTGTGCAGTTCAAATCCCCCACGACACCAACAAATTCGATCTCGATTTCCGTGATCGGGCTTTCCGTAACCTGTCCGGCAAACCCGCCGAGCATCTCGGAAAGCTCGATCCATGGTTTCAGAACCGGTGCTTCCTCGGCCGTTACGCTTGGCGCGTTGATGGCGTTGGCGATAGCGCCGCGGATCAGATAGTCGGACATTTGTTCGGCCACATGAAGTGCCACGTTTTCCTGCGCCTCGTTCGTGGCAGCACCCAGATGCGGAGTGCAGACGACGTTTGGCAGACCGAAGAGAACGTTATCGGTTGCAGGTTCGTCGTCAAAAACGTCAAACGCCGCGCCGGCCAGTTGACCGGATTTCAAAGCCTCTGCCACCGCGTTTTCGTCAACCAGACCACCACGGGCACAGTTGACCAGATAAGCGCCTTTCTTGATCTTGGCGATACGTTCCGCAGACAGAAGGTTCGCGGTTTTCTCGGTTTTAGGCAGGTGGAGCGTGATGAAATCCGCTTGTTCCAGCAGTTCTTCGATTTCGTCAACCTTGGTGACACCAAGCACCTTCGCGCGATCCGCCGACAGGAACGGGTCAAAGGCCACGACTTTCATTTTCAGCCCCAGCGCGCGGCTGGCAACGACGGAACCGATGTTACCGGCACCAATCAAACCCAGTGTCTTGCCTGTGATCTCGGAGCCCATGAAGCGCGACTTTTCCCACTTGCCAGCCTGTGTGGATGCATCAGCGGCCGGAATTTGACGTGCAACAGCGAACATCATGGCAATCGCATGCTCGGCTGTGGTGATGGAGTTACCAAACGGCGTGTTCATCACAACTATACCCTTGGCACTAGCGGCGTTCAGATCAACGTTATCAACCCCGATACCGGCGCGGCCAATCACCTTCAGGTTATCGGCTTTTGCGATAAGATCTGCGGTAGCCTTTGTCGCCGAGCGAATAGCGAGGCCATCGTAGTTGCCGATGATCTCGGCCAGTTT
>Ga0209121_10002226_pt1 | contig 19901 bp, 18 predicted proteins | sample Cruoilmetagenom3_FD_187292 | JGI IMG/M metagenome (GOLD analysis project Ga0209121, IMG submission 187292) | Oil polluted marine microbial communities from Coal Oil Point, Santa Barbara, California, USA - Sample 3 (SPAdes) (version 2) | ecosystem: Environmental > Aquatic > Marine > Oil seeps ...
CGCCATTCTACTTCTTATTCACTCTAAGAAATCTAAGTTTTCGGATATTAAGAGCGACATCGATTGGAAAATCATCATTACATTTGCGATTTTGTTCATTCTTTCGAATTCTTTATCTTATTTTGGTTTTTCAGAACTGATTTCTACAAATTTGGTAAGTTTGTTAAATAATAACATCTATTTGGCTGTGTTGATAACATTAGGCGTCACTACTGTTATGTCCGCATTTCTTGCAGGTACACCAGTTACCATCATCCTTCTCCCAATCTTTTCGGCAATCGTAGGAGAAGGTTTCTTTCCTAACCCGATAATTATTGCTTTCATAGGCGGTGTTAATATGGCAGGCAATTTTTTACCGCAAGGTTCTGCATGTGATATGCTCACTTTATCCATGGCTAAAAAATACAAAGTAGTGAATTTGGATTACAAACGCTTACTAAAAAATGGCGCGCTTTTCGCAACGATTCACTTTATCCTCATCTTGGGATATACAATGGTGTACACTTTAATATTAAGTTAAGAGATTTTCAGGGTTTTAAATAAACTCAATTTATTTTATAAAATAAAGAAAGGATAAAAAGTTTTTATAACTTCTTATAGCTTTACATGAGGTTGAAAAAGCTTTTTTAACTGCTATAGATGACAATTTTGGAAAAGAAATTATAAATCTGGAATTAATTTTAAGATAGTTGCAACAGCACTCCCAGCTTCATTAATCTGATTAAATTCAGTTATTAGATTTAATTGTTTTAATTTTTGAAGGACTTTCTCAATATTATCAGATAAACTTATATTGCGTTTATTTAAATATTTTCTAATTCTCATCGCATCATTAGAACCGTCAAAAATTGCGAACAACACATTTTTGTCATCTCCACTCATGAACTTAATATACTTTTGAAATTCTTCAATTAAATAATTAGTTCGCGGATTAATCGCGAAAACTACATTATTCTCTTTCATTTTTTGAATACTATCGAAAGATTTAATTTCTTCAATACCTTTAATCTTGAGATGATTTATTAAATCCCTTAGATAGAAATTAGATTCGAATTCTTCTCCTCGTGCGATCACAATAATTTTTTTATCAATATTGTTTGGTGTTGATGTTTTAAGATAATCGTTAACTTTTGCTTCAATTACTTGGTGTGGATATAATAGATCTGCTTCAAATACTTCTTCAATCATTTTGGTAACAGGTACATTTTCAAAAACCTCACCAGTGAAGTCTTTCAGTCGTTCTTCATAAACTTCTTCAAAAAAGGCATTGAATTTTTTAAGTTTTTGTTTCAATGTATCGCTTGGACGTTTGAGAAGGAGCAGAGCAATCCTAACATAAGTGCCTTCATTAATTATAATCTTAAATTGCCGATATGATAATTCTTCTAAACCACCCTCACCCTCTTGTATTTTTGCTCCTATCTCTTCTCCAAAAGTTGATATTGCGCTTAAGAAACCAGCTACTAATGATTCATCAATCGGAACATCAGCTAAACTTTTACTAAAGCAAGGAACGCCACCATCTTTGGTTAATACAATTAAATATTGAAGATTTTCTACATCAGATAGCTTTTGGTATAACACTTTTAATGACTCTATCCGTCTTCTCCTTCTAGGTACGATAAATCCACGATGCACTATAAATGTTGTTCCGACAACTATTCCAATAGCTATTAAAATATATGGTAAGAGATCTAAAAATATAATAAATTCATTTACAACCCTTAATTCTTGTGAAGTTATACTGGCACTTTCATAATATTCTTTTGCATAAAATTGCACTCGAATTTGATAATAATCGCCTACATCTAAATCTAACGATCCAAAAGCGACGCCTTCTTCACAAATAGCCGTATAATTATTAATTTCATTTCCTTCTTGATCTAAAAGCTGGAATAAAATCAAGAGACCGTCTAAAGGTTCGCCTAATTCATTTTTAATACTTACTTTAAAGGAGTAAGTTCCATACATATACTGAGATTGTGGAACTTCTAAAAATTCGATAACAACCCCAATTTTTGGACTGATATTTAAACTATAATTTAAGGAATATCCTTCTATTCTATTAGTTCCAGTAAATATGATAGATGTATTAAGGTTGCCAGTAAATGAATCAGGAACCCTAAAAAAGTAAGTTAATGTATTGTTTACGTTAATCAATTCAGTATAACTTTCTATTATCGCTCCATATCTGAATACTATAGATGTTGGAAGATTATATAATGAAATTGAGGTATTTTCACAGTAAAATTGCATATCAAAGTAAATATATTGACCAAAACGAATTATACTTGGTAATGGTTCTACTGTGAAACTTGATGTCCATTTCGGTTCTATCATATCTGTTCTATACGTCATGTTATAAGAAACAGTAGTAGACCCGAGATATTCAAAAAACACGGTAATATTATCATTTCCGTTCGCAATTTCGGATATTATGTATTCACACTGTCCGAATTCATTTGTATAAAGCTGATCTGTAACAAAGGGAGTACTAAATTCGTCATTATAATATGCTGAAAATAAAATAATCCGATTTTGGAGTGTTTCACCGCTTTCACTTATATTTATTCTTAAGCCATATTTAGCAGAGTATCCGACTCTTAAAACACTAGGAAAATCATAAATCTCAATCGAAATAGGAATTTTTCCAGATATAACTTTAGTGATAGAGCTAATTGATGCAGCAATTTTTTCTTGTCCTTCATAACAGGCTTCAATCGTAATATTTTGATTTAGATATTGAGATGAGATTATATAATCATAGCTACTCAGTCCCTCTGCATTCGTAATTGTTGATACAATAAAATTTTCTGATTGCCCAATTGAGATATTAAGAAAGACTATCTGATTAGGTATTGTTGTACCATTTATACTATAACTAAGAGTAGTTCTAATTTGGAATTCTTTTAAAATTCTTATCGTATTTGGAACAGAAATATCTAGTCCTGTAGTATCCTGAGGCATGATAGTGAAATTAATACTATTACTTTGACTATTCTCACAATTAAAGGCAGTTCCATTGACAAAGATCGTATATTCACCAGCAGAAAGATCTGAGAACGAGACGCTTCCCTGATAAACTCCGCTTATCAAGAAATCTAGGCTACCGTTACGTTTAAAAGATCCTCCTTGATGAATATAATACACTAATTCACCATTATTATTTGGTTTCGGGTTCGCGGGATCAATATTATTAACCATGTTTGCTAATACACTAATACTTCCTTCAGCGTAAACGTTCTCTATATTTTGTAAAGTTATTTGGGTTGGAATTTTATCTATAAAGATAGCAACATTTATAATCTTGATATTATAGCCACTTGCACTACACCTTATTTCAAGGGTTTCATTTTCAATATAGGTATTCCCAACCTTTAGAGTGGCATTAAAACCTGTAGTATCTAGTGTTAAATCATATAATCCTCCCCCGATCTCTTCTGCCCTAAAATAATTTTCGGATTCTCCTATTCTGCCAATTACTAACCCTCCTACTATTGGGATCCCAGAATCTGTTAGGTTAACCCTAATAAGGCTATTAATAGTATCGTTTACATAGGGAATATTATCTGAATCAATTATCCATTTAGATCCATCTAAATAAGCACCTGAAATGATATCAAAATCAAATAGGTTTTCAGCGATAACTTTTAAATTTGTGTTCAGGATTTGAGTTTCATGTAGAGCCTTATAGCATACAAAATAAAGAGGATACGTTCCATTTGGGGTCCCTTCAGTGATAAGTGGAATAGAATAATTTCCGTTTCCAAGGTATGTTATATTTCCAATTTGGTATGAACCAGTCCAAGCTTGCCCCCATAATCTTAAAATACCTGTAGAATTTTCAAACACTACAATAGAGGCATTTTCAATACCCCAGTTTTCGTAGGTTGTGTAATTTAGAGCAAATTCTGCTATATTTCCCGAAGGAACCTCGGTAACAAGATTAGTAAATTGAGCTTTAGTGTTATTAATGATATAAAAAGATTGAATTATAGAACCAAACCTTAAAGCATCCCCGAGATAATTAGCAGTATCATTCCATTTAATATATAAGTAATATTTCCCAATTTTATATTTATTTGCTAAGTCTATTGTTCCAATTACATTTAAACCATTTGACGAATAATATTGAGGAAATTCTGTCATAAGGGCTCCCGTCTCATTATATAACGCAATAGAATAATTTCCCCTTGTCGACTCTAGTATACTATAATTATATTGCACAATTCCATTTTTATAGAAAGCAGGTAGCTCTGAATATCGTTTAGTAGTGTTAAATTGACAATTAGTAATATAATTAGATTGATACCCGTTCAAAGTCCAGTTTCCTGATTTAAACGCTCCAGTTATTTTAGCACTTTGATTATTGGCGTTTGCAGAATAATTAAATCTAAAGAGATTTTCTGAAAAATTTGAAAAATCAGGTGAAATAACACCAAAGATTTCCCAATTTGTGCTAGTCGAGGCTTTATAATCAAATGCAGGCATATCTAAGTATATGATCGAATACTCTGACAGACTAAAATGAGATGTTAAACTTGCTTCTAACAGTTTAGAGTAAGAAAAAGAATTATCATACGTTATATTCCATACCCCTGTAGAACTATTTGCACCATAAATAGAGTAAGTAGCTTTAGCCCCATTGGAGGAATTACTTTTAAAATTCATCTCTAAATCGGATTTAAAATTAAGGTATAATTTATTTTGAAAGCTTAGATTATCTGTTCTAAATTGAAAACTATGATTTTCTCCACTTACCCAACTAGAAGTATCTATTGTGTGGATATCATTATTTACATCGTCCCAAGTTGGAGAGTTGTCAATTTTAATTCTTAATTGAGGATTAGTTACGGTTTGATTATAGTTTATTGTGAAAAAAACATCATCGAGATAATGATCATAATCAAAATATCTATTGAAATCTTCTTCAAAATAAACTCCTAATTTAAATTCCAAATTATTAGCTTTTAAAAAATCTTGATACTTTTGAGAAATACTAAATTCCATGTCAATCCATGGAGTATTACTAAAATCATTAGAACTAATTTGAGCCATTGAAAAGGGAAGTACTCTGATTAATTCACTTTTATCTGTATCCTTATCTCTAAGATACAAGAAAAAAGAAGCTTCATTACTGAGTTTAAATGTATTAAATTCTAATATATCATTATCAATTAATTTGTATTTATAATGTAAAGCGGCTACCTCATATTTTGTCGTAGTATTAAACATTATCTCAATAGACTCAAAATTAGCAACAATTAAATCTTGATCCCCTTCTTGAGTGGGATTTTTCGCCCAAATACCGAAATCAAATTTATTAATACCTACTAACCCGTTAATTAAATCAGTAATATTATAAGTTCTGGAGATTGTATCATGGTTTATATAACCCGGAATTTGAGTATTGTTATATACCATTAATGCTCTAAAAGACCCGTTAAATGGAATTTCTCCGTTTTTAGAAATGGGATTACTTCCATTAATATATTTATCATTTATTCGGGCAATCACCTCATACTGATCAACTGCCTCAAAAGTGGACTCATCTTCAATACTCCATTTGAGTGTCATCTGAGCAAAATCTACTTCATAAGGAATATTTATAAAATACCACCACGCAGCTGAAGGATTTCCTCCGAGCAAAGATGTACTAGGATCAATTACAACCGTAAGGCTAGTTATTGTGTCATCATAAAATAAATCAACAGAATCCCATAAGTGTTTATAAATTCCCCCGTAAGGGCAATCTAAATCCTTGTAAAAATTAGGATCTGTTTGGAAATAATTAAAATTTCTTATTTGTTCATCCTCTTCTTGAATTATTCTCCCTCTTTGAACATCTAAATTTCCAGGATTTAAAGTATCAAACTCATGCGTCCAAAATGCGTGGTCACCAATCTCAAACGCCGGATCAGGTCTTTCTTTTAAATTATAGATATTAGTTTTGGCATATGGGTAATCTTCTAAAGGAAATTGGGTTAAAACACCTTGTCCGCTCTCTACTTTTTCTGTACCCCAGTACTGACCAAAACCGTTATATTCTCGATCAAAATAGGGATCCTCTATTATTTGCTCTTTTGAATAAGGGTCGAGATCAAACTGCATTGATGTGGTATTCCATGTTTGGGGTGTAGTAATGTTAAAATAACTACTTTCATTTGCCAGATAATCTCTTTTAAATGCTATACTGGAAGCATTTTCAATAGTACTGAAGTTAGCGGCATTTATTGAAGAATAACCTCCTGCATCATCAGGAATTTGGCTAGGCTGTAGGTCCAATGGTTTTTGAGAAATATCATTTTTTGTTGAGCTAAAATTTTTAACAATTAAGTTAGATTGAATTGTGATTATGCTATTAAAAGTAATAAATATTACAGAAATTATACCTAAAACTATGATACGATTTGTTCTATTATTAAATTTCCTCAAAATTATCCCCTTCTAAATGATTAATAACTAATTGATTTTAACTAAAAAGATCATTTAATAATCAAATAGTGTAACAATTATTTAAAAATAAGGACATTGTTTAATATTGTTATTAACTTATTGAATTAGCAAATCTTGCTTTAATTCATCAATCTGGAAGTGACTTTCACTCTCACCTTTAGTCGTGTATATGATTTAGACAAGACGATGGAAAAAATTATAACTATTACTGTTACTTATTTTTACTTGACTGTAGTAAGAATTTATAAAAATAAAAATAAAAATAAAGCCAAAAAAGAACGAGGAAATCGTTTACATTTTAATTTTAAGTTAACAGATCTTATAAAAGAAGAAAGCCCATTGTCGATGAGTTCGAATTGGATAATCATTTCAAGAAGGTTAATAATAAAAAATTTTGAGCTATTTTAGAATTGCAAAAATTTCTTTTCTCCTAATGCTTATGCTATTATCACAACTATAAAACAACATACGGCTAAAGTTAGCGATATAGGGGTCATGATAAGCTTTTCCCATTTACTTTTTGAAATTGCGTTCATTAATGTATTAATAGCTAAATAAACAGCAATTATCCATATGAAAACCGTAACTAACATCAGATTATTGAAGATGGTTATTATTCCAGCTCGCTCTAATACTGATAGTGTTGCGAATACAAAAATTACAATACCTACTAAGCTGATTATTTTCATTTTAGAAGGAAGTTTCTCATATTTCCCACTATAAGCTAGACGACCAAAAGGTAGGCCTAGTACAAGTAGTAACTGGAAAATACTCATCCCCGTAAATAGAACAACAGCTATTATTGCTGCTATCAATACAATCATTTTATGATTCCTCAATTTGAAGATTATCTAATAAATATTATTCATTATTATCCAACCTTTATACACTTTATTGATTAATTTTTTATAGATGTACTCATCCTTGCTTACATCTGTTAAATCAACTATTTTGAACCCTAAATCTTTTGCTAAAGCGTTTAAACCAACTTTCTCGAATACTTCTGAAGTTTTCGCTGGACCTGCTCGCTCCGCAAGTGTTATCGATTCTGCACCCATTTCCTTTAGCTTTAAAACGAGTTGCTTCACAGTTTCCATTGAGCTTGAAGCAGGAGGAGGATCGGCAGTGTTAAAATTTGGTTTAAAAATTACGTTTTTGCCCTTAACGGGATTAATATTTAATAATTCGAGAGATTTATTTACTCCATAAACGCTATCATTTGTCGATATAACTGCTACTTTAGTCATGCTATCCACCATATAATGGATGGCTAAATGTATGTCAATAAATAAATTTTGCCAGTTAATAAAACAAAAATAATTAAAATTTAGAATTATTCTATTATTCAAGCTGTTTTTTTAATTTCATTAATAAGGGTACCATTTTAATAACATCCATTCCCGGAGAAGTTTTCATAAGCTTAATGTAGCCTGGTTTAGCAAGTCTCCATATGTTTGAATTTTTTGCTAATTGTTCTTCATTTTCAGCCTCTTTTACACTAATGCCTCAATAATCCGATGTACTAATATAAAAAGCCAATTGTTTAACTCCTTCAACAGGAAATAGTTTCTTACTCATTAGTTTTTGCGCAATATCAGCTAATTCTGAGGGATCAAAATCTGGGTTTAGTTCCCAATACGATATAAACAACATTTAACATTCCACCTTCACATTATTAGCTTTGGATTTGTATCTGTATAAATCGTTACTCTATACAGTATGATTCTATATTCACACATTTTATTTAACATTTGACATTAATGTAAAAATTAGTATAGAGTTTTTAAGCTGAATTCAAAAAATGGAAATAGCAATTCAAATCTTTTTTATATTGAAGTGTTTTATCTTCTTTTATGAGTATCTTAAACTTGTTCATTGAATTTGAGCTAAAACTTAAGCAATACAAGTTACCGTTTGTTTTTCTGTTTTTATTTTGGTTTGGGGGTTTTACTTCTTTCATTATTATTGAGCCTAATCATAGTTTGTTGGAATACATTTTATACTCCTTGACAGTACGCCGTCCAGTAAGTGATGGGGATTTCACTAATTTTTACGCCTTAGTGTGGCCAATTTTGTTAGAAGTAATTGTTTTTGGATTTATCGTGGGGGAATTAATGGAAAAATATAACCCTGTTATTACCAGCAGAATTCTCGCTAAACACAAGCGCAATCATACTGTAATCATTGGATTTAACCATATATCTGAGAGGATAATTGAATATTGTGTTGATAATAAGGAACCGTTTTGTATCATAGAGGACGATCTAGAGTTAGTCGAAGATTTAATCAGCATGGGCTATCCAGTAGTAGTTGGTGACCCTACTGAGACAACTAACCTATCATTTGCGAACTTAAAGCGAGCTAAGGAAATTTTTATAAATTCAGATGATGTTAGAATAGTAATAATTTGTACAGAAAAGATCCGCAAAATCAACGAAATATGCCCAATTTACGTACGAGTATTTGAAGACCACGTGCGAGAATATCTTAAACAGCCGTCTTTAAATGTAATTCCATTCTCTACTTCAAAATGGGCAATGGATGGCATCCAAGAATGGACTAAAAACAAAACAGGAAAGGCAATTGTAATTGGACGCGATTCTTTAACGCATCGAATTGCTTACCACATTTCTCTGCAACCAGAACGCGTTATTTACCTTTTTGACGATATACACGATGGTATCGAGTTTAAAGTAAACGACCAGTTACACATCATTAACGAATTCGCTCGTTTTTTAAGTGATTTACAACAACATGTAAAATTAGATGATGTGACTCAGGTATTTATTTGTTGGAAAGCTGAATCAGAATTTGACGAATCGTTGTACTTAACTTCAAAACTTAATCTACGGTATCCACATATTGAGATATTTGTGAGAATTTTTGACGAAGAACTCATAGATTTGGTTGAAAAATATAATGCAAAAACCTTTTCGACTTCTAACAACGCGTTTAAAATGCTCCAAAAAGTAGTTGCAATTGATTCCGCAATTGGGTTAAAAAGCAAAAATTAACTCTAATAACAAAAAACAAAATTGAAATAGTGTTTTTCATAATAATTGATAAATACTGGTCTACTCTTTTTTTTTAATTGAGGAATTATAGATTTCAATTATCTTGTTGACAACTAAAATGAAAGCATCAATTTTAATTGGAAGTAAAGCGGACGACATTGAATCGGCGAAGATTCATGAAATAATGCTGGAAGAACTTAAAAAGTTAGATTGGGATGCGACTTCAATAGTTCTTGAAGATAAAAATATTGCGTATTGTATGGGTTGTTTTGGATGTTGGGTTCAAACGCCCGGTGAATGTGTAATTAAAGATTATGAAGAAACTATTGTAAGGGAGATGGTTCATAGCGATCTTATAATATACATTACTCCAATAGTTTTTGGAGGATACTCGTCAATTCTGAAGAAGGCATTAGACAGACAAATCGGTCGAGTTTTACCTTATTTTACGAAAATTAATGGAGAGGTTCATCACTCAAAGAGATACGAAAAACAACAGTCATTATTAAGTATAGGTCTTATAGACAAACACGATATAGAAAAAGAAGAGATATTTAAATCTTTAGTCGCTCGAAATGCTATTAATATGTGGAGTCCATTTCAGCGAGCTATAATATACTTAAATGGTGAAGATGTGGCAGAATTTAGTAATAATTTCAATAAAGCTTTAATGGAGGTAAAGGCGATACTATGAAAAAATACGAAAATGCTTTATTACTTGTTGGTAGTCCTAAGGGCTCCTTAAGCACGTCTGTTTCTCTTGGAAACTCTTTTACCTCAAGGTTAGAAGAATTAGGGTTATCTATAGATACGGAATATCTTTATAAACTCGTTAAAAAAGAAGATGGGCAGAAAAAACTACTTTCTAAGGTGAAAGATGCTGATCTCATAATTTTAGCGTTCCCTCTTTATATCGATTGTTTGCCTGCTGGGGTTATTAAAGCGCTTGAACTCATCGCTGATCACAGACAGTCAATGAGCAATCCGAAAAAACAAGGATTTGTCGTGATAATCAACTGTGGTTTTCCAGAAACCCAACATAATAATGTTGCGGTGTCAATTTGTAAAATATTTGCTCGTGAAGTAGGATTTGAGTGGAGCGGTGCTTTAGCGTTTGGAATGGGTGGAGTATTTGGTCGCAAATCCTTAGAAGAACGCGGAGGAATGGTGAGAAATGTAACTAAAGGATTTGATATTGCAGCGCAAGCTTTATCCGTAGGCGAAAAGATTCCAGAAGAAGCTATAGAGCTTGTAGGAAAAAAGTTCATGCCAATTAGCCTATATACAAAAATGGGAAATCTAGGTTGGAATATTCAAGCAAAAAAATTCGGAGCTCGCAAAAAAATAAAAGACCAACCCTATCTTTAGAATTTTCATTGGAATGCATATTTAACTCTGCTACAACTACAACCTAGAAATCTTTTAATTATATTTAACTTTAGAATAATCTCAATTTTAATGCCATAGTGGTTAATTTTTAACTCATGCATCTTTAATTGAATACAGAGGAAGTATAAAATACTTGCTTTCTCTTTGGTATAAGAATAGTTTTATGTAGATAGTATATTAGTTAATGACTTGATAACACATATAAAGAAGAGATTCTAGCTAATGGAAAGTAAAACTCCAAAAATTGATTTAGCGTTTAAAATGTGTGTATTTGGAGATTCAGGTGTTGGTAAATCAACATTGATCAACCGTTATATTACTGCTAAATTTGATCATGACCTAAAGGCGACTTTAGGAGCGGCAATTTTGATGAAATTCATAGAAACGGAAACTATGAGAATTACACTTCAAATTTGGGATTTTGCCGGAGAGAAAAGGTTCAGATCTCTTTTACCTAGCTATGCTCAAGGATCTTCTGCAGCTATTTTTATGTGCGATGTTTCTAATCGTGATAGCATTACGAATATAGATGAATGGCTTTTGACATTTAACGAAGGACTGAACAATTGGAACCCTAAATTTCCCTTAATAGTGGTTGGTGGAAAATTAGACTTAGAAGAAAAACGATCTTTGAGTAAGAAGGATATTGAAGATATACTTACGGTACGAAAAGAATTTGATTACCTCGAATGTTCTTCAAAAACCGGAGAAAATGTGGATTTGCTATTTCAAACTATAGTCGATAAAATGTTGATTTATGGAAATATACAGCCATCTATATAATAGAATCTAACCTCAATTTTCCTTTTAGGCATAAATTAAACCTTATTTGTAACTCTTTTTATTTAAAATTTTTAACTTTAGTTTTTCTGGAAAACTATGATGTGGTTATTCATTATTCCCTTTTTAGTGCTCTTCTTAAGAATTAATTCAAAGTTATTTTTTATAAGAAAATCTATAATGTCGTTAATTGAATAAACGCCGTAATTCTTTACAAAATACTTCAAAATTCTTTTTGAATTCGCGTAATTAACGAAATTTACGAGTTTTTGTGAATATACGAGATCATGGATAATAATTGTGCCATTAGGCTTTAAAATTCGATTTATTTCTTCCAGCACTTTATGCCAATCCCTAACATGGTGTAAAACCCATAAAGATAAGCTTAAATCGAATATATCTTTTTCAAATGGAAGATCTGTAGCGTTTGCTTCGATATATTTTAAATTATCGTTTTTTTTATTAAATTTTTTAGCTATTTTGATTTGCTTTGGATCTACATCAGTTCCGATAACGGTCATTTTATAATTGTTATTTAAATGTTCAGATACTACTCCAACACCGCATCCAATTTCTAATACGTTATTAATACCACTTAAATCGATTAATCTAAATATTTTTTCAATGACTTCTAAATTCTTCTTAGCGTGTCGTTTACTGTTAATGAATTTCTTTTCGATTTTACTCATTTTCATTATTAAAACCTACTTAAATTGTAGTTAGATTAACTAATAAAATATTATTAGTCCAATTTTTAACCATATTTTAATAAATTAGCAAGTAGAATAACTTTATTTAACTAAATTTTAAATTTCAAAAAAATCAAAGATTTTGAGAGTTAAAATAATAACAACAAAACTTACGATTGTTTTTTAAAGTAATCAATATTAATATCTTGAAAACACGTATCTATTGATTCGATTTCTTCAAGTTCCCGTAATGTAATTCTTTCCTTCTCGTTAAAATTTTTTGCTGCCCATAAAAGTTTGTTAAAGCGTTGATGGTGATGGTGAAACCTTTGATTTGCGTATTCTTTCGCTTGTTTCGTATAAAGAAGAAACGGCCAGTCACTTCCTTCCATTAATAATAACTCCCGAGCGGCTTGTTTTAATATTCTCTGTTCCCAATTATTCGGATTCGGATTCGTTTCTAATATTTTTTCAAGTTCTTTAATTGAAGAATTTATATAGGACCAAATCCATCCGTGTTCTGGATTACTCCACACTTGAAAATGCCCTCCTTCACCCCAGCTACTCTCTCCCATTCTTATTATTGAAAATTCGTCATTATATTTTGAAATGTACTCAGATATAGTTATCATTTCTATATTTTCATGGTTATATATTAATTCAAATATCTTTTTTAACCAATTAATTCCCTCCATCCACCAGTGGCCATATAGTTCAAAATCGTAAGGAGATACAATTATCCCTTTGGTATTGAACTTACTTTTAAAATCTTTCAATTCGTTATATAAAACTGATATAAAATGATTTGCATGCTCCTCAACTCTTTCTTGTGCTATTGCAACTTCATAGAGCTTTTTGTTTTCTTTTTCTGTGGTTTTATCAGTAATTCTCCAATAATGTAGGCCTGATTCGTGATCTTTCCTATGAAATTCACGATAATATTCATTACCGGGATATCCTATTTTAGAATCCCATACTTGTTTACTTGTGTCTTTATTTCGACCAAATACAGAAACCCCTGTTTCTAAAGTATACCCAAAGTTTGTGTTTAAACCAATATCATTATTTTGTTCGATTAATACAGCGTCCAAGATTCCATGAGAATCTACAAAGAAATATTGAATATCAGAATTATTAAACCAATAATCAATACTCTCTCTAACTTTTCCTTCCTTAAATTCCTTAGCTCGATAAGCACATTCAGGAAGCCACATTCCTTTTGGTTCTCGACCAAAATATTTTTTATGGGTGTCTACAGCTAATTGAATTTGCGAAAATATCGCGGAATCACTTTCAAATAAGGGTAAAAAGCCATGAGTTGCTCCACAAGTTATTAATTCGATCATATTTACGTCTTGAAGCCACTTGAAACTTCCTAATATATTTCTATAATAATTTCGGTAAAATGTGTCTAAGACATGTTCAAAATTTTGCAAGTGAAATTCAGCAACATCTTTTCTTTTGCGATTACTATCAAATCGTTTAACATCGTTTTTAGCTCTTGAAATTAAACTATCCATATATTCTGTAAATCGTTGTTTCATATAATCATCTGCAAGGAGTTCAGCTAGAATTGGAGTTATATTTATAGTTAAAGCTGTTTTAATGTTTCTTTCCTTTAAATCCCTTAAGAGATTCAACATAGGAATATATGTTTCCAACATAGCTTCAAAAAGCCATTCTTCACCGGCAGGCCAAGTTCCAGATTTTTTACACCACGGGATATGTCCGTGTAAAACCAAGCCAAAATACCCAAAACTCATTTTAATAGTAAGTAATTAATATTGCTAAATTTAGTTATTTCGAATATATTAACAAATTTAGTAAAATTCAAGTTCGTCAATAAATTTATGTTATAGAGGTTCAAAAGCGTTTACTTTTTCGAGAAAGTGGATTTGCTAAAAATAACTTTTTTAATTTTATAATTTTTAACTATTAAAGATGTATAAAGAAATTATGATGCGGTTATATTATAAATAACTGTAAAAAAAAATACCTTCTTTAAAAATTGTGATTTATTCTTTTCTCTCTTTTTTTTCAGCTAAAGCGAAACCGAGAATTCCACCCACTAACATTAAAACTAGGTCAACATATAGAAAGGTGTTGCTTAAGTAAGAAGTTCCTATATAACCCCATTCTGTAACGTAATTATATATAGGAGTATATGTACCAATTATCCCTGCTATTCCAGCAACTAATAGGATTGTGTATCCAATATTGTTATCTCTAAAAACTAATATTGATCCGAATAAACCGAAAGCGCTAATTGCTATAGTTACTCCCCTGCCGATATAAGATACAAATGTTGGATAATTTGGATCAAAAGTGTATTCCAAACGACTCATTGAAATCCCTGATAGTCCTACTATCAATAAAATAATTGACCCAAGCAAGCCTATGATTGCTCCTATTTTTGTAGTTTCTGTAGCCATTAATATCACAATTTTTTTTTTTCGGTTGTTTTAATATATTGGACTGAGATCTATCTAAATAGATATTTACAATTTATTTAAAGATTTTTATAAACCATTTCTAATTGGATTTTTCTTCTGACCCCGATAATTGTAAATCTAGCTTGCCAAAACAACCCAAAAAGTAATTGAGACAATGAACCCACCAATAATATTTATCTCAAAGCTAAAAAAAACTTTTTTAATTTTATAATTTTTGATTATGTAAGATGAGTAAAGAAACTATGATGTGGTTATACTATAAATAACTGTAAAAAAAGATATCTTCTTTAAAAAATATGATTTACTCTTTTCTCTCTTTTTTTTCTGCTAAAGCGAAACCAAGTATTCCACCCACTACCATTAAAGCTAGGTCAACATATAGAAAGGAGTTACTTAAGTAAAAAGTTCTTATATAACCCCATTCTGTAACGTAAATATATATAGGAGTATATGTACCAATTATCCCTGCTATTCCAGCAACTAATAGGATTACGTATCCAATATTGATATCTCTAAAAACTAATATTGATCCGAATAAACCGAAAGCGCTAAGTGCTATAGTTACGCCCCCGATGATGTAAGGTAGAAATGCTGGATAATCTGGATTAGAATAATACAAACTAGCCAATGAAATCGATACTAATCCCATCATCAATAAAATACTTGACCCAAGCAAGCCTATGATTGCTCCTTTTTTTGTAGTTTTTGTAGCCATTAATCTCACAAATTTTTTTTTTTTTTAACAAAAGCTAAACCGAGTATTCCACCCACTACCATTAAAACTAAGTCATAATCTCGTAAGGTGCTACTTAAGTAAGAAGTGTACGTATAACCCCATTCTTTAACGTAATTATATATAGGAATAAACGTACAAATTATCCCTACTATTCCAACAATTAATAGGTTTGCGTATCCAATATTGTTATCTCTAAAAGCTAATATTGATCCGAATAAACCTAAAGCGCTAATTGCTATAGTTACTCCCCCGATGATGTAAGGTAGAAATGCTGGATAATTTGGATCAGGATGGCTCAACGAACGGCTCAATGAAATCCCTGATAGTCCTACAATCAATAAAATCATTGACCCACCCAAGCCTAAGATTTCTCCTATTTTTGTAGTTTCTGTAGCCATTAATCTCACAAATCTTTTTTTTTATTGTTGTTTTGATATATTGGACTAAGATCTATCTAAATAGATATTTACAATTTATTTAAAGATTTTTATAAACTGTTTCTATTGGGTTTTCTCTTCCGACCCCGATAATTGTAAATCTGGCTTGCCAAAACAACCCAAAAAGTAATTGAAACAATGAACCCACCAATAATATTTATCTTAAAGCTAAAAAAACTTTTTTAATTTTATAATTTTTAATTATGTAAGATGTATAAAGAAAACATTTGGGAAAACGCTGAATGGACCGTACAGGCGCGTAATATCGTTAAAGCTCTCAGTAAATTTCCAGTAGATTCAAAGATAATTTTAATTCTGAGACATTCTCACAGAAATGATCCCACTGAATTAGTGAAATTACATGAACTAAGGTTAACCCTTCAAGGACATCAGGTAGCCAAGATATTTGGTAAAAAATTACCCAGTGAGAGAGCAATCAGGCTGTATCACAGTCCTGTGGGCCGCTGTCAAGAAACGGCAGAAGATATTTTAACCGGATTTGAAGAGGTTGGAGGAAATGGAGCGTTAAATGGAGTAATTACGCCGTTATTTTACGCGGGAACTGCGCCAAAATTTTTCCAAGATATTAATATAAAAAATTCACATCTTGGATTTATGTTTCGTTGGGCTGCCGGGCTCTATTCTCCAGATTTAATATCTCCACTTCAAACTTACTGTCAAAACGCGGCAGAGGTTATTTGGAAAGGGAATGAGGATGCTCCGGATAGAGGGATCGACATTCACATAACGCACGATGTTTTTTTAATGGCATTACGATTCGGATGGTTTGGAATACCCCCTGATGTGGAATGGGTTCCCTTTTTAGGTGGTATCGCGTTTAATTTAACCGATAATAAAATTAAGTTGTTTGTTAAAGATCGATTTATCTCGATGAATGCTCCCTATTGGTGGAAAAACGGAATTTAATTGTGCGATTTAAAACTCATACCTACATTTAGTGCAGACGCGTTTTTTCGCGTATATTCTTCTTGGCACGTAGCTAATCAAACGCGATTTATCATTAACTTCTTTGATGGCGAAACCCATTGCTCCGCATTTAGGACATTTTCTTTTATTACTAGAAACGCTGGTGCTAGGTGAGGTTGCTAGAGGTATTTGCTGACTAGGCACTCTTATTGTATCAATTTTCGGGTTTATATGTTGAGGTGGACTCACATGTTGCTGAGGTGGATTTAATTGTTGTTTAGGTGGACTTAATTGTTGTTTGGGTTGATTTAATCGTTGCTGTAGACTCTGAACTCGAGCTCCTAATTCTGCGTTCTCGTCTTGTAATAGAGATACTTGTATTTCTTTTTTTTCCAGAAGAGCAAATAATTCTGTAATTTGATTTTCCAATATACTAAGGTCTTTTTCGTAATTCGACGGTAAGTCTTCCATATTATTATACATCATTTTTTCGCATACCTCACATTTTTTACAGAAATGTATTTTGTCGCTAAATAAAATTTAGGTTAGTTTGACATAAATAGTTTATTAAAAATAATCCTAAAAACTTATAGCTTATTTACCACTATTTTAGGTTCTAATGACTATAAATTGGCGTTTGTGGAGTTTTACAACAGTTTTATAAATAAACCATCAAAATATAAAATTATGAAAAAAAAATTCTACTTTCTCATTTACTTTATTCTCATTGTCACCGCGCTATGGGTAATTTATCTTCCACCTTGGGAACAATCTGTAAAAAATTTGATTGTAATAAATATAATTATTTACGTCATACGCAAACCATTGAATAGTTTTTCTGCGTATTTATTCAAAAAGCGCTCTTATCGAACTTTTGTTTCAATTGCTATAACTATTATATGGTGCATTTTCTTATTCTGGTTATTGTATGTTATTGAGGAGACTTTATTTTTCGCCATAGTTCCATTTTTAATCGTTGCTGTGTCGTTAAATTTTAAAAATCTCATTAATAACATAGCTTCAGGAGCGCTTTTGTTATCGTCAAGGCAATTTGAAATAGGGGATTTGATAGAAACCAACGGTATACAAGGAATTGTAAGAGAAATCAATTTAAATTATACTAAAATACGGGAATTTGACGGGGTTGAGATTATAATTCCAAACAGTAACGTTTACGGTTCTACTATAGTGAAGTTCACTCATGATAAGTTTAAAATATTCGAACCGTTAAAAAAAGAAGAGTTTCGCAAAAGTAAGCACTATAAAGCCTATATTAAGATGATAAATAAGATCCTATCGGCGAAGATAAAAACAACTACCTATATTAAAAAAGTAGAGATTTTAGGGTCCTTAGACCCAATAAAGCTCGATGAGCTGCTACTGAATGTATTTAACGCTTACGAACCAATATTCGGCACCAAACCTGATTATGCTGTTGACACCACGAGATTTGGACGTGTTCGCGTTATATTGTATATAAGGTCAGAGAACCCGGTAATTATTTTGAACTATTTGGATTCGTTTCTTAGGGACATTCTCTTTGCTATATATCCCGATAGAATTTATAAGGGATGGGATAAATACAAAGAAAGTCTTGCTGACTTAAAATTAGAAGCCGAGGGTGATGAAAAATAACCTCAATTTTTAATAGTGATCTTGAAGCGTTTCTTTTTGTTTTTATCATTGCCATTTCATTGGTTATTGTTAACAAGTTGTTATCGTATTTATTTAGTCGAATAGGGAAAATTCCTGTAGGAAAAAAAAATAATTTAATTTTTGTAATTAGAATTGCGTCGATTTTAATCCTACTTTACTTTGTAATAAACGGATTTCCCTCGTTCACGGCGCTCCCACCTGAAACTACTGCAATAGTAACCGGTGCGTTAAGCACAGCTTTAGCGTTCGTTACAAGCGGAATATTTTCTAATTTTGTTGCGGGCGTATTATTATGGATTGTAGACCCCTTTGATATTGGGGATGTAGTTAAGATTTCTGGCCACAAGGGCGTAATTAAATCTATCACGCTTACAAAAGTCGTTATTGAAACAATAGACCGCGTTATCGTAGAAATTTCCAATTCTGATGTTACCTCGTCAATAGTTTTAAACTATACGATTAAGCCCAAATCAAGAAAGAAATATTTTCACTTTAAAAGACAAATTCGAGCTCCCCAAGATGTTGGCAACGCTCGATTAGACATTGATGCTTACAACGAAGTTATTAGAAAACAAGAAGAAAGCGACGTTAAAAACTTCTTTAACTCGTTTTCTGAAGGTCGTAAAAAGATTTTACATTCTTACACTTTCACAATGCGAGTTCCGTACGGAGAATTCCGTATCAAGATAGATCAATTCAATAGATTATGCGGTAAGTACGGAGAAATTTTTGATTTTCGACCACATTTTCATGTTTTAGACTTTAGCAACGAAATCATTGTAAAATTCAGAATTTTAACCTTGGATTCCGATAATTTATTAAAATTTCAACCACAATTCGCTAAAGAGCTCTATAATATTATCTTAGGTTAATTGGGGTTTAATTAAAACAATTTTTGTTTTTATTTTTATGAACAAGTTCATGTAAAAAATTAAATTATATATTGTGTTGATATAGCTTAGAATAATTATTTCTGAAAAGGTAATAATGATATGGATTTAAATAAAAAAACTAAGATATTACCCTTAATTGAACAGTTTCCGCACGTCTATAACGAATTACTTAAATTATCGCCCAAAATTAAGCGACTCAAAAACCCGATCGTAAGAAGAACTATTGGCAAAAACGCCACCTTAAAGGACGTTTCAAAACTAATCGACGTTGATTTGAGCAAAATTCTCCAAGTAATTGAAGAATCGATGGGTAAAACTTCAGAAGAAATAGAGGAATTAAAAACTCAACGAAAGGAACAATTAAAAGAACTCATAATTGACATGCACAAGGGAGCGGAGCTCGAGGAACTTAAACACCGGTTTAAAGAGATTATAGTAGATGTATCGTCGTCTGAAATAGGTGAGATGGAA
>Ga0209121_10002227_pt1 | contig 19898 bp, 29 predicted proteins | sample Cruoilmetagenom3_FD_187292 | JGI IMG/M metagenome (GOLD analysis project Ga0209121, IMG submission 187292) | Oil polluted marine microbial communities from Coal Oil Point, Santa Barbara, California, USA - Sample 3 (SPAdes) (version 2) | ecosystem: Environmental > Aquatic > Marine > Oil seeps ...
CATCTGCCGCAGAGCACGCACTTATTAGGGTCGTAGATGTACAGGGGGCTGCTGGAATCTACGGGGAGATCAGGCAGGATTTTCCTGAACCTTTTTGTTCTCAGCTTCACGCCGAGATGCTTAGCTATCCTTTGAAGTTCGCAGGAACCACTTTTGGGACAATGGGCGCAATCCACAGGCAGGCAGGCCAGGAGCAATTCCAGAGCGGTCCGGGCTAGCCTCAATGCCTTTGCCCCTTTGGTATTAACCACCATTCCTTCTGCCACAGGAGCAGTGCAGGCTGTCACAGGAGTGTCCTTACCTTCGATCTCTATAAAGCAGAGACGACAGGAAGCAAAAGGCTCGCTCTTTTCCCGAATGGCGCAGAGGTTGGGAATGTAGATGTCGTTATCCAGAGCCGCCCACAGGACCTTTTCACCCGGGGCAGCTCTGATTGTCTTGCCATCGATCGTCAAAGAAACGTTTTTAACTTTTGCCAGTATCCTCCCCCGTATTCTCTCCTTGAGGGAGAGGAAATTTTAAGGCCAAAGTCATCTTCCTGGGTCAGGCTATCATCCTTTAGAAGAGCCCCTGTACCTTGCCAGTCTTAGTATCAACATCTACCCTTCTGAAGGCTGGGTTGGAGCTGGTTCCTGGCATCAGGCTAATTGTACCAGCACAAGGACAAAGGAATTTCGCCCCGGAATAAATCAAGACATCGCGGATAGGCAAGCTCCATCCTTTAGGGGTACCCTTGATGGTCGGGTCATGTGTCAGGCTCAGATGGGTCTTTACCATCATGGTGGCGTATTCATTGTACTTGGGATCACTCTCGAACATCTTGGCCTTAGCCTCAGCATCGGCGCTCCATGCCACTCCGTCAGCCCCGTAGACCACCTTGGCAATCTTGTCTACGCGCTCCCGTAGCTTCATCTCCATGGGGTAAAGGAATTTGAAATCGTTCTTCTCTTCAGCGGCTTCCATGACGGCATCGGCAAGTTCCAGGGCACCATCACCACCCTTGAGCCAGTGTTCGCTGACCGCACATCGTGCCCCGGCCGCCTCGGCGGCCTTGCGAACCGTGGCAATCTCTTCCTTAGTGTCGGTGTGGAAGGAGTTGATGCACACCACAGGCTTGATGCCTGCTGTCCTGATTGTGTTGATATGGTGGAGCATATTGGGAAGGCCCTTCTCCAGAAGTCCCAGGTCTTCCTTAATATAGGACTCGGGCAAGGGCAGACCAGCCACTACCTTGGGGCCGCCACCATGCATCTTCAGTGCCCTGATGGTGGTCGTAAGTACCGACACATGCGGCTTGAGACCACTATAGCGACACTTAACATTCCAGAATTTCTCGAAACCGATATCTGCACCAAAGCCGCTCTCAGTAACATAATAGTCAAACATCTTCAGCCCGATGCGGTCGGCAATGATGGAAGACTGCCCCACAGCGATATTAGCAAAGGGGCCGGCATGCACCATACAGGGCTGGTACTCTACGGTGCACATTAGGGTGGGATTGATTGTGTTGCGCATCCAGGCAGTCATGGCGCCTCCCACCTCCAAATCGCCTGTAGTAATAGGCTTGCCCTCCCTGTCAAAAGCTACGGTAATCTCGTCCATCCTTTTGCGCAAGTCCGCCAAATCATTGACAATGGACAGCATTGCCATAAGCTCGGAGCTCACGGTGATGGCGAACTTGGACTGCATTGTGTAGCCGTCCATGCGACCACCGAGGCCTATTACGATGTTCCTGAGGCTCTGGGCACAGAAATCTAGGACCCAACCCATCTCCACTCTGGTAGGGTCAACGTTCAGGCGGCGCATTCTGCTGCGCTTGGCCAGCTCTTCGTCGCTGTAGTTGCGCTCGTGCTGCATCCTTGAGGTAAGCGCCACCATGGCCAGATTGTGGGCATTCATTATGTCGTTAATGTCACCGGTAAGCCCCATAGAGAACTCAGTCATGGGAATAAGTAGCGCATTGCCTCCGCCGGCAGCGGTACCCTTGATATTCATGGTCGGACCGCCTGAGGGCTGTCGTATACAACCGCCCACATTCTTACCCCGCTTGCCTATACCTTCCAGGATGCCCATCAGGGTAGTTGTTTTCCCTTCTCCTAGCGGTGTGGGAGTTATAGCAGTTACCTCGATGTACTTGCCATCCGGCCTGCCCTTGAGACGGTCGATAATCTTCATGAAATCGAGCCTGCATAGTCTTCCATAAGGAATAATCTCATCCTTCTGCAAGTTCAGTTTTTCCCGCCAGCCATCGGGCGTCGGCATGTTTTCTTCGGCAGCTTCCGAAATCTGCCAATCTTTCATTTTTGTCGCATCATAAGCCATGTTATCCTCCTTTGTGATTGAGTAGTTTATTGTTTTCTCATACGCTCAGCCCTGCGCTCGGCCGCTACGACCGTGTTGACCATAAGCATGGTGATAGTCATTGGGCCAACTCCTCCCGGCACCGGGGTAATAGCGCTGGCTTTCTCTTTAACCGTTTCGAACTCTACATCCCCTCTGAGGTCAGCGACCTGCTTGCTGGGGTCCTTCTTGCTGGGTTTCCATCCCACCCGGTTTACACCGACATCGATAACAACTGCCCCCTCTTTGACCATGTCCGGTTTAATGACCTCCGCAGAGCCCATTGCGGCAACCAGAATATCTGCCTGCCTGGTGATTTCAGCCATGTTTTTGGTCCCCGTGTGGACGACGGTTACAGTGGCATTAGCACGTTTGTTTTTTTGCACCAGCATGGCCATGAGAGGCTTACCTACTATGTTGCTCCGACCACATATGACCACGTGTTTACCTTCAGGGGGGTTGCCGCTGCGAATCATTAACTCCACTGCGCCATGTGGGGTGCAGGGCATGAAATACGGGTCCCCGATGAGCATCTTGCCCACGTTGATGGGATGGAAGCCATCCACATCTTTGGCCGGATCGATGAGAGTTAGCACTTTATCCGCATTGATGTGTTTTGGCAAGGGCAATTGAACCAGTATGCCATCAACGTGCTCTGCTTTATTCATTTCCTCCACTTTGGAGAGGAGTTCCTCCTCTGAGGCGCTCTCAGGCAGGACAAAGGTTTGGGACCACACGCCTATCTCTTCGGCCGCCTTTTCCTTGCCCGAGACATAGGAAACGGATGCCGGGTCCTCTCCCACGCGAATCATGACCAGGCCCGGCGTTACCCCCTGTTCCTTGAGCTTGGATACTCGCTCTTTTAACTCACCTCTAATCTCCTTGGCTATTTCGTTTCCCGAAATTATCTTTGCTGTCATCTAAACCTCCTTTCTTAATTCTTAACTTATTGGTTTACCGATAATTCCCAACTTTACAGACCTAAGGCGTGCCGCAATATCCTGCACTCGGCTGATGACCTCTGAACTTGAATTGATGAGAGGGAAATTGCCAAGACCAGCTTCTATTATGCTCTGGTCGTAGGGGATAAAGCCCAGGAATTCAAAATCTGGCATGGCGGAAGTAAGAAAATATCTGTCCTGTTCACTGCGAATCTTGTTAGCTACCACCGCGATGTTTTCCAAACCTATGTCTTTTGCCAGCTCTCTTATTCTGTAGGCTGTTTCAATACTTCCTTTACCTGGCTCCACCACAATAATCATCTCATCCACGGCTCTCGCTGTCGCCCGCCCCAGATGCTCTATTCCAGCCTCCATATCTATTATGACTACTTCATCCCTCCGCAGGAGTATGTGGGCAACTAAAGCTTCCAGTAAGGCATTTTCGGGACAATAGCAACCACTACCACCCTTCTTTAACCGCCCCATCACCATCAATTTGATTCCATTATGCTCCACCCAATGCTTTTCCGGTATATCATCAACCCTGGGATTTAATTTGAAGTAAGGTGCTGCCTGGCCAGGACGTGCCCCTGTCCTTTCTTGAATCAGATCTCCCATCTCAGATATAGGGGTTATCCTCTCTGGGTGGGGAAAGCCGAGAGCAGTTGCCAGGGTAGCATTTGGGTCGGCATCTATTACCAGAACGGAGTAACCAAGCTGGGTAAGTATGGTGGAAAGGAGAGAGGCTAACATTGTTTTACCTACCCCCCCTTTACCACTGACGGCGATTTTCATTCTCGGAACCGCAAATTATATCTTGTGCCAACAAGATAAATCAAGGTAGATCCCTCGCTCATGTGATTAGTGATACCTCTTTCTTATCATTACGAGGAGCCCCGATGAATCCCGATTTATCGAAACGAAGCAATCCCTTTTCCCGTCGTGTCTTTGCGAGGAGCCGAGATTCCTCGCTTATGCTTCGGAACAGGCTCTGCAATCTTGGAGTGGGGCACGTCGACAAAAAAAGGAGTTGACCTCGAGTGCCTGGTATCCACAGTTTGCCCGCAGAAAGCAACAGTGATAAGATGGAGGGCCAAGAGCACACCAAGGAGTCTATTCGGCTGACCCAGCGTTTTGGTTTGTTTTTTGACCGAGGGCGATATGCCGTACGAATACGAGATAAATGAACTGGCCAAGGAAGAATCTTGGCGAATGTTTCGAATAATAGGCGAGTTTGTAGAGGGCTTTGATAATCTCTCGGGTATCGAGCCGGCAGTGACTATATACGGTTCGGCCAGACTGGAAGTGGATGACGAACTATATCGGGAGACGGAAGAAATAGCCTATCGGCTTGGACAGTTGGGCTTCTCAATCATAACTGGTGGTGGGCCGGGCGTAATGGAGGCAGCCAACAAGGGTGCACGAAAAGCCGGAGTTACATCGGTCGGGCTGAATATCTTACTTCCCCAAGAACAGGCTCCTAATTCCTACGCCACGAAGTCGATAACGTTCAATCACTTCTTTACTCGTAAGGTCATGCTGGCAAAATATGCCGCTGCCTTTGTCATACTGCCGGGCGGCTTAGGTACGCTTGATGAACTGACAGAGGTGCTAACCCTGATGCAGACCCACAAGATAAAACCCTTCCCCGTAATACTGTTCAACAGCAAATTTTGGAAGGGATTCCTGGATTGGCTGCGGAGCTCCGTCTTATTCAGGAAGTATATCTCTGAGCAGGATTTAGACCTATTGAGGGTGCTGGATCGCGCTGATGAGGTAGTTGAGGCTATCCGGAGGTGGTATGTTGGGCATGAGGTTATCGGCAGGAAGGCACTGGTCAAGTAAAGGAGGGCAACTCTATTCTTCGGACGAGATTGCTTTGACTGGCTTCGATGTGATGGTAGTCTATGCGCCGCCATTGTAAAGGCTGTTCTACACCATGTCCTTGAACGTCAACGACTGGATAGTCGTCGTTCTTATGGCCGGAAGTGTCCTTCTGATGGAAGAAGTGCGTAAACTGGTACTGCCGCGTATCTTCGATCGGGGCAAATAGAATCATAGCCCTGGAATTATAAAATTCATCAGGAACAGTACGACGTGAGCGTTTCAGGTGGACATTTTCCTCGCAGTGCCCCTTGTGGTTTGGAGTTAACCGTCTGGTTTGACAGCGGGCAATCTGGGTGCTAGAATTCCTCTTTCTGTATGGAGGTGAGAACATTTACGCTATTATCGAAGTAGGTGGCAAACAGTACAAAGTAGCCCCAGAGCAAACAATACAAGTTGAGCGGCTGGATGTCCCTGAAGGTGGCATAGTGGAGTTGGACAAAGTATTGTTTATCGGGGAAGATGAAAATATCCTTATGGGGAATCCTATTATTGATGGGGCTAAGGTTATGGCTACTTCTCTAGGGGAAGCTAAGGGAGAGAAGGTTATCGTATTTAAATATAAGTCTAAAGTTCGCTATCGAAGCAAAAGGGGACATCGCCAGACTTATACTAAAATATTGGTGAACGAAATTATTAAAGGTGAAGGAGAATAGGGATGGCACATAAAAAAGGTGGTGGCAGCACAAGTTATGGGCGGGATAGCCAAGCTAAGCGCTTGGGAGTGAAAAGGTATGGAGGGGAACAAGTCCGCGCTGGGACTATTCTGGTTCGGCAACGCGGGACTCGTATACTGCAGGGCAACAATGTTGGCCTGGGCAAAGATTATACCCTCTTTGCCTTGATAGATGGCTGTGTTAAATATGAGCCGGCAACCAGATACAAAAAGAAGGTGAGCGTTTACAAATGAAGGATAAAATCCATCCTAAGTTTTATGATGATGCCAAGGTCTCTTGCCTGTGTGGTAATACCTTCACCACTGGTTCAACTAAACCAGAAATCAGAGTAGAAGTATGTAGTAAATGCCACCCCTTTTATACTGGTGAACAAAGGATAGTTGACTCCATGGGCAGGGTGGAGCGTTTTAAGAAACGATACAAGATGAAGTAGAATGTATTCATCGCTCTATCCCAACTCTCTATCTCTTCACCTATGTCAGGCCGCAGCCCCAGAGGCCTGTTATTTCTAGTGGTGGCTGAATACAAAGCAACAGATGTTTACCTTCGAGATTATCTTGGGGAACTAGCAATGCATTCATCGTCGCTACTTTAAGAGAGAAGCTTATATTTTCAGCCGTTTCTATCATAATACGCTTAGGGAATTTTGATGCCGAGGAATTATAGCCTTCATTTTAGGGAGCTAGCGAGATTGAGGCGCTAATGGAGAAATCTTTTCATTACGGTGGTCAGGCAGTCATTGAGGGAGTGATGATACGGGGGAGGCAAGGCGTGGCTATATCTGTACGCCAGCCCAACGGGGAATTAAACGTAGTGAAGCAGCCCCTGGCCAGCATATACAAAGGACGCCTCAGAGAAATGCCTTTAGTAAGAGGACTTATCGCGCTCGTTGAAACCCTGGTTTTGGGCACGCAGTCATTACTTCACTCTGCTCAAGTTGCCGTAGCAGAGGAAGGAGAAGAGAAGATACCTACGGCGGTTTTATGGGGGACCGTAGCCGTAAGCCTTGCCTTGGGAGTAGCCCTCTTCTTCATGGTTCCTCTCTTCGCCACCCGCTACCTTATCGACCCTTACATAGAGTCCGCTCTATTGAGCAATATCTTTGAGGGACTTATCCGCATTGGCATTTTCATCGCTTACCTCAAGGTAATAAGTTTAATACCTGATATTAAGAGAGTCTTTGCGTACCACGGAGCTGAGCATAAGGTAGTGAATGCCTATGAGGCAGGCGTCCCTTTGGAAGTGGAGTCGGTTAAGGATTATTCTACTGCCCATGCTCGCTGTGGCACCGCCTTTCTATTCATAGTTCTAATCATAGCTATCTTTGTCTTCGCCTTGGTTGGTCGGCCAACCCTATGGATACGCATACTGTCTCGAATAGGCCTCATTCCGGTTATCGCTGTTATTAGCTATGAAATCATGAAATTTGGGGCAGCCCACGTCAACAACCCGGTAGTCCGAATTCTCCTGGCTCCAGGGCTGTTGTTGCAATCTATAACCACGAGGGAACCTGATGATAGTCAAATAGAGGCTGCTATATCGGCACTAAGCGAGGTCATCAAGATTGACAGGGCTGCTGATGCTAGCCACAGTACGTAATGGGTGGATGAAGAAGTTGCAATATTTATGCTGTATCTTCGCTCTCCAGTTGCTGGAAGAAGCAAGTCCGATTGCCGGTGTGACATACTGGACCTGTAGGCTCAGCCTTTATAAGTAAAGTATCGCTGTCACAGTCCTTGATGATGGACTTCAGCCTGAGGAAATTGCCTGAGGTTTCTCCCTTGTGCCACAGTTCTTGCCGGCTGCGGCTATAGAACCAGACGTCTCCGCTGGCTAATGTGCGCTTTAGCGCCTCTTTATCCATATAGCCCAGCATCAGGACTTCATCGTTCTTGGCATCCTGGATAATAGCTGGAATCAAGCCTGTATCGTTAAACTTTAACACTTGCCTCCTAAGTTCCGAAATTTATTATAGCTTCCCCCAAATCGATATCCCCAGTATAAAGAGCTTTGCCTATAATGGCTCCCTCAACACCGAGTTCCTTGAGTCTCCGTAAATGCTCCAATCTGGCAATTCCGCCGGCAACAATGACGGGGACATTTGTTTCAGCAAGCAGTCTATTTATCATATTAAAGTTAGGCTCGGTGAGGGTGCCGTCCTTTTTTATATCAGTATAAATGAAGCGTCTCACTCCGGCATCAATCATCTCTCGGCTTAACTGGAGAACCTCAAAAACTGTATTCTTCCGCCAGCCGTGGATGGCTATTTTGCCATCTCGGGCATCAAGGCTAACTGCGATAGCCTCGCCAAATTGCTGGCATAGCTCTTTTACCAGTTCCCTGTTCTCTATCGCCGCAGTTCCCAAAATTATTCGGCTTACCCCCTGACGCAGCAGTTTTTCTGCCACCTCTTCTTGCCTGATGCCACCGCCCAATTCTATTAACAGGCCACTTTCTTTTATTATCTCCAGAACCATCTCCATATTTTTGGGCTCACCGACAACCGCCCCATCCAAATCCACAATATGGAGCCATCTTGCCCCTTGGGAATACCAGGTCAAGGCTGCTGTCACAGGATTCTCATCAAAAACAGTTTCCTGGTTATAATCACCCTGATATAGCCTGACGCACTTGCCACCCCTGATGTCAACAGCCGGGATTATCTCCATCTTCGGTCTTCTCTCGGTTTCTCTAACCTCTACACTATCTCTAGCCTGATTATTTTTTGTTGAAAGTCTTCACCAACCTATGCCCGAGCAATCAAGTTTTAACCCATGATACAACACCCTACATAATCGGACAAGCCAGAAAAGTAACACCTGAGCCTCATCACCATCCATATCTTGTCTTGCGATAACTCCTGCTTTTCTGCCAATCTGACGAAAATCTCGGAAAAAATGCTTGACAGCGGGAGGATATACTTTGGGTTGTAATTTTGGAAAAACTAAACTGTTCTGATTGGGAAGAAATCCCTCGGTGGCAGAGTCAGTTTGCCTGAGAAGTACAGCAAGCGTATCGAAGAGGCTGTGCGGGCATGTAGAAGGAAGGACACTGAAGCAGACCACACACTGATAGCCTTCTGGGGCTATGGAGGCCCAACCCGCGCAGCCGGCTTGAGCCACGAAGTCATAGTAGAGCTTTGCAAAGACTTGGATATTCTGGCTTACGATGCCTGTATGGTTGGACAGATTGAGACGGTGCAGCTTTACGCCCTCGGTGGTTTTGAAGGCTACATGGTGGCGAACCTGGGATACATTGGGTGGAGGGGCTTCCCCTACCACTTCATCTTGCAGCGATTACTGGCTGAATGCCCCGACCTAGAAGGGCTTGCCATAATAATGGTTGAAGAGTTCAGTAATTATCTGAACCAGCTGCCATATATGTCCGAGGTGCAAACTTCCCAAGCTGTCATAAACGTGCAGGAGGTTGGTGGCGTAGTTGAAAGCTTTGAGGCGCTCGTTGGTTTGTTGACGGAGGGTATGAAAGACTACCGCCCCCAGATACGCAATGCCGGAAGCCTGGCCAGTCAAGCCTGGGGAATAACATGTATATTGACCTGCAAATTTTTGTTGAAGAAATACGTAACCGAATCAAGGTGGACGAAATCAAGACTGCCTGTGATGACTTAATCGAGGATATCGAGGAGATGATTGTGGCGGTGGGCACCACCATAAAGACGGAAGGCAAGATTTTAAGTGTCGGCATTTATTTCCCCAGTGGCCACAATCAGGTTTCCCAAAGCAGACTGGACATGTACGAGGACGTCGGCTTGGGTTGTTGGTGGATTTCCTGGAAGCCTACTACACAGCCAGAGGGCATCTATAATCCTGGAGCCGTCTTGCAGCCACGGTGACTAATCAGCCCCCTGCCAGTTCACTGGCAGGGGGCTGTATGAAAAGAGGTCAACCCACCCGTGCAAAGCCGTGAGCATTTACCTGCTTACTTTCGGCATAGGCAGATGCCACACACCATTGGCAAGGCAAACCTGCCTATTTCCGCTGTGAAATCCCCATGGTGTGAATTCTACACTGTGAACTGTCACGCCTTCGGTAGCCTGGGATACCGTCGGACCTGGAGATAGTACAGCGTAGCGTCTGGGTAGACTATATTGTGATCGAGGGGAAAAAGAGAAAAGTGATATTTTGGTGGAACAAGTAGGGAAATATCGCTCGAGCGGGTTAGCTATGCAGGTCGGTTGAACCTGTAAGGCGCTACCTAGATCGCTTCAAGTCGGCACGCTGAAGGAGCTTCATTCTTTCTTTAACCTCACCTATAGTCTCTTTGGCTATAGCTTCGGCTCGATCGGCTCCATCGGCAAGAACCCGGGTGACATAATCAAGCTTGGGGGCTAAACTAGCTCGTTTTTCACGGAAGGGCTCAAGATTCGAAATGATGCTCTCCGCCAGTATCTTCTTGCAGTCCACACATCCAATGCGCGCGCTGCGACACTCTGAAGCAATTTCCTCTACTCGGGCCGGGGTGAAGAAATTGTGGAGGCGGAAAATATTGCATGCTTCGGGATGTCCTGGGTCGGAGCGGTACCTCCGTGACGGGTCTGTGAAGGCGGTCATCATTCGCTCTCGGATTTCCTGGGGAGAAGCAGCTATTTCAATATGGTTATTATAGCTTTTGCTCATCTTTTGTACCCCATCCAGGCCCAAAACTGAAGGAAAGGTGGTAAGCTTTGCCTGTGGCTCAGGAAATACAAATCCGAAAAGAGAGTTAAACCGACGCACTATCTCCCGAGCCAATTCAAGATGAGGAAGTTGGTCCTCGCCCACAGGAACAACCTCACCCTTATAAAGGGCAATATCGGCAGTCATAAGCACAGGATACCCCACCAGCCCATAATTGACATTATGTGGCTGCATCTTAACCTTCTCCTTAAATGTCGGAATGCGCAGCAACCAGCTTAAAGGCGTCAGCATACTGAATAAAGTATGGAGCTCTTCCACTTGAGGAACATGAGATTGAACAAAGATGATGCTCTTCTGCGGGTCAATGCCAGCCGCCAGCCAGTCAAGCACCATCTCGTAAATGTCTTCCCGAAGAGATTCTGTGCTTTCCAGGGTGGTGAGAGCATGAATATCCACCACACAATAGACACAGTGATACTCATCTTGAAGGGCAATGAAATTCTGTACCGCCCCTAGGTAGTTACCAATATGCTGTCTGCCCGTGGGACGGAAGCCGGAGAAGACACGTTTTTTCATTTATTTGTGGCAAAGTTTAGCATACAGCGGGAACAGCTAACAAGGCTAAAGGAAATTAGGGAAAAGCGCTTAATACAAAACATTGACAGCTCTCGCTAGGTGCCTTATGTGGTTATTGAAAAGGGAGGAGGTGCAATGTGGGGAAGGTTTCAAAAGGTTGGTCTGACAGTCTTCATTAACTCTAATTGTTAAGCCTGGCTGCACCTTGGGCACAAGCTACATGGTCTTTATGCCTCTTCTGAGGTATGATAGGGTTTGGTCAGAAGACGTGAATAGGGAAAACGAGTTGAAGATATTGGACATACCTCCTGTTCTCAGAACCAAAGAGGAAGCTAAGCAAGCCTACGACCGGATCAGCAAGTATTATGATTACGCGATAGGGGCGTTCGGGCGAAAGTATGCAAAGATGGCATTGGAACGCCTGTCAATTGTAGAAGGGGAAACCGTGTTGGAAATTGGCTTTGGCACCGGGTACTGCCTGAAACGGATAGCAGAATTCACCGGCCAAACGGGAAAAGTTTACGGCATCGATATTTCCTCAGGCATGATTGAAATAACGAAGAAAAGATTGGAGAAAGCAGGCCTGGCAAATGGAGTTGAGCTACTTTGTGGGGACGCAGCGCCCATGCCTTTTGAGGATAACACTTTCGACGCCTTTTTATGAGCTTTGTCCTTGAGGTTTTTGACACACCTGAGATTCCGAGGGTGCTTGAACAGATAAAACAAGTACTGAAGCCAGGAGGAAGGCTGGGGGTTGCCAGCATGTCAAAAGAGAACGGGGGATCCGTATTTCTGAAGCTCTATGAATGGATACACAACAAATGGCCAAAATATGTTGGTTCCAGACCAATCTATGCAGAGCAAGCCCTGATTGACACAGGATATCAGCTAAAAAGTAAAGAAAAGGCCGAATTATTCCAATTACCCATAGAGATCATTGTCGCCGTCAAGACAATTTTTGGGAACTCCGTTTAGCACTGCGAACAATCTGCAGTTGGATTATACCTTTTATCAGTTCGTTCACCTATAGGCACTGACACTGATGCCTTTCAGTTGCCACTAACGGATAGTCAAGATAGAATAGACTGGAGAGAATGGCGAGGTCATTGTAACAATGTATGCCCTTGGCCATGGCAATAGCTTTGAGGTCAAGCATGTAGACTGAATAGCCCAGCTGGTCATAGGCAAACTGGCTAGCTTGCCTATTCAGAAAGCTAAAGAGCTTTCACCTACCCAAAGAGGGCCGCAGGGCCACGTGTCCGCCGGTAGAGCATGAAATGGGAACAATTCGAGTAGGCACCTGTTCATGGACGGATCCTACGCTGGTAAATTCTGGACGCTTCTACCCTGATTCAGCTCGTTCAGCCGAAGCCCGCCTTCAGCACTATGCCAGCCAGTTCAACATTGTCGAAGTGGATAGCAGCTATTACGCAATACCCGGCGAGAGGAATAGCTACCTCTGGGCAGAGCGGACGCCCGACGACTTCGCGTTCGATTTCAAGGCTTTCAGGGTATTTACACAGCATCTCACACCGGTCAATTCTCTGCCTAAAGACATAAGGGAAGAACTGACTCCCGAACTGCGACGAAAGGGGAACCTGTATTATGGCGACCTCCCGGCTGAACTAGCGGATGGACTATGGCAAAGATTCGAGAGCCCGCTGCTCCCGCTGGACACAGTTGGCAAGCTGGGTGTTGTACTCTTCCAGTTTCCACCCTGGTTTTACCCTGGCTCGCAGCAACTTGACTATATCATAAGATGCATGGGGAAATTACCGCAATACCGTATTGCGATAGAGTTCAGGAACAGTATGTGGCTAAGCGAGAAGAATCAGGCTGTGACTCTTGGTTTTCTCAGGCGCAACAACCTGCCCTTTGTGTGCGTTGACGAGCCACAAGGCTTCAAGTCAAGTGTGCCGCCTGTCGCTGAGGTAACCTCTGATATTGGACTCATCCGCTTTCACGGCAGGAATAAGGAGACATGGGAAAAGAAAGGTATCAGCCCTGCTGAGCGTTTCAACTACCTCTACACTGAAGAAGAACTGAAGCCATGGGCGAGCAAAATTGTGGAACTGGCGAAGCAAACAAAGGAGATGCATGTCCTGTTCAACAATTGCCATCAGGACAAAGCTGTTGTCAATGCCAGGCAAATCTGTTTCATGCTTCGCTCTCAGACTCCTCCGCAAACGGCTGTAGAATAGGGTGGTGACTGATGGTTACAATTGCGCAACAATCCATGTTATTACCCTTAGTCCTCTGACTCACGTTGTCGGTTGAGTTAATCAGCAGTATAATCATTTGCGGATAGCCATTTTAATCAGTTTGAGGAGGTCTTAATGTATGTAACCAGGTTGGATAAAGTCGAGAAAAGTGTTCCTGAAATGGAAGGCGCTAAGGGTATCTATAAGCAGATTCCCTTATCTAGAAAAGATGGGGTTCCCACATTCTCATTACGAGTGTTCACCATCGAGCCAGGGGGGCATACCCCATTTCATCGTCACGCATTCGAACACATGAATTATGTGATAAGTGGTGAAGGAATTCTGGTCGCTGACGATGGGGAACGTGAGTTAAGAGAAGGTGATTTCGCCCTGGTCTTACCTGGAGAGAAACATCAATACAAGAACTCTTCTGAAAACCAGAGTCTGGTCATAATCTGTGCTGTCCCCAGAGAATACGAATGACAATTCGCGTGGTAACAATCGCTTGCTTTGTCCCCCAACATTGCTGACGTTCGTGGAGTGGATTCGCGTTCTACGTGGTGGTGAGCTTGACTGAAAGTAAACCGGCGGTTAGAATTTGGGAGTGTGGAACAGCCTAACGAACTCTGAGTCTATCTATGGCTGTTATTGGAAATGACCAAGTATGGGGATGGTGGATGTGAAGAAAATAATATCGGGTGTCGCAATTGAGTGTGTTAAAGGTGATATAGCTGCGCAGACGGACATTACTGCGGTTGTGAATGCGGCAAATGCCCAGCTCAGGATGGGCGGTGGAGTGGCAGGTGCGATTCACCGTGCTGCTGGCCCGGGACTTAGCGAAGAATGTCGTCCTTTAGCTCCAATTGAAGTGGGGGAAGCAGTAATCACTGGTGGACATAATCTTCCAAACCGTTATGTTATTCACTGCCTGGGTCCAGTCTATGGTAGGGATAAGCCAGAAAGCGAGCTCCTGGCAAGATGTTATCGGAACGCATTGCGGCTTGCAGAAAAGCACAATATAGATTCAATCGCCTTTCCAGCTATTTCCACAGGTGCATTTGGTTATCCTGCAGAAGAAGCTGCCAGTGTTGCATTTAGCACTGTTTTGGAGATGACCTCAGAGCTAAAATACGTAAAGAGGATTCGCTTTGTGCTTTATAGTGAGAGGGACCTTGAAATTCATGCAAGAGTATTGTCTGTCCTATAGATGTGCACCGCACATCTATAGGACAGGTGGGGTCTGTGCTCCGCCGAACAGGAAGTCAAAAAGGCATTCCGACAACAGCATAGATGAAGCACACTTGTTGACCGGCAGTCGACGGGGAACTAAACTAAGTGGATGTGAAGAACTGGCAACATACGCTGTGGATGACGGCTCTGACAATCCTGTGTATTATCTGTTTCCCGGTAAACCCCCTTGTTCTGACAGGAGTATTGGCGCCCGATTTCTACCTAGCTTCATTTATTGCGGGTTGGGTGGTCTGGGCGATTGGTATGGTGCTGGTCATGGCGCCCATAGTTATGTTCCCAAGACGGGGTGGTCTACCTAAAGGTAAAGCATTTGTCCATACCACGCGACTGGTGAACACAGGCATCTATGCCATTGTCAGGCACCCCCAGTATTTGGGTGGAATTCTGTGAATATTTGTTGCTACATTGCTGTTGTATCCTCATTGGCTATTTGCTGTCTTAGGTATACCAGGAGCTGTAATCCTGTATTGGAGCAGCAAGGAAGAGGAAGAGCGTCTGATAGAACGGTTTGGTAACGATTATCGTACCTATATGGAAAGAGTGCCCAGAATGAATGTCATCTTGGGTGTTATTAGGTTAATGTTAGTGAATAGAAGGGGCCAAAAATCGTAAGGCACTTGGCGAATTCAGGCGCAATGTTGGCATAACTGAATATTCACGGGACAATAAGGAATGACTGAAGAAGCACGATTCTGGATGCGGAAGGACAAAATAAGAAAACGTCTCCTTAAATATACGAGGAAGGCATTTCGTATGCTCCCCCGAATGGAAAGCCTCGGATTCTCGATATTGGTTGTGGTTCTGGTATTCCGACATTGGAACTGGCTATGTCAGGTCAGGGGGAGATGATTGGAATAGACATAGACCAATCTGCCCTTGATGAATTTGTTTTGAAGATTGCCGAGGTAGGACTCGCCACGAATGGAGTTCAGCGCAATACCGGCGTGCCTGGCGGCTTTAAAGATGGTGACTCCTTGATGACATATAGCTCGTAATCCGATGGGCTCAAACTATATTTCATATTCCAAATCTAGACCTCCCATCCAGGCTTTCTTGAAAGCACTTCCGCGCACACCTACTTTGGATTGCGTAACCTCCTGGTTTTATGTATGAATTGCTACCCGGATTGCATCTTATAGTGGATTGTTAAACACCAATAATTGGTTCCTCTATCAACGATACTTGTATAAAAATTATAAATCTTTGCTCCTACTGCGTTCCCCAGATTTTGAACATATGCATGATTTGTATCACTCAGCAATGGCTTTGGTCGAAATTTGACAAATTTGGCAGGCTTCATTACAATTATTATTGACATAAGTTCATAATTCGTGATAGAAAAGGAAGATTATTAATGGCTAGGCCGGCGAAGTTGCGATGCGTTGCTCAATTGCCGAATGTAGGTTATTTCAGGCCGGTGGGAATTCCGGTAAGTGCTTTGCAGGGAGTTCGCCTTTCCTTGGAGGAATTTGAGTCCATACGACTTAGAGATGTGGAGGGACTGGAGCAGGGAGAATGCGCTCAGCAGATGCGAATTTCTAGGCCGACCTTCCATCGGGTATTGGAATCGGCTCGGAAAAAGCTGGCTGATGCTCTGATTAATGGCAAGGCAATTCAAATTGAAGGAGGGAACTTTGAGCTTGCCCAGCGTCTCTTTAGATGTGGCAACGATGGGCATGAGTGGAATGTGCCTTTCGAGACCATAGCGGAAAAGCGTCCTTTGTCGTGCCCGATATGCTTTAGTGAGAATATCCAGCCTATGCCTTTGCCTCCATTTGCTGCTGGCAAAGGATATGGCAAGAGATTTCGCGGTGGCAGGCGATGCTGAAAAAATAGAAAGGAAAGGAGATGAATTATGCCAGGATTTGATGGAACGGGGCCACGTGGAATGGGGCCAATGACAGGAGGGGGGAGAGGTTTTTGCAGTCCTTGGGGTATAGGGCGTATTTATGGTTTTGGGCTAAGATATGGCTCTGGAAGGGGATACCGGTTTGGAATGGGTATACCTTATACAGGAGCTGTGCCATATGGTTATTCTGGACCACCCATGGGAGCAGTGCCAGGAGCCTACCCCTATGCTCCGCAGATGACTCGGGAGCAGGAGCTGGATTTTCTGAGGAGCCAGGCGGAAGCAATAAAGGGACAGTTGGAGCAAATAGATGCCAGAATAAAAGACTTGGAAACGGAGTAAGCTGGAAACAGGTTCATCATGAAAATTGCAATATCAGCAACGGCTCCTGGTTTGGATGCTGAGGTAGGCCCTCGTTTTGGGAGGTGTCAGTACTTCGTCATCGCTGACCCCCGGAGTATTGAGTTTGAGACCTTGGGGAATTCTAGTGTCATGGCTGCCGGGGGGGCAGGCATCAGCACAGCTCAGATGATTGACGGTAAGGGGGAGGGGACCGTGCTCACGGGTAATTGTGGCCCCAATGCTTACCAAACCCTTTCGGCAGCGGGGCTCCAGGTAGTCACCGGTATTTCAGGCAGGATAAAGGACGCTGTTGAAGCCTATAACGCAGGCAAGCTTCAATCGAGCACCCAACCCAATGTAGTCTCCCATTATGGGATGGGGATGGGTGTGGGTCGAGGCCTGGGATCAGGAATAACACCGCAGGCAGCGCCTCAAGTAATGAGTCCTGAGCAAGAGATAGAGATGCTCAAATCTGAGACCCAGATGATGATGCAGCATTTAACTGAGATTCAACATCGCATCAAAGAATTGGAGAAGGAGAGTTAAAACATGCCTATCTATGAATGTCAATGTAACCGATGTGGGCAAAGATTTGAGGTTCGCCAAGGTATCGGCGAAGGCAGTCATGGTTTAAACTGCCCTAAATGTTACGCTCCAAATCCCAGAAAACCCTTTTCCTCGTTTTTCAGCCGTGGCTCGAGTGGAACCGAAGCTTCGGAGATGAATTATCCCACTTGTAGCTCTGGAGTCTGTGGGCTGCCACCCATGGGGTAGATGGGGATTAAATTCAGAAGGGGGGATTATGATTACCTGGAAATACTCAGGCAAAGAAGTAACAAAAGAGGAGGCTAAGAAGATAATCCAAACTTGCTTCAATTGTACCAAGGAACGTCGTACTAATGACTGTCTGTACTTTATTACCGAGCTGAGCGTAGAGTTGAATGCTCTATTAGAAGAGAAAAGTCGGGAGGTGAATTATGCCTAGAGGAGACGGCACGGGACCTTTTGGTCAAGGAACGGGAACAGGAAGAGGATTGGGACGTGGTAGGGGTATGGGAAGGATGGGCGGAAACCGGCCTGGGGCAGGCCCGGAGGGGAGCTGTGTTTGTCCCAGTTGTGGGACAAAGATAACTCACCAGGCAGGGGTTCCTTGCTATGACTTAGAGTGTCCCAAATGTGGCGCCAGGATGGTCAGAGAATAGAATGATAATATCTATTGCCAGTGGCAAAGGTGGCACAGGAAAGACGCTGGTCGCTACTAGCTTAGCTCTTTCGTTAAGCTGTGACTATAAAGTCCAATTGATAGACTGTGATGTGGAGGAGCCAAATGACCACGTGTTTCTGAAACCCGAGATCACTGGAAGCAAATCAGTATCAATCCTAGTTCCCAAGGTGGACGAAGAGAAATGTACATACTGTGGCAGGTGTGCCCAGGTATGTGCCTATAATGCTATTGCTGTGCTGGACAATCGTGTGCTGACCTTCCCTCAGCTCTGTCACGGATGCGGTGCCTGCTCTTACCTCTGTCCAGAGAAAGCTATCACTGAGGAGAGCCGAGAGACAGGGGTCGTTGAGTGGGGACACTCGAATGGTGTGGGCTTCGCTCATGGCAAACTCACGGTGGGTGAGGCTATGTCGCCACCGGTTATCAGGGAAGTGAAAGAGCGTGCCAATAGCGGTGACGTGGTCATAATAGATGTTGCGCCGGGCACATCCTGCCCGGTAGTAGAGGCAATCAAGGGGAGTGACTACTGTATTCTGGTAACTGAGCCAACTCCTTTTGGACTCAGTGACCTGGCTCTTGCCGTCGAAACAGTGAGAGAACTTGATATCCCATGCGGCGTTGTACTTAACCGCGCCGGTGTTGGTGATAACAAAGTCGAGGAGTACTGTAGGGAAAAGAACATACCCATCTTGCTTACCATTCCATTAGATACAGAGATCGCTCGTCTGTACTCACGTGGTATCGCTCTGGTCGATGGCATACCACAGTGGAAGAGTAGCTTCATTCAGATTTTTGATGAGATCATGGAGATAGTTGATGAAGGAAATCGTAGTCCTAAGCGGTAAAGGAGGCACCGGCAAAACCAGCATAGTCGGCTCGCTGGCAGCTCTGGCAGAAGACAAGGTGCTTGCTGATTGCGATGTTGATGCGGCAGATCTTCACCTGCTGCTCAGCCCTTCAGAGAAGGTGAGAAATGAGTTCTGGAGTGGACAGGTAGCGCACATAGATAAAGGCAAGTGTACTGAGTGCGGCTTGTGCCAGGAGCTTTGCCGCTTCAACGCTATTGAGGATTTCCGTGTTGACGCGGTATCATGTGAAGGCTGCGGCTTTTGTTTCCACATCTGCCCCGTGGAAGCTATAACTATGAGCGAAAGGATGGCTGGCTACTGGTTCATCTCCGATACCAAGTATGGCCCTCTTGTTCATGCCCGACTGGGAGTAGCTCAAGAGAATTCAGGGAAACTGGTGGCAGTAGTCAGACAGCAGGCTAAGCAGATTGCTGAAGAGCAAGGTTTGGATTATATTATCAGTGATGGCCCGCCGGGGATTGGCTGTCCCGTAATTTCATCTCTGTCCGGAGCAGGATTGGCGCTGCTGGTTACTGAGCCAAGCCTTTCTGGAATACATGATTTGGAGAGAGTCCTTGGCGTCTGTCGCCATTTCGGAGTTCCTGCCATGGTCTGCATCAACAAGTATGACTTGAACAAGGAAAACACACGACAGATTGAGGACCAATGCCTTAGCCAGGGAGTTGAGGTAGCAGGAAGAATTCCTTTTGATAATGTTGTCACCGAATCAATTGTTCAAGGCGTGCCAGTAGTTGAATACTCTAATGGTAACGTCACTCGGGAAATGGAAAGGATGTGGCATTCACTGCGATGATGTTAATAAAGGGCAACAAGGAGTGCCATGCTATGGCAATCTATCAATGTGATCTCACGCAAAACAGGTTTGGAAAGGAGTTAGTGTAAGAGGTGCCAATTCACGACTTCAGATGTCTCGAGTGCGGCAAGGTATCGGAGATGTTTGTCCGAAGTACGGAACAAACTCTGCGCTGCCCTGATTGTGGCAGTGCTAATCTGGAAAGACTCATGTCCTCATCCTATTTGGTCAGAATGAATAGTCAGACTCCTGGCACTACTTGCTGCGGCCGGACTGAGCGTTGTGATGCACCACCCTGCTCTGCTGGCGGCAC
>Ga0209121_10002228_pt1 | contig 19894 bp, 17 predicted proteins | sample Cruoilmetagenom3_FD_187292 | JGI IMG/M metagenome (GOLD analysis project Ga0209121, IMG submission 187292) | Oil polluted marine microbial communities from Coal Oil Point, Santa Barbara, California, USA - Sample 3 (SPAdes) (version 2) | ecosystem: Environmental > Aquatic > Marine > Oil seeps ...
CTTTTCTAGCCTTTCTTTTACGCTAGCAATTACTTTTTCAATATTTTCTTCCTCAACAAATAATGTATCTGCTATTTCAGCTATTGTTTGATCTCCAAAAACAAATAACTCAATAATCCTTTTACTTATTAATGGTAGCGTATAAAATGATGATCCAAACAAGGCTCTACTTTTATCTGAAAATAACGATGGGTTACTCAAATTTAATTTTCCCGTTAATTCCATCTCTAATGGCTGATCTAAAATAAAATGAGTAGGCTTAAAACTCTTTTGTTTATATGAAATATCGTCTAAATCTTCATCAAATATATAATCTCCATCTGCCTCTACCGAATAATCTTCTTTTAGCAAACCTAATTCCTCTTTTAAAATAGCATCAATACTGATGTTATTTGGGAATTTTTCTTCTTCCTTAGTTTTTTCATTTATTTTTTGAATAGTTTTTAAAAAGAGTGTTTGTTTCAACTTTTTTTCATCAATATCAGACAAAAAAGTTTTATAAACATTCATAAATACTTCATCTAAAATATCATTAGCTTTATAAAACCCCTTATCAATAAGACCTTCATTTTCTGCAAGTTTTAACTTTGAAAAAGTGAATTTTTCCAAACTAGGTATAAATGCTGAAATTGTTTTATAAAATGCTTTAAAATTATTTTCTTGTTTATGTTTATATAATTCAAGTATAATCATGGTTTAAGAGATTAATATTTATACTATTTTTTATTTACTTCAATAAAGTTAAAACAGTATTTAATACTTAAAAATGACTATTGTCAAACTATTGTAATAGTTTGACAATAGTCATTTCATCTTTTTAATGAAATATTCAAGTTTTATTTATAATTAACCTATAAATTATGATTCAACTCATTCTTAGACTTTTAAAATGATTTAAATCATTTTATACCATAAAAATCTATCATAATTTTAATACACTGATAATTCATTGTTATGATAACATCATTACAAATATTTAATAATTTTAGAAAATTTCTTATTGAAATTGGAGAACTATCTTATTTCACAGGTCGTTTTTTAAAAGAAGTTTTTACTAAGCCTTTTGAGTTTAAGGAACTTTTAAGGCAATGTTATAATATAGGAAATCGATCTTTACTATTGGTAGGTATTACTGGCTTTATTCTCGGATTAGTGTTCTCTCTCCAAACTAGACCTACCCTAATAGAATTTGGTGCAGAAGCATGGATGCCTTCCATGGTAAGTATTTCAATAGTTAGAGAACTTGGGCCTGTAATTTTTGCGCTAATTTGTGCTGGGAAAATTGGTTCAGGTATAGGTGCAGAATTGGGTTCTATGCGAGTAACAGAACAAATTGATGCGATGGAAGTCTCTGGTACTAATCCTTTTAAATATTTAGTTGTTACCCGTATTATGGCTACAACGTTAATGTTACCATTACTTATTATTTTTGGTGATACAATTGCATTATTTGGTTCTGCCATAGTAGAAAACTTAAAAGGAGATGTTTCTTTTCTATTGTATTTTAATAAAGTTTTTGATTCTTTGGAATTTGCAGATATCATCCCCGCAACTATAAAAACATTTTTCTTTGGATTTGCTATTGGTTTGGTTGGAAGTTTTAAAGGATACAATTGCACAAATGGTACTGTTGGTGTAGGCGAAGCTTCAAATTCAGCTGTAGTTTATACCTCATTATTATTATTTGTTATTGATTTTATCGCTGTTTTTGTTTCTGATATTTTCTTTGAACTTTAACTATGAAAAATACTACAAACATAGCGCCCATTTTAAAAATTAAAAACTTAAAAAAAAGTTTTGGGGATAATCATGTACTTAATGGTTTTAATATAAAATTGTTTGAAGGTGAAAATTTAGTATTAATGGGGAAATCTGGCTCAGGAAAATCTGTAATGATAAAATGTTTGGTGGGTTTAATGCAACCAGATAGTGGTAGTATTGAAATTATGGGAAAAGATATTACCAAACTATCACAAAATGAATTTAATGATTTGCGAACTGAAATAGGATTCCTTTTTCAAGGAAGTGCTTTATATGATTCTATGACTGTACGAGAAAATTTAGAATTTCCACTACGAAAACAAAAAAGAAGGGCCGAAGATATTGAAAAACTAGTATATTATGCATTAGAAAGTGTTGGGCTTGCTGAGGCAATAGATTTAATGCCCGAAGAACTTTCAGGAGGAATGAAAAGAAGAGTGGCATTGGCAAGAGCTGTTATTCTTAAACCAAAAATTATTATTTATGATGAACCCACAACAGGTTTAGACCCTATAACTGCAAAAGAAATTATACAGTTAATGAGAAATATTCAACAAACATATAAAACTTCATCGCTTATTATAACACACGATGTAGATTGCGCCAGAGTCATTTCAAATAGAATGGTTTTATTAATTAACGGTATTAATTACGCTGAAGGGACTTTTAAAGAATTGTCTTCATCAACCGATAAAAAAATTCAAGCATTTTTTAAATCATAAAGTCATGAAAACATCAAATACTCAAAAATTTAATCTAGGCTTATTTGTAATTTTAAGCACAATTCTACTAATTGTTGCACTGTATCTTATTGGAAATAGACAAAATATTTTTGGGAATACTTTTAGAATTAGTGCTGTATTTAACAATGCAAATGGGTTGCAATTAGGTAATAATGTTCGTTATTCAGGAATTAATGTTGGTACTGTTAAAAGTATTACAATGATAAATGACAGTACTATTTGTGTAAACATGAATATTGAAAATAAAATTCTACAACACATTAAAAGAAATGCAGTTGCCGCTATTGGTTCTGATGGTTTGGTTGGAAGCATGGTTATTAACATTGCTCCAGGTAAAAATACTTCAACTGCTTTAAAACCAGGTGATACTATAAAATCATACAGTAAAATATCAACTACTGATATGCTGGAAACTTTAAATACAACAAATGATAATGCTGCGCAGTTAATCGCCGATTTTCTAAAAATTACTACTGATATTAAAGAAGGAAAAGGCACATTGGGTATGTTAATTAAAGATCCTGAAGTAGCTTCCAATTTAAAACAAACTATGTTAAATTTAAAAACTTCAAGCGCTGATGCTTCAATAACAATTAATGAAATTAAAAAAATAATTGCATCTATTAAATATGATGAAAGCATTGCTTACACATTACTAAGTGATTCAATTTCTGCAATGCAAATGAGATCAATAATCACCAATTTAGACACATCAAGTAGTGGGATTAATACTGTTATTAACAATTTGAATGATTTTGTTTTAAACATTAAAAATAGTGAAGGAACTTTAAATTATATGGTTAATGACACCCTACTTGTAAAAGACATTGACGAAACAATAAAAAATATAAAAGAAGGAAGTTTTCGTTTAAACGAAAATTTAGAAGCCTTAAAACATAACTTTTTATTTAGAGGTTATTTTAAAAAATTAGAACGGCAAAAAGCAAAAGAAGAAAAAAAGAAAAATTAACTATAAACTACAATTGATATATATCATTTCAATCATTTTTGTTTATTGGTAAATTGTATACACTAAATATTAAAATGATGAAAAAGTTTAATCTCTTAATTCTTGTTTTTTTAAGTGTTCTATTCTTAACACTAGAAAGTTGTGGCCCTGTAGTTTTTTCATCAAGGCTAGGAACTCCACCTCCTCCTTGGTTTTATCCAAATAGAGTTGAAATTGTACGATATGTATATTTTCCTGATTATGAGTTTTATTACGATTTATCACTAAGAAATTATATTTATTTAGATAATGGTTTATGGGTTACAGTGAATGTTTTGCCAAATAGGTTTAATGGACATAATTTAAAACGAAGTAGAAAAATTAGAATCAATGATTATTATGGTGATAATATTAAAAGATATCACAATGAAACTACTTTAAAAAGAAAAAACCTAAACAGTAAAAGGTATCATTAAAAAATAATTATTGCATTTACTAAATGAAGATTGTTAACTTAAAAAATGTACCATGAAAATTGAACATTTAGAAGGTCATATTAATAGCTACAAAAAATCTATTGAAACGGTTGTTGAAAAAAAGATTCTTTGGCAAACTAAAACAAGAAATTTACTACTAAAAACATTAAATTCCATTGTAAAAAAATACGATATTGGTTGGCGAGTACAAGAATTAAGTTGGATTAATACTAATGAATCTGTAAATATAACTTTGGATTCTTTCCCTTCTGAACTACTTGAAAAAACCAATAAAATTCCTACCTATCAATTTATTCCAGGAGGAGCTTTAGTTTTTTCACAATCTTATAGCGGTGACATTACTATTTTTACGTTATATCCAATACAAGAAAATCTATCAAATATTACAAATGATGAAGATTTAGAAATTTATACACCCGAATCTATTGATGAAAAATTGATTGTTGAAAAAGTTGATGATTTTTTAAAGAAAATGATTAAATGGGAAGTACCCGTTATTAAAAATAAAGTTGGGTTTTAACTTCATTTATTGTCGCTACTAATAATACTTTTAATTTTATTTGTAAATATCTTTTAAAACAATTGTTTCACCATTTTCATTTGTACCATTTAAATTATAAGTAATAACCACTTTTGTACCAATTGGAGCATAGTAATAAATAATCCAGGCATCAGCTTCATTTGTTCCAATACAACCATTAGAATAAGCTTTATTTAATGTGTTTGGGTTTGTTGTTGGGTGTATTAATTGCCCATTTCTAATGCCATTAATTTCAGTTTCAATAAAAGGTATTTGAGGTAATTTTGTCACTTCATTATCATCTCTTCTTGTTAAATAATACTGATGACCATTTACAGGGTTATAATAATTAGGATTCCGATTGTAATTTACAATTTCCCCATTTCCTGTTAATGTTCTTAAATCTGTAATTCTATTTCCCATTTTCAAATATTTTTTTTCATTTCTACCTACTCTTATTGGGAATTGATAAAGAAGTAATGAATCTTGAAAAATACGAAGCTTAAATTCTGGAATGTTAATAGCTATTCTAGTTTTATTCATTGAATTAAGAATATTTGAGGTTACCGTTGAATCAGGAATTAAAATTTTACTTCCTTTATTTAATACAATCATTTCTTTTTGATTGTAAACAAAAGAATCTTTTTTTATCATTCTATAATAATCTGTATTAGCTAAAGTATCTATAATCCAATGGTTAGCACGAACCAAAATATGTTCAGTTATCTTATAATTAGCTTTTAAATTGTGTTGATTAACAAGAGAATCCATATAATTAAAATAATCTCTTACCTTAATGTTTTTTGAAACTAAAATGATATTTAAAGAGTCTTTATTAAAAATACTTTTTTTGCTATTATAATGTACTACGCTTGGTTTATGTACATCAAACATAGAAAATAAGAACAGCATTACTAGTAAAAAACTTCCAAATAATAGATTTAACCGCACCATATTCAAAATAAATTAAAAGTTATATCAATTTAAAGATTATAATTTATATCTGGTATGACCATTATCAATAATAATTTAATAAATTAGCTTACGCTAAACACAAGTTTTATTTGAAATTAATTATGAAGTTCAATAAAAGTAATTTCAGGGCGCATTCCTAATCTTCCTGGGAATCCAAGCCATCCCAAACCTCTGTTTACATATAAATATTGTTTGTTATGTTTATACAATCCAGCCCAATGCTTATATTTATATTGAATAGGGCTCCAATTTATATTTTTAAATTTAATACCAGCTTGCATACCATGGGTATGACCTGAAAGAGTTAATGCAATAGTTGTTCTTTCAACAACTTCCTCATTCCAATGAGATGGGTCATGGGATAACAATATTTTAAAAGGAATATCTGCTACATTCTTCAATGATTTTTTCAAATCACCATATTGTTTAAATGGAGGGTTTCCCCAATTTTCAACTCCTAAAATAGCAATATTCTCTCCATTAATTTCAACAACATCGGCTTCATTCAGCAACAATTTAAAATTAATTCTTTTAAAAAAATATTTAATAAGTCCAAAATTAGATTGCTTTGCTTTTAAAGATTTCCATTTACTATAATCACCATAATCATGATTTCCTAGAACTGCATACTTTCCCCTTTTAGCCTCTAATTTATTTAAGACTCGCTGCCAACCCTTTAATTCCCATGCATGATTATTTACTAAATCTCCAGTAAAAAATATAAAATCAGCCTCTAAATGATTAATTAATCGTACTGCTCTATCTAAAATATGATAGCGAAAATTAAAACTACCTAAATGAAGATCTGATATATGTACAATTCGAAGTCCTTCAAAGTTTTTAGGCAACTCTTCAAATTTAATTTTAACTTTATGTATTTTAAAACGATATAATGTTCTAAAAATACCATATACAATTACAAAAAACGGAAGAAAACCAGAGAACAAGCCAATAATGGGAATTATAATTAATGATTCCTGCTCGGAAAATACATAATTGGCATAATATAATACTGAAATAACTATCACAAAAATTAATTTTGGTACAAAAGAAGAAACTGAAAGCCCATAAAAAGAAGATATGAGCCATTGTTTTTGATAGGTATTCATTACACTTAACCTACTCTTTAATAATATAATAGCTGTAATAAGTCCAATAGTAAAAACCCAGAAAGCAATATAAATACTATTTCTTATAAATGATAAAGTAATTAGCTGAGTGATAGACAATAACCAATAGAAAGTAAAAATATCTACAACTAATATTGCCAAACATAAAAGGATAATTTTAAAAAATGAAAAGGATCGCATAGCATAGATATATTATTTTTTAATTACAAGTCTACGTTTATCTCTAAGTGCCCAATAAATGCCTTTTACATCTGCAACCCATTTATCATACATAAAAATAAGTGTAATCTCTTCTATTGTCTCTAATAAACCCAACACAATCATTGCGTAAAATAGCCAGTAAATTGGATTAAAAAATAATAACCAAAGTAAAAATACACCTTGCGTAATTGCAGATAATTTAGCTAAATATGTATGAAAAGAAGTTGCTTTTCCATACTTTTTAAATGCAAGAAGCATTTGAATACCATAAGGAATAAAAGTAATTAATATTAAAAGGTAGTTCTCTTTCATAAAGTCATATTCAAAAGCCAATAATCCAATTAACCCAATTATAAAAGTGATTTGATCTCCAAAAGAATCTAATTGAGAACCTCTAGCACTCGTAATTTTTAAAGATCTTGCTAAAAATCCATCAATCATATCTGTACAATAACTAAACATTAAAAACCAAGTAAAAACCTCTCGTTCACCTAACCATATTAAAATTAATAAAAATGGAGAAGCTGCAATTCTATAAAATGAAAACCAATCAGCAATATTAAAATTTTTAAATGTTAACATATCTAATATTCTATATCATATAAGTTATTATCAATTTAATTCATATAAAATTACTTATCATAATCAACTATTGAAATGATAAATATCAATTTATACTATCAAATTATCATTTTTTTAACTCTTGTTTATCAATTTTTTTCTACCTTTAAGGGAGTTCTAGATTTTTCTAAATCAAAAATGGAGTTTTATGTTTTTAAGCAATCAAAATATTTTTAATATACTATTTGAGGCTATTCCTGAAGGCATAATTATTGCAAATGAAAACCAGAATATAGTTGCAGCAAATTCTGCTGCTAAACAAATTTTTGGTTATAAAAAAGAAGAATTAGTCAATAAACATTTAAACATTCTAGTTCCTTTAAAATACCAATCCAATCATAAAAAACATTTTTCAAACTTTTTAAAAAATAAAACGATACAAAATATAAATTTTGAACTTAACTTGTATGGAATTGCTAAAAACAACAAAAAGTTCCCTTTAGAAATTAGCTTAAATCCTTTTGAAGTTGATAAAAAATTATTTGTAATCGCATTAATTATTGACATTACTAAGCGTAAAGAAATAGATGGAAAAATTAAAAATCTTAATACTAAATTAGAAAAAACTGTAAAAGAAAAAACAGCCAAATTAAAAAATACGATTAAACAATTAAAAGAAGTAAATATTAATTTAAAAAAAGAAATAAAGAAAAGAATTGAAGGAGAAACTAAAATTAAAAACGCCTTACAAAAAGAGCAAGAACTCAATGGCTTAAAAACTAAATTTTTGTCGCTAGTATCACATGAATTTAAAACACCTTTAAGCGGTATTTTAACTTCTTCAATGCTACTAAAAAAGTACCATTCAAGTGAACAGCAAGATAAAAGGGATAAACACATAGAAACCATCTCTAAAAAAGTACACTATTTAAATAATATTTTAAATGATTTTTTATCAATTGAGCGCATAGAGTCAAGTAATGTTAATTATAAATTTACAACCTTTAATTTAAGTAAAATTGTGAATGAGGTTGTTTACAATGCTAACATGCTTTTAAAAAGTGGACAAAAAATTAACATTTCATCAAATACAGACGAGTATGTATTATATCAAGATGAGAAAATTTTAGAACTTATACTCTCCAATTTATTATATAATTCCATAAAATACTCATTAGAAAATACTACGATAGATTTAGAAATTTATCAGGATACAAATAGTACAATTTTTAAATTTATTGATGAAGGTTTTGGGATACCTGCAAAAGACCAAAAATTTATATTTAACCGTTATTTTAGAGCTGAAAATGTTTTAAATATTCAAGGAACAGGCATTGGTTTAAATATTGTAAAATCTCATTTAGAAAATTTAGGAGGTTCTATCGTTTTCGAAAGCGAAGAAAATAAAGGGTCTACTTTTACTGTAAAATTGCCCAAAATTAATGTGCCATGAAAAAAATATTATTTATTGAAGATGATACTGTTGTTAGAGAAAATACAGCCGAGCTTTTAGAGTTAGCAAATTACAGCGCAATTACAGCTCCAAATGGTAAAATAGGGATTTCTAAGGCTAAAAAACATTTACCCGATGTGATTATTTGTGATATTATGATGCCTGAATTAAATGGGTATGCTGTACTTCAAATTCTAGCCAAAGAAGAAGCAACAAAACATATTCCTTTTATTTTCTTATCTGCAAAAACTGAACGCCATGATATTAGAAAAGGAATGAATTTAGGCGCTGATGATTATATTACAAAACCTTTTGACGAATCTGAATTATTTAGTGCTATAGAAAGTAGATTGGCTAAAGTTGCTATTCTTGAAGAAATTAGAGAAGATGGTAATACTTTAAAAGAACCTAAAGAACAACTAAAAACGTTAGACCATCTTAAAAACTATTTTACTAATTCACTTGAAAGACACACATTCAATCCAGGTGAAATTATTTATCATGAAGGCTCAAACTCAAATTTTGTTTTTTTAATACATACAGGTGTTGTAAAAACTTATAAAAGTGACAAACAGGGAAAAGAATTAATAACTGCATTATATAAGGAAAATGATTTTTTTGGCATAACATCATTTACCAAAAATATTCCTTATCAAGAATCTGCAACAGCAATTGAAAGCACAAAAATTTTAAAACTTACAAAAAGTGAATTAAAAACTATTTTACAAAATAACCATGAAGTAACGCTTCAATTAATAGATCATCTTTCAGATAATGTTTCTGAAATAAAAGAAAATTTACTTGAAATGGCTTACAGCTCAGTAAGAAAAAAAACTGCCAATACAATTTTACAATTTACAGAAAAGATTAATTACAATCCAAATGAAAATATTCATATCTCAAGAAGTGACCTTGCAAGTATTGCTGGTATAGCTACTGAAACTTTTATAAGAACAATTTATGACTTTAAAAAAGAAGGCATTATAGATTTAGAAGGTAGAAATATTAAAATACTTAATATTGATAAATTAAAAAAAATAAATTAAAATAATTTCAACAAAAAATAACCAATTGATATATATCATTTTACACATAAGCTATACTCTCTAATTTTGAGTATAACTATAATTTAACTTATAAAATGAAAAATATATTACTTCCTACAGACTTTTCAGAAAATTCGTGGAATGCTATTAAATACGCTTTAGAGTTATATAACGAAACACCTTGTAATTTTTATTTATTACACGTAACATTAATTCCATATTCTACAACTGGAGATTACCCAATAATGCCTTCAGCAGACATTGTTGATAAAACAATTTTACAACAAGCTAAAAAAGGTTTAAAAAAATTATTGCAAAAAATAAACAAACTACCAAAAAACTCCAAACATCACTTCTACACACTTTCAAGTTACAATAGTTTTATTGATGCTGTAAAAACCCATATTGAAGAAAAAAATATAGATCTTATTATTATGGGAACTAAAGGCGCTTCAGGTTTAAAAGAAGTAATTATAGGTAGTAATACTGCCGACTTAATTCTTAAAGTAAAACACCCAGTACTAATAGTTCCTGAAAAAGCTACATATAAAATCCCTAAAGAAATAGCTTTTCCTACAGATTATAATATTTTTTATTTGCCGAAAATTTTAGATAGCATTAACGAAATAGCTAAAATGCACGACGCTATAATAAGAATTTTACATGTTGTAAATAAAAATGAAAAGCTTACAGAGGATCAACTTGAAAATAAAGAGTTTTTAAACAACTTTTTTATAGATGAAAAACATAGCTTTCATAGAATTACAAACAAAAAAGTAGAAAACGGAGTACAGTGTTTTGTTGAAAGTAGGGATATTGATATGATTATAATGGTGGCTAAAAACTTAAATCTTTTTCAACGTATTTTATTTAAACCAACTGTTGAAGAAATTAGCTACCACACAGAAATTCCATTTTTAGTATTGCATGAATAACCTTTAAACAACATAATTATGGAAAATATATCTATTTTTTTAGCAAAATTTTGGGGTTGGTATCTAATAATTTTTTTTCTAATTCTTAGTTTAAATCCAAAAAGAATACTTCAGATTATTAAAAATTTAAAAGATGAAAAATTTGTAATTCTTGTCTCATTTTTAGCTATTATAATTGGGATGCTTAATATCTCATTTCATAATATTTGGGAAGGAGATTGGAGATTAATAATAACTCTTATTGGGTGGATAGCTTTATTTGAAGGTTTAGTCTTATTTATTTTTCCAAAAAGAACCATTAAATGGTTTGACTTTATAAATATAAAATTTGTTCAACTAATTTATATGTTACTTTTTTTGATTGGAATTTACTTGTTAAATATTGGTTACGGAATTGTATTCTTTTAACTTACAAAAATGATAACAATCATATGCTATTTTGATGCTAATCATATTAAAATTAATAAATAGCACCTAATTTTACATCATAAAATAAAAGTTCTTTGATTTAATAGCTTTAAATAAAATTAATTGTATGTAACAATTAAATTATAATGGGAAGATTTAGATACTTTTTAAAGGGTTTAATTTAGTATTCTAGTTTTTAGAAATAAAAGTTCTTTGAAAGATTATTTCAACTTCAAAAAGTTACTAGAATTTTCTCATGAATGAAACAGGAAGTTTCGGCTTCCTGTTTCTAAAAAATAGACCATTGCTATTGAAAAAAAATGAAGGTTGAAATAAAAAACTTAAAGATGTTTATTAATTAAAATAGTTTCAGTTTTATTTAATATAAATAACATAAGAAATTTTTTTAATTAATAAATTTTTTTAAATACCTTCAGAAAAAGGAAGCCAAGGCTTCCTTTTTTTTATTTATACTCTTTACTAAAAATTATCATTTTTGTTGCATAAATTAAATCAACATATTTAAGTTTTTAATTGTAAAGTATCATTCTTCAAATTGAGCAATATCATTCCGAAAAACTTATTTTTAAAATAATTTTGATACTATAATCAATGTTTAATTTAAAACCATAAAATTATGTCACTTGTAAAATTTAGAAAAAGTCCGCTAGAAAATTTATTTACACCCGATTTCCTAGATTTTAACACCAATAATTTATTTAACGATAGATTTTGGTTAAAAAAAATCAATGAACCTGCATTAAACATCAAAGAAAAAAAAGATGAATTTGAAATTGAATTAGCTGCTCCTGGTTATAACAAAAAAGATTTTGAAGTTACTATTGATGATGGCTGTTTAAATATTTCAGCTAAAAAAGAGGAAACTAAAGAAGAAAAAGATGAAAACTACACTCGCAAAGAGTTTAGTTATAGTTCTTTTGAAAGATCTTTACAATTACCTGAAAGTGTTTCAGGAGAAAAAATAAAAGCTAAATATGATAATGGAATTTTAAAATTTAGTATTGCAAAAAAAGAAGAAGCTAAGAAGTTAAAACCAAAAGTAATTGAAGTTTCTTAAAAAGGAGAATTGCTAACATTTATTAAAACTTAAAAATAGCTTGGGTAAATTAACCAAGCTATTTTTTTTAAACACACAAACAGTTGGTAGAATACCACCTTTAGAATTAAATTTAGTAAGCTACTTCTAGTTTATTTATTATCAAATGAAGCCATTTACCATAAAAATTGTTAAAAACCCTCACTCATTAAGTTCAGAAAATGTTGTAGAACAATTGAATAGTGATGTGAATGTTGGGTTGACTAAGAAAAAAGTTAAAGAACGAATTATACAATTTGGAAAAAATGAGATTCCTCAAAAAAAACAAAAAACAAGATTAAAAATTTTTGTAGATCAATTTCTTAATTCCATCATTTATATACTATCTATAGCTTCATTATTAGCATTTATTTTTAGAAATTGGCTTGAAGGAATTGCCATACTTATTGTAATTTTAATTACAGTTGCTATTGGCTTTTTTATGGAATTACAAGCCATACACTCTTTAGAAATACTTCGTAAAATAGGGCAATCTGTAACAAGTGTATTACGAAACGGAAAAATAGTACGCATTAAATCGTCTCTCTTAGTACTAGGAGATATCATTTTACTTGAAAGCGGTGATGTTGTTTCAGTAGATGCTAGAATTATTAATCATAAAAATTTAACTGTAAAAGAAGCTGTATTAACTGGGGAGAGCACTCCAATAAAAAAGAAAACAGCAACAATACCTATAAATACTAATATTACTGACCAAAATAATATGGTTTTTAAAGGAACTTTAGTTACTAGAGGAACGGCCAAAGCTATAATAACAGCTACAGGAGTCCATACTGAACTGGGTAAGGTTCAACAGTTAGGAATGGAAATAGCTGAAAAACCTACACCTCTTGAAAAAAAATTAAACCAACTTAGCAAATGGCTCATTTGGCTATCACTATCATTAGCAGTTATAATTATTATCACTGGGTATATAAAAGGTAAAGATTTTATGGAAATGCTACAAACTGGTATTGCATTGGCCGTAGCTTCCATACCTGAAGGACTTCCAATTGTGTCTACAATTGCATTAGCACAAGGAATGCTTCGATTATCAAAAAAACAGGTAATTATCAAAAAATTAGAAGCTGTGCAAACATTGGGAGCAACAAATATTATTTGTACAGACAAGACAGGGACTCTCACTGAAGATAAAATGAAAGTACATGCGTTAGTTTTTGAAACTACATCACTTCAAAATGTTTACCTTAAAGATATTGTTCATTTCAATTCAATAAAAAAACTAAAAGAATTTGATAAAATGATGATGGTTGGAATTTTATGTAATGACATTATACTTTCTAATAAAAATAAACATGGTGATACTATAGATTTAGCATTAATTGATTTTGCAAAACATATTGGATATAATCCAGACATTATTCAAAAAAATAATCTAAAAAAAATGGAAATAGCCTTTGATACTGAACGCAAAATGATGGCTACAGTACATGAACATAAAAATAAATTTAGTGTTTATGCAAAAGGCGCTTTTGAAAGTATTGCTGAATGCTGTAAAACTATTATAATAAATGGTAAAATTAAAAACTTTAACAATAAAGAACAATGGTTTCAAAAAGAGAACAATTTAGCATCAAAAGGTTTAAGAATTTTAGCTTTTGCTTATAAAGAAACAGAAACAATCCCTATTTATGAAACACTATTAGAACAACTTACCTTTATTGGTTTGGTAGGTTTTATTGATCCAGCTAGAGAAGATGTAAAGGAGACTATTAAAATATACAAAAATGCTGGAATTAGAGTAATAATGCTTACAGGAGATCACCCTGAAACAGCAAAAAAAATAGCACAAGAAATTGGATTATTAGAATTAAATACTTCAACAAATGATGTGGTTTTAGGAAAAGATATAACAAGCCTAAAAAATACAATAAACAAAAACAAACTATTAAACGCTACAGTTTTTGCAAGAGTAACCCCAAAACAAAAATTAAAAATTGTTAGCTTTTTTCAGCAAAACAATGCTATTGTAGGAATGATAGGCGATGGTATAAATGATATTCCTGCTTTAAAAAAAGCAGATATAAGTATTGCAATGGGAATAAGAGGAACTGAAGCTGCAAGAGAATCTTCTGATGTAATTTTAAAGGATGATAAATTTACAAGCATAGAATTAGCTATACGGCAAGGAAGGTCAATTTATGAAAATATTCGTCAATTTATTGTTTACCTTTTGTCTAGTAATTTAGCTGAAATAATTTCAGTTGGTATAGCTGCTCTCTTAAACTTACCATCACCTTTATTACCTCTGCAAATATTGTTTTTAAATTTAGTTACAGATATTTTTCCTGCATTAGCATTAGGGCTTGGTAAAGGAGAAATAGATATTATGAATAAACCACCTAGAAAACCTGATGAACCCATAATGACAGCTAAATTATGGAATGCTACCATCATATATGGTTTATGTATAACTTTAGCTGTACTTGGTATCACAATCTATTCAAATTATATACTAAAATTATCACCAATTGAAATAAATAATATGGCTTTTTTCACTTTAATATTAGCTCAGTTACTCAATGTTTTTAATATTCCAAAACGCCATTTATCATTCTTTAAAAATGAAGTAACAACAAATGTTTGGGTTTGGATTGCTATTGCACTATGTGTTGTAATAACTATTTTAGCCTATTTTACACCTCCTTTAGCAAAAGCATTGTCCTTGATTAATTTATCTGGAAATCAATTAACATTAATTATTTTATTTGGATTTAGCTCTCTTTTACTCACTCAATTAATAAAACGAATTGGAGGTACTATTTAAAAGTGTACTTAAATTATTTAAGTATAGAAGATTTTTTCTTTAATGATAAATCCATTTTATGAAATACTGGTTGAAACTTAGATACTTGTTCTTCTTCAATAACAAATCGGGCTATTAAATAACAAATTGTAGATTCTGCACCTTGATTTAAGTTTACTTGTGTTTGCTCTAATCCATCATAACAGCCTCCTGTTGCGTGATTATACATTGTTTGCTTTAAATGATTTTTTCCTAAAAACCAATCAAAAGCTTTTAGCTGCATTTTTTTATACTTCGAATTTTTAAAAACCTTATAAAAAAGTGTCAAGGTTTGAATTGTTGAGGAAACATCAATTGGTTGTTCTCCAAATTGGTTTGGTACTATCCCTTTTTGATACCAACCTCTGTTTGAAATTACTTTAAAATGATTATTTACAAACATTTTAGACAATAGAAAATCAAAAGAACTTAAAGCAACTTTTTTATATTTTTGCTCATTTGTTGCCAAGTATGAATACAGTATTGCTTCTGGCATTATACTATTTGCATAGGTTAAATAATTTTCAAACCATTTCCAATCCAACGTTGAATTTATATCATAATTAGAAATTAAATTGGAGGCTAGTTTTTCAATAATATCAACAACATATTGTTTTTTTACTACTAAATTATACAAGTACAATCCTTTAATTGCAAAACTAATTGCACGAGGTGACAATATATTTTTAACCCAAGGTAAACAATCTACTAAACTTAAAATGGCACTATCTACTAGTGATTTAGGAAGTTCATTTTTTAGTGAAACAACAGTTCCTAAAGCCCAAATAGCTCTTGCATTAGAGTCTTCTAAATTTATATAATTGTTTTTAATATGCTCATGATTGTTTTCATCTATATAATTTATAAAAGTACCTGATGGTTTTTGACAACGAATAACAAAATTTAAATAAATATGTATTAAATATAAATCTTCAACTTGCTTATACAATTTATAATGTAAACATACCGCTATTAAAGCTCTAGCATTATCATCTAAAGTATATCCTGATGAAATATCAGGCTCAGAAATTTTACTAAATTGAATAATCCCTAAATGTGTTGTCATTTTTTTAATATGAGTTAACTTTATTGAAGGATAATTATAATGAATATCTATTTTTTCATCTAGCAATTTTTTATAAATATTTATATGCTTCACAGCTGTGTTTTCCCAAGAAGACTCAATAGTTTTTTGATATGCTGAAAAAGCCATGGATTGTAACAAATTAGCATCTGATAATATTTTCTTTGTGGCATTTGCAAATTGCTCCCAATTTTCAATATCTACAAGTATACCTGCGTCACTTGAAAGTACTTCTTTTGTGTGTGGTATTGCTGTAGCAACTATAGGGCAAGCACAACTCATAGCATATGAGAATGTACCGCTCACTGCTTGATTGGGATCTTTTGAAGTAAACAAATAAATATCTGTTGCTTTTAAATAATCTAAAAGTTCATCAATTTCAAGATACTTATTTATAAATAATACATGATTTTGAAGTGATAACTCTACAACTAATTCTTCTAAATAATCTCTATAAATATCTGTGTTGTTTTTAATTGTATTTGGATGCGTTTTACCAATTATTAAATACAAAACATTAGGTGTATGTTCAATAATGCTAGGTAAAGCTCTTAAAGCTGTTTCTATACTTTTCCCTGGACTTAATAATCCGAAAGTTGACAGTACTGTATAATTTTCTAATTTATATTTCTTTTTCACATTATTAGGGTTTTCATAATTTATATTATGAGTGCCATGAGGTATATATTCAATTAAATTATCATTTATACCATAATTGTCTTTCAATATTTTTTGTGATTTTTTAGTCATCACAAAAACCTTTTCTGCATAGGAAACCAACAAGTTTACAAATGACATTAATTCTATCGATGGATTTGGGATTATACTGTGAAAAGTAAATACAACAGGTTTTTTAATAGCTTTTAAAAAATTTAATACATAATTCCCAAAAGAACCTCCAAACAACCCAAATTCATGTTGTATATGGACTAATTTAATGGAATAATCATTGTTAATTTCTTTAGCAACTCTCTCATAATCTTCTTTTAATGTTGGATTTAATGAAAAAAGAATATCTCCACTTTTACTTGGATGCTCATTTATATCACAAATAACACAGCTTAAATTTTTACTGAAAGAATTATTGATAGCAGAAATAATATCTTGTGTAAAAGTAGCAATACCACATTGAGTAGGAGGATATGTTGTAACAAAAGCGATTTTAGTTTTCATAGTAATTATTTTATTATTTATACATTTAAGAGCTCATTTAATAGCATATTTAAATTGACTGAAGCAACTGCAATACAACTATCTGCAGCACCATAATACACATAAAGATCTTCTTTAAAAATTGCAGTTCCTGTTGGAAAAACAACATTATTTACATTTCCTTTTAATTCATAACTCTCTGTTGGAGAAAACAAAGGTTTTTTAAGTCTTCCTATAACTTTTTGAGGATTGTTTAAATCTAGTAAAGCTGCAGATACATGATAAATTAATCCTTTACTTGTTTTTTGTGCAGAATGATAAATAAGCAACCAACCCTTTGCTGTTTCAATTGGAGGACAACCTGCGCCAATATGGCTACTTTCATGTATATTCTTTGGTAATAAAACAATATGCTTTCTCAAATCAGAAATATAATTTTTCCAAAATTCAACAGTTAATTCATTAGGGTTATTAAAATATAATATTTGAATTGAAGGATAAAGCCTATGTAAAAGGGCTAGTTTCCCATTTATTTTTTTTGGAAAAAAAACAAGGTTTTTATCCCATACATAAATTTTGCCTTTCATTAAATTAGAAAGTTTATAACGTAAAAACAAATCATAAAACATTATATGAAAGTGACTAATTTTCTCACAATTTTTTCTAATAAGTTCAGAGTATTCCTCAAAAGTAAATTTTGGAGTTATAATACCTTTTCTTTCAAACTTTTTTAAATCTTTTGAAATTGCATAAGCACCAAAGGCATTAATACCATCATAAGCTGTGTATGTTAAATAAAAAGTATCATCAATTTTTATTAATCTTGGATCTTCAACACCTTGAAATTCATTACTGTTTTCTGGATAAAATACAGGATCTTTACTTCGCTCAACAACTTTTAATGGCCCACTTAATTTACAATAGCCTATACACGAGAAATTACCTTGTCTTACCGCACGATAAAACATATGCACTATTTGTTTATCTTGATAAATTGCAGGATTAAAAACACTTTCATTTTCAAAACTATTTTTTGTTTTTTTTAAAATAACACCATGTTTTTTAACTGCAATCATAATTTCTAAAAAATATCATTCAACTTTATAAAATTGAAACATATATGGTAAAGTAACAATGATGAGTATCAATTATATGTTATTTATTTATAATTTTACTAAAACTGCTCATATCAAATCTTAACAAGGTTGTTATATTTAGTTAAAAATTGAATTTCATTTTCACTTTCAAAAGTTTCAACTGCTGCATTATATCCTAAGTTAAATATTTTTTTAAGCATTTTAAAATCGTCTAACGGTAAATATGGTTTAAAGTTTTCGTGAGATTTTTCTGAATCTATAAAGCCATGTTTATTTATGGCGTATTTACTAATTGTAAATAGTTTAAATTTATTAAAAAAACCCAATATTTCTTTCCAACCACAACCGCTTGTATATAATTCTCCCACAACACCACCTCCTGAAAGTACTAAACCTATATTCATTTTAGTTTATGTATTATATTTAATTTATTATTAGAAAAGAAGTTGATTCCTTCTATATTTTCTATAATTATGAATTCTTCTAATAGAATAATTTATAAAACTTCTTAATTTTAAGGAATTGCTCTTATAATTTCTATAACCTTTCCTTTCCTTAAAATTTTAATTTTTAAAGAATCACCTGTTTTTAATTGTTGCATAAGTTGCCAAGATTTATATAAATTATCTTCGTTTGTTAAAGGTATATTTCCTAATGAAAGTAATATATCTCCTCCTACTAACAATTCTTCTTCTTCAATACTCATTTTGTATTCACCTCCTCTTAAACCCAAATAATCACCTAAAGATAAACTTGCTACTTTTTGTATGAGCAAACCACTTTCTTGAGGTAAATTAAATACCTCGGCTAAAGAATCTGAAATTAAATACGATTCAATACCTGTCCAAATTGCTTTATCTTCACATAATAATTTATACGCAATATTAGAAGTAGCAGCAAAACCCAGACCTTGAAAATCTTCAGAATTACTTAAAATAAAACTTGAAATACCTATAACTTCACCTTTCATATTAAACATTGGAGCACCAGAACTTCCTTTATTAATAGCGGCATCAGTTTGTATAAATTCTGTGGATATAAAACCACTTTCTATATGTTTTCTAGTATATTTACCACTAACATACCCAACAGAAAGTGAATGCCCTAATCCAAAAGGGGCTCCAATTACAAAAATTTGATCACCAATTTTAACTTCATCTGAATTGCTTAATTTAACAGTTTTTAAAGGGGTGCTTTTAGGTGAAAGTAATTTAATTAATGCTACATCTGCTGCAGGATAAGAATATAATACCATAGCTGGAATTTCTTCTCCATCAAAAAATTTTACAATAATATTTTCAGCAGTTTGTACTACATGAGACGCAGTTATAATTTCGCCATCTTCAGAAATAACAAAACCAGATCCAATTCCACTAACATTAAATAACAATTGTTGGTAACCTTGCCTTAAAATTTCTGGTTTTGAAGTTTTTATTAAAACTACAGCTTCATTTGTGTTTTCATACAATTGACTAATAGT
>Ga0209121_10002229_pt1 | contig 19884 bp, 20 predicted proteins | sample Cruoilmetagenom3_FD_187292 | JGI IMG/M metagenome (GOLD analysis project Ga0209121, IMG submission 187292) | Oil polluted marine microbial communities from Coal Oil Point, Santa Barbara, California, USA - Sample 3 (SPAdes) (version 2) | ecosystem: Environmental > Aquatic > Marine > Oil seeps ...
TCAACCGCCCGCGAAATTCAACTACAGGCTGGCTGCATCCGGCCTATCCCGAGTACCGCCCGCTGGCCAAGCGATGATCAGTCGTCATCCTCGTCATCCTCGTCGTCGTCATCATCGTCGTCATCGTCATCGTCGTCGTCATCATCATCGTCGTCGTCGTCGTCGTCATCGTCGCTGTCACCGTCGCGATCGTCGTCGCTGTCATCGTCGCGATCGTCGTCGCTGTCATCGTCGCGATCGTCATCGCTGTCATCGTCGCGATCGTCATCATCGTCATCATCGTCACGATCGTCATCATCATGGTCGTCGTCATCGTCATCATCGCCGATTCCGCCGCCGGACCCGTTGCCGTTGCCGCTGCCGCTGCCCTCTTCACGTTCCTCCTTGAGGAGATTGCCGGCGCTGTCGTAGTGACGCTCGATCTCGCCATTCGGCCCATGGGCTTCGACCTTGGCGCCGTTGGGCCCGATCTTCACTTCCATCTTGGTGTAACCCTGTGCCGCCAGTTCGGAGGCAATGGCGTCGATCATCGACTGGTCGAAGGCGGCAGCGGCGCTGCCGATCCCGAAGCTGCAGGCACTTGCGAGGAGCATGGTCTTGAGTTTCATGGGTGCGTGTCCTTGTGTGATCTGATTGCCCGGGGCTCGGATGGTGTGCGCCGGTACTGAGGGCAGATCGGCACGAAGGACGCAGGCCGGCTATTGGTTTCCTGTTTATTCGGGCGAATTAAACGCCCGGAACAAAGGCCTATACCTTGGGTTTATGAAGGTTGGGCGTGGTCGCGGCAGAAACAAGGGCGCCCGTCCGCGAGGCGCCTTCCGACGGACACGTTCGTGCCCCAAACCTGAAGCTCCGGGCAACCCGGCTTCGCTCAGTCCGAGAAGTCCCGCCCCTCGACCAGCCCCGACATGTCCGTCCCCAGCACCTTGGCGACGGTGAAGATGTCCTTGTCGCCGCGGCCACAGAGATTCATCACGACAAGATGGTCCTTCGGCAGCGCCGGGGCGATCTTCATCACATGCGCCATAGCGTGGGAGGGTTCCAGCGCCGGGATGATCCCCTCGGTCCGGCACAGGAGCTGGAAGGCCTCAAGCGCCTCGCGGTCTGTGATCGCAACATATTCGGCGCGGCCGACATCGTGCAGCCAGCTGTGTTCGGGGCCGATGCCGGGGTAGTCGAGCCCGGCCGAGATCGAATAGCCCTCGAGAATCTGCCCGTCATCGTCCTGCAACAGATAGGTCCGGTTGCCGTGCAGCACGCCCGGCCGCCCGCCAGTGAGCGAGGCGCAATGCTCGACCTTGGCGTTGACCCCCTTGCCGCCGGCTTCGACGCCGATGATCCGCACGGATTTGTCGTCGAGGAAGGGGAAAAACAGCCCCATCGCGTTTGACCCCCCGCCGATAGCGGCGATGATCGTGTCGGGGAGGCGCCCCTCCGCCTTCATGATCTGTTCCTTCGTTTCCTTGCCGATGATCGACTGGAAATCGCGCACCATCGCCGGATAGGGATGCGGGCCCGCCACGGTGCCGATGCAGTAGAACGTGTCGCGCACGTTGGTGACCCAGTCGCGCAGCGCGTCGTTCATCGCGTCCTTGAGCGTGCCGCGCCCGGAGGTGACCGGGATCACATCGGCACCCAGAAGTTTCATCCGAAAGACGTTGGGCGCCTGGCGCTCGACGTCGTGGCGCCCCATGTAGACCACACATTTGAGGCCGAACTTGGCGCAGACCGTCGCGGTGGCGACACCATGTTGGCCGGCGCCGGTTTCGGCGATGATCCGGGTCTTGCCCATGCGGCGCGCGAGGATGATCTGGCCGAGCACGTTGTTGATCTTGTGTGCGCCGGTGTGGTTGAGCTCGTCGCGCTTGAGATAGATCTTTGCGCCGCCAAGCTCCTCGGTGAGCCGCTCGGCATAGTAGAGCGGGCTTGGGCGGCCGACGTAATGGGTCCAGAGATCATTCATCTCGGCCCAGAAGTCGGGGTCGTCCTTGGCGTTGTCGTATTCGGCTTCAAGATCGAGGATAAGCGGCATCAGCGTCTCGGAGACGAACCGCCCGCCAAAATCGCCAAACCGGCCCTTTTCGTCGGGGCCCTTCATGAAGCTGTTGAAAAGATCGTCGGCCATGGCGCGCTCTCCCGTTTGCCTTCCGGTTTCCTAATGGGCAGCGCGGCGCAGGGCAAGCGGCGGTAGGGAAGGCGTTTCGAAACGCCTTGCAGACGCGGTTTCGAAACCGCGTGAAAAGCCGCTTTCATGCGGCTTCAGAAAGCGCGTTCGAACGCGCTTCGCACCGGGCAGACGTCAACCGTGGCAGGTTGGGGCCGGACCCGGCGGATCGGGGCGTCGTTGCAAAAGACGATGAAGTGGCGCCCGTTTTCCAGCACCTGAAAGCCGCGCCGTTCGATCTCGTCAACAAACGCCTCGCGGCCGACGATGCGTTCGACATCGCGGATTTGCCGTTTGACGACGCCGCCCTTGCGGGCCTCTCCTGAGGAAAGAAGCTGTGCCAACCAGCGTTCGGGCGTGAGGTGTTCGGGGAGCTGCGCCATCCGCATAGCCTGCCCCATCAGGGTAAACAGCAGGTTAATCGCTGCGGTCCAGATACCGTTTGAACCCCACATGCGATGCCGTGAACCCTTGGCGCTCGTAGAACCTGAGCGCGTCTTCGCGGGCCGCGTTCGAGGTAAGCTGGATGAGCGTGCAGCCGGCCGCTCTGGCCCGCGCCTCGGCGTTGGCAACCAGCGCGGCGCCGACCCGGTGTCCCCGGACCGCGGCGCTCACCCGCACCGCTTCGATCTGCGCCCGGCGCGCGGCTCCGAGCGACAGACCGGATATGAAGGTGATCTGGTAAGTGGCGACGATCCCGCCGGCCGCCAGGCCTGTCGCCGCACCTGCAATCGCTTCCCCGACGATCAACTGGTTGCCCCCCTCCGCGGCCATCGCGTCGAACGCGGCGAGGTAGGTCTCGGGATCCGCCGTCTCGCGCGTGGCCCCGAGCATGTCATCGGCAAGCAGTGCGACCACCGCCGCGACATCCGCACGCCGGCCCGGGCGCCAGTGGATCACGCCACAGCCCGCAGGAAAGCCCGGATCCGCGCCTCGTCCTTCACCCCGGGCGCGGTCTCGACGCCGGAGGACACATCGACCTGTCGCGCCCCGGTCAGCTTCACCGCCGCCGCGACATTCTCCGGCGTCAGCCCGCCCGCGAGCATCCAGGGTCGCTGGAAGCGGTACCCCTGCAGCAATCCCCAGTCGAAAGCCACCCCGGTGCCGCCGGGAAGCGGCGCCCCCTTTGGTGGTTTGGCGTCGACCAGGAGCTGGTCGGCGACCGGGCTGTAAGCCGCGAGCTTGGCGACGTCGCCGGCGTCGGCGATGCCGATCGCCTTCATCACCGGCAAGCCGTGGCGGGCCCGGATCTCGGCCACCCGCGCGGGGGATTCCTGCCCGTGCAGCTGGATCATGTCGGTGGGCACGCGGGCGAGGATGGCGTCGAGGGTGGCGTCGTCCGGGTCCACCACAAGCGTCACCTTGGCGATGCCGGGTGGAACCTCGACGGCCAGCTCAGCGGCGGTCCCGAGCTCCACGTAGCGCGGGCTTTTGGCAAAGAAGTTGAAGCCGACATAACGCGCGCCTGCTTCGACGGCCCAGCTGACCTGCTCGGGCGTCGACAGTCCGCAGATCTTCACCTGGATGTCCGACATTGATGTACCGTCCCGTTCCGGCGGCGCGCCGCCGGCGTGCTGCTGGCCGCGGGCCTACTTTGTGTCTTCGATCAGCGCCAGCACGTCGTCGCCGGATCCGGCCTTCTTGCGCTTGAGGTCCTTGACCTCGTGCGACAGACGCACCGCGGCCTTCTCGGCCCGGCGCGCTTTCGAGCGGTGCTTGCTCTCGCGCATCCATTCCCAGAAGAACCCGATCATCAGCCCGGCCACGATCCCGACGAAGATGACGATGAACAACGGCAGGGTGACCTGCCAGCTATACCCGAGGAACCCCGAGATCTCCTCCGGGAGCAGGCGCAGCGTGACCGTGTCGCGATTGGCAAAAGCAACGGTCGCGAGCACGATCCCGAGGGCCGCGAGGAAAAGATATCGGATGGTGCGCATTGGGGGGCCTCAGTTACCGTTCAACCGGTCTCTAAGGTACTTGCCGGTCTTGAAGAAGGGAACATGCTTTTCTTCCACCTCAACCGCTTCACCGGTGCGCGGGTTGCGCCCGGTGCGGGCATCGCGTTTCTTCACGGAGAACGCGCCGAAACCGCGCAGTTCCACACGGTCTCCCCGGGCCATGGCCTCGATCACTTCCTCGAAAATGGTGTTCACGATGCGCTCGACATCGCGCTGGTACAGGTGCGGGTTCTCGTCCGCGATCTTTTGAATCAATTCCGACCGGATCATTTCAATCCCCCTGGTTTCCGCGAGGAGCTGGTCTGGAAGCTCTCTCCGCCACTGAACACTATAGGGGCAAATCGGCGAACGGAAAACCGTGTCGAAACGGCACTCAAGGGCATTTCGGCGTCATTCCGCTGGATTTCTCATGGAAAACCCGACCGTTAGCCAGCCCGTCGGTCGAAAAAGTGCAACCAAACCGAGACCGGACCCGAACCCGATCCAGTTGATTCGCGCGCGTGCCGTGGCCCCGACTCACACCCGCAGCGGCCCCGGCTCAAGATTTGTCCGGCGGATCGGGGACCAACAGCACGAGCGACACGCCCAGGATCCAGACCCCGAAAGCCCACACGATCATGTCGTGCACCGCCAGCCAGCCGACGACGAATCCCGCCAACGCAGTCGCCACGCCCAAGGCACCGCCCCCCCCCATGAGCGCGCGTCGCTTGTGCTTCATGCGCCCCTCCTGGCCGTCACGATCTTGGCCCAAACGGGTCGTGGGCGCCTCGATCCCGCGCAAGCCCGCAGCGGCCGCCGCGCAAGGCTTGCGACCCCGGACAGGCGCGTTAGGGTCGCCCCGACAGGACAATCCGAGGACCCCCCATGGACGATATCCGTCGTCGCCTCGTACCCGATCTCGCCCGGCTGACGCAGGCATTCGCCGCCGGCGTCACCCGGCCGTTGGCGTGGCGCCGTGACCAGCTCGCGCGGCTCGAAGCCCTGTGCCGGGAGCGCGAGACCGAGATCGCCCGCGCGCTCCAGGAGGATCTGCACAAGCCCGATATCGAGGCGCTCACCCACGAGAGCGCCTATGTCGCCTGGCACGCGCGCCACGCCCGGCGCAACCTGCGCGCCTGGGCGCGGGCCCGGCGCATGCCGGTCGACCGTTTCAACCTGCCCGGCCGCGCCTGGATCCAGCCCGAACCACGCGGGCCGGTGCTGATCCTTGCGCCCTGGAACTACCCCTGGCACCTTGCGCTCACCCCGCTGATCGGCGCGCTTGCGGCCGGAAACACGGCCCTCATCAAACCCTCGGAGCTTGCCCCCGCCACCTCCGCCCTGCTTGCCGAGCTGGTGCCGACCTATCTCGACCGGGATGCGGTGCGGGTGATCGAGGGCGATGCGACGGTGGCGCAGGCCCTGCTGTCCGAGCCCTGGGGGCTGGTGTTTTTCACCGGCTCGAGCCGGGTCGGGCGCAAAGTGGCCGAAGCCGCCGGCCGCACGCTCAGCCCGGTGGTGCTGGAACTTGGCGGCAAAAACCCGACCATCGTCGCAAGCGATGCCGACATCGAAGTGGCGGCGCGCCGGATCGCCTGGGGCAAGCTGCTGAACGCCGGCCAGACCTGTGTCGCTCCCGATCACCTGCTGATCGAACGTGGCTTGGTGAAACCCTTTGTCAAAGCCTACGGCGCCAGCGTCAGGCGGATGCTGCGCAAGAACCCGCAGACAAGCCCCGACTACGCCCGGATCGTGACCCGGGCGCAGTTCGACCGGCTGGCAGCGATGCTGGAGGAGGGCCGGGTGGCACATGGCGGGCGCCAAGACGCGGGCGATCTCTACATCGAACCCACCGCGCTCACCCACCTGCCCGAAGGGGCAGCAGCACTCAGCGAGGAAGTGTTCGGCCCGATCCTGCCGATCGTCGAGATTGACGGGATCGACGACGCCATCGCCCGGATCAACGCGGGCGAGAAACCGCTCGCGGTCTATCTGTTCACCTCCGACCGCCGGGCGCAGAAGCGGGTGATCGAAGAGACCAGCTCCGGTTCGGTGGTGTTGAACGACGTGGTGATCCATCTTTCTTCAGCCGATCTGCCCTTCGGCGGGGTCGGCGCCAGCGGGATCGGGGCCTATCACGGCCGCGCCGGTTTCGACACGTTCAGCCACCTCAAACCGGTGCTGAAAAAGACCACCCGCCTCGACCCGTCGCTGCGCTACCCGCCCTATTCGTCCCGCAAGCGGCGGTGGCTTGGGCGCATCCTCTGAGCCCGGGTCCGGTCGGGCCATCTGGCCCGGTCGCTTTGCTTCGAGACGTCCCCCCTAAAGCGTTTCGAGATTGACTTGAGACCCAAGTGAATTTCGAAACGCCCACAACATCAATGGGGTCCGAGCGTTTCTCGACAAAACAATGCGACAGGTTTTCGCGAAACGCGTTAGTCCCGCACGAGAAAATCAAGGATCGCGCCGGTTTGTTCGTCGAAGGTCGGGTCCGAGGGAACGCAGACCACATTGGCGCTGTCGACGACGCGGAATTCTGCCCCCTTGATGCCTGCCGCGAGTATCCGGCCCTCTTCGAGGGGGTGCAGCGTGCAGTTGCGGGCATGGATCACCAGCGCCGGCAGATCGAGCGCGGCCATGTCTTCACGGGCGTCGAACCGGTCGAGGATCAGCCGGCTTTCAATCGCGGCTTCCGCGTTGGCGGCGGCGGCGAAATCCAGGATCATCTGCGTGACCTCGGCATCCGTGAGGCTCGGAAAGGCGGTCATGATCCAGGCCCGGGTGAAGCCGTTGGCCGGATCGCCCCAGGCACCTGAGCGCAACATTCCGAGGAATGGATCGAGTTCCTGGTTTTCGACCGCCACGCCGCGATGTGCCCGCCCCCGCGCATAGCCCGTCTGGACCACGAGCCGCCGGACCCGGCCGGGATAACGCGCGATATAGCGGATCGAGACCGCGGTGCTCTGCAAGGTGGTGAGGTGGTCGAATGTGTCGAGCCCGGCGGCTTCGACCACGGCAGCGAGATCATCGACGTGATGATCCAGCGCGACCCCGTCGAACCGCGCCTCGGACAGCCCGGTACCGCGCCCGTCGAAACGAATGAGCCTGTGGTTTTCGCGCAGAGCCTCGAAATGCGGCCGGAAGAACGGGCTGGTCCAGTCGCGTTCGAGATGGGTGAACTGGTGCCCCGACCTCACCAGCGGCGGGCCGTCGCCGCTCGACGCCCACGCGATCAGCGTCCCGTCGCGCGACGTGGCGTAGCGGATCGTCTGGCGTGGGGGCGCCGGCACCGCGCGCACGGCGCCAGGGTCTTCGCAGGTGGTCGCGGCGACGAGTTTGAACCCCCGGCGGGGCACGGTCCGGATCACGCCTTGCGCCTTGCCGCTATCGCCGACCGCGTTGCGCGCGGCGTTGATCCGGGAAGAGATCGTCGCGTCGGAAATGATCCGGCTACCCCAGACACGCGCGTTCAAGGCCTCCTTGGTCACCAGCTTGCCGGCGTTCTCGGCGAGGAGGCACAAAAGGTCGAAGACCTGTGGTTCGACCGGCACCGGCTGGCCCGCCCGGATCAACACATTTGCCTCGGTGTCGAGCACACAGTCGGAAAAATTGTAGCGCATTCGCTCGGCTCCGTTCGCCCGGTCCAGGGCGTGTTGCGCTCAATGGGATTCAAGTCCTCACCGGGCGCCGCGAGGCAGCGTTTGCAACGCACAACGCGTTCGCGGCGCCCGGTGAGGGCGATTATGTGCAACACGCTTTAAAGACGTTGCGGCTAAAGCGCGGGCAAATCAAGGGAATCACAAGAGCTTCTAAAGGGCGTCTTCAAGCGCAACGCCGCGCTTGTCGGCATCCTCAGGTCATCATGAAGGAGACCATGCGATGACCGAGCCCACAGAATACAAGACCCGCGAAGACGGAACGATCGACTATGCCCATTACATGGCGCGTGGCAGGGAGATGCGCAGCGCCGCGTTTCTCACCGCCCTTCGCAAGCTCCGCCATCCGCGTGCGGGCACACGCAAGGTTGCTGCGAAACCCCGAGGCACACACACGCCCATCGCCATGAGGCTCGCCCGGACCTGACCCACGGGCAGCACCTTCCGCAAAACAAAACGGCCCCGGTTTCCCGGGGCCGCTTCAAATCTTTTCCGGCGTTCGTCGGGCCTATTGTCGGGCCTATTCGTCGCCCTTGAGCGCGGCGCCGAGGATGTCGCCGAGCGAGGCGCCCGAGTCGGACGAGCCATACTGCTGCACGGCTTCCTTCTCTTCGGCGATCTCGCGGGCCTTGATCGACAGACCAAGCCGGCGCGTCTTCGAGTCCACGTTGGTCACGCGCACGTCGACATGGTCACCGATCTGGAAGCGCTCGGGCCGCTGTTCGGCACGATCGCGCGAAAGGTCGGAGCGGCGGATGAACGACTTCATGCCCTCGTATTCGACCTCGACGCCACCATCTTCGATCGCCGTCACGGTGACGGTGATGATGTTGCCGCGCTTGACGCCACCGATGGCTTCCGCGAACGGATCGCCGCCCAGTGCCTTGATCGACAGCGAGATACGCTCCTTGTCGGTATCGACTTCGGAGACCACCGCCTGGACGATGTCGCCCTTGTGGTACTGCTGGATCGCCTCTTCGCCGCGCTGATCCCAGCTGAGGTCGGAGAGGTGGACCATGCCGTCGATGTCGCCGTCGAGACCGATGAACAGGCCGAACTCGGTGATGTTCTTGACCTCGCCCTCGACCTGGGTGCCCTCCGGGTGGCTCTCGGAGAAGAGCTCCCACGGGTTGCGCATGGTCTGCTTGAGGCCGAGCGACACGCGGCGCTTGGCCTGGTCGATCTCGAGCACCATGACGTCCACCTCTTGCGAGGTCGAGACGATCTTGCCGGGATGCACGTTCTTCTTGGTCCAGCTCATCTCGGAGACGTGCACCAGACCCTCGACACCGGGCTCCAGCTCCACGAAGGCGCCGTAGTCGGTGATGTTGGTCACACGGCCCTTGTGGACCGAGGCCAGCGGGTACTTGGCCGCCACCAGATCCCACGGATCTTCCATCAGCTGCTTCATGCCGAGGCTGATGCGGTGGGTTTCCTTGTTGATCTTGATGACCTGGACGTTGATGGTCTCGCCGATCGACAGGATCTCCGACGGGTGGTTGACCCGGCGCCACGCCATGTCGGTGACGTGCAAGAGGCCGTCGACACCGCCGAGGTCGACGAAAGCGCCGTACTCGGTGATGTTCTTGACCACACCTTCGACCGTCTGGCCTTCGGTGAGGTTGCCGATGACCTCGGCGCGCTGTTCGGCGCGGCTCTCTTCGAGGATCGCACGGCGCGAGACCACGATGTTGCCACGGCGGCGGTCCATCTTGAGGATCTGGAACGGCTGCTTGAGGCCCATCAGGGGGCCCGCGTCTCTCACCGGACGCACGTCAACCTGCGAACCGGGCAGGAAGGCCACGGCGCCGCCGAGATCGACGGTGAAGCCACCCTTGACCCGGCCGAAGATCGCACCTTCGACGCGGGCGTCGTCGGCATAGGCCTTCTCGAGACGGTCCCAGGCTTCTTCCCGGCGGGCCATCTCACGGCTGATGACGGCTTCGCCGCGGGCGTTCTCGGCGGCGCGGAGGTAGACCTCCACCTCGTCACCGACAGAAATGTCGGGCGCTTCGCCGGGATTCGCAAACTCTTTGAGATCGACGCGGCCTTCCATCTTGTAGCCGACATCGATGATGGCCTGGCCGGCTTCGACAGCAATGACCTTGCCTTTGACGACAGAGCCCTCATCGGGCGTGTCCATTTCGAAGCTTTCTTCAAGGAGGGCTTCGAATTCCTCCATGGTCGTATTGGCGCTCATGCGGTGTGTGTGTCCTTAAAAGTGCTATTCGGGCCAGGCGGTTGTCTCCGCCGGTCTTTGGTTCAGATTGCAGACAGGACGCTCCGGGTAAGGGCCGGTTTCGCAAAACAAAGAGGGCCGGTTACCCGACCCTGCTCGCTCTCGTTTGCGGCGTTTTCGCCTTGTCTTGCGGGCGCTATACGGCGTTTTCCCCTGTCTGGCAAGGGTGGATTGCGCCTTGAGCGGGCTCCCGCAGACCTCAGAAGGCCAGCCGGAAATATTCCGCTTCGAAATTGTTCTCCATGCCGGCGCCGTCGCAGAAGCCCATCGTTGCACCCGAGCTGCCCTCGACCCGGCCACCGGAGACGATCGATGCCCCCTCGATCCCGTCTGCTTCGGCCTCGAACGAGATGTCGCCCACCGCGAGGATCTGGCCGCCGTACATGCTGAGTTGCGCCGGGATCGAGACCCCGCCCTTGGTCACCAGCTGGGCACCGCCGCCGGTCGCACAACTGTCGTCTTTCCCGATCTGCAGTCCGGAGGCGGTATTGAAGGACTTGGTGGAGGTGCTTTCGTTCACGATCACCACGTCTTGCAACACCACGCCTTCGCCGAACTTCATCTCGCAGTTCGTCCAGATCACGACATCTTTGAGCACCGTCCCGGCATGGATCGCGGTCTTCTGTTGTGGAGAGATGCAGTTGATCGTGTGGATGCGGCCTTCCTCGAACGCATCTTCATCAAGCTTGGCGTTCCGGTTGAGCGAAATTGCGATGCTGCTGTCGATATAGTCCGGATAATACACGGAGGACGAATCCTGCACGCCCGCGATGATGTCGTCGACGCGGTTGACGATGCGCAGCAAATAGGACCCGTCGCGCAACGCCTCGGCAAGCCCGTCGTTGGAGGTCATCCCGCTCGAAGGAATGCCGAGATCGCGCTTGTCGGGCATCGAGATGACGGTTCCGTCCTCGAACGTGTTGCCGCTGGACAGCGTCGCGAAGTCGTTGGAGTGGACACAGAACCCGGGCATGAAGTGGTTGCCGGACTGAATTACGACCTCGTCCTCGCCCACGATGCCTTCCTCGAGACAGGACGGCAGGTAGGTCGTGAACACCGACAGCCGGCGGACGTTGAGCAAGTCGATGCCCGCGAACCTGAGCAGATAGGTCGACACCGAATTGTGCCGGTCCTGCGCACGCGCGGTGCTGACCATCACGGCGTCGAAGGCGTTCGGATCGGGGTCGAACTCCTCCTTGTCGCCATCCCAGTGGCCAAAAATGATGTCTTCTTCCCGGAGCACGTTGCCGTACTTCGCCGCGGGCAGGTGAACGTTGGCAATCTCCATTGCCTTCGCCTTCGCGACCGAAGGGCTATTGAACTCGCGTACGACCAGCGCGGCATGTCCGGCCGCGTCGCCAGCCACCTGCAACTGGGTCCGGATGCGATAGGCGTTGGCGATGTCGAGCGCGAGCCCACCGACTGCCAGGCTGCCCGCGAGCAGAAAGAGCCCGAATACAGTGACCGCGCCGCGCTGTTCCCGCGCGAACCCGGCCGTTTGCCGGCGAAAGCTCCGCATCATGTGCCCCAATCCTCGATAAGGTGTTCCGAGTTCACGGTGATCCGGAGATCGTTGAACTGCTTGAAGAAGCCCAGAATCTGGAAGTCTCGTGCAGGATAGGTCACGGTCGTGGAGATCACGCCTGCGGTGATCGACGAGGTTGCATTGGCTTTGGCCGAAGCGCCCTGCAACCGGGTTTCGATATAGTCTTCAGCTTCGGCGGAGGTGCGCAAACGCCCGATCGAGGCGTTGCGGTTCGCATCCTGAATGATGCGCAGCACCTGGCTTTGGCTGTGGAAGATCATGCTGACGTCGACGGTCAGGCCAAAGGCCATGAGCACCATCGGCAGCCAGATGACGAATTCGACGGTGGCACCGCCAGCGTCGTCGCGGGCGAAGCGTTTCAACAGGTGGTTCATTCTGTTTCCCATGTTTTTTTCGTTTTGCCGCCCGCCTGGGCCTCGACACGTTACTGACAAACAAACATCCCCTAGCCGCTATTTTCCGGGGGAACGCGGCGGTAATTGGGCGCAAACGAGGCCAGTCGGCGACAAACTGAAAAACTAGGGTGTGCATTTGACCGGATTGTTTTTCTTTCGTCCCCAAACCGTGGCGACAATCGCTCACGAAAGCATCCTGTTTCCACGTTTCGGCCACATTCGCCGCCCTCACCCTCTGGAAATCGAGCAACCGTCGCGCAGAACCGGAGATGGCGCCAGATTCGAACGTTCGCAGCGAATCGCGCGGTTTCTTAACCGGGCGAAACCCGCTAACCCGGGGGCCGGGACAGGTATCGGCGACCGCGCATTCCGCGCCGGATCGCCCCTTGCCCCGGGGCGGGCGCCGACGATGCGGCGCGCGCAGGCGATGGAAGGGAGGTAAAGGCATGATCTTCAGCGACGCAATGGCCCGGCTCGGCACGGAATCGGCCTTCGTGGTGCTCGCGCGCGCGGGCGTGTTGGCGGCCCAGGGGCGCGACATCATCAACCTCGGCATCGGCCAACCCGATTTCCGCACCCCCGACCACATCGTCGAGGCCGGGGCCAAGGCGCTCACCGACGGCCACCACGGCTACACCCCCGCCAACGGAATCCCGGCCTTGCGCGAGGCCGTGGCCGCCGATCTGCACCGCCGTCACGGAACCGAAGTGAACCCCGACAACGTGGTGGTCGTGCCGGGCGGCAAGCCGACGATGTTTTTCGCGGTCCTGATGTTCGGCCAGCCCGGCACCGAGATCATGTATCCGAACCCCGGCTTTCCGATCTACGAGAGCGTCATCAACTTCACCGGCGCCACCCCGGTCCCGATCGCGCTCGAGGAACAGAACGGCTTTGCCTTCGACGCCGAAACGGTGCTCGCCCAGATCACCGAGCGCACCCGGCTCATCATCATCAACTCCCCCGCCAACCCGACCGGCGGGGTGACGCCCAAGGCCGAAATCGACAGGTTCGTCGCCGGGCTCGAAGCCCACCCGCAGGTCGCGGTGCTGTCCGACGAGATCTACAGCCAGATGCTGTACGGCGGACGGCAGCACGTTTCGCTTCTCCAGTATCCCGAGATCCGCGACCGGCTGATCATGCTCGACGGCTGGTCGAAGACCTATGCGATGACCGGCTGGCGGCTCGGCTACGCGGTCTGGCCCGACGAGGCGGTCGACCACGCCACCCGCCTCGCGATCAACGACCACTCCTGCGTCAACGCCGCGGCGCAATACGCAGGCCTCGCGGCCCTCACCGGCCCGCAGGACGCGGTCGCGCAGATGGTGGCCGAATTCGATGCCCGCCGCCGGGTCATCGTGGACGCGCTGAACGACCTGCCCGGTGTGAGATGCTCCGACCCCGGCGGCGCTTTCTACGCCTTCCCCGACATCACCGGCACCGGGCTCACGGCGAAACAGGCACAGGACCGTTTCCTCGACGAGGCGGGCGTCGCGACTGTCGCGGGCACCTCTTTCGGTGCCTGGGGCGAAGGGTATTTGCGCTTTTCCTACGCCAATTCGACCGAGAACATCCTCGAAGCGATCGACCGGATCCGGGCGCTGCTCTGATCCCGCGCGCGGGCCAAGCCCCCCCTTCGCCCGGCTTCGCCCGGGCGAAGTACAGTTAGCGTTATCATAAATAAAAACAATACCTTGGCCCCCTGTCCGAGTTCGCCCACCCCTCGCCCCCCTTCTTTGGGTCTCGAATACCTCGGCCCTCTCGGCGGTTTTGGAGAAAACCGCCTGCCGGGTTACCGATCCGGCCAAGCCGGATCGTCCAGGGGACTGGGGGGCGGAGGGGGGTCTGGGGGGCGGAGCCCCCCAGCCGGTCGCCCGCGTCAGCGGGCGAAACACCTCACGCGAGCTTCCGCGCGCGGCGAGAATAGGGCCCAATGATGAACACCGGCCCGGCCCGGATCTCGAGCGGCACCGCCACCAGCGCCTTGCCTACGCAAGGCCCCGCCACGCAGACCCTGCTCTCGATCTCGTACGCGGCCCCATGCGCGCCGCAGACGATCCGCGCGCCGTCGTGACCGAGGAAGGCGTCCTTGGTCCAGGCCATCTGCTCATGGCCGTAATGCGGGCAGAAGTTGCGCCAGCCGTAGACCCGCCCGCCCTTGCGAACAGCAAACATCGTGTCACGCCCCTGCCCCAGCGGGTCGAAGCCCCGCGCGGCGCCTTCGGCGATCTCGTCGAGCGCGCAGAGCGGGTCGGGCACGGGCTGACCGCCGGTCATCCCGGGTCGGCGACGGACCGGGCGGCCGCCTCGAAATCGGCGGCGGCCGCGCGCGTGTTGGCGTCGAACAGGAGCGCGTGGGCGACCGACGGGGCCAGGGTAAAGCAGCTCTGTCCCGCCGCCCCCAGCCGCACCAACTGATCGGTGTCGCGGATCGAGGCGACGAGGATGCGCGTCCCGCTTCCCGCGGCCTTACCAATCGCCAGCATCTGGCCCAGCACCTCGTGGGCATCGTGGCCCATTTCCAGCATCCGGCCGAAATAGGGGGCGATATACGCCGCCCCCAGCGCGGTGGCCGCGAACATCTGCTTGGCATTGTAGGCCGCGGTCATCAGCACCGGCCCGCCGAGCTTGCGCACCGCAGGCACCGCACGGATTCCCGCCTCGGTGAGCGGCACCTTGACCACGGTCGAGATCCCGGCCGCCCGGCCCGCCTCGAACAGCGCGCCTGCGAAATCGACATAGGTTTCCGGCGGCCCGTAGACCTGGCCGAACAGTTCCTTGGCGCCAAGGTCGGCGGCGCGGCGCGCCAGGTCTGCCCAGTCGATCTGCGGGTAGTCGAGCCCGGCCCGGTGGGCGAGCAACGGGTTGGTGGTGATGCCGGTGAACAGCCCGGTGGGCATCAGCACCTCCCACTCGGTCACCTCGGCAGTGTCGATATAGAGATCCATCATGAGCTCATCCTTTCCCGTTCCAGGCCTGCGTCGATCTCGGCGCGGTGCGGCGGATCGCAACCTTCACGGGCACAATTGAGCGAGGACGCGGTCGCAGCGCGATGAAGGAGCGCCGCGAGCCGCTCCGGCTCGAGCCGCTCGAGCCCCTGCGGCGTAAGCCGCCCCGCTTGCGCGAGCCCGGCCAGCAGGGTCGCGGTGAAAGTGTCGCCGGCGCCAACCGTATCGGCAAGATTTGCCACCGGCACCGCGGCTTGGCGAACCTCGGTCTCGCCGAGCCAGGCCCGCACGCCCGCGCTGCCCATGGTCAGCACCACGAGCCGGGCCGACGTGAGCGCCCGGAGATCGGCGATCGCCGCCGCCTGTGGCCGATCGGGAAACAGCGCCTCGAGATCCTCGTCGCTGAGCTTGAACAGGTGGCACCGCTCGCTCATCCTGAGCAGCCGCGCGCGGTAGCTTTCGGGATCGCGTACCACCGAAAGCCGTACGTTCGGATCGAGCGAGACCGTGCGGCCCGCATGGTAGCACCCGGCGAGAAAGGCCTCCCAGACCTCCGCGTCGGCCCCGCCGGTGAGGGTGAGCGAGCCGGTATGCACGGCGATGGCCTCTGCCGGCAACGCATCGCGCAGGGCTTCGTCACTCACCATGCGCTCGGCGGTGCCCTCGCGCTCAAAAGCGTAGTCCGGGATCCCGTCGGTCACCGTGACTCGCGCCATGGTCGTCGGCTCAGGCCGGCGCGCCCCGGTCAGCGTCACCCCGGCAGCGATCAGCGTGCCCGCCAGCATCTCGCCCCATTCATCCGTGGAGACCGGCGAAATGTAGACCACCTGCGCCCCCTGCCGCCCGAGCGCCATCGCCACGTTGAACGGCGAGCCGCCGGGGTACGCGGTGGCGACCCCGTCCCGGTTGACATAGTCGATCAGGTTCTCGCCCCCGACCGCGATCAATGATGCGTCCGTCATGGGACCTTTCCTACGCCGCCGCGACAGGATGGGGAAGCCATTGCGCCCCCGCCGCGCCGAGATGTCGCCGGTCGCCTCTGTCGCGACGGATGAGCCCCCGCACCGACGGCGAACCGGGCACGCCCGGTCCGGCCGTTGATGGTGCTTTGGGTGTTCTCGGCGCTGTCGATGCGGCCCGCAGTGGCGCGATCCGCAAGATCCTGCGGCGCGCTCGGACGGTGCATCCGCATATGCGGCTTTCTCTGGAAACGGTCGAGAGTCCGGGCGATCTCCGCGTGGTCCTGCATCGGCGTTCCGCCGTTGGGTGACATGGTCCACCCATGAAATCCGGTGGACCATGTGAAGTTGGTGCCCGGCCCGCATCGAATTTGGCGAACACCTTACGGCCATTGCCGTTGATGGAACCGACGGTCCCGGTGACGCGCAGGCGCATGACCCTGGCGATCAAGCCACAGATAGACCGGACCCTGGCCGCGGGACCGGCGCGGGGCGTCTACCGGAAACGCGCCGGTCCACGGATGTGCCCGCGCCCCGCCTTATGCCTCGGCGAGCATCGCCTCGCTCATCGCCCAGAGCCGTTCCGCGCTCTCGTCGTTGGTGGCATGGGGATCGACGCCGGCCCGGCCGGGCATGTCCGCCGTCGGCCCCGAGACATCGCAATCCTCGCAATAGACGCCGGGGCGCCCTTCGAGCCTGGCGGAGGTCGCGGCCCAAAGGGTCGTCGCACACCCCTGGTCCGGCGTCTTGAAATTCGCCTGCGCCATCTCGGAAGGTTCGCCGTCCTCGCCCAACCAGCCCATCGCGATCTGCTCCTCTTTCGGCAGGTGCCGTTGCAGGGGCGTAAAGATCGCGCCCGGGTGGAGCGAAAACGCGAGCCCGCCGGTCGGTTTCAACCGCCGCGACAGGGCGTTGGCGAACAGCGCGTTGGCAGTCTTGGACTGCCCGTAGGCCTTCCACTTTTCGTAAGGTTCTGTCCGGTAATGGATGTCGTCCCAACGGATGTCCGAGTTGCGGTGCGCCATCGACGACAACGCGACTACCCGCGCGCCGTCTGTCGCCGCCATCATCGGCATCAGCGCCTTGGTCAGGGCGAAATGGCCCATGTGATTGATGCCGAACTGCGATTCCCAACCAGGCCCGACCCGCCCCTCGGGGCTCGCCATGACACCGGCATTGTTGATGAGCAGATCGAGCTTGTCGTGATCATCTGTGAACGCTTGCGCGAAGGCGCGCACCGAGGCGATGTCGGCAAGGTCCATCGTGGCGGTGGACACGCTGTCGCCGAGTTCCGCCAGCGCCGCCTCGGCCCGCGCGGCCGAACGGGCGGGTACCACCACCCGCGCGCCGTGCCCCGCCAGCGCCCGCGTGGTCTCGAACCCGAGCCCGCTGTAGCCGCCGGTGACGATCACCGTCTTGCCGGTGAGGTCGATCCCCGCCAGCACGTCTTCGCTGCCGGATGTCGCGTCGAAGCCCGCGTTGAGCGGGGTCTGGTCCGTAAGTGCCATGGTGCCTCCCATACGGAAGCCGGCCCCGGATGCCGGACCCGCTCCTGGTTCAAGTCCACGCCACCGGATGGTGCCGCAGGGTCGGTCAGTAGTCGAGCAGGCCGGACACGTCCATCAGCCCGGCACCGCAGGGTTCTGCGCATTGCGTGCCCGACCGGGCCATTGCGGACGAGGTAAGGCGGCGCATCGCGTCGTCCACCGACCAGCCCGGGTTGTGGGTGAGCGCGAGCGCGATCGCCGCTGACACCAGCGGCGCGGCCATCGAGGTGCCGTTATAGAAAGAATAGCCATCGGCGACGATGCTGAGGATGCCATCGGCATAGTCGTCGCCGTTGAGGTCCTGGCTGACGTCGCCACCGGGGGCGAGGATATCCACCTTGTCGCCGAAGTTCGAATAGGGCGCGAGCGCGCCCATCATGTCGGAGGCCGCGACGGTGAAGGCGTCGGTGCACCCGGAGGGGCTGTAATACTGGCTGTCGTCGGTTTCATTGCCCGCCGCCGCGACCAGCACCGCGCCCTTCGCCTTGAGCTGGGCGAGCGCGTCGCGGAAGGCCGGATCGCACCCGGCCGACGGGCCGCCGAAGCTTGCGTTGATGACCAGAGCGGGGTTCTGGTTGGGCGGGGCGCCGGGCACTTCGAAGCCAGCGGCCCACAACACCGCATCGACGAGGTCGGTCGTGTAACCTCCGCAGCGCCCGAGGGCGCGGATCGGCACGAAGGCGATGCCGGAGGGCACCGGGCTTGCGATGCCGAGATCGTTGTCCGTGGACGCGAGGCCGGCGATCCCCGAGACATGGCTGCCGTGCCAGGAACTGTCGCTTGCCTGCGACCCCGGGAAACAGTCGTCGATCCCGGAGGCGTCGCCCACATCCGTGGCATCGGCGTCGCGCCCGTCGCCATCATTGCCGACGAACGGGTCGGAGACGAAATCGTAGCCCGGCAGGAGGAGGGCGCTATTCACGTCGTCGTGGTCGTACAATTGGCCGGTGTCGATCACCGCCACGACCACGTTGCGCTGCGGCGTGTGCTTTTCCCAGGCGGCCGGGAAATTGACCGCGCCGGGGGCGCTGTCGGCGGTAAGGCTGTCGCCGTGCCGCTTCAGGTGCCACTGAAACTCGAGATAGGGATCGTTCGGCGGTTTGCGCCCGCCGATGATGTCGTTGATCAGGTCCGAGGACTGGAACGGTTGCATCAGGTAGTTCTTCTGCGCGTATTCCACCCGCGGATCGGCGTTGAGCCGCTCGATGAGCGCGTCGAGCGGTTGGGTTCGGGACGATTCCGTACCGCCGATCCGTTCCACCCCGAAACGGCCGACATTGCTCTCGGTCTGGATCGCGGCCGCGCTGAGATCGACGAGGGTGGCTCCGGTGCTCTGCGCGGCGAAGTCGAAAGCGGCGCCGTCGCGGTAGGATTCCCTGTCGCCCGCGACCGCCGCCGCCATGACCGCGCCGGGCTCGGCCCCGTCGGCGAACTTCACGATGATCTGGGTGCGGTGGAAGAGCCGCACCTGGCCGGTCTGGGGGGAGGTTTGCGGCGCGGCCTGCGCTGGGGCCTGCGCTGGGGCCGAATTGATGATCTGGGCCGTGGCCCCGCCGCTCGAAAAGACCATCGCCACCCCCGCGGCGATGGCACATACCGTCGGGCAAAGTCTCATGTTGCACTCCCTTTCCCAGAAATTCCCCGCGCCAACCCTGAAACCGGTCGCGGCATCAAATACCCAGTGGAAAGCATAGCACAGCTTTTGCACCCGGCGAGGCGGCGTGCATTGTCCTGGGGGCTTCACATAATCGTGCGCTGAACCGTGCGTTGGTCCCGCCGGGCCTCGGCGCGGCATCCCCGGGGCCACCCGCGCGCCCGGTCACGCCCGGGTCCGGCGTCGCAGATCGCTCAGGGTTTTTGCCGTCGCGGCGACGACCAGCAGGCACAGAACCGCCTTGGACAGGCGCTCCATCGTGCCCTCGATCAGCAGCGCATGGACCACGCTGCCGATCACGATGACCACGGCGAGGGCCGTGTGCGCCCGCCGCCAGGTGCGCGGCACCGGCCGCGGCCGGCGGCGCAGCGCGGCCAGGAACGCGGTGGCGAAAACCGCCCACATCGCGATCACGCCCCAAGCCGAGAAGGGCGTCGGCGAGGTGAAGGTGAGGGCGTCGATCACATCCGGCGGGCTGGTGATCCAGAGCCCGGCGACATGCGGCACCACGCACAGCGCCAGGAGGCTGCCGGTCCAACGATGGAGATGCCGCGCACGGGTGGGTGACAGGCCGGGGAGAAAGCCGCCGATCAGCATCGGCTGCACCAGGAGGGCCGACAGGCCGAGGACCCCGGCGAACCCGGCGGCGATGTGGACCGGTTGGCGCCAGGCGAGCAGCGGGCTGCCTGCCGCAGCCGTGAGCGGCACGGCGACGGCCAGGACGAGGGCGGCCCAGATCAGCCCCGCCGGAACGGTCCCGCCCGCGTCCCGCAAGGTCAGGCGGGCTCCAGGATGAAATGCGCGTCCAGGCTTGTGTCGCGCGCGCTGGCCATGACGGG
>Ga0209121_10002230_pt1 | contig 19879 bp, 16 predicted proteins | sample Cruoilmetagenom3_FD_187292 | JGI IMG/M metagenome (GOLD analysis project Ga0209121, IMG submission 187292) | Oil polluted marine microbial communities from Coal Oil Point, Santa Barbara, California, USA - Sample 3 (SPAdes) (version 2) | ecosystem: Environmental > Aquatic > Marine > Oil seeps ...
CTCCTGTATAGTAATAACATAACAACCTATACAGTAGTTATCGGACTGACGCTGGCGATCTCTTGAATCACAAAAAAATTAGATGCGGTAGCCCTGGCTTTTTAAGAAATACTCCATCAGCTCAAAACCCTTTTCTATCCGAAATCCGGATTTGGCGGCATTAGTCTCGCCGAACGTGGTATGCAGGATGCCGCTGATACTGTCGCCCGCCATCGCAAACGGCACGGATTCACCCGAGTGAGCACCTGTTCGGACCGGGGTCGGATGATCCGGCATGACGAGTATTCGCCAGCTATCATATTTCTGCATCGCCTCAAGCACAGGCCCGACAATATATTTATCAACCTGCTCGATAGCCTTTTTCTTCATCTCGGCGTTGCCGCTGTGAGATGCCTCGTCAGGTGCTTCTATATGGACAAAAACAATGTCATACTTATCGAGCCCCTCAATTGCGGCGGAAGCCTTGCCCTGATAGTTCGTATCGATGAAACCTGTGGCGCCGGGCACATCGATCAGGTCGAAACCTATCAGCTTTGCCAATCCTCTCACCAAGTCTACGGCAGTGATCGCAGCGCCCCTGATTCCGAAGCGCTTCTGGAACCGTTCCATCTGGGCTTTTTTGCCCTGTCCCCAAAGCCAGATGGAGCTAACCTGATTTTCTCCCAGGTCTCTTCGGACTTTGTTAATGTCGTGATTAGTGAAGAGCTGTTGCGAACGCGCCATTAAATCGATAAGTAAATCCGCACCTTTGCCGCGAGGTAATAACTTTTCTATCGCCTTACCTATATAATCATGGGGAGGATATGTCTGAACATCGAAACCGAATCCCTTGAAAACCAGCAGGTGCCTGTAGCTTACACCCGCATGGAAAATAATCTGCTCGCTGCCAAGCTGGTCGCTCAGCTCTTTTATCAAATTGGCGGCCTCGGCAGTTGAGATATGCCCGGCACTGTGGTCAGCCATTTTGCCGTCGGCAATAGTAACAAGATTGCACCTGAAAACCCAGTCCTCCAGAGATAACTTTATATCTCGTGCCACTGCCTCGATCGGCGCCCGGCCGGAATAATAACGAAGAGGATCGTAGCCCAACAGACTCATTTGAGCTACATCGCTACCGGGCTCCATATCCGCGGGAACCGTCTGGACAAGACCCTGCCTGCCTAATGCACTGATTCTATCCATATTGGGGATTTCAGCAGCCTCAAGCGCTGTCTGCTCATCGAATTGCTCGAGCGGCTCATCCGCTGCACCGTCAGGAACTATTATGGCATATTTGGTCGTCAATCCTTGTCCTCCGGAATGTCTACGATTCTTATGCAGACCGGTTTTCCACCAATGACATCGAGCCTTTCCATGCCTTCCAGTGCGACGGTGATGTTTTTCTGCATTGTAGGGTGTGTTGCGATTACTACCGGTACGGTATTGTCCGGGCCGGTATCCTCGTGTTGTATGGCACCGGATATACTTATCTGGTTGTCGGCAAGCACTTTGCTCCATTGAGCTATAACACCCGGCTTATCCCTGCACATTATCCTGATATAAAACCTGCTAACAATGTTATCTATTTTCTCTATAAACGGGGCAGTTTCGTTTCTGGGTCGCAGGTTCAATTGGCGAAAGGTAGTAGCAGAGTTGCCCAGGGCGACATCAATAATGTCTGCTACGACAGCGCTTGCGGTAGGCATCATTCCGGCACCCCGGCCGTAATACATGACCTGTCCGACCGCACTGCCGAATATGCTGACGGCGTTAAATGGCCCTTCCACGCGAGCGAGCGAGTTTTCCCTGGCAATAAAACAAGGATGCACGCGCAGCGAAATCCTGTTGTGCGCATCTTTCTGCCCAATAGCCAGCAACTTAAGACAATACCCCATTTCGGTGCCGTAACGGATGTCATCTTTCGAAATTCCTTCAATGCCCTCGACAAAGATGTCTTCGAGAGCAATTTCGCATCCAAAAGCAATAGAGCCTAGGATAGCCAGTTTGTGGGCACTATCGCCGCCGCTGATATCCAGCGTTGGATCCGCCTCGGCATAGCCTTTTTCCTGTGCCTGAGCCAGGGCCTCGCAAAAATCTTCATTTTTAGAGGTCATATTGGAGAGGATGTAATTACAAGTCCCATTGACTATGCCATACATCGCATTGATATTATTCGCCGTTAATCCCGTTCTAATAGCTGAAACAATAGGTATTCCCCCCGCACAACTGGCTTCAAAGGCTATGCAGCGGCCGTTCTTGTGAGCGGCTCTGTAAAGCTCGTTGCCGTGTTCAGCCAGAAGAGCCTTGTTGGCAGTAACTACATCTTTTCCCGCCTCAAGCATCTTGAGCTGGATATCCTTTGCGATATCTGTCCCGCCAACCGTTTCAACACCTATTTTAATAGTATCATCGTTTAACAACCTATTCAGATCATCGGTGAGGATACCATCAGGCAGCTTTACCGGACGTTCGGATGTCGTATCCGTATCGACAACGCAGGCAAGTTCCAATCGAAGACCTGCTCTGGCTGCTATCGAATCTGCATTTTCAACTATAAGCTTCGCAACGCCGCTGCCTATAGTACCGAAACCAACAATCCCAATTCTTACAATTTGATCTGCCATAAACACATTTTCCTATCATTCGCACAAGAGGTTTTTACCCCTGCCGCTTTCTTCTGCAAGGCAAAACTGCCGCCGTTGAAGCCGGGAGAGACAAAAGGATCCCTGATATTCTGCTCCCGGTTTTAGCAAGAGTACCTTCTCGATAAAACAAATCGATACGAATCAAGATTTAATAAAAATAGCGCTGCACAGTCAAGTAAAAACCCTCAAATTCAAGGCATTCGCCTGTTATAGAGGACCAAAATAGTGTTGACTTAACCAATCCAAATATGTTAGAATAGTTAAGATAATACAGTTGTATATAATGGCTGAAGGGTGCAAAAGCAAGACTTACAGAGCCGATACCTGGCCTTGCGGATCCTATTACATCCAGAGTATGTCCTATAATAAGGATGGTTAATTGTAACAAAATAAAAATTGATTTAGTAATTTCAACATCTTTGAGTAACAGATGGCTCAGTAAAGAAGATGGCCATGTTTGACGGTAGATCGCCGGGAGAAACCTGAAAGCAGAATCAGAGTTCTAATGACAGAAAAAGCAATACAAACAGAACAAAAAAAAACGATTGAATCAGCCGACCGAACTCTTACGTGCCGTCGTGAGTTGAAATATCACATCAGCGAGTCAAAGGCCAAGGCAATAGCGGAGTTTGTAAAACCATACCTGGAAGTGGACAGGTATTGTAAATTGCAGAGAAGCGGTGACTATCCGATCGTGAGTCTTTACCTGGATTCGGAGAATCTGCAGCTTTGCCAAGAAAGTTTGAGGGGGCATAAAAACCGTTTTAAGCTGCGTATCCGCAGTTATACCGATGAGCTGGATTATCCTCGCTTTTTCGAGATCAAACGCCGGATAAATACTATTATTAATAAAAGCAGGGCACGAGTTATGGACCGGGATGTGCCGACCCTGCTTACCGGATTGTCTCTACCACCACAGAATTATACTGCCGATATAGACTCAATCAACCAGTTTCAGTTGTATATGAAAAGTATCGCGGCTAAGCCTATAGTGCTCATCCGGTACATGCGGAAGGCATTTGAAGGAAATTCAGAAAATAGAGTAAGGGTAACCTTTGACCGAGGGCTTGCATATTGTATCACAAACCGCCCGGAAGTCAGACTTGGCGGAAGAGGCTGGCAGCAGAATCCCTTTACGCTGAATGGAGTTATTTTAGAGATCAAGTTTACGAACAACTATCCTGCATGGTTGAGCCAAATGGTCAGGTATTTCAACTTACAGGCGCGATCGATTTCTAAGTTTGGCTCGTCAATAACAGACTCACGTTTATTAGAATTTTATGTACCCCAATTAACGTTTTAGTAATTATGGATGGAATGTGGCAAATATTGGAAGGCACTCCCTCATCCGGGGGAATTTTTACACCCGAGGCGATTCTCTTGTCTTTACTGCTGGCCTTTGTTCTCGGACAAGCCCTGGCCTGGGTTTATTACTTCACTCACAGCGGCATGTCTTATTCGAGGTCGTTTGTACAATCACTGATTCTAATCACAGTTGTCGTAGCAATGGTCATGGCCGTCATCGGCACAAGTATCATCACCGCTGTCGGATTAATGGGTGCTTTGGCGATTATACGTTTTCGTAACATCATTAAAGATACGAGGGACATAGCCTTCATTTTTTGCTCATTGGTGATTGGCATGGCGGCAGGCTCTCAGCGATACGCCGTAGCCATCGTCGGGACGATTATTCTGAGTCTTATAATCATATATCTCTATGTGACAGGTTTCGGAACACATCAGCCACATAACGGTTTCCTGCGGTTTACCGTCAGAAGCCATATCGGGCCCGAAAGTCCGATTCCCGCTATCCTCAGACGCTTCTGCGGCAGTTATACCCTCATATCGGCGCAGGACAGCGGCTTCGGTGTTTCCGAAGTTGAATATGCCTATCAGTTGATGATACGAAATGCCGAGAAAAACCAACAAATGTTATCCGAGCTGCAAAAAGTCGAGGGCCTTGAGAATATAAGCCTGACAATGCAGGAAAAGCTGCTGGAGGTTTAGGCTTTATGAAAAGGATAAGTCTTAGAAATTATCCGTTTCGTTTGCGTCTGCACCTCATTCCTATCTTAGTGTGGCTGGGGGCGGTGGCATGTGTAATCGGACTTTTCACTCGCCGCTCACAACGGTTTGAAGTCATAGGTATGGCAAGGGGGCAGGTACGTCAGATAGCGTCCGCGTGCACGGGTAGATTAACAGACGTGCGCGTTAATTTGTTCGAGCAGGTTGACGCCGGCCAAACATTAGCTGTCATCGATACTGTCCTTGAAAACGAGCGCGTAATAGAAGCCGGCTTGAAAACACAACTGGCCACCGCTATAGCAGAAATAAAACACCTTACAGCTCAACTGGTCCCAACACAGGAGCTTCTAATGGCAGAGGAGGCTGATCGAGAGATTAATCGTACCACGGAGTTGAGAAGATTCCTTGTTGATGCCGACCAGGCAAAACTTCAGATTTACGCATTAAAAGCACAAATAGCTTCTGACCGTGTAATACTGGCCGACCTGGCGGCCGAGGTGAAAATTACCGAGGCTTTGCTCGAAGAACAAGCCGTTGCTCCCTATGAATTGCAGAAAGCGAAGGTGCAACATGACAGCCTGGCAAAGAAGATGGAAGAAAATCAGCGCATGCTGGAGCAGGCCGAGCAGGATCTGGAATCAGCCAAACAAAGGCTGAGCGATTTTTCCAAACGGCAGTTAACGCATCCATCAGTGGACAGCGCCCTTGAGGTAATACGAAAAGAAACAGCAGTTCAAGAAAAGTTAATGGATGGATTGTTGAAACAGCTTGAGGCTCTTAATTCACGCAGGGCGATAGAATTGAAGGCGCCGTTCGACGGCGTCGTGATTCCGATTCAGGGTCAGGCTAATCAGACAACCCTGCGCAGGCCCGGTGAGGATATTATTCGCAGGGCAGGAGAGGTCGTTCGGTCCGGCGACACAATATTTGCGATCGCAGAATTTAAACCAAGTGAAATTGTAGCTTACGTCAGCGAAAGTCAGTTAGGGCTGGTACGAGAAAAGACACTGGTTGAAATCGTCAAGAACAGACCGCCGGAACAGAAAGCACAATGTGAGGTAACGTATGTTGGCCCCACGATAGAACTTATGCCCGAGCAGTTGTGGCGCAATTCGGCTGTTCCCCAGTGGGGACGACCGATCGTAATAGAAATTCCCAAGGGTATGGAACTGGTTGCGGGCGAGATGGTAGGGATAAGAACCCTGTAGCTTTACTCAGGATCGGCCTCGTGCCGACCAGCCGAACACAGCTAAGCTTCAATAACCACAAGAGACAGGTACAGGACTGATGATTTGTACTAATGGAAACAGAAAACTTCCGAATACAATAATACTAAGCCTTGTCGGCCTGTGCTGTCTGGCGGGGTGCACACGGCAGAACTACAAAGCCGAAGCTGACGAGCAAGTCTATCGGATTATCGACCAAAAGTGGCAGGACGAATTTGGAACCAAGGCTAACTACAAAATCAGCGATACCGTACCATCACCCAACGACATACCAATAGAAGAAAAAGAGATTACATCCTTCGGCGTTCTGACCCTGCCGCAGGCAGTCGGACTGGCTACCTCTCAAAATCACGAATATCAAACACAAAAAGAAGAACTTTATATAAGAGCTCTGGATTTGAGGCTGACCCGGCATGAGTTTGAATATCAGTTTTTCGGCGGGGCAAGTGGCGGATATAATGCGGACCGTAACGATGAGGCAGTAGGAATTGAATCCAATATTGGCTTTAACCGGTTACTGGCCGGGGGCACCAGAATCAGCACCGAACTTGCCGTCGCCTGGATCGATGTGCTCACGGGCAATATGCGAGGCGGTCTGACTTCAATCTTAAGTGCAACCGTAGCACAACCTTTGCTTCGAGGCAGCGACCGCAAGGTAGTATTGGAAAACCTCACACAAGCTGAACGCGATACTCTCTATCAGGTACGTTCCTTCAATCGGTTTCGCAAAACTTTCGTTGTTTCAGTGATCAGCCGGTACTATGTAGTTCTGCAAAAATACGATGCGATAGAGAATGCCCGAAACAATTATATTACTCTGGCATTTACCTATGATCGCGTCGAAAAATTGGCCACCTCGGGACGTGTGCCACTACTCGAGCTTGACCAAATCAGGCAGAGCAAACTGCAAGCCCAGAATTTCTACTCTCAGGCGGAAAAGGAATACATGCAGGCACTTGACGAGTTCAAGATAACCCTGAATTTGCCCACGACAACGGAATTCCAGTTAGACGAGAAAGAATTCGAAGCCTTGAGGACAGCGAAAATGGCCGAACCGGATTTCACCGAGGCCAAGGCTGTCGAGGCCGCACTGCTTCAGCGCCTTGACTTAGTTAACAGTGCCGATGCCATCATCGATGCCCAGCGCAAAGTTTATGTTGCCACCGACGGCCTCCGCGCCGATGCAAATTTCGTCGGTACCACCAGCGTTACTTCTGCAAGACGAGCAAACAGAGGAACAATCGACTGGATGAGAGAAGAATACGGGCTCGGCGTGGAACTTAACCTGCCACTGGACCGCGTGCCCGAGCAAAACATTTACCGCAAAGCCCTGATAACTCTGAACCAGCGACAGCGAGCATACGAGTTAGCAGCCGACACGGTAGCATTAGAGGTACGGCAGGCCCACCGTGATCTGACCGAAGCAGCGGAGCGGTACAAGGTTTTATTAGAGGCTCTCGAATTAGCCAAGCAGCGATTTAATAATACCTTTCTGCTGCTCCAGTATTCCAGGGCAAGCAGCCGACGTGTGCTCCAGGCTCAGAGCGACCTTTTCGAAGCTCAGAACGACGCCGCACAAGCTCTTGTGGACTATAACATTTCAACATTGAATTTCTATCGTGACACCGGCTCCCTTCAGGTGCTTCCGGATGGAATGTGGAAACTCTAAATCCTCGCTCCGATAGGGATCGTCAACCATCTTACTATACCAACCGCGTTTCCCTTTTTCCCTTTTATAGAATATTACGTGATCTAAGCTTTGTGCCGCAGTGCCGGGTGATAAGTGATGGATTTTTAGTGGATTTTACGAGAAATTTGTATTATTGTGTAACAGAAGATTGTTATCTACATTGATAAGGAGCAGTAAAACAGATGTATTCCAAGAATGGATTTTATGCATTCGCTGAGATTGAGAAGAAGTGGCAGCGGCTCTGGGAAGAAACCGGGATATTCAAAGCGCAGGATTGCGACGATTCCAGGCCAAAATATTACGTGCTGGATATGTTTCCCTACCCGAGCGGCCAGGGCCTGCACGTCGGCCATCCCGAAGGTTATACCGCAAGCGACATAGTCTCCCGGTACAAACGTATGAAAGGCTTCAACGTGCTGCATCCGTTTGGCTGGGATGCGTTCGGTCTTCCGGCTGAGCAGCACGCAATAAAGACCGGCACTAATCCGAAAGACACTACACAACAAAACATAGATAACATGCGCCGGCAGACAAAATCGCTGGGATTCAGCTACGACTGGCAGCGGGAAATTGCCACGATCGATCCAAAGTACTACAAATGGACACAATGGATATTTCTGAAACTCTTTAACAGTTACTTCGATGAAACCGAGCAGAAAGCCAGGCCCATCGAGCAGCTTCCCATCCCGGAGGGCCTGAATGAACAGGAAAGACAGAGATTCATAGATGAGAACCGCATGGCTCACGAAGCGGAGGTTCCTGTAAACTGGTGTCCTGAACTCGGAACGGTGCTTGCAAATGAAGAAGTGGTAGGGGGGCTTAGCGAGAGAGGCGGGCATCCGGTCATCCGAAAGCCGATGCGCCAGTGGATGCTGCGGATTACAAAATACGCTGAAAGACTGCTGGACGATTTGGTCGAAGTGGACTGGCCGAATTCTATAAAAAAATTACAGACAGACTGGATCGGTAAGAGTATCGGCGCCGATGTCAATTTCAAGATCGATGGCTTCGACGAAAACATTCGCGTCTTCACAACCCGGCCAGATACGCTGTTCGGCGCTACATATATGGTCATGGCTCCCGAGCATCCGTTGGTAGATAAAATTGCAAGCGAGGAAAGAAAGGACGCTGTTCAGAAATATCGAGAAGAGGCCGCAAGGAAGAGCGATTTGGATCGGACGGATTTGGCTAAAGAGAAAACGGGCCAGCCCATCGGCGCATACGCTATCAATCCTGTGAACAACGAGAAGATTCCGATATGGATCAGCGATTATGTGTTGATAAGCTATGGAACCGGTGCGATTATGGCTGTGCCGGCTCACGATGAGCGTGACTTCGAGTTTGCGACGAAATTCGATCTGCCAATAATCCCGGTTGTTGAACCGCCGGACAGCGGACAAGCTGAGCTGGTCAAGCAGGGCAAGCTGTGTTTTGTCGGCGACGGCAGGGCGATTAACAGTGGGCGGTTCGATGGCCTCAGCACGCCTGAATTCAAGGAGCAGATTACGAACTGGCTCGAAGAGCAGAACCTGGGCAAAAAATCTGTCAACTATAAGCTGCGCGACTGGCTCTTCAGCAGGCAACGCTACTGGGGCGAGCCGTTTCCTATTCTGCATACTGGAAACGGTCAAGTCGTCGCTCTCTCCGAACAGGATTTGCCGCTGGTGCTGCCGCTGGTCGATAACTATAAACCGACAGGGACAGGTGAGCCGCCTTTAGCCAATGTAGATGATTGGGTAAATGTAACGCTGCCCGACGGCTCGAAAGCCAAACGCGAAACAAATACAATGCCTCAATGGGCCGGCAGTTGCTGGTATTACCTGAGGTACCTTGATCCTGACAATGACCAGGAGGGCTGGGATCCGGAAAAGGAAAAGTACTGGATGCCTGTCGATTTGTATATCGGCGGGGCCGAGCACGCCGTGCTGCACCTGTTGTACTCGCGATTCTGGCACAAGCTTCTCTATGACCTGGGCTACGTCAGCACGAAAGAGCCGTTCAAGAAACTCATCAATCAGGGAATGATTTTAGGCGAAGACGGCCAGAAAATGAGCAAGTCCCGCGGCAACGTCGTCAATCCTGACAAGGTCATCGCCGATTACGGGGCCGATTCAACGCGCCTTTACGAAATGTTCATGGGCCCCCTTGAGGCCATCAAGCCCTGGAGCATGCAGGGGGTCGAAGGCGTCCACCGGTTCCTGCAGAAGCTATGGCGGGCCGTTATAGACAGGGACACCGGCGAGCTGGACAAAGCTGTACAACAAGCTCAGCCGAATGAGGCGACACTTCGATTGCTGAATCAGACAATCAAAAAAGTCGGCGACGATATAGAGGGTTTCGGTTTTAACACGGCCATAAGTGCGATGATGATTCTCGTGAATCACCTCAGCAGGCTGCCAATCAAGCCCAAAGCTGTTATTGAGAAGCTCGTTCTGATTCTTGCTCCATTCGCGCCTCATATTGCCGAAGAGCTATGGGAGAGGCTCGGCCATACCGAGAGCCTCGCTTATGAGAACTGGCCCGAATATGATAAGGAGCTCATCAAAGAAAAGGAAGTCGAGTTGGCGGTACAGGTCATGGGCAAGATAAAGGACAGGATCATCGTCTCAGCCGATGCGGATGAGGAGCAGATAAAACAGAAGGCTCTGAGCTGCGAGAAAGTCATTGCCGCAATGGCCGACAGGGAACCCAGGAAGATTATCGTTATAAAGTCCCGATTAGTGAATATAGTCACATAAATCGGACACGGTAGTCTCGTTTGCGGAGAAAGGAGATATTCGCATGCGCTCGTTCAATTTGTTCAAAGCAGTACGGATGTCACCTCATATATCAATGGCGTTGACGTTTCTATTATTCTTCTCCACAATCTCTGTCTGCGCAGCAGCCGACACGACGGCGAAGTCGAGTCCGGCAGATATTGTCCGGCGGGCTGTGGCAGAAGGCAAGCTTGCCTATAAGCTGACGACTCCGGAGGAATTGAAGGCTTTGCTTGGGCCCGCCGAAAATGAAACCGTCAGAAACGATGGCGGCATGGAGATTGTTGAACTTAAGTATTCCGATGTTCAGGTAATGTTCGGCAGGATGAGACGTTATTCCACTCCAGTAACTCTTCTCTGGATAAATGTGAAAGGCAAGCCGCTCGACATCGGGCAAGAACGCCGGATCATTTTGAAAAATGAGAATGACCTCAATAAGTTCGACCCCTTCTGGGGATTAGCGAATGTGTCACTGGCCAACCTGGATTTAAGAACGCACCTGCAATTACTCAAAACATTGCCCTTTGACAGTCAAACCAAATGGCCTGGTTCTGACAAGCTGCCGGACGGATTCGATCCGGCGCAGGTGCTTGAAGATGGAAAAAATCCGGGTCTTGGTATTCGTGCTTTACACAAGCAGGGCGTCGACGGCCGGGGCGTGGGCATCGCAATCATCGACCAGCCTTTATTGAAAGACCATATTGAATATGCCGACCGGATTGTGAAATATGAAGCGATAGATGTACAGGGAGTCCCCGTTCAAATGCACGGGCCACCCGTTTCCAGCATTGCCGTTGGGAAAACGTGCGGAGTCGCACCGGGGGCCTCGCTCTATTACTTTGCCGTACCAATGTGGAAGCGTGAAAATCAGACATACTGTGACGCTATCAACAAGCTGATTAAGCTTAACGCAGACCCGAACACTACAGAGCGAGTACGAGTTGTAAGCATCTCAACAGGAATGTTTTCCCAGCAGGCCAATTTTCAACGCTGGAAGGAGGCATTGAAGAAAGCCGACCAAAACGGCATTCTGTTCGTGACATGTGCGCAGGACACGATTCAATACGGAATGCTCGCCCGGATTCCCGGCAAAGACCCGGATGACCCGGCCGGCTATAAGAGTGGAATATATGGTGTTAGGCCCGGCGTTGTTCTGGTCCCGGCGAGTAATCGGACGACGGCCTGTCACACAGGTAGTGATGTCTATACGTATTGGCGGGAGGCCGGGATGAGCTGGGCGGCCCCTTATCTTGCGGGGCTTGCTGTTTTGGCTTACCAGGTCAACCCGGATATCGAGCCGAAAAAGATTGTTACCCTGTGGCAAGAGACTGCAGTGCAGACAAAGGTCGGCGCAGTCATTCAGCCTGAGAACTTCGTTCAAGCTGTCAGGAAGACCCAAGTGAGGTGATAAATGGAATCGAAAAATGTCAAATTGTCTCCAAACACGACACATACATAATGTCAGTTTAAGGAGGAATCGATATGTCCGAAAATGAACCCAAGAACGAAGCAAGAAACAAAGCCGAAAATATAAATAAACAGACGTATGTTGCGATCCTTGTGGCGGTGGTCTTTTTGGTAGTTGGCATCGGTATCCTCGTGCTGACCACGCACGTTGCACAAATCAAAGGCGAGGCGATCCTCGTCGCTCTTCTGCTTATCCCTGTATTCATCTACCTCGCTATCATGGGCAAGCTGAAAGGTTTCACTATAGGGCCGCTATCTGCGAGCTTTATAGAAAGTAAGGTCGAGGATATAAAAAATCACGCAGAAGAGAATGTCGCTGAAATCGTTGAATATGAAAACCAAAGGAGCGCGTATCTTGGAAAGCTCAGCCAAATATTAAAGAAAAAAAGTAGATTTTTTTTAATTTATGCTGATGTTGATGACTTACGCCAATATTCTCGTAAACTCTTCCTTGAAGATAAGTCATCAGAAGAACGATCGAAAGAAAACGAGATTCGAAAAGAAATAATTGATATACTTGACTATGCACTGGCCGACGCATTCTGTGATTGTAAAATAAAAGATGCAAATGGTAAAGATGCTAAATATGACATTTTTCAGTTGATAGAACCAGACATTGTAATGATTGCACGTGATACCGACTCCAATCAGGCAAAATTAATCAAACAAAAGGCTGAGAAAAATTTCAAGAATTACCTTAAAGAGAAGAAATTTGATGAGTTGGATGTCACGATTTCTTCTATATCGAAGACAAGAGATGAAATGAAGGGAGCAACACCGCGGAGCTTAGACAAAGAAGCTCATGAAGGCCACAATGAATTGAAAAAAGCAAGGAAGATTAAAGATACATAAATCATGATCAAGTTAAACTTTGTGAAAAACAAAGAGAAAGACTTTATTGAAACTTGGGAATGCCGGTACTTTGTTCGTGATTCAAAGCCACCACATGGATTTGAGCACGAGTACTTAAAGGAAATCTTCGATAAATGGGATGGTCCCTGTGACGAAAAAGACATATACTTTATCACAGATGACGACACTGTAAATGTAAAGCTTAGGAAATCGTCAAAGCCGAAACCAACCATAAAAGTGAGAGTGCTCCGGGATAAACGTGAAGAATTTGAACTCTGGCGTACAGAAATCAATCAGATGTTACCAGCTCCTGCGAAAGTATGGAGCCATGTGCTGACAAGGCTGAATTTCAAGGGTGACGTTGATTTGTTATCGAGTTGTTCAGAATCACATCAGGTCAAGAAAGAACTTCTTGCTGCTCAGCCAAATCTCCTCCACGTAGAAGCTCGGAAGAGTCGCTGGCGTTACTTCAAGCTTCAAGGGGAAATGGAAGTGGCTAAAATTGTCATTGGACCTTCTCAGTTTTATTCCGTGTCTTTTGAATCTAAATCCAAGAATCCTGGACAAGTTCGTTCAATTCGTGACAAATTACCGGTAGACATGCTTGGGATACCAAAGAACTATGTGAGGCTACTTTCAGAGATTTTGCTTAAATAAATCTCTTTTTGAGAAATATGCTAAGAGTTTGATCGAATTCCTTAATTTGTATAGAGCTTGTATAAGGCGTTTGATTCTGATAATGATATGGAACAACTTTGTTGAATGAAAAAGGGTAAAGCAGGAAAATAGTTCTTACACATTTACGACTTGTGAATTATTATGCTTATATGAAACCGGACGATGGCTACATTACTTATATCATAAATCCCAAAGCCGGCGCCACCAGCAGCAAGCGAACAGGACGCCGGTTCGAGCAATATTTAATTAAAAGAGGATTCAAGGTCAAAACCTGTTTGACCAGGTCTCTCGAACATGCGTGTGATTTAGCTACCAATGCAGCGGTCGATTACGACTGTGCGATGGTGGTCGGCATAGGAGGAGACGGCACGATCAGAGAAGTTGCCCACGGCCTCGAAGGCAGTGACAAACCACTGCTGATCATACCTCACGGTACTGAAAATCTGCTTGCAAACGAATTAGGCTTTGACGAAACACTCAAGACAATCATAAGAACTTTCGAAGCAGGATATATTAAGCCCCTGGATTTGGGAAACGCAAACGGCAAATGTTTCACATCGATCGCAGGCTTCGGATTTGACGGTGCGGTGGTTAAACGGGTCAGCGAGCAGCGAGCCGGACATATCGATCATTTCGATTACTTCTGGCCGATCTGGAGGACATTCTGGGAGTACAAATTCGAGCCGATGAGGGTTGAGGTTGACGGAGAAGAGATTTTCGATGGCCCCGGCCTGGTTTTTGTCGGAAACATTTCAAGATACGCCGTAGGTTTGCAGGTCCTGCACTATGCAGATTTCGGAGATGGATTATTAGATATTTGCGTTTATAAATGCGCATCCCAACTGCACCTTGCCAAGCACTCGCTGATGACTGTTCTGAAACACCATGCCGACAGGCGTGATGTCATCTATCGCCAGGGCAAAAACATTTCCATAAGCTCCAAAAGTACCCGTATCAGGACTGAAATTGACGGTGACCCCGGCCCGGCCCTACCCGTCCAAATCAACGTAATTCCTCACGCCGTCAATTGTATAGTACCGGAAAGCGCCAAGCCTGCCGGTATAAGAACAAGAATTATCAGGGCAATAGGATAGAAAAGCAGATTACCTCTATTGCTTGAAGAATGCCAATCGAAGAAAATAGATACCCTGATTTTGGATTGAAGGAAAGAATCGAATGAACTTCAGAATCGGTGAAGTTGAGATAGGCATGGATACACCTTTATTTCTGATGGCCGGGCCATGCGTGATTGAAAGTAAAACCTGCTGTATTAACATTGCAAACCGGCTTCGAGAGATCGGCCAGAGAACGAACGTGGGAATAATCTTCAAGGCCAGTTTCGACAAGGCCAATCGCTCCAGCTTGAGCAGCTTTCGCGGGCCGGGCCTGGAGAAGGGCCTGGAAATTCTTACAGAAGTGCATCGGCAGACCGACCTTCCTGTTATGACCGATGTGCACGAGCCGGCTCAGGCGGCTTTGGCCGGCGAGGTTGTCGATTGTCTCCAGATACCTGCTTTTCTGTGCAGGCAAACCGATCTGTTATGTGCCTGCGCACGAACAGGCAAGCCTGTCAATGTTAAGAAGGGCCAGTTTCTTTCACCCGGCGAGATGAAGAACGTAGTCGAGAAAATCCGTGCCTGCAAAAATAAAAATATTATGCTAACCGAGCGTGGAACATTTTTCGGTTATAATCGGCTGGTGAACGATATGACGGCTATTAATACTATGAAGAAGTTAGGCTGTCCGGTCGTCTTCGATGCGACACACAGCACGCAGCAGCCCGGGGGACTCGGCAACGCAAGTTCAGGCCGGCGGGAAATGGCCCCGATACTTGCCAAAGCAGCAATTGCCGCCGGCGCAAATGGCCTTTTTATCGAAGTACATACCGAGCCGGAAAAGGCAAAATCGGACGCCGCCTGTATTATGCCTATAAACTGGCTCGAAGAACTGTTGTCAACATGCAAAAAAATATTTAATGTTGTAAAGGGATAAAAAAAGTGACCGGCAAAAAAAATTATTTATACGGGCCGGTGCCTTCACGAAGACTGGGGCTAAGCCTCGGTATTGATATCGTGCCGCTGAAAGTCTGTACGCTGGATTGCGTCTATTGTCAACTCGGAAAGACCGCCGAGACGGCAGTTGAACGAAAAGAGTATGTGCTTATCGAGCCGATCATGGCCGAGCTAAAAGAAGCGCTGGCAGGAGAATTAAAAGCCGATTATATCACGATTGCAGGCTCCGGCGAGCCGACGCTGAATTCCCGGCTCGGCGAACTGATAGATAATTTAAGGGACGTTACCAATATTCCTATAGCGATATTAACCAACGGCACGCTGTTATATAGAGAGGATGTACGGGCGGATTGCGCAAAGGCTGATGTCGTGATGCCTTCTTTGGATGCCGGTGACGAACAGACCTTCCAAAGAATCAATCGCCCACATGGCATTATTAGCATTGAAAACCTGATTTCAGGATTACGCACTTTCCGAAAAGAATTTACCGGCCAAATATGGCTGGAGGTTTTTGTCGTCGATGGAGTAAATACCGGCGCCGAGCAAATTGCCGGAATCAAAGATGCAATCGAACTTATCAATCCCGATAAGATCCACCTTAATACCGCCGTGCGACCCACGGCCGATCCAAATATCGTAAGATTAAGCGCCGAGAAGCTGCATGACATAGCCTCCAGGCTTGGCCCAAAGTGTGAAGTCGTGTCCGATTTTTCCCCGGCAAATAGCTGTAAACTCAATGAAAGTAAATCTAAGGATATATTGGGATTCTATTCTGCAATAAATCGTAAAGCAGAAGCCCTGTTATCAATGCTAAAACGCAGACCTTGCTCACTCAACGACATATGTGCAGGTCTCGACGTCAACCGCAACGAAGCAACAAAATATATCAGTGACCTTCAAAACCGGGGTGTCATTCAGTCTGAGTTAAAAGACGGAATAGTTTTTTTCAAGGCCTCGCCCTGAGTAAAACGAAGCATTCAGTATAACAACACCGTGACAAAATTTATTTAAATTTATCCATAATCTCTCCATATTCACATTCAATTTGTAAAGCCTGGAGTCTTATTGGCCGATAAAAGCCTTGTGGCATTTTTCAAAGTGTCGATTTTATTACGTTCGCTGAGAAAATTGAAATTTGTGCTTTAGTAAGTTTGTTTTAGGCCGATAACAAGTATAGAAGTTTATAGGAAGTACACGGCAAAGAAATAATCGCCTGAATGTTTTGCCTGATCGTAATGAAAAGAATTAAGCGACAATTGATTTTGAACAAAGGCTCGGAGAAGTATATTTTTCGTTATGAAAACGGCATGGAAGACGAGCTTCTCGACGCACTGATTGAGCAGGCAAAAGATAAAAGGACGGATTTCGATTGGTTTGATGCAGCCGTACTGAGTTTCAAATTAACGCAGTCACTTATCGTTCAGGCCGATGAAATCTTAAGCGAAAATACAAACGCCCAGATTCAAAAGAATATCAATAACAACATCGTATAAGACTAAAACGAGTACACGTATAACTGTGGTTTTAGAACGTTAATAAAAAATCCGATATAACCAAACATAAAAGATAGGTAAATTATGGAAGAAAGTACAATTATCCACAAGTTTTTAGATTACCTGAAATTCGAAAGGCGCTTCTCCGAACACACGGCAAAGTGTTATGGTGCTGATCTAACACAATTTTCTGAGTTTCTAAAGGGAACATCTGAGAGCGGTTCACCGGACACTGAACTGATATCCCATTCCCATCACGCCCATCACGAAGGCGAACCAGGTACGGCTGTGGCAACGCAGGTCGATCTCAAAGTTGACCAGTTGCTTCTTTCAGTGCAGACAGATTCCGTCAGGTCATATTTGGGGCTTCTGAACGAGAAGCAGTATTCCAAAGCAACCATAGCCCGAAAACTGGCCACGCTGCGCAGCTTTTATAAATTTCTTGTCAAAAGAAATCACATCAGATCCAACCCTGTGATGTCGATAAGGACACCAAAGCAGGAGAAAAAGCTGCCGCGTTTTCTCGAATACGAAGAAGTAAAGAGACTGCTCAATACACCCCCGGTAAATACCTGGCTTGGCGCAAGAGACAGAGCCATACTGGAGACTCTTTACAGCACGGGAATAAGGGTCAGTGAGCTTGTAGCATTGAACATGGACGACATAGACTTCCTGGGTGAGGTCGTGCATATCAGAGGCAAAGGCAAAAAGGAAAGAATCGCACCTATCGGCTCATCCGCTCTGCAGGTTATCCAGCACTACATGGAGTACAGGAACAAACGGGCGCAAAGCAACGGCAATTTCGACTCCAAAGTTTTGTTCGTGAACAAGCACGGCCGGAGACTCAGCACACGCAGCGTACGTCGTAAGATGGACAAGTACCTGAAAATGTCCGGACTCGATCCGGCGATCAGCCCACATACGCTGCGACACAGCTTTGCAACACACATGTTAAACAACGGCGCCGATCTAAGAAGCGTCCAGGAGCTGCTCGGCCATCAGTCACTGTCAACAACCCAGATATACACGCATCTTACCACAACAAGACTCAAAGAAGTTTATGAAAACGCCCACCCACGAAATAACGGGCATGACAGTGACGAGCCATAAGAGCCGTCCGGTAAAACACAATTCGTTATTCTGAAAATCCCCAAAATATATTTTATTTTTGGGGATTTTCTTTTACGCGGGATGACTCCCGCCGATCTTCCCCTGAAAAGATCAACAAAAATCCGCGTTTAAGCAATTTTCTCTTGACTTTTCTGAGCAAACGGATATAATTATACTTAAATGGTGTTATGGGGGTGATTAGTGTAGCCTTATATATATGAGGCTTTTCTACTTAAGGCAGAGGGTAAGCACACAGCAAATGAAACGTTCGTGCTATAGCTATACGACAAGAGACGCCACTTAGTCTCGTTGCCAGCAACAAAACATGGAAATAATAAGATTTAAGGTACGGGGAGAACGATGGGAAATAAATATAATTCGATGATGGTAAAATTCTTGACAATTATGATGGGGATATTCTTAGCTGTCACACTTTCTGGATGCAACGATCCGATTGTGGCTGATATGGAAGCAGAACATATCAGACTAAGTAAGATAGCCAGGCAGGAGCTCCGGCAGGGTTTTTCCGCTTACCGGACAAGTTCACAAGCTAAGGTGTTCTTTCCGGAATCAAATATTACGAAGAAAGACAATGAAACTCGGTCAAGCAGAAAACTGGCAAAATCTGTTCCTCTGAATTCAGTCGACCAGAATTTCCTTGACGACACAAAACGTCTGTTAGACTAATTCCGCCGGAAAACAAGGCCGGTCCGATCTTCCGCTAATTTTAAAGGTCGTCGGTTACTACCCTAAAATTATCAGGGCCTATACCGAGTCAATCAATATAGGCCCTGGACTGACATTTATCCTGATGTCACTGCCGTTTCCGCTTTCACAGGTGTAATGTTATCCTGCGATAATCCGGAGCGGCGATTATTCTTCAGGAACCGTTCTCCCCTTATACAGCCGAATGTCATCAAAGTACATTTTACCCGAGCCGCCCGGTACTGTCATATTCCCCTGGGTACCGATGCCTATCGCAATCTTGTCAACGTTCGACAGATTAATTCCCTGGTCCGCAAAGGCCTGCAGGGGGATCAACCACTCTGTCCATGTATCAATCGTAGTCGCGCTCGGATCATCAAAGTATACGACCGCCGGCGTACCTGCACTGTTCGCCAGTGACACATAAAGCGATTCAGGAGCATTGCTGGTGATACCGATATCCTGATTTGCCCACTGCGCACCGGCCGTGCCGGTAATCGTAACGTTGGATAATTTAGCCTCGCACGTCAATGCCGCATCATGGCTGGTCAGCGCCAAACCTATATAGACATTCGAGTTCATTGGCGATACCGTTGGTCTCCAGACCATCGACTGCCAGGTGGTCCCGTTGGCTGAATAGTAGCCTCTAAAGTTGCCGGCGAAATCGCGTTCTAATTTCACCCAGTAGGGTGCAGTGACTGCCATTTGCTCTGGTGTCGCGACCGAAGTGTCACTCGTGGCGTTAATTGCTGTATCCGTCCGCGCCTGAAATCTGCACCCCTGAGTAGGCGTGCCGTCGGCATTTGTCGGTGTGATATAAACCGCGGCAAATTTCGAGCCCGGATCCAATGTCTCGCGGATCATCACGCCGGCCTTAGCCCAGGCATTAGTGTTCTCGACGCTCTCGACCTTCACTATGATCGTGCCCGGACCTGTTAGCGTCTTATAGGCAAAGTGGAATTCGTCGGCATCATTCCAGATATCCGTACCTGATGCGGTCATGGTATATGTGCCGACTGGCACCTCTGTAAAGCTGCCGACGGAACCCGGGTTGCCTCTGAACCAGAGTGACACCTGGTCGACACCTCCCTCGGTCCAGTCGCGTGGGGCGGTTATCGTCAGTTCCGCCTCCGAATACTTCGAATAGCCCTGCTTATTATTGTTGTAGGAGAATGGCATCGACTTACCGCCACCATGAACGATGGTTTCCTCGGTAAATGAAGCGGTGTTTTCGTCACCCA
>Ga0209121_10002232_pt1 | contig 19860 bp, 17 predicted proteins | sample Cruoilmetagenom3_FD_187292 | JGI IMG/M metagenome (GOLD analysis project Ga0209121, IMG submission 187292) | Oil polluted marine microbial communities from Coal Oil Point, Santa Barbara, California, USA - Sample 3 (SPAdes) (version 2) | ecosystem: Environmental > Aquatic > Marine > Oil seeps ...
CATACTGCCGAAATGAAGGACTTCGAACCCCAAAAACGACCTTACCATTCAAGGTGTTAGAGGGTCTTCACATAGGAAAGTGTGAAATGGCGGAGACGAAGGGATTCGAACCCTCGATACCGTTCCCGGTATACTCCCTTAGCAGGGGAGCGCCTTCGACCACTCGGCCACGTCTCCGCGGACGGGTTTATCCGCGAATGCGGGGATTACACAAGTGGTAATTTGAGATTTGTGCATAAATTTGTGCATAAAATAGTACGCCAAACTGCAATGTTAGGCAGACCCTTGCGCCTCAAACGTCGGTGGCGCGCGATAGACTGCCGATATTTGCCTTGCTTTTAACAATTCTTCACGGGTAACCTACCGGTAATCAGATGCGGGACGACCCGCGCGGTTAACTATGGAGATATGGTTTGGCGTTAGACAACCCGTCCGACGCATTCGTTGCTTTTGAACGAGTGCAAAAAAGCTATGATGGCGAGATTTTGGTGGTCAAAGATCTGAATCTCCGAATTGGCAAAGGCGAGTTTTTAACGATGTTGGGCCCCTCGGGATCGGGGAAAACCACATGTTTGATGATGCTCGCCGGGTTTGAAACCGCAACCCACGGCGACATTTTGCTGGATGGTCGGCCAATTAACAACATCCCGCCGCATAAGCGCGGCATTGGGATGGTTTTCCAGAACTACGCGCTTTTTCCGCATATGTCGGTTGGCGAGAATCTCGCCTTTCCGTTGGAGGTGCGCAAAATCGGCAAGTCCGAGCGTGAGGATATGGTCCGGGCCGCGCTGGATATGGTGCAGATGGGTGACTTTGCCGGCCGCCGCCCGGCACAACTTTCGGGTGGACAGCAACAGAGGATCGCTTTGGCGCGGGCCTTGGTGTTTAAGCCCGAGCTGGTGTTGATGGACGAGCCGCTCGGCGCACTCGACAAGCAGTTGCGCGAGCATATGCAATACGAGATCAAGCACTTGCACGAAAGCCTGGGGATCACAGTGGTTTATGTAACGCACGACCAATCCGAAGCGCTGACGATGTCTGACCGCGTGGCGGTTTTTGATGACGGGCGGATCCAGCAACTGGCCCCGCCTGATGACCTTTACGAGCGGCCCGATAACGCCTTTGTCGCCCAGTTTATTGGAGAAAACAATACACTGATGGGCCAGGTGACCGCCCGCGACGGGGACATTGTTTCGGTTGATGTCGACGGAGGCCTGACCGTGCGGGCACTGGCTGTGAACTGCGGTGATGTCGGCAGTGCGACCACGCTTTCTTTGCGTCCTGAGCGGGTTTCCCTCACTCATGAAGGCCCCAATGCAACCGAAGCCAAAGTGCTGGAGCTGATTTATCTGGGAGATCATATCCGCTGCCGGATGTCGGTTTCGGGGCATGACGATTTTATCGTTAAGGTTCCAAATGCTGCCGGTCATCAACATTTGGTGGTGGGAGAGACCACACCGATCAGTTGGTTAAGCGAAGATTGCCGCGCGCTCGACGCATAGCGTGCCGGTTTAACAGGGGTGCGCAGGCTGGCCTGAGGCGCGCATACCTTTCATTTTCAGGCGTCCAAAGAGGAGAATAGTATGAAAATCAGAAATATGGTGCTCGGAGCCAGCGTGATCGCGCTTTCCGCCGGTGCTGTGGCAGCTCAAGAGCTGACCATTGTATCCTGGGGCGGGGCTTATTCCGCGAGCCAGCAAAACGCATACCATGACCCGTATATGGCGGCAAACGATGGCGTTAGCATTATCAATGACGAGAGCTCGCCCGAAGCTGTGGCCAAGCTGCGTGCGATGGCTGAAGCCGGTAACACAACTTGGGACGTGGTAGACGTGGAAGCCGCCGACGCAATTCGTCTTTGTGACGAAGGTTTGGCGATGGAAATCGATGCGGACAGCCAGTTGGCCGCTGCACCGGATGGCACATCCGCAAGCGCCGACTTTGGCGATATGCTGGTTTCCGACTGCTTTATCCCTCAGATCGTTTTCTCGACCACATTTGGCTATCGCACCGACATGGTGCCAGAGGGTGCAGCCGCGCCAACAGGTGCTTGTGACGTGTTTGATCTGGAAACATATCCGGGCAAGCGTAGCCTCAACAAACGCCCAATTGCCAATATGGAATGGGCTCTGATCTGTGACGGCGTTGCGTATGAAGACGTCTATGACGCTCTTGAAACAGACGAAGGTCAGGCGCGTGCGTTTGCCAAGCTTGACACCATTAAAGATGAAACCATCTGGTGGTCGGCTTCTGCCGAGCCTGTGCAATTGCTGGCTGACGGCGAAGTGTTTATGGCTTCGGCTTATAACGGCCGTCTGTTCTCGATGATTGCCGAGCAGGGTCAACCTGTTGGCATGGCTTGGAACTGGCAGATGTTTGACCTTGATGGTTGGATCATTCCGGCAAACCTGAGCGACGAACGCAAGCAGGCTGCTCTGGATTATGTCTATTTCGCAACTGACACCCAGCGTTTGGCGGATCAGGCGAAGTTCATCTCCTACGGTCCGGCCCGCGCGTCTTCAGCGCCGTTGGTAGGCCAGCACGCAACCCTCGGAATCGAAATGGGGCCACACATGCCAACCGATCCGAACAATGCTGAAAACACCTTCGTAAACAACTACGACTGGTGGGCTGATTACCGCGATGATCTGGATGCAAAATTCCAGGCTTGGCTGTCACAATAAGCTAGTATTTGCGGGGCCGGCATTCCGGCCCCGCGATCAACCCAAGGAGACTCAATGTCCGATTCAAGCCCCGTATTGGCCGCCGATGGCCGCCCGCTCAAGGCCAGCTTGAACCGCGCTTTGCGCCGCCAAAAAATGCGCGCCCTGCTGCTGATTGCCCCTTTGCTGATTTTTGTGTTGGTCACTTTCATCGCCCCGATTGCCGATATGCTGTTTCGGTCGGTCGAAAACGATATTGTGTCCAACACGCTGCCGCGAACCGTTGTCGCGCTGGAGGATTGGGACGCCGCGAGCGGTGTTTCACCAGACGAGGTGGTGTTTACGGCGCTTGCCGAGGACCTGGCCGAAGCGGTGTCCGCCAAGCGGCACACGCAGTTGGGGACGCGGCTGAATTACGAGCTTTCGGGTATGTCCTCTCTGTTTCGGAAGACAGGCCGGAAGGTAAAGCGGCTGGATACTGAAATTCCATTCAAAGAGCAGTTCCTTGAAATCGAGGAAGATTGGGATGATCCGGAGGTCTGGTCAACCATCAAAGCGAATTCATCTCGGTTTACCGCGGGTTATTTTCTGAATGCGGTCGATCTCCAACTCGGCCCGGACGGGATTGAACAACGCCCTGAAAACGAACGGATATATGTCAAATTATTCGGGCGAACGATCTTCCTCAGCGTTACCATTACGCTCTCTTGTTTCCTGCTCGGGTATCCGATTGCCTGGATTTTGGCCAATCTCAAAGCCCGAACAGCCAATCTTTTGATGATCCTTGTGCTATTGCCGTTCTGGACATCGCTGCTTGTTAGAACATCAGCCTGGAAAGTGCTGCTGCAACAGCAAGGGGTGATCAATGACACGCTGGTCTGGCTTGGGATCGTGGCGGATGACAACCGACTGGAGTTGATCAACAACGCCACTGGCACCATTATTGCGATGACGCATATTTTGCTGCCGTTTATGATACTACCGCTCTATTCAGTGATGAAAACCATTCCGATAAGCTATGTACGGGCGGCCAAGAGCCTTGGTGCAACCGACTGGACAGCTTTTTGGCGGGTTTACTTTCCGCAATCGGTGCCGGGGATCGGCGCGGGTGCTATCCTCGTGTTTATTCTCGCCATTGGTTATTACATTACACCTGCATTGGTTGGTGGCACATCGGGCACATTTATCTCTAACCGGATCGCGTATCACATTTCGAGCTCGCTTAACTGGGGCCTCGGGGCTGCTTTGGGCGCGATTCTGCTGGTGCTTGTACTGGTGCTCTACGCACTTTACGACAAAATCGTCGGCATTGATAACGTGAAACTGGGGTAGGATATGAGCAAGCTTCCACCATATGCGACAACGGGCCAACGGGTTTGGCATTATACGTTTTTGGCAATCACCGCGTTGATCTTCTTTTTCCTGATCTTCCCGATCATCATCATTATTCCGCTGTCGTTTAATGCGCAGGATTTCTTTACGTTTACGCCCAAGATGCTGGCGCTGGATCCGGAAGGGTTTTCCACCAAGCATTACGCGGATTTCTTCGGCAATTCGGATTGGCAAAACGCGCTGAAAAACTCCTTCCAGATCGCACCTGTGGCAACGCTGATTTCGGTCACGTTTGGCACATTGGCTGCTATCGGCCTTAGCCAGAGCCATGTGCCCTTCCGTGGGGCCATTATGGCCGTGCTGATCTCGCCAATGATTGTGCCTCTGATCATTTCAGCCGCCGGGATGTATTTTTTCTATTCCCGCCTTGGGATGCAAGGCACCTATATCGGGGTGGTTCTGGCGCACGCGGTCCTCGGTATTCCATTTGTGATTATCACCGTGACGGCAACGCTGGTTGGCTTTGATAAATCCCTTACACGGGCGGCCGCCAATATGGGGGCAGGGCCGGTGCGGACCTTCTTCAAAATCCAGATGCCGCTTATTTTGCCGGGCGTTATCTCGGGTGGGTTGTTTGCTTTTATCACCTCGTTTGACGAGGTTGTTGTGGTGTTGTTTGTGGGTTCGGCAGGGCAGAAGACCCTGCCTTGGCAAATGTTTATCGGCATGCGTGAACAAATTTCACCCACAATTCTGGCGGTGGCAACCTTGATGGTTGCAATTTCCATTGTGTTACTGACAACGCTAGAATTCCTGCGCCGCCGTTCAGAAAGGCTGCGGGGCATGAGCGCCAGCTAAGGCCGGTGGCGGCGCGTTTGGCGCCGCTCTTTTGGGAAACCGAGTATCCGCGCCGCTCGTGAACGCTGCGCTTGTGGTGAACGGTTAAACTCACGGCTTGAACTCTCTGAAAAATGGACGTATACCCCGCCTGTCCTGAACGGTGCGAATCGATTGGGATGGTTTGCTATTGGGGCAGGCCGCAGGATACCCGAAATTCTCCTTTCGGATTTGAGAGCGGCAGAATGTGTCAGAAGCAGGCAAAAACAAACGTCGTCCCGACCTCTGGCGAGCGCACAACGCGGACTCGGTGGAAGACCGAGAGCTCTCGGACGCAGACAACTTCACCGCAAAGGTGAGCAAAGGAAGAACGATGAATATTATTGAACAGCTCGAAGCCGAGCAGATTGCCGCGCTTGGCAACGACATTCCGGATTTCAAGGCCGGCGATACCGTCCGCGTTGGCTACAAAGTGACCGAGGGCACCCGCTCCCGTGTGCAAAACTACGAAGGTGTGTGCATTGCGCGCAAAGGCGGCAGCGGTATTGCTGGCGCTTTTACTGTTCGTAAAATCTCCTTTGGTGAGGGTGTTGAGCGCGTATTCCCGCTCCACTCGCCAAATATCGACAGCATCACCGTTGTGCGCCGTGGCCGTGTGCGCCGCGCCAAGCTTTATTACCTTCGCAGCCGTCGCGGTAAATCTGCGCGTATTGCTGAAGATACCAACTACAAGCCCAAAAAAGACGCGAAGTAAGCGCCATAACTTTGCGATAGGAGCAATAAGATGAAAAAAGACATCCATCCCGATTATCACATGATCGACGTGAAAATGACCAATGGCGACGTGATCAAAATGCGCTCGACCTACGGATCCGAAGGCACCGAGCTTGTGCTTGATATTGACCCGACTGTTCACCCTGCATGGACAGGTGGCGGCCATCGCCTGCTGGATACCGGCGGTCGTGTATCGAAGTTCAAAAAGAAATACGAAGGCCTCGGCTTCTGATCAGCCCCATGGTTTTGAAAATTCGAACCGCTCCCGTTTGGGGGCGGTTTTTGTTTGGGGTGGCTTTGTCGAAACCGGTGACGCAAGTGATCAGGCAGATTGAGGCCAGATGATCGTGGTGAAGGTAGCTGGCGGCCTCAGAGTCGGGCATTCATCGGTTATCCGGAGGTCCGCATGAGGTTGCAGGATGATCTGATCTCACAAACCCATTCGAAAATTTCCGTTACTCCAGAAGAATATTCCGATTGTTTAGTTAGTTGCTTGCTTCCTCACTTTTATAGACGACAAGAGCAGGCTTTTTATCAGGGCTTAACAGAAGCTTGTCCAAATATAGCGGATCATACCAATCATGCCATGGCTCCAATCCGAAACAAGCGTTTATGAAGTCGTCCATAATTCCGGAACCTTCTGTTACAGTCCCGATAAATTGCTTCGCTCGGTGTCCAACCAGATCAAAAAGCTGTCTAAATTCAATTTCCGGCGCGTGACCTACCACCGGCCAGTCGCCTGAATCGAGCAAATCAATCGTGACATACTGGATGCTGATTATTTCATCCATTGTAGGTGCTGTATCTTTTTCAGTCTTTGAAGCGCGCCGCAACGTGAAAGCGCAAACCGCGCTATTCATGGCCTCGACTTCGTAAGACAAAACCTGCGCGACAGTATAGCCACCATCAGATTTCGGCACCAAAAAGATGTCGCCGTTTTCCCATTTCTGTTTACTGCGTCTTTCCATTCTTGCCGCCCCTAGTTTTGTCCAGCAAGTGAACCTGCTGCAGCTCGATGCTATCACCAATCAGCTACTACCGCATATCTACTGATTTTCCTGCAATTACTTTCAGCTACCAGTTTTGGCTTTCGATAAGCCTCAAAATCACCCATTTTCAAACTTGAAATGGCTCCGCTATGAAAAGAATACACTTAATTCCTTTGATCGGAACTCATTCTGTGTATCGGTGGAGGTGCAATTCCGAAAGCCTAACTCGGCCCTGTTTGTGCGCTTGTTTTTTTCCCGTCTTCCACAGCCAGTAGGGATGGGGTAGACAATCTTAGAAATTTTGGGGGTTGGCCGATGGCGCATGTAATTGTTTTGGGAAATGAAAAAGGCGGGTCGGGGAAATCGACCACGGCGATGCATTTGTGCACGGCGCTGATGGCGGCGGGGAAAGCTGTGGGGGCGATTGACCTAGACCTGCGGCAGCAGAGCTTTTTTCGTTATCTGGAGAACCGGTCGGTAACGGCTGCACAGGATGATATGGCGCTTTCCATGCCCCGCCAGTTTACACTGCGCTTGTCCAATGAAGACAGTGCTGAGGCCGCTCAGGCCGAAGAAGAGGAGCGGTTTGCACAAGCACTTGATACGCTCGACACAAACTGTGACTTTATCCTGATCGACTGCCCGGGCTCGGATACCCGATACGCGCGGATGGCGCATTCGGTGGCGGATACGCTGATCACCCCTATGAACGACTCGCTTATCGATTTTGACCTGCTGGCACGGATGGATGCGGCGTCAGGGAAGGTGCTTGGCCCCTCGGTCTATTCGGAGTTGGTTTGGGAGGCGCGCCAGTTGCGGGCCAAGGCAGGGCTTAAGCCCGTCGACTGGGTCGTTTTACGCAATCGGCTGGCACACAATCAGGCGCATAACCGGCGCAAGGTTGGTAAGGCGCTGGAGAACCTTTCCAAGCGGATCGGGTTTCGGATTGTGCCGGGGTTTTCGGAGCGCGTGATTTTTCGCGAGCTGTTTCTTTCGGGGCTAACGCTGCTGGATTTGAAAAAGACAAACCGGCTGAGCCTAAGCCTGTCCAACATAGCCGCGCGCCAAGAGGTGCGCGAGTTGGTGAACGCGCTCAATCTTTCCGATGTGAAGGTGTCTTTTTAAATTATTCCGAACCGGCCCCTAAATACCTTGCGGAATTTGACCGAGCCGACGCCATGTTTCGATTTTTTCTCGTGAGACCTGAAAATGCATCGAGTCTTCGCGGCCAAAGCCTGCGCCCCAATACCAGCCTTCCTTGTTGAAAAACTCGGCGAGAATCGTCAGGCCGAGCTGGGTGCGGTCATCGCCCAACACGTCCAGTTGCCCGTCAATGTTGAGGTCGACCGAAAGCCCGTAGGCGTGTGTCGATACCGAGGTTTCCGAGCTGCGGATCAGGCGAACACACAGCGAACCGGCTGTGGAAATGCGGTCATAGAGCTCGGGCTCGAACACCTGAACGTTGCGGAAAACCTGTTGCAGCGAAATAATCGCTGGCTCAAGCATAGTAACCCGGATCGGGCCAACATCACGGGTTACGACCAGATCTTTGAGGATCGGATTGGTCATCGGTTGGCAGTCTTGCGAAAGATCTTCACGCGGCGGGCCAAAAATGCCCATCAGGTAGCTGGAAGACGAATTGGTCAGGCCTTCGTTGACGTTGCGCCGATCTGCGATCAACACCACTTGAGCGAAGAGATCCGACAGGCCATCTGAAGCCTCGGGCTCTTCGGTATAGGTTGTGGTTTGGGCGGCGGTGCCGCGCTCGTCGAGTAGCGAGACCTGCTGCTGGAGGTTGTTGAAGTCGATTGTCAGCGCAGTCAGTTGCTCGCGGACGGTTTCGATCTCTTCGGCACTTGCGAATTTTGAGGTAGTAAAGAACAGCATGTTGGCCAGATACCAGCCAGCCGGGGCAGTAATTATTGCGATTGCCAGCAGTATATTAGCCAGTTTCATAGAGCACCTCTTTTAGCTTTGTCCGCGATCCTAAGTCATTCAAGCAGTCGTGTCGATCACCTATGCGGGAGTGTCGAATATCGTCGGGGAGGGATCAGGCTTTGCTGTCAACTTGAAGACAATTCACCGAAACTACTGGAATTGCTTTGTGAAAATATGTTGCCGGAGAAAATTTTTGCGCCTAGGGTGGAAAAAATAATAAAAAAAACAAACTTGCGCATGCAAATTTGATGCAATGGGGAAAGTATGGATATCGACGTCGAAGCGCTATTGGCTGAGTTTGAAGGCGATTCCGCATGCGGTGATGATCTGGAGTATGATCCGGATTTTATCGAGCTGGAAAGCATTTCAAAACCCAAAGAGGAACAACAGGTCGGGTCTTCTGTATTAGCTGGCGAGGAGGTTGATTTCTCCCGCGTTGGAAGTATGGCTATTGGCATTCTGGAACGCAGCAAAGATTTGCGCGCCGCGATTTTCCTGGCGGAGGCTGTATTGCACAGAGACGGCTTTGTGCCTTTCGAACGTGTTATGGCCTACATTCATGGCGCGCTAGATCGCTATTGGGAATGTGTCCACCCGGAGCTGGATGAAGATGACGACGACGACCCCACGATGCGGGTCAACGCGATGCGCGGGCTGGCGGACCCCGATACAGTGTTGCGCGCTGTGCGCCGTGCCCCGCTGACCGATAGTCGCGCTATGGGTCGGTTCTCATTGCGCCATATATCGATTGCAGATGGGGAGATTGCCCCGGGAGAGGGTGAAAACCCGATCGACCATGCAACGATTTCCGCGGCGTTTCAGGATACGGATGCAGAGGTTATGACCGCGATCCGCGAGGCGGTCAGCAATTCGCGGGATCACATTAAAAACATTACGGCAGTCATGGATGACAAGGTTGGCGCGCTTGGGCCGGACCTGTCGGAACTGGACAAAGAGCTCTTTAAGGCGCAATCGGCGATTGCCAGCGTGCTGGGCGGTGATATTGCCGAAGCGGACGTGGCTGAAGAGGGTGGTGCCGGTGATGGTGCCCCCGCGGCCCAAGCCTCCGCACCGGTGTCGGGCGCGATCAACACGCGTGATGACGTTACAAGAATGATCGACAAGATTTGCGAGTATTATGCCCGCTCCGAGCCATCAAGCCCCGTGCCTGTTTTGCTCCAGCGAGCCCGCCGGTTGGTTGCCGCAGATTTCGTTACAATCATGAAAGATATGGCCTCTGACGGTATGAACCAGGTTCGTACTATCGGTGGTCTCGAAGATGAAGGTTATTAATTAAAAGGGGCGGAGGTCAGCTGCCCAGATATCAGGAAGGAAGTTAAAGATATGGCTAGTAGTCAAAAGTTTATTGCCAGAAATCGGGCGCCTCGCGTTCAGATCGAATATGATGTGGAGTTGTATGGCGCCGAAAAAAAGGTGCAACTCCCCTTTGTAATGGGGGTCATGTCTGACCTTTCCGGTAAATCCGAAGAACCGCTTCCTTCGGTTGCAGACCGAAAATTTCTCGAAATTGACATTGATAATTTCGACAACCGGATGAAATCTATGAAGCCACGCGCTGCATTTAGTGTGCCAAACACTCTGACCGGCGAAGGCAATATGGCTGTCGATATCACCTTTGAAAGCATGGACGATTTCTCGCCTGCTGCAATTGCCAGTAAAGTGGAACCCCTGCGCAAACTACTTGAGGCGCGGACCCAGCTTTCAAACCTGATGACCTATATGGATGGTAAAACCGGCGCTGAAGACCTGATGGCAAAAATAACGCAGGACCCGACATTGCTAAAGGCGCTGGCTTCCACGCCCAAACCGAAATCCGACGAGGAGGAGGCTGAATAATGGCTGAAGCAGAAACCGAAGCCCAAGGCGGTGAACACGAATCCATTTTCGCAAATGATGATTTTGCGAATCTTCTTCAGAAAGAATTCCGCCCCAAATCTGACACAGCCAGAACGGCTGTTGAGGAGGCTGTAAAAACCCTTGCCGAGCAGGCATTGGTGAACACAGCCCTTGTGTCGGACGATGCGCTACGCACAATTGAAGGCATTATTGCCGAGATCGACCAAACGCTGACGGCTCAGGTGAACGAGATTTTGCACCATGAGGATTTTCAGAAGCTGGAAAGCGCATGGCGTGGGTTGTCGTATCTGGTGAATAATACCGAAACCGATGAAATGCTTAAAATCCGCGTGATGAACATCTCGAAGAAAGATCTTCAGAAAACCATGCGCAAATTTAAGGGCACGGCCTGGGATCAATCTCCGATCTTCAAGAAGCTATATGAAGAAGAGTTTGGCCAGTTTGGTGGCGAGCCTTATGGCTGCCTGATGGGTGATTATCACTTTGACCATTCGCCGCCCGATGTTGAGCTTTTGGGTGAGATGTCAAAGGTAGCAGCGGCAGCGCACGCACCCTTCCTGACCGGAGCAGAGCCATCGCTTATGCAGATGGATAGCTGGGGTGAGCTTGCCAACCCGCGTGACCTGACAAAGATTTTCTCGACACCTGAATATGCTGCTTGGCGCTCGCTTCGCGAAAGTCAGGATAGCCAGTATCTGGCGCTGGCAATGCCACGCTTCCTTGGTCGGCACCCTTATGGGGCTAAAACCGATCCGGTGGAAGAATTTGCCTTTGAAGAGGATACGGAGGGTGCAGATAGCGGTCAGTACTCGTGGGTCAATGCTGCCTACGGTATGGCCACCAATATCACCAAGTCGTTCAAGCAATATGGCTGGTGCACACGTATCCGCGGGGTCGAGTCTGGTGGTGCGGTTGAGAACCTGCCAACGCATACTTTCCCCTCCGATGACGGCGGTGTGGACATGAAATGCCCAACAGAGATTGCGATTTCTGACCGGCGTGAAGCTGAGCTTGCCAATAACGGTCTGATGCCGCTCGTGCACCGTAAAAACTCTGATTTGGCTGCCTTTATTGGTGCCCAGAGCCTGCACAAACCGGCCGAATACGATGACCCGGACGCGACAGCAAACGCAAATCTTGGGGCGAGATTGCCCTATCTGTTTGCAACTTGCCGCTTCGCTCACTATCTAAAATGCATCGTAAGAGACAAACTGGGTTCGTTCAAAGAACGGGACGACATGCAGCGTTGGTTGCAGGACTGGATTGACAATTACGTTGATTTCAATGCCGACATTTCGTCGGAAGAGGTGAAGGCCCAAAAACCGTTGGCCGCTGCTGAAGTGGTCGTCGAAGAGATCGAGGGCAACCCCGGGTATTACTCTTCGAAGTTTTTCCTTCGCCCGCATTACCAGCTCGAGGGGCTGTCTGTTTCGTTACGATTGGTATCGAAACTGCCTTCCGAGAAGAAATAAACCGGTAATAAAACATCGCCGCGGGGGGCTCGCGTTCCCCGGGGCACGACTCAAAATTAGAGACACCATGATATATAGGAGAAAACCATGGCTTTTGACGCATTTATGTACTTCACCGCTTCGGCTGACACAGAAAAAGTCCCCGGCGAAACGCTTGACGCCGCAATGTCAGAAAAAAGCGCCTGGGAGCTGCTGAGCTTCACCATTGGCGCAGAAAACAACATTAACATCGGTTCGGCCACCGGCGGTGGCGGTGCAGGTAAAGCGACCTTCAAGGAATTTAGCTTCACCAAAAAAACCGACCTCGGGTCGCCTGGTTTGTTCCAGCAGTTGGTCACCGGTCGTCACTTTGACGAAGCGGTTGTAGAACTTCGCCGCTCTGGTGGTTCGGAAACCGCTTCGGGCGCGACCTTCATGATGTTCCATTTCAAGCTGGTTATGGTTCAGGACATTGAATGGTCCGGTTCGGACGGCGACGATGTTTGTGAGGAAAGTATCACCATGCAATATGGTGCGATGAAAATCGAATACACCTCGCAAGACTCTTCCGGCAAAATGAAAACCAAGAAAAAAGCCGAGTGGAGCCGTGTCAAGAACACAGCTCAGTATGCCATCTAGTGGTTTGCTGGCCGCTTGATTGTGGCTATCTGATAAAAACAATTCGCCCAAAGCCATGGCTCTGGGCGAGTTGATTCATCTGAAAGGGGCGCTATGTCGGCTGAAGAAATCCTTAAATCCGGAACCCTTGACGAGACGCTTACGGCGTTAATGGACCGGGTACGCAAAGACCCGTCTAATATCAAACAACGGATATTTTTGTTCCAGCTTTTTGCTGTTTTGGGGGAGTGGGAACGCGCCGTAAAGCAGCTCAAGGTTTGCGGCGGGATGGACCCTTCGACCCTATCGATGGTGCAGGCATACCGTGAAGCGATAATTTGCGAATTGATGCGCGAAAAGGTTTTTGCCGGTGACAAAGCGCCCATGATTTTCGGCGAGCCGGAAAACTGGATCGCTATTCTGGTCGAAGCGCTCGGCGCAACAGCGCGCGGCGACCATGCGGCCGCCGCCGAGTTGCGAAACCAAGCCTTTGAAGAAGCGCCAGCGGTTTCCGGCACGGCTGACGGGCAAGCCTTCGAGTGGATTGCCGATGCCGATATGCGGCTCGGGCCGGTCCTAGAGCTCGTAATGAACGGCAACTATTATTGGGTGCCTTTCGATGCGATCAAGAAACTGAACTTTGAAGAGCCGAGCGACCTGCGCGACCGTGTATGGACTCCGGTTCAAATAACCTGGGCGAACGGTGGTGAGGTGGTCGGATTTATTCCGACACGCTACCCCGGTTCAGCTGAAGCAAGTGACGAAATAAAACTCTCAAAAGTGACCGAATGGACCGATATTGGGGAGGAAACCTTTATCGGTTCGGGCCAGCGCTTGTTGGCAACCGACGAAGGCGACATTGCGTTGATGGACTTGCGCGAGGTTGTTTTTGATACCGGCGAAGAGGCCGCGGATGAATGACCCGGGAGATTCAGAGCGTCTCCAGCCGTCGCTGCTCGACAGGCTGACGGACAATAACCCGAGCGATACCAAAGAATCCCTGCGCGACAGGATAATCGACATCCGACAGCTCCGCGACATTGTGCTGCGAGATCTCGGATGGCTTTTGAATACGGTCAATCAGGAAGGGAATATCGACCCGGACGAGTTTCCGCAGTCATTTGATTCAACGCTCAACTACGGGATCACTGATATTTCGGGAAAAAGAGCGGCGGAAGCGCGGCCCTATGAGCTCGAACGGCTTATTCACAAGGCGATTGATGCTTTTGAACCCAGAATTGTAAAGGGGAGCCTTGAAGTGAAGCTCTCTACGACGATGGAAGGCACGCAATCGCGCATCCTGTTCAATATTCATGCCGAACTTTGGGCGCAACCTGTGCCGGTTGAAGTGTTTATGCGAACCGCCCTTGACCTCGCTTCGGGCGATATGTCGGTTGTGAAAGGATAACTTTTTGGACACGCGAATTCTCAAAAAATATGAGGAAGAGCTCGCCTATATGCGTGAGATGGGGGAGGAGTTTTCTGAGTCCTACCCAAAAATCGCGGCGCGGCTTGGCATGGACGGTGTCGAAATATCGGACCCGTATGTCGAGCGGCTTATGGAAGGGTTCGCCTTTATGGCGGCGCGTGTCCAACTGGAACTGGACCTGCAATACCCGGTTTTAACCCAACACTTGCTGGAAATTGTCTACCCGCACTATCTTGCGCCGACGCCGAGTATGCTTATTGCGAAATTGCAGCCGGACCCGACGCAGGGCAGCATGGAAGACGGCTTTTTGCTCAAACGCGGTACAACCCTGCGCAGCCCGCTTCGCGAGGGGGACAACACGGCTTGCCAGTTCCGCACAGCGCATGACGTAACACTGTGGCCGATTGAAATTTCCGAAGCGGAATACCTGAGCGGGCGTGGTGAAGTGATGGCCGCAGGTGTTGGAGAAAACCGGGAGGCCAAAGCCGCGATCCGGCTCCGCTTGAAGTCAATTGGCGAGCTTGGGTTGGCAAAACTCGGATTGGACGAGCTTACGCTATTTATGACCGGCGCCGGATGGGAGCCGTGGAAACTGTTTGAGCATATTGCAAATGACGGCATTCAGGTTGCGGGCCGGTCCACCAACCCGCGCGAAGACTGGACTTATGTAAATCGCTGGAACACTATTGAAGCGACGGGGAGCGACCCCGAGCAAGCCCTGCTGCCATTTCCCGGGCAAAGCTTTGACGGCTATCGTCTGTTGCAGGAATACTATGCACTACCTAGCCGGTTTTTCTTTACAAAAGTCGGTGGCTTGCAGCCCATATTGAAGCAGGTGAAAGATGGCGACGAAGTAGATATTTATATCCTGCTCAAGCAATCGGTTGGCAGCTTGAGTGCTGTTATTGAGCCGTCATCTTTTGAGCTTTTCGCAACCCCGGCGGTAAACCTGTTTGAAAAACGCTGTGACCGTGTGCATGTCACAGGCCGAGATGTTGATTATCAGGTTATAGCAGACCGTACCGCCCCGCTGGATTTCGAGATATACGGAGTGGATTCCGTGAAAGGGATATCTTCTGAAGGTTTGGATGATGTGGATTTCGAGCCGTTTTATTCGGCTGATGATTATACCGCCGCCGGTGAGAGCTATTCTGCATATTATAGTTTGCGGCGCCGCATGCATCAGCGTTCCGAACGCCAGCGTTTGAAAGGCACCCGCACGAGCTATTTGGGAGCCGATGTTTTTATCAATCTGGTTGACCAGATGCAGGCCCCGTATGGCGGTGATATTGAACAATTGGCGATCAAGGCGATGTGTACCAACCGCGACCTTCCGATGCTGCTAAGTATCGGGAAGCACAAAACAGATTTTGAGCTGCCAGATGGCGGGCCGGTGGGTTCAGTCACAGCCCTTACCCCCATTACCCGCCCGCGTGCCAGCCTCGCGGTTGAGGGCGATAGCGCATGGCGCCTGATCTCGCATTTAAGTCTCAACTATCTGTCGATTTCCGAGACAGACAGGGGGGACCCCGCAGCGGCAATCCGGGAGTTGCTCGGCATTTATGGCCCGCTCGGTGACAAATCCCTCGCCAAGCAGCTGGAGGGGATTAGCCGGGTTTGGACCGTGCCGATTGTGCGCCGCATGGCGGACGAGGTGCTTTCTACAGCGGTGCGGGGCCTGGAAGTCAACGTGGAATTTGACGAGAGTTTTTATGAGGGCACGGGCGTTTATGTGCTTGGCGTGGTGCTCCAGAAGTTTTTTGCAAAGTATGTTTCGGTGAACAGTTTTACCGAAACGGTTATTCATAGTCCTGACAGGGGAGAAATTGCGCGGTGGCCAGCGATGAGCGGAAAGAGGCGGGTGATCTGAGCCGCTTTGATGCGCTCAAAGATCACCCCGAACGGTTTCATATTTTTCAGGCCTTGCGCCTGATTGAAGCGCAATACAGCGATCAGCCTAGGCTTGGCCGGTCACGGCGGCCCAAGCAGGATGCTGTGCGGCTAAAACAGCGGATCGATATGGCATTCTCCACCTCGACGGTGGCGCGTTTTGAGCCAAGGGACGAAAAAACCGGTGAGCCGGGCGAAATGGCGCAATATATGTTTGGCCTGTTTGGGCCAAACGGGCCATTGCCCCTGCACTTGACAGAATATGCCTTTAACCGCCAAATCTCGCACCGGGACCCCACATTTAAGGCATTTGGCGACATTTTCCACCATCGGATGCTGTCATTGCTTTATCGTGCTTATGCTTCGGGAGAGCCGACATCCAGTTATGATCGCGCTGGAGAGGTTGACCCGTTTGCGCAGAAAGTAGCCGCATTTGCCGGATTAAAAGGGGCCGCATTTGCCGAGCGGGATGCCATGCCCGACCTCGCAAAGCTGCGCTATTCGGGTCGGTTGGCACACGGAACCCGTAATGAAGAGGGGTTGCTCTCCCTGATCTCGGGTTTCTTTGGGGCGCCTGCGACCATGGAGAGCTTCGTTGGAGCTTGGCTCGAGTTGGACCCAAAAGACAGGTGGGAACTTGGCAACCCTGAGCGGCCTGCCAAACTCGGGCAAAGCTGTTCGATCGGTTCAAAAGTCTGGTCTCGGCAATCGAAATTCCGTTTCCGCGTTGGGCCGGTCGGGCTGGATGCTTACAAGCGCCTTCTTCCGGGCGGGGGCAGCCTCAAGCGGTTGCAAGCCTTGGTGAATAACTACATGGGCGAAGCGCTGATGTGGGATATGAATCTGGTATTGAAAAAAGGCGAAGCTGAACCAGCTATGCTGGCGCGTTCCGCATCTGACGGAGAGGTTAGCCTTGTGGTTAGCCATGACGAGCAGATTGAGTCGGATAACATGGAACCGCCGGAAGCGGGTCCTGCAATTGTTTCGCAACCGGCTGCCGACCCAGTTGATGCGCTCGGAGAAGAAGAACCAATCGAGGAAATAGGTGCAGGAAGCTCGCCCGAAGATAGGCGCGAAGCCTCTTCAGAAGAGGATGCGCCGATTGACTGGGAAAAAACAGTTGTGCTTCCCGTGGCAGTTTCGCCTGCTTTCAATGAAGCGCCAGAACCCACCGCAATAGATTTTGGGGAAGCTACGGGCGATTTCGATAATAGCGAAAAAGAATCCCCGCAAATTCCGCCGCTTAGCGGGGAGACGGGTCACAAAGACGACAGCCCGCCACCAAGCCAGGGGGTATACCTTGGCTGGACAACATGGTTGGGAAAACCACCAGATGACAGAGATTTGGACGACTTATACATAGAATAAAAAATGCAAAACCGGGAGAGTAAAAAATGAGTGAAATTAGCCGCGTGGCCCTTTTTGGCAAGCTAAACAAACTAGGGTATAAAGGGATAGAAGGGGCGACCGTGTTTTGTAAAATGCGGGGCAACCCTTATGTTGAACTTGTGCATTGGCTGCATCAGATCTTGCAGGGGCAAGATAGCGACATTCACCGGATTATTCAGCATTTTGATCTGGATGCGGGGCGCGTTGCCAAAGATTTCACAGACACGCTGGATTCTCTACCGCGCGGGGCATCGAGCATTTCGGACCTTTCCCAGCATTTGGAAGACACCGTGGAACGGGCTTGGGTTTACGCGAGCCTCATGCACAAATCACCGCAAATTCGCACGGGCCATTTGATTTTAGGAATGGTCAAAACCAAAACCCTGATGGGCGCTTTGAGCGGCATTTCGGCCGAGTTCCGTAAAGTAAAACCTGACGAGCTAGCCGATGATTTTTATGATATTTGCTCGGGTTCGCCCGAAGATGGATTGACCCCGCAAGATGGCGTGGGCGGCGGTGCCGTGCCGGGGGAAGCATCGGACGCGATGGCGCCAGCGCAGATGGGCGCAGGGGAAGCGCTTGAAGCTTATTGCACCGACCTTACGGAAAAGGCCCGCAACGGAGAGATTGACGCGATTGTCGGGCGGGACGAGGAGATCAGGCAGATCGTCGATGTGCTGATGCGCCGTCGGCAGAACAACCCGATCCTGACCGGTGAAGCGGGTGTTGGTAAAACGGCTGTGGTAGAAGGCTTTGCCCTGCGGATTGCGCGGGGCGATGTGCCACCAGCGTTGCATGATGCGAAGTTGCTGGAGCTTGATGTGGGCCTGTTGCAGGCTGGCGCATCGATGAAGGGCGAGTTTGAAAACCGCCTCAAGCAAGTGATTGACGAGGTGCAGAGCTCAGAAATCCCGATCATAATGTTTATTGATGAAACTCATACGCTGGTGGGCGCTGGTGGTGCTGCGGGTACTGGCGATGCGGCCAATCTCCTGAAGCCCGCTTTGGCGCGTGGCACGTTGCGGACCATCGGGGCCACCACATGGGCCGAGTATAAAAAGCACATCGAGAAAGACCCGGCACTTACACGGCGCTTCCAGACCGTTGTGGTGGATGAGCCCGACGAGAAAAAAGCGATTTTGATGATGCGCGGCATCACCGGTATGCTAGAAAAACACCACAAGGTGCAGGTGCTGGATGAAGGTATTGAGGCCGCGGTGCGGCTTTCGGCCCGCTATATTCCAGCGCGGCAATTGCCTGATAAATCGGTGAGCCTGATTGACACCGCCTGTGCGCGTGTCGCGATCAGCCAGCACGCGGTTCCGGCCGAGGTTGATGACAGCCAGCGCCGGATTGCGGCGTTGAAAACCGAGCTGGAGATCATTGGACGCGACGAAACCGCTGGCTACGAGGCTGATGCGCGCCGCGCGCGGGTGGACCTTGAGATGGCCGAAGAAGAGGCGCGGCTTGAAGCGTTGAATGCCCGCTGGGTCGCTGAGAAAGAGGTTGTTGACGTAATCCTGGATCTGCGTACTCAACTGCGTGCTGAAGGTGGTGAGGTCGATACCGAGGAGGCCGATGAAGCGCCGGAGGGTGCCGAACTGACCGACGAACAGCGGGCTGATTTGCTCGCCCAGCTCAAGGTCAAACAGGAAGAACTGCACGAGCTTCAGGGCGAAAACGCGCTAATCTTGCCGATTGTTGACGAACAGGCGATTGCCAGCGTGGTCGGTGACTGGACCGGCATTCCGGTGGGTAAAATGGTCAAAGATGAAATCCAGACCGTGCTCAACCTTGCCGAAGCGCTTAACAAGCGGGTGATCGGACAAGGCCATGCGATGGAGATGATCGCCAAGCGGGTGCAAACTGCACGGGCGGGGCTGGATAACCCAAGCAAACCGATTGGTGTGTTTATGCTGGCAGGGCCGAGCGGTGTGGGTAAAACCGAAACCGCGCTGGCACTAGCTGAGGCGCTTTATGGCGGCGAACAAAATATCATCACCATCAACATGAGCGAGTTTCAGGAAGCCCACACCGTGAGCACCCTGAAAGGGGCACCTCCGGGCTATATCGGCTATGGCGAAGGCGGGATTTTGACCGAGGCCGTGCGGCGCAAGCCTTACTCGGTGGTGCTGCTCGACGAGGTCGAGAAAGCGCACTCGGACGTTCACGAGATCTTCTTTCAGGTGTTTGACAAAGGCATCATGGAAGACGGCGAGGGCCGCCTGATCGACTTCAAAAACACTTTGATCCTGCTGACATCGAATGTGGGTTCCGAACTGATTATGGACATGTGCGAGGACCCGGACCTGATGCCGGAATCCGAGGGCATTGCCAAGGCGATGCGGGAACCGCTGCTCAAGGTCTTCCCGGCAGCGCTTTTGGGCCGGATTGTGACGATCCCCTATTATCCGCTCAGCCCGGATATGATCGGGAAAATCACCAAGCTGCAGCTAAACCGCATTGTGAAGCGGGTGCAGGAGAGCCACGGTGTGCCGCTTAGCTTTGAAGATAGTGTGATCGACACAATTGTGGACCGCTGCCAGGAACTGGAAAGCGGTGGGCGTATGATTGACGCGATCCTGACCAACTCTATGCTGCCTGCCATTTCGGGCGAGTTTCTGCGCCGGATGATGGAAGGCGAGGAAATTAACGCTGTGAATGTCAGCGTT
>Ga0209121_10002233_pt1 | contig 19858 bp, 14 predicted proteins | sample Cruoilmetagenom3_FD_187292 | JGI IMG/M metagenome (GOLD analysis project Ga0209121, IMG submission 187292) | Oil polluted marine microbial communities from Coal Oil Point, Santa Barbara, California, USA - Sample 3 (SPAdes) (version 2) | ecosystem: Environmental > Aquatic > Marine > Oil seeps ...
CGATGACAACGTAGGAAAGAAAAAAGCACCAATTGTAGATACATGGTGGCAAACTGAAACAGGTGGAATTATGATTACACCAATCGCATTTGCTACACCAACTAAACCGACTTATGCAACATTGCCATTTATTGGTATTCAGCCAGCATTAATGGATGAACATGGTGAAGAGATTAAAGGAAATCAAGTCGATGGTAGGCTGTGTATTAAATTCCCATGGCCAAGTATGGCAAGAACTATTTGGGGAAATCACCAACGTTACAAGGATACTTATTTTTCAGCTTACGATGATAAGTATTTTACTGGAGATGGAGCATTACGAGACGAGGTGGGTTATTATAGAATAACGGGTAGAGTAGATGATGTAATTATTGTATCCGGTCATAATTTAGGAACTGCACCAATTGAAGATGCAATTAATGAGCATCCAGCAGTTGCAGAAAGTGCAATTGTAGGTTTTCCACATGATATTAAAGGAAACGCATTATATGGTTATGTGACTTTAAAAGAAACAGGGGAAGGTAGAAAACATGATAATTTACGTAAAGAGATCAATCAAGTAATCACGGAGCAGATTGGACCTATTGCTAAATTAGATAAAATTCAATTTACTGAAGGGTTGCCAAAAACACGAAGTGGAAAAATTATGCGTCGTATTTTGCGTAAAATTGCTAGTAAAGACACAAGTAATTTAGGTGATACAAGTACATTGCTTAATCCCGAAGTAGTGCAGGATATCATGGATAATGCACTATAGGAAGTTGTTAAGAATCATTTTCCTTTTTGTTTTTTGAAAGCTCAACGATAGCTTTTAAACGAGCTTTTCGTTCTGCTTCTTTAGACTTAATTTTGTTCTTTTTCTGAGCAATTAGTTTACTATGTTTGGCTTTATTTGCCGTGTTTTTTTCGCGTCCTTTTTTTGCCATAATAGTATTAATAAAAATGAAGAGGTAAAATTAAGCATTATTTAATGTAATTGTAATGACATTGTAAAGTCTTCTACTATACAATGCCATTTACTTTTATATCTTCGCAGCAAATTAAATTTCTCAATGCTCAAAGCAGTTTTATTTGATATGGATGGTGTAATTGTGGACACAGAACCATTGCACCGAAAGGCATACCATCAGATGTTTAAGGATGTGTCAATCGATGTTGATAAAGATTTGTACGCATCATTTACAGGGCAATCAACCATAAATATTTGTAGGCGTTTAGTAGATTATTTTACTCTCAACCAAACTCCAGAGTTTTTAATGACCTTAAAACGTAAGCATTATAAAACGTTTTTCGAAAATGATGATTTAGAATTAATAGAAGGTGTTTTAGATAGAATTAAAGATTATTATGCAAATGATATAACTATGGTTGTCGCATCTTCAGCATCTATGCTTGGTATTAATCTGATTTTTGAACGATTTGATCTTAACCAATATTTTAGAGCGAAATTTAGTGGAGCAGATTTAAAGAAATCGAAACCACATCCAGAGATTTTTATTAAAGCAGCTGAGTTTACCGGTTATAATAAGTCTGAATGTATTGTAATAGAAGATTCTACTAATGGCATACAAGCAGCAAATGCAGCAGGTATATTTTGTGTAGGTTTTAAAAGTCCGCACTCTTCGCATCAAGATTATTCCTTAGCGAATAAAGTTGTGTCAAAATTTGAAGAGATTAGTTATTCTAAAATTTCAAATATTATTTAGGATTACTTACTAAATTTTTCTTGTAGTTGACTAACAACATTGGCGATTTTTTCATCTTTAAGTACTGAGTTGATGACCACTGGTTCAGCTTGCCTTACATTACAATCTTTTATAACACAACGCTCGCAAGTAACACCAACTTGAGTTGTATTAATAGATCTGCTTCCTGCAAAAGCGATCTTACGTTTTAATTGATTATTAATCAGTACACCAATACTTACACTTCTGTAACTACCAGAAACAAAAGGGTCTTCTGTTGCAGAAGATAATACTAAATAACTTTTATCTTCATTCGGATAGTCAGAAATTTGTATATCAAAGACATGAGGATTCTCAACTTTGTTTTTTTGCTCAAGCACTTTTAATGAAACCCAACGTCTACAATAATGTTCATTAGATTCATTGGCATGAGGAGATTGTTGTTTTGATAGATGTAATTCTTTAGTGAGCTTAAAATTATCAGCACCTTTTTTATAAGAAAACCTTAAAAAGAATAAACTTTTTAGATTAAAATCTTTTGGTAAAATATTGGTTAATCTATGATAAATTGATTCTGGAGATGCATTATAGTTGCTAATAATGCGTTCAAAATCTTTGGATTTGAATGACTTTTTAGAAAACAACGCTTTTAAATCACTAACCAATCGTGCTCTAGGAATGATTAATGCACCTGCGAAATATGAAGCATAGAAATTATTAAGTACTTGGTCAAAGTTTTCGAATTTAATCCAAGAAAAAGTGTAAAGTCGTTCTTCAATATTTAAATAATTATAAGCTATTTCTTTGGCGTAAATAAACGTTTTCTGCGCATCGTCTATATGTTTTGCAAGTAAAAGGGTTTTCGTTTTAGGGATAAAAACGGAACGTAAATTATCCAATTCTATGTGCGATGTTAATTCTGTAGAGTTAATTATATAACCGTATTCTTCAACTAAAATATCCTCTAGTTCTTTAGATTTAAGAGGTTGCATTAAATCCACTTGATAGGTTTTTGCAAATGCTAAAACGGATTGTTCTAAATCATCGAAATAATTATTGTTAGCTTCCTGAAAAGAGCGTACAGAAGCTAAATAGAAACTTTCTCTACTAAAATTATAATTCTTAGCGATTTCTATAATAGTACTTATAAAGGCGGTGACTTTTGAAGGAGCATTAGAGATGATATCAATCATAGTGCTTTCTCGTATTCCGAATAATTCCAACGGAATCTCTTTTAACAATTTAGATTGTAATATTTCACCAATAGGAGCTAAGTTTTTATCTAACTTAAGAGATACCATTTCGTCATATGGTACTTCTAAATGTTCGGATAATAATGCAATTTTATCAGGCTTTGGATATTTTTTTCCTTTTTCAATTTCATTTAAATAAGATTTTGACAGTCCAGATAATTTTGAAAGCCCAAATAGTGAAAGCTCTTTGTCTGTACGTATTTGTTTAAGTTTTAAGCCAAATATTAGTTTAATATAATCTTGTTCCATAAAGCAAATATACTATTATTTGCGAACTTACTTAAATAGCGAAAAAATAAAAATAGCGAACGTTCGCTTGTTTTTTTTAAAAATTGGTTGTAACATTGCTTCATCAAAACATTATAACATGGAAATTTCAGTATCAACAATCCAAAAAATGAAGTTCTCACCAGAGGTGAACAATTTCTATCCAGAACTTTTAACTGAAGAGGCTTTAGTGTTTCTTACAGTATTGCAAGAAAAATTTAATGCATCGCGTTTATCTTTATTAGAGCGACGAGAAAAGCAACAATTGGTTTTCGATAATGAAGGCTTTCCTACGTTTCCTATTGAAACTAAGTCTATAAGAGAATCAGATTGGGTAGCTGCTTCAATTCCTAAGGATTTATTAGATCGTCGAGTTGAAATTACTGGCCCTGTAGATCGTAAAATGGTTATTAATGCCCTCAACTCAGGAGCAAAAACATTCATGGCAGATTTTGAAGACAGTAATGCTCCAAGTTGGAAAAACACATTAGAAGGACAGCAGAATCTAATCGATGCGAATAACAAAACTATTGAATTAATCGATGAGGTTAGAGGTAAGCACTACAAACTAAATGAGGATATAGCAGTTCTTTTAGTAAGACCTAGAGGGTTGCACTTAAATGAACGCCATATATTAGTTAATGGTGAAGAAATGTCTGGAAGTTTATTCGATTTTGGTCTGTATGTTTTTCACAATAGTAAGACATTAATAAAAAATGGTTCTGCGCCTTATTTCTACTTACCAAAATTAGAGCATTATCTCGAGGCACGTTGGTGGAATGAAGTTTTTGAATTTGCTCAAAACTATTTAAAAATTCCGAACGGAACATTTAAAGCTACGTTACTTATAGAAACAATTACAGCAAGTTTTCAGTTAGATGAATATATCTACGAACTCAAAGATCATATTGTTGGTTTAAACTGTGGTAGATGGGATTATATTTTTTCATACATCAAGAAGTTTAGAAATCATAAAGGATTTATTGTTCCAAATAGAGATCAGGTAACAATGACAACTCCTTTTATGGCAGCCTATTCTAACTTAGTAATTCAACGCTGTCATAAGCGAGGAATTCATGCAATGGGTGGAATGGCAGCACAAATTCCGATTAAAAACAATCCTGAAGCAAACAAAGCAGCACTCGAAAAAGTGAGGATAGATAAGGAGCGCGAAGCTAAAAACGGACACGATGGCACGTGGGTTGCACATCCTGCATTGGTAGAGGTTGCGATGAATGAATTTGACAAATACATGCCAACACCAAATCAAATTTTCAAGAAGCGCGAAGATGTTAAGGTTTCAGAAAAAGATTTAGTAGAAATGCCAATAGGTACTATTACAGAAACAGGTATTAGAAAAAATATTAACGTCGGTATTTTATATCTAGAAGCTTGGTTAAGAGGTCATGGAGCAGTTGCTCTATATAATTTAATGGAAGATGCGGCAACGGCAGAAATTTCTAGAACTCAAGTTTGGCAATGGTTAAAAAATGAAGTCTTTTTAGAAGATGGAAGAGTTTTTAATAAAAATTTATTCGATGAGCTTTTTGATGATGAAGTTGAAAAAATAATTACTGAAGTAGGAGAGGGGAAAATTAAAAACACCAAATTCTCAGAAGCAATAGGACTTTTTAAACGATTAGTAACACAAGAAAAGTTTGAAGAATTCTTAACGCTTTCTGCATATAAATACATTTAAAAAAAATGTCTCGCAACTACGGCAATAGTATGCGAGACGTAATTATCAAAATCTGAAATAACATTAATAATCAAAAACAAAATTATGAAAAATTTAGCACAAACCAACTATCGTTCTGCTCTTCAAACAGTAAGAGACCTTAAAACAAAATATGGTACAACATGGAATGCAATTAATTCAGAAAGTGCTGCTAGAATGGTATCTCAAAATCAATTTAGAACAGGGTTAGATATAGCAAAACATACAGCAGCAATTATGAGAAAGGATATGGCAGAGTATGATGCAGATTCTTCAAATTACACACAGTCTTTAGGTTGCTGGCATGGTTTTGTGGCACAGCAAAAAATGATTGCCGTTAAAAAACACCACAAAACAACAAACAAAAGATATTTGTATTTATCTGGTTGGATGGTAGCAGCTTTACGTTCAGAATTTGGACCATTACCAGATCAGTCAATGCACGAAAAGACTGCTGTCTCTGGACTTATTGAAGAAATTTATGATTTCTTACGTCAAGCAGATGCAATAGAACTAAATGATTTGTTCAGAAGACTAGAAAACGGTGAAGATGTACAAAATCAAATAGATAATTTTGAAACACATATCGTTCCTATTATAGCAGATATTGATGCTGGTTTCGGAAATGAAGAAGCAACATATTTATTGGCAAAAAAAATGATTCAGGCTGGAGCTTGTGCTATTCAGATTGAAAATCAGGTGTCTGACGCTAAGCAATGTGGACATCAGGATGGTAAGGTAACTGTTCCTCATGAAGATTTTGTAGCTAAATTAAATGCAGTTAGGTATGCATTTTTAGAATTAGGTGTAGAAGACGGAATTATAGTTGCACGTACAGATTCTGAAGGTGCTGGTTTAACGCAGAAACTCCCAGTTAGTCAAGAACCTGGTGATTTAGCATCTCAATATTTGGCTTTTGTAGATGCTGAAGAAATTGCAATAGAAGATGCAAAAGAAGACGATGTTTTGCTAAAGAGAAATGGGAAATTAGTACGTCCGATTAGATTGGCAAATGGATTATATAGATTTAAAGAGGGTTCAAACATTGATAGAGTCGTATTAGATTGTATCACTAGCTTGCAAAATGGAGCAGATTTGTTATGGATAGAGACACCAACACCAAATGTGAAACAAATAGCACACATGGTAAACAGAATTAAAGAGGTTGTACCTAATGCAAAACTGGTTTACAATAATTCACCATCATTTAACTGGACATTAAACTTCCGTAATCAAGCCTTTGATGAAATGCTTGCAGAAGGAGAAAACATGACTGCTTATGATAGAAATAATTTAATGGATGCACAGTATGATGGTTCAGAATTATGTCATAGAGCAGATGACAAAATTAAAACCTTCCAAATGGATGGTGCAAGAGAAGCTGGTATTTTTCATCACTTAATTACGTTGCCAACATATCATACAACAGCATTACATATGAATGATTTAACCGAAGGTTATTTTGGAGAAGAAGGCATGTTGGCTTATGTAAAAGGTGTACAGAGACAAGAGATTAGAAAAAGTGTGTCTTGTGTAAAACATCAAAGAATGGCAGGTTCTGATCTTGGTGATGACCATAAAGTATTTTTTGCTGGTGATAAAGCTATAAAAGCAGGAGGAGAGAAAAATACTTCAAACCAGTTTGAAGTAAAAACAACCAAACAAATTGGTAAAAAATTAGGTGTCGTAGCTTAAAAACTGAAATGAATAGAAAATCTTATTCTTTTATTTAATTCTTAATTTTAGTTAGATCAAGGCACACTCAATTTTGAGTGTGTCTTTTGTATTTACAATAGACCAATCCTTTTATGAGATTTAAACAAATCTTTCAATTTAAGCTTTTTATCTTTATTGAGAATGGAGAGAATTTTTATGAATAAAACAGCTGTAATATAAGCGTCACCAGAAGCTGTATGTCTATCGTGTAAAGGAATTTTAAAAATGCTTGAAAGTTCGTCTAAACCAAAATGTTCTTTAGAGGTATCTAATTTTGTTTTTTGGAATAGATGACCTGTGTCTAATGCTTTGTTTTTTAGTTTTGGTAAATTCATGCGTTTTAATGCATTATTAATCATCGCAATATCAAAAGCTGCATGATGAGCAACTAAAACTGCATTTTCAACATAGTTCAAGAATTCAATTATTGCTTTTTCTTCTTCAATTTTAGAAAGTTTCCCTTCTTTTAATAATCCATGAATCTTTACGGTATCAGCATTAAAATGGTCTTGTTTTAAATAACTTTCGAGTTGATCAACTACTTTTATTTTTGAATTCTCAACTCCAATACATCCAATAGATAAAACACGATCTTTTTTAGGATTGAGGCCTGTGGTTTCTGTATCAAAAATGATAAAACGTGTGTCTTTTAATTCTCTTTGTTGTTTCTCTTTAAAATGAGCAGCATAGTTTTGCCAAAACTGAGGATAGATTTTTCGTTTAAACCATGCCATATTATAAGAATTGTGATAGTTTAAAACGTGTTTGAATCAGTTCTTGAATTAATTTTACAGCTTTAAAACTACGTCTTAGTTTTAAACGATTTATTTTGCTTAATGATTGTACATCGATAAATCTACCAGAGTCCGAATTCTTTAATCCTTGTTCTGTTCTAAACCATAAAAGATCTTTATAAGCTTCAATACAGAATAGGTAAGTGTCTTTATTTTGAGGTTCTAACTCAACTAATTTTTTAAAACGTTCTACTGTATTGTTTATGTGTTTTATTTTATGGGATAAAATAAGTAATCGAGCAGCATCAACTAAAGGCATCATTGATCGTGCTTTAATATCAAATTGATTTTTGTGCTCACCACTTTCTTCTACTAAAAATTGTCTAAAAAAACTTAAAGGTGGTGGGTTTTGCAGTGCGTTTCTACCTAAATAAGTTAGAAAAATGTCGTGATTGTCTATACTTTCAAAAATGCTTTGAGATAGTTCATCTATTAAATCTCTACTACCATAAACATGTTCAAAGTCAAAGAAAATAGTACATAGCATCAAGTTATCCTGGTCAGGCGACGTAATCCATCTATTAAATTGCTTTGACCATTCAGATGTAGATAAACACCATTTTGGGTTGCTACTCATCATGTCTGCAGGACATAATTCAAATCCTACTGTTTCTAAATCAGTATTAATTTGTTTCGCCAATTTTAGAAAATAAGATTTCGTTGAATCCCTATCACTTTCAGAAACATCTTCGTAAACTAATGCATTGTCTTGATCTGTCATTAGTAATTGTTCCTCTCTACCTTGGCTACCAATGGCTAACCATGCAAACTTTGCTGGTGGTTTTTTAGATTGTAACGATAAGGCACTTTCAATTATTCTCTGAGTAATAGCATCATTTATTGTGGATATTAGCTTCGCTGCAAATTCAATGGGTAGTTCTTGTTCTAAATAGCGTTTTAATAAATTTTCTGCTCTCGATCTGATTTCTTTTAACTGATTAACGGACTGACAACGTTTAATTTCTTTAATAAGAGAAGAGGCACTGTTTTCTCTTAAAACAATGATATCGTGTTCAGATAGAATACCTGTTAGCTCAGAATTTACAGTGCCATTTTTTGTAATGCATAAATGCGTAATTTGATGTTTAAGCATTGCAATTTGTGCTTCAGCAACTGTTGTGTCTTCAGGGTATGTTAATACTGGTGAAGACATGATTTTAGAAACAGATTCTGAAATTGAAACTCTTCCAGTAGCAATTTTAGTTCGTAAGTCTTTATCTGTAATAATACCGATTGGCTTTGCATCTTTTACTACAATAATAGATCCAATACGTTTTTCAGTCATTGTCAATGCTGCTGATTGAATCTTTGTGTCTATAGTGCACGTTATAGGATTTTTAGAATAATCGACAGACTGAAGGCTTGTGAATTCTGATGAGGTTATATTAGAAGTATTTGATTCAATGCTCCTTGAGTTTGAAATAAAGCTTGTCATTAAAAACTGACTAGCTTCAGAATTAGACGTTATATAATCCTCTAATAAGTGAGACGAAATTGAATATACAATGCTTTCTTCAATTGCCGTTGCATCTAATATGTAGTTATCTTTTCTTAGTAATGCACGAAGCCCAAATATGTCACCCTCATCACATTCATCGACAATAGTTCCTTTTTCAGAATACAATCCAATTGCACCATTTTTAACGACATAAAAATGATTTTCTATAGGTTGATTAGTTTTAAATATAGATTGATCTTTTTCAAAATAACCAACTTCAACTGCTTTAGAAACAGCTAAAAGTTGCTCTCGATTCAACATATTAAAAGGGGGGAAGTCTTTTAAAAAATCTAAAATACGTTCTGCAATTGTATTCATTCTAGCAATTTAGCTAAAAATTGAATCATTAAATATGAATTATAACAGAATTATGCTAAAATGATATAGTTAAAATCTAACCTTCAAATTCGAAATCATCTCCACCATTTCCATTTCCACGACCAGAACGCTGACGCTTTTTCTTTTGGTTAAACCTATACGTAAAGGATAGATTGAAGGTTCTTTTTCTCCATTGAAATTCACTTTCAGAATTGAATGTAGGAGTATTGGTTTCTGATACTCTTTTTCTAGAATTAAATACGTCGCTAACGTTTAAAGCTAACGAAGCACGTTCTTTAAATAGATCCTTGCTAAATGCCAAATTCATTGAAAACATTCCTTTACTTTTATTCTGAGCATTTTCTCTAGGTCCTCTATAGTCCATTCTAGTTTGCCAATCAATATTACAAGGTAACGTGTATTTGTTATTGAATCTAACAAACCAACTTGTGTTTTCTGCTCCAAAATCGGTTCCCTCATAAAATCCTTCAGTTTCAGAACGGAATACGTTAAAATTACCATTCATATTCCATTTTTTAGAAGCTCTATACGTTAATGTAAACTCAAAGCCATATCTGTTGTTAGTTGAAAGGTTAATTGGTGTACGTCTAATAACTGGGACTTCTGTTTCTCCTACAATTGCAGTTTCTCCAGTTTCTTCTGTAATAAAAGTAAAAATATCTGTTGAGTTTGTGTAATACATTGAAGTGTTCAGAGCTAATTTTCCAAACTTATTGTAATACCCTAAATCTATTGTGTTAGAATAACTTGGGTCTACATCTGGGTTTCCTTGGAATAGGTTAGTAGCAGAACTACGCGAAGGAAACGGATTTATAAAACGAGATCGTGGTCTTCTGATTCTTCTATTATAACCTAGAGTAATGTTTTCATTTTCACTTAATTCATATGCGAGATTAACAGTTGGAAACAAACCAATATAATCCTTCTTGTTATAATCTCCACTTGTAGCTTGGTCTATTGTAATCCTCGACCCTTCCATACGTAGACCTAATAGAAAACTAATTTTTTCTTTTATTTTACTTCCAAATTGTGAGTAAACTGCATTAACGTATTCTTTGTAAATAAGATTATTACTTAAATCATCGTTTCTTACAAACGTGCCATCTTCATTAAAAGCAACATAATAATCAGTGTCTAAAGTAGTAAAACGACCTTGGTATCCAAATTCTAATTGGCTGACTTTTCCTATTGGTTTTACATAGTCTGTTCGTAGAAATATACGATCTTGGCTTTCGTCTGTTGCAACATCTTCTACATTGATGCCATTTTGAGCTATTAAAGAAGCTTCTTGTTCCGAACTATTTTCAAATTGAAAACTAGCTGTTAATTTATGGTCAGAGTCACCATTAAATTGCTTGTCGAAATTTATAGAGTATTGTATTGTTTTATCATCTTCAAATTCTGGGTCAAACCTTGTAATTGTGTTTATTATACTATTATCAATATTCAATTCTCTTAAAACATTGGTTGTTTCTTGTTCGTTATTTTGATCTCTATATTGAATAGAAGTTGTTAAAGAAGCAGTCTCATTTATATACCATTCTACTCCTAAATTTGTGCTGAGACCTTTTCTTATACGATCGAATTCACGGTTTTCAATAACCTTATTATAGCTAGTTAAATAATCAGTTTCAATATAAGAGCTACCAGGAATTTCTCTGTAATTATAACTCGTAGTATTAAAAAAATTAAAATCACCAGTTCTATAATTAATGTTACTAGAAACACCTGCTTGTGTTGGATGACCTGCACTAACAGTTATAGCACCATTTAATCCTTGCAACTTACTACGCCTAAGAATAATGTTTAAAATACCAGCTGTACCTTCAGCATCATATCTTGCAGATGGTGATGTAATAACTTCTACACGTTCTATAGCATCTGCTGGTAATTGTCGTAAAGCTTCAGTCGAGTTAAGACCAACAAGTCCAGATGGTTTCCCATTAATTAAAATTCTTACATCTTCATTGCCTCGTAACGCTACATTGCCCTCTACATCTACCGACACAGATGGAACGTTGTCTAATACATCACTAACAGTTCCGCCTCTAACAGTTAAATCTTTACCAACGTTATATATTTTTTTGTCTAGTTTTATCTCTACCGTTGTACGCTCAGCAATAATTGTAACTTCATCTAATGACTCCGTATTTATTGACAAACTTACTGTACCAAGATTAATATCTTTAGTTATTGATTTGTTGGAATAAGTCTTAGAATTGTATGAAATATATTCAACTGAAATATCATAAACTCCAGGTATAATTGCCACGCTAAATTTACCTTTGGTATCTGTAATGCCACCAGTAACGACCTTATTGTCTGGTTTTGTCTTAAACGTTATGGTAGCGTATTCTAAAGGAATATTCGAGTTTTGCTCTACTACTGTGCCTTTAACTATAATTTTTTTTTGGGCATGTGTAAACGTGCAAGTAATAACTAATAAAATTGCCGTAAGTAATTGTAATTTCATTAAAAAACAGTTATAATTTATTTTGCTTTAGATGTGCAAAAATACTTTTACTTATACTGTATTAGGTTAATCTTTTGTTAAAGAAAAAAGACTGTAAGAGCTGTATATACTATAAAAAATAAGAATGTATTAGTCCTAGTCTTTATTTCGTTTTTTCTTTTTCTTTTTCTTTTTTTTCTTCTTTTCTTTTACAACTTCTTTTTCGTCAAATTTCCCAGTAATCATTTCTTTAATTTTAGCCATATCAGCTTCGGAAATAAGATCTTTGAGGTCGGCAAAATGAGTGTCTTCTAAATTTTTTACAGCTTGATCGCGATCAAAACTGTGTTCAAATGGTGTTTTTAAAATAGCAATTTTAGCATCGTAAAAACTATTTAAATGTTGCTTTATGATTTCTTTCTGAAAATCGTCAGCCTCTAATGTTGTTAAGAAATTTGCAATAAATTCATCCTTTCGCTCCTTAACCATTCTGTCGCGTTTTTCTATGTCTTGCTTAGATGGTTCTCTAGAAGTTTGTGGTATACGATTATTCATGCTTCTAGAGCGTTGACCAAATACATTGAAGCCAATAAATAATGCGAAAAGAACTAAAACTATCTTTTTCATGTTAAATAATATTTAATATGTTTTGAGGTGGTCTTCCAACCACAACTTTATTTCCGTTAACAACTATTGGTCGCTCAATCAATTTAGGATTTGCAACCATGGCTTCCACTATTTGTTTGTCTGTTAGTATTTTACCTTTATAATCGGATTTCCAAATGGCTTCATTCTTACGAATTAAGTCTATAGGTTTAATACCTAATTTAGAAATTATATCTTCTAATTCCGCAATGGTTGGTATGTTTTCTAAATATTTAATTACGTCAAATTCTTTACCAGATTCTTCAAGTAAAGCAAGTCCTTGTCTGGATTTTGAACATCTTGGGTTGTGATATATTTTAATCATACTGTTTTTTTTTATTGCAATTATTGTGCCGTACCTTTTTGTCCCATCATCATGAGATAAGCTTTTAAGAACGGTTCAATATCACCATCCATTACGCCATCTACATTACCTGTTTCGTGAGCCGATCGCACATCTTTAACTAGCTTATAAGGATGCATTACGTAATTTCTTATTTGACTTCCCCATTCAATTTTCATTTTACTGGCTTCAATGTCATCGCGCTGAGACATTTGTTTTTGCAGTTCTATTTCATAAAGTTGAGATTTCAACATTTGCATCGCTCTGGTTCTATTATCGTGCTGAGATCGTGTCTCTGAACATTGAATTTGTATACCAGAAGGCTTATGCAATAATTGCACTTTGGTCTCAACTTTATTTACATTCTGTCCACCAGCACCACTTGATCTAGCGGTTGTAATTTCAATGTCTGCAGAATTTATTTCAATTTCTATAGAATCGTCAACTAATGGATAGACATAAACTGAAGCAAAACTTGTATGTCGTTTAGCATTACTATCAAATGGTGAGATGCGTACCAATCGATGTACTCCATTTTCACCTTTTAACCAACCAAAGGCATAATCTCCTTCAATTTCTAAAGTAACAGTCTTAATGCCTGCTACATCGCCATCCTGTATATTCAACTCTTTTACTTTAAAACCACTTTTTTCAGCAAACATTAAATACATACGCATTAACATACTTGCCCAGTCACAGCTTTCAGTACCACCAGCACCTGCAGTAATCTGAAGCACAGCACTTAAACTATCACCTTCTTCCGAAAGCATGTTTTTAAATTCTAGTTTTTCTATGGCATTAGTCGCTTTTTTAAAACGAGCTTCAACATTTTCCATTGGAGCCTCATCTTCTTTGTAGAATTCATAGATGACTTCTAAGTCTTCAAAAAGTGATTTTGCCGAATCATAATCGTTTACCCAACTTTTTTTCTCACGAATGGATTTCATTACCAGTTCGGCTGACTTAGAGTCATTCCAAAAATTAGGATCGAAAGTTTGTTCTTCTTCGTTGGCTATTTCTATAAGTTTTGCATCTAAGTCAAAGATATTGCCTAAGTGTGTCTAGACGGGAATTAAGATCTTTTATTTGATCTGATGTTATCATATTTGATAGTAATTTCTGCAAATATAGTGAGCCATATTAAAGTGCCATAATTTTGAAATGGTTTTTTAGAATTTCCGTAGTTTTATGATTCAATTCTTATAACATGAAAAAAATAGCTTTCCTTTTTTGTTTTGTATCTGTAAATTTTCTTATTCAAGCACAAATTTTAAACAAGAAAGATCTTAAGTCTTATGAAGGTTTTTTCGACTTTTATTATGAAGAAAGTACAGATAAAATATATCTCAAAGTAGAGAGTCTCAATAAAGATTTTCTATATGTAAATTCCTTAGCTTCTGGAGTTGGTAGCAATGATATTGGTTTAGATAGAGGGCAGTTGGGTAATGAACGCCTAGTATATTTTAAAAAAGCAGGTAATAAATTATTACTTATTCAACCAAATTTAAAATATCGTGCAAATACAGATAATAAGCAAGAGAAGAAAAGTATAGAACAAGCCTTTGCAAAGTCTGTATTATTTGGATTTAAAATTTTATCTGAAAAAGATGGAGATTTCATTATTGATTTCACACCGTTTTTAATGCAAGATGCTCATGGAGTTACTAACCGTTTAAAAGTAAAAAAAGAAGGAAGCTACAAGATTGATGCTTCAAAAAGTGCATTAGCTTTAGAGCGTACTAAAGCATTTCCTAAGAATGTTGAGTTTGAGGCTATGTTAACTTTTAAAGGGCAACCAGCAGGTAGGAATATTCGCAGTGTTACACCGACAGCATCATTGATAACTGTTATTCAGCATCATTCATTTATAAAATTACCCGATAGTAAATACAAACCAAGAGTTTTTGATACACGAAGTGGTGCTATTTCTACATCATACATAGATTATGCTACACCAATACAAGAGGATATTAAAAAGCGATTTATTATACGTCATCGTTTAGAAAAGAAAAATCCTAAACTAAAGAAAAGTGAAGCTAAAGAACCTATTATATATTATTTAGATCTAGGTACACCAGAACCTGTGCGTTCTGCTTTATTAGATGGAGCTCGATGGTGGAATGAAGCATATGAAGCGATTGGTTTTAAGAATGCATTTCAGGTAAAGATGTTACCAAAAGGTGCTGATCCTATGGATTGTCGCTATAACGTTATACAATGGGTACATAGGAGTACAAGAGGCTGGAGTTATGGTGGAAGTGTTGTAGATCCACGAACAGGCGAAATTATAAAAGGTCATGTAAGTCTTGGCAGTCTGCGAATTAGACAAGATTTTATGATTGCCCAAGCCTTAATGAATCAGCCTTTTGCAGAACGAGATGATAATTATAAACCTATGCTAGACATGGCTTTAGCAAGAATTAGACAGTTAAGTGCACATGAAGTAGGACATACTTTAGGCTTTGCGCATAATTTTGCTGCAAGTACTAATAATAGAGAATCTGTAATGGATTACCCTCATCCACAAATTTCATTGAATGATGGCGAAATTGATTTCACTAAAGCTTATGCTACAGGAATTGGTGATTGGGATAATGTAACTGTGGCTTATAGTTATTCTCAATTTGATAAAAAAACGGACGAACAAAAAGCACTAAGAAAAATTCTTAAGAAAGCTCAAGACAACGGCTCGCGTTTTATTACAGATTCCGATGCCAGAGCTGCTGGAGGAGCACATGTGTTAGCACATTTATGGGATAATGGTAAAACACCAGCTGAAGAATTGAATTCGGTATTACAATTGCGTCAACAAGCCATTGCAAATTTTTCAAAAGATAATATTAAGAGCTATCAACCATATTCTGTTCTAGAAGACGTATTTGTGCCTTTATATTTTTATCATCGTTTTCAAGTAGAAGCTGCGACAAAAGTTATTGGAGGCTTAGATTATAATTATGCTGTAAAAGGTGATGGACAGTTTACTACTCAATCAGTTGATGTTAATATGCAAAAGGAAACTTTGGATGCTGTATTAAAGACAATAAATGCTGAAAATTTGGCTATACCAAAAGATAAATTAGGTTTATTTCCTCCACGAGCATTTGGTTATAATCGTTCTCGAGAATCCTTTAAAGGAAAAACAGGAGTAGCTTTCGATCCATTCAGTGCGGCAAATACAGCAAGCGATATGACTTTAAAGTTTTTATTGCATCCACAACGTGCTAATCGACTTGTATTACAGCGGAGTTTAGATGAAGGTCAGCTGAGTCTAGAAGACGTTATTAATGAACTTTTTAAACATTCTTTCGGAAAGAAACAAGATGATTCTTATTTATCAGAAATACAACAACAAATTAATACAAATGTTTTAAAATATTTGATGAATTTAGCTGTTAGCGATAATAGTTATTTTCAAGTTAAAGCTATTGCCAATAAAAAGATTTCATCTCTATTAGGTAATTATTTATTTGATAAAAAAGAAGGTGTTCCATACGCTTCACAATATGGAACTATGATTAGAGATTTTACTCAAAGACCAGAAAAATTCAAATTAGAAACCTCACCCAAGATACCAGATGGTTCACCGATCGGAAGTGATATATGCAGTTATATTGGAAATTAATTTTAAGCAGAAGCTATAGCTAATGATTTTTAGAAATAGATTTTAATTTCAGCTTAATCAAAACATTTATGACATTATTTTTAATATAGTTTGCCAACGATTATATTGCTTGTTTAAGCAATGTCTAATATGATTTTGGGATAAGATTTGTGATATTTAAATCAAAAAAAAGAGGTGCATGTTGCACCTCTTTTTCATAGTATTTAGAATAATACTACCACCAGTAACAATAGTTATGTGGAGGTTCGTATTCACATAATTCACCACCTAATGAACTTTGACCTTCAAGAACTTCTAAAACTCCTCGTTTGTAGCCTGGTCCAATATTTAAATAACAATTGGTTTTAATTTTTGTGTAATAACAATTACCAACATAAATGTATAAATATTTCCCAAAAGTACCATTACTGTTTGCACCACTTACAGAAATCTCGTCATTAAGACCAACAACATCATCAAATACTTTTACAGCGTAGCAAGTATTTTGGTAACGTTGGTATACTCTAACTCTGTAATCATTATGCCAATTCCATTGCAATGTTAAATCCGTTACTTTACCTGTACAATCTTCACAAGAAACATCAACAGGCTCAACTTCTTTTGTAATAATAACTGGTTGCTTGTCTTCTGGTATAAGTACAATAGCCATTTGCTCACCACAGCCTGGAGTATAACCTTCTCCTTGTGCCAATGCTAAATCTCTAATTTCTTCAGCTTGTTCAACATCATTTCCATCACTGTTCCATGTATGTGTAGGACTTGTTAAATAAACACAGTTTTGACAAGGAACATCATCTATCAATAACCAAATAGCATATTGAATATGACCAAAAGTATATTCGCCTAGGCCGTTTGGACTTTCTGCACCTATAAAAGATTGATTTAAAATCCAATTTACTTTATCAAAATTTTCTGGAAATTCAAATTTACCTTCTGGTAATTCTGCGTAACTTGAATAAACGTCAAAATCTGCTGTTTCGTTATTGCCTAAACTTAAATCTACATCAGCACACCAAGCTGGTACATTTGTTCCTGATAAAAAACCAGAACTGTCATCGATAGTTAGATTAAAATAAGCATCGTCACCTGGTTTTGCAGTAGTTGTTAAAGTCACTTGACTTGGCAACATAGATATTAGACCATCTATGTCTGGTGTACAACTATTTGATTTTCCTTGTAATAAACCATTAGGCACTTTTAATTGTTCACTTTTTTCGTTAAACATTAATTCTTCTTCTTCTAATAGTCCATCAGAAATAACGTTACCGTTTTTAAAATGTAATTCTACTTCTTGTTGAGCTTGTTGTTCTTCAATTGACTCGTCTTGACACGAAACCAAAGAAACAAAAATCGAAAACAAGATTAATTTAGTTAAATGTTTCATTATAAATATTTTATTAAGTAATATAGGTTAATAGTTTTACAAAATTATATCATATATAAATTACGACAGAAAATAATTGTTAAAATCATTGAAATTTCTGTTAAATAGATAAATTGTGTTTTTTATCCGATAAAATAAGTGATACTAACTTTTAAGTGTATTTCATGGTATAGTTTTTTAATCTAAATAAAGATGCTCGTGCTCGTTTAACATATAATACCAATAATTTAAGTTTAGTAAAATGATTGAGACAACATTGCTTTAAAAACAGCTTGTTAAGTCAGTGGTTTTTCTTTTGAATTATAAGAGGGTTTTTAAATTTCTTGTGGCGTTAAATATTTTTTAAATACACTTAAAGGCATAAAAAAAATAGAAGTATTTTTGTTAAAATTTATCAATTAAAAAATTAAATGTATATAGATTTAAGAAGCGATACAGTAACTAAACCTTCAAAAGGTATGTTAGATTATATGTATGCTGCAGAGGTTGGTGACGACGTATATAAAGAAGATCCTTCAGTTAATGCATTAGAGAAACGTTTGGCGGAATTATTTGGAATGGATGAGGCATTGTTTTTTCCTTCTGGAAGTATGGCAAATCAAGCTGCTTTAAAGTTACATACCAATCCTGGTGAGCAGGTAATTTGCGATAAATATGCACATATTTATAATTACGAAGGTGGAGGAGCGTCTTTTAATAGTGGTGTTTCATGTAAACTTGTAGATGGACATAGAGGTATGTTTACTGCAGATCAAGTTGAAGCCTCAATAAATCCGCCAGATTTTTATCATAGTCCTTTAACCTCTTTAATTGCAATAGAAAACACAACTAATAAAGGAGGCGGAGCATGTTGGGATTTTGAAGAATTAGTAAAAATTAAGCAAGTTGCTAATAAACATAATCTTGGTTGTCATTTAGATGGAGCCCGACTTTGGAATGCACTTGTTGCAAAGGATGAAAGTCCTAGACAATATGGCGAATTGTTTGATACCATTTCGGTTTGTTTAAGTAAAGGCTTAGGTTGTCCAATGGGGTCAGTGCTTATTGGTAACAAAGAATTAATGCAAGGTGCAATTAGGATTCGTAAAATTCTTGGAGGTGGAATGCGCCAGGTGGGTTTTGCAGCAGCAGCAGGCTTATATGCTTTAGATAATCATTTCGAACGCCTTATTGAAGATCATAAAAAAGCAATAGAAATAGGAGAGGTTTTCGCTCAGTTGCCATTTATTAAGGTAGTAGAACCTATAGAAACAAATATTATCATTTTTGAACTGAATGATGGTGTAGATGAATCTAAGTTCTTAAGCAATTTAAAAGACAAGAATATTCATATTATCGGAATGGGAAACAATAAGCTACGAATGGTAACACATTTGGATTATACTGACCAAATGCACATGAAGTTGTTACAGATACTAAAGCAATTATAATCTTACAAGTTACAAAGCAACAATGAAAAATATTTTTAATAATAATTTAGATTCATGAAACTAAGCATAATTATTCCTGTTTATAATGTGGAAAAATACATAGCTCGATGTTTAGATAGTTTACTAGATCAAGATTTGAATAGAAATGAATATGAGATTATAATAGTAAATGACGAATCTAATGATGATAGTTTCAAAATTGCTCAGAGTTATGTATTAAAACATAATAATATAAAAATAATTAATCAAAAAAATGGCGGAGTTGGAAATGCTAGGAATAGTGGTATCGACAATGCAAATGGTGAATACATATATTTTATTGATCCCGATGATTATTTGGTGCCAAACTGCTTAGGCAAAATAATAGATACTTGTGAGCATAATAATCTGGATATTTTAACTTTTTTGTCAGTATCATTTTTTCCGATAACCGCAAAAGGAAGAGCGGTTTCAAAAAGAAATAGTTTTGAAGTTTCGTTTGGAGAGAATGAACTTTCGCCAATAGTTACAGGTGAAGACTACGTAGCTAGTGTCAAATATAACAGTGCTGTTTGGTGGTTTGTTATCAATCGAAACTTTTTAAAGAGAACTGGAATTAAATTTATAGAAGGACGATGGATGGAAGATGCCATTTTTTCTATAGAATTATTTTTAGAAGCTAAAAAGATGGCGCACCTTAAATTAGAAGCCCATAGATACATGGTGGCGCCTGG
>Ga0209121_10002234_pt1 | contig 19840 bp, 13 predicted proteins | sample Cruoilmetagenom3_FD_187292 | JGI IMG/M metagenome (GOLD analysis project Ga0209121, IMG submission 187292) | Oil polluted marine microbial communities from Coal Oil Point, Santa Barbara, California, USA - Sample 3 (SPAdes) (version 2) | ecosystem: Environmental > Aquatic > Marine > Oil seeps ...
TAGCTGAGAAGAGACGATCACAGCTTGCCTCTGAAGGCTCAAAAGAGCCTTCAGTGCTGCGTCATAAAACTCGCCTGCGCTTATATGAAATATCCAGAGATCTTGTCGTTTTTCTTGACAATTATCTGAACTTGGATACGATTGAAAGATTTAGAAAATGATAAACTATTAACTATTTTGCCCTGAAACGAGAAGGCTGGAAGGTCGCAACAAGACTATTGTCCCAAATCTTTATTATTTTTATCAACGTAAAATCATTAAGGAGTTTGATCTATGGGAAAAAAAGAAGTTGCAAAAACATCTGAAGCACAGATTGCTGTTCACTGGAAAGAGGAAGACTATTTTTATCCTTCCACAAAATTTATTGCTCAGGCGAATCTGACAGACGAATTTATCTATGATCGCTTTAGCCTTGATAATTTCCCTGAATGCTTCAAAGAATATGCCGATTTACTGGACTGGTACAAGTACTGGGATACGATCCTTGATACAAGTGATGCGCCTTGCTGGAAGTGGTTTGTCGGCGGGAAGATAAATGCGTGTTACAACTGTGTGGACAGACATCTTGAGAAAAACAAAAACAAGACGGCAATCCACTGGGTCCCTGAACCTGAGAATGAACGAATTGAACATCTTACCTATCAGGAACTCTATGTAAGGGTCAACGAGTTTGCCGCACTCCTTCGTGACTTTGCGGGTCTGAAGGCGGGAGACAGGGTAACCCTTCACATGCCGATGGTGCCGGAACTCCCGATAACCATGCTTGCCTGTGCCAGACTCGGCATCATTCACTCCGAGGTCTTTGGAGGTTTCAGTGGCAACGCGTGTGCTGACAGGATTGTAGATTCCGGAAGCAATGTGCTCATAACCATTGACGGCTATTACCGGGGCGGCAAGCTTCTTGATCATAAAGCAAACGCCGACATAGCTGTTGAAAAGGCGGAAAAGGAAGGCCAGACTGTTGATAAGGTCCTGATATGGCAGCGTTATCCGGGGAAAAACTCGAGTCCGACGCCCATGGTCGAAGGGCGTGATTTCATTGTCAATGATTTGGTCAAGGATTATCGCGGTAAAAAAGTGGACCCGGTACCCATGCCTGCTGAAGCCCCCCTGTTCCTGATGTATACGAGCGGCACCACAGGAAAGCCCAAGGGATGCCAGCACAGCACAGGCGGATATCTTGCCTATGTGACAGGCACATCAAAATATATTCAGGATATCCACCAGGAGGACGTTTACTGGTGCATGGCGGATATCGGATGGATTACAGGTCATTCATACATTGTCTACGGCCCATTGGCCCTGTGCGCATCTTCCGTTATTTTCGAAGGCGTACCCACCTATCCTGACGCCGGACGGGCATGGAGGATAGCAGAAGAGCTTGATGTAAATATCTTCCACACTGCACCAACCACCATACGAGCCCTGAGAAAGGTCGGTCCTGACGAACCCAAAAAGTATAATTATCACTTTAAGCACATGACCACTGTTGGTGAGCCAATCGAGCCCGAGGTATGGAAATGGTATCATGAGGTAGTCGGAAAGGGTGAGGCCGTAATAGTTGACACATGGTGGCAGACAGAGAACGGAGGTTTTCTCTGCAGTACCGTGCCTGCACTGAGAGCGATGAAGCCGGGGAGTGCAGGTCCTGGTGTGCCTGGTATCCATCCGATAATTTATGATGATGATGGAAACGAACTCAAGGCAGGAACGGGAAAGGCAGGAAATATATGTATACAGAATCCATGGCCCGGCCAATTCCAGACCATATGGGGAGACCGTGATAGATTTGTCTCTACCTATTTTGCAAGGTACTGCAAGAACAAAAACAGCAAGGATTGGCGTGACTGGCCGTACCTTGCCGGCGATGCCGCTATGCTATCCGATGACGGATACTTCCGTATCCTTGGAAGAATTGACGATGTAATCAATGTCTCCGGGCACCGGTTGGGGACCAAGGAACTCGAATCTGCTTCTCTTGACGTCCTTGAAGTGGCAGAGGCGGCAGTTGTCCCTGTAGCTGACGAGATAAAGGGAATGGTCCCTGACCTGTATATCTCTCTGAAGCCCGGATACGATCCCAGCCCGGAATTGGCTGCCAAGATTTCACAGAGTCTCTGTGACTCCATTGGTAAAATAGCAAGGCCGAGAAAGGTCTGGATCGTACCGGATATGCCAAAAACACGCTCCGGAAAGATCATGCGCAGGATACTGGCAGCCATATCCAATGACAAGGACGTAGGTGACACGACTACATTGGCAAATCCCGATATTGTCACTGAAATCCATAAAATGTCAAAGGACATGATAGAAGAGCTGAAAGAGAGCAAAAAGGCGCTGATGAAAGAATAATAATTCATTGCATTAGAGCGTCTTTAAGAAGGAGATAAATATGACAGGTCAAGTTACGAAAGAACCAGCGCAGGCATGGATAACCACCTTTGCAGGCACTGCTATCAACCTTTGTCTGGGCATATTATATGCCTGGAGCATATGGAAATCGTCCCTGGTCAATGTGGACAAGGCTGGTCAAGTCATTGAAGGGGGCATGAATTCGGGTTGGACCTATCTGACCAATGCCCAGGCTGCAACACCCTTTTCTCTATGCATTATCGTCTTTGCCTTGTTAATGATCCCAGGGGGCCGCATACAGGATAGATTCGGCCCCAAGGTGGGTGCAACCGTGGGCGGCCTTTTCCTCGCAGCAGGTTGTATCGTTGCCGGATTGATGAAGAGCTATGCCGGGCTGGTTTTCGGTTTCGGCATACTTGGCGGCATTGGCATGGGTATTGGTTATGCCTCCCCCACCCCTGCGGCCCTGAAATGGTTTGGACCCCACAAACGAGGTCTGATCGCGGGTCTTGTAGTAGGCGGTTATGGAGGGGCGGCCCTATATATCGGTCCTCTGGCACAGTATCTGATTGACCACTATGGCATAACAGGAAGCTTTGTGAATCTTGGGATACTGTTCGCCGTGGTGGTTATCATTGCGGGTCAACTCCTGCTAACGCCTCCTGAAGGATATGTGCCCCCAGGCCCGAAGGTTGCAGCAACCGCCAAGCAAGTAGCAGCGGCAACCAAGCATAATTGGAATGCCTCTGAGATGATAAAGACCTGGCAATTCTTTGCCCTGGTATTTATGTTCATACTCACTACACAGTCGGGACTTCTGATAATTGCGAACGCCAAGGGCCTGATGGTGCAGGCAGGCAAAAACATCCCATTCCTTGCGGCAAATGCGTGGATTCTCGTCTCGTTTGGAGGTTTTGTCAATGCAGCCGGCCGGGTCGGTACCGGTTCTTATTCAGACAAAATCGGGCGGGTTAATGCCTATTGCCTGAACTGTACTGTATCTGCCCTTTGCCTGTTTGCATTGCCATTTGTCATTGCAATGCAAAATGTCCTGCTTCTGTTCCTGGTCGTGGGTATTGCTTACTGGCAGTATGGCGGCGGTCTTGCCTTGTTGCCATCCTTTACTGCAGACTTCTATGGGCCCAAGAACCTTGGATTCAACTATGGTTTGGTATTTCTGGGCTGGGGTCTTGGCTTTTTCATGGCGAGACTGGGCGGTACAATCGAAGATATGACAGGCAGCCTGAACACTGCTTTCTATATCTCAGGGGCCTTGCTGATTGCAGGAGTTATCCTCGCGCGTATTACAACAAGGCCTAAATACGCTGGAGAAAAAATGTAGAAATTATGGCATCCTTCATGATAGGTCATTGGTAGTGAAATTTGAAACTTGAAATTGGAAAAAACACAAAGATGTAGATTTGTTACCTAATTTCGAATTTCGAATTTCCAGTTTCGACAAAAAGGACGCGTGTTATAATACACGCGTCCTTTTTTGTAAGGAGTTAATGTATGAAACCTGATCACCTTGATATCCTGAACCCCGGACGCTGTTGCCTCCTGGTCATCGATCCCCAGGAGCGCCTCATGAAGGCCATTCATAAAATAGACAGGGTAATACGCAATACCTCCCTTATGATACACTGTGCCAAGGCTATGGAGATACCTATTATAGCAACAACACAATATGAAAAGGGCCTCGGACCATTCGTACCTGAGCTTGCCGGGCTGCTTGCGGATGTCACTTGCGTGGACAAGATTGAGTTCAATGCCCTGGCAAATAACAGTGTGAAACAGGTCCTTACCAATCTGCCTGTCTCTGTTGACACCCTGATTATGGTAGGGGTTGAGGCCCATATATGCGTTTATCAGACTGCCGTTTGCGCAATCAAAACGGGATACAGGCCATGGATAGTGGCTGATGCAATATCATCCAGGAAAAAGCGAAATGCTAAATTAGCTCTGAGCCGGATGGAAGCTATCGGAGCATCTGTAGGACCGGCAGAGATGGCAGTTTACGAATTGCTCGGAAAGGCTGGCACCCCGGCGTTCAAGGCTATGTTGCCGCACTTGAAGTGAGTCAATAGTAAATGTTGAATGCTGAATGTTAAATGCTGAATTATGGAAAAGATTTAAAAAACATACACCTTAATTCAACATTCAACATTCAAAATTCAACACTTATTGTATTGTGCGTCGCAGTGACGAGGAAATTGAAGTAACGCAGCAGATGGAGTATTTTCAGCGGAATCATGAATCATGTTTTTCCCTGGACACTAACCGCTCTCAGTATAATAGGGGCAATACTAAATATAAGAAAAAAACGTTCTGGTTTTGCAGTCTATACGATAGCCAACATTGGATGGATAACCGTAAATATCTACTATGGCATTTATGCACAGGCGGCCCTGTTTGTGGTATTTACAGGGCTTTCCATATGGGGATGGATAGAATGGGGGCGCAAAAAGTGGGGCAAACATGACGGCATTTTTTGAGACCTTTGAACACGGAGCTGACATGGGGATCAGGGGTAGAGGCAAGACACTATCAGAGGCCTTTGAAAATGCTGCGAAGTCAATGTTTTCGCTCCTGGTGGAAGACCTTGACACAGTCATCCCTGAAAAATCAGTCACGATTTTCTGCGAGTCCTTTGATCTGGAAAGCCTGTTTGTCGCCTGGCTCAATTCCCTTTTGGCAGAGTCCGACATACAGAGGCTGATATTCAGCGACTTTAAAGTGAAAATACAGGATCATAGGCTTACAGGAACGGCAATGGGAGAACCTTTTGATCTCTCAAGGCACCAGCGAGGGGTGGAAGTCAAAGGAGCAACTTTCACGGAACTGGCAGTCAGGCAAGATGGAGACTGGTGGATTGCACAGTGTGTTGTGGATGTATAAACCCAGGAGGTGAATAATGGAGCTTAAGCAACTAAAACGTTTGGGAGAGTATCAGTGGGAAATCCCCAGGGATAAGGACATGAGGGTACCTGCTCTCATCTTCGCCAGTAAGGACCTGGTCTCCGAGATGGACGAAAAGGTCCGCGAACAAATTAGCAACGTGGCTTCACTGCCGGGGATCGTGAAGGCTGCCATTGCCATGCCTGATGCCCATTGGGGCTATGGTTTTCCCATTGGGGGCGTAGCGGCCTTTGATCCTGATGAGGGCGGTATAATCTCTGTGGGCGGAGTTGGCTATGATATTTCCTGCGGGGTCCGGAACCTGCTGACCGGTCTGACCCGGGACGAAATCCTGCCCCTTCTCGAATCCCTGATTGATCGACTCTTCCAGGTTGTACCAGCGGGTGTCGGTTCAGAAGGCAAAATCAGGCTCACACCTGCCGAGCTGGACGACGTCCTCACTGGAGGTGCCGAATGGGCAGTAGAACAAGGTTATGGGCTTCCCGACGACCTAGCCCACACTGAAGAGGAGGGAAGACTGGAAGGGGCTGACCCCTCTTGTGTCTCAGATATTGCCAAACGCCGGCAGTACAGAGAGGTTGGGACCCTGGGCTCAGGAAACCACTATCTGGAAATACAGTATGTGGAAGAGATATTTCACCGGCCTTCAGCCGAGGCCTTTGGTTTGAAAAAAGGAGATGTAGTAGTGGCAATTCATTGCGGCTCCAGGGCACTGGGGCACCAGATTGGGACTGATTACCTTCAGGTACTGGACAAGACAAGCAAGAAGTATCATATCCCCATTAGAGAGAGGGAACTTGTCTGCACCCCAATAAACTCTCCTGAAGGAGAGAGATATTACAAGGCCATGGCCTGCGGGGTAAACTGTGCACTTGCCAACCGGCAGGTAATTACTCATCTCACACGCCAGGTTTTCCATGAAATAGTTCCAGAGGCCACAGTGAAAAACCTTTATGATGTCAGTCATAACACATGCAAAATAGAGAGACACGAGGTAGATGGCGAGGTGAAACGCCTTTATGTCCACAGGAAAGGGGCTACCAGGGCCTTTGGTCCAGGCAGACCCGAGATACCTGAAGCATTCAGGAATGTCGGTCAACCTGTGCTCATAGGTGGAACTATGGGAACCTGTTCCTATATTCTGGTAGGCCAGGAGACCGGGGAAGCCCTGGCCTGGGGTTCTGCATGCCACGGCGCAGGCCGCTCAATGAGTCGAAAGGCCGCGCTGAAACGCTGGAAAGGCAGGAAGGTAATCTCCGAATTGGCTCACAGGGGCATCCTCATCCGGGCAGCGAGCTACAGGGGTGCGGCAGAAGAGGCACCTGAAGCATACAAGGATGTTACAGAGGTAGTGGATTCCACGCACAGGGCAGGACTTGCAAGAAAAGTGGCACGGCTGAGACCCATGGCCTGTGTAAAGGGTTGACTCCCGACCTCTTATAAAAACAAAACAACTTTAATCATCAACCACGGATATTTTCAGCTCAGTTGTCTCTGATAAGGCGCCAGTCTTCCCTGCGTCCTATAGAATAGAGAAGCTGAAAAACATGCAGTGTACCGTGGCGAAACGACCTCTGGGAACCGTGGAGATAGAGCCTCCACATCCTTATAAACTCTTCCCCCATCACTTCCCTGATCTGCGTAACATTTGCCTCAAATCTCTCTATCCAACGATCCAAGGTCAAGTCGTAATGGGGCCGCAAGTCCTCTAAATCTAAAAAATCCATACCCGCATCCTGTGCAGCCTCTATTGTCTCACCAAGAGCAGGTATGTAACCACCTGGGAATATATATTTCTGTATCCATGTATCCATAGGCTCGGGCTTCAACCGTCCGATAGTATGCAGCAATAATATTCCTTTTGGACGGAGCAATTTTGCTACTTTTTTTAAAAAGCCTGGGATATTCTCCTTGCCGACATGCTCAAACATACCAATGGATACTATCCGGTCATAGGTCCCCTGCTCTTCGTCAGGAACCTCCCTGTAGTCCTGAAGCCGGATTTCCGCCTCACTAGATAAACCCTCCTTCTCTATGCGCCTGCATCCAAGTTCATACTGGTTTTCGGCAAGGGTCAGCCCAACAGTTCTCACTCCACAAGACCTGACGGCCTCCATCACCAGGCTTCCCCAACCGCACCCGATATCGAGTAACCTCTGTCCTGGCCTGAGCCTGAGCTTGTGAAGCGTGTGATGTATCTTCTGTAACTGTGCCTGCTCCAGGGAATCACCGACGTTTCTGGAATATGCACAGGAGTAATTAAGGCCTTTGTCAAGCCACAACTGATAAAAGGAGTTGCCTCTGTCATAATGGGCCTGCACGTCTTTTTTTGTCTGTTTTAGACTCGCCTTATGTTTTAAATTCAACCAATAGAGATAGGTCTTTTGTCTTGGTGAAAACTTGGGAAAAAGATCTTCTTTATAGGCCAGGCTCATCACCTCGCCCAGATCACCATCCACCTCTATGTCGCCTCTCATATAGGCCTCTCCAAACCCTATGGACAGATCAAGCAGAATGGCATCCAAGGCATCTGGTACCTTGAAATGTATAACGAAGGATGGAGGTCCCACTCCAAAAGATAGTTCAGAACCATCCCAAAAACGTACCTTGCACGGAATTGAAGATTCCTTGCCCAAAAAGGACAAAAACAAATCCATGGCCTGTTTGACTTCCATGCTATACCTCCTCTGTTAACATTATGGACTGACTGCATCTAACCTAGGTTGAGCGGTTCACGGTTCACGGTTCACGGTTGGAGAACCCTAACTGTCTGATATCAAAAGGATGATGCCTCAATAGAGACGGCAGTTTTCACCCAATGGGTGAAAAAGGTTAATCTGGGTATTGTGCTTTAAAGTGATGTATATCAATACCTTATAACCTTTGAACCCTGAACCTTGAACCAATCACTTTAGGTCTAATTGTCTTTGTTAAAAACAATAAGACTTGATTTTGAATTGTCATGTTAATAAGATTCGTGAAAAGAGAATTTTAAGAATCTGCTCCCCGAGGACAAGGATATCTTACTATTTTCCCTTCAAAGGTACGAAATATTGCCTCATCTTTGCCGACTTCAAGCAGAGATGAAGGTATCATCAGGGCCTTCCCTCCACCGCCAGGCAGATCCACAACATAGTTCGGGATGCACAAACCACCTATTTTGCCCCACAGCCCCTGAATAATCTCCACACCCTTTCTGATATCCGTGCGAAAGTGATCTGTCCCCCGTACTGCATCACAGTGGAAGAGGTAGTAAGGTCTCACCATGATCTTCTGAAGCCCACGGCACAGATCTCGTATCACCGTCAGGGAATCATTGACCCCCTTTAACAATACAGTCTGATTAGACACTGGTATCCCTGCCCTGAGGAGTCTTTCGCATGCATCTGTGGACTCAGGGGTTATCTCTCTTGGATGATTGAAATGGGTATTTATCCAGAGGGGACGGTGTCCGGCCATCATCTGACACAAATCGTCAGTTATGCGCATGGGAAGCACCACAGGGATCCTGGTACCAATACGCAACACCTCCACGTGAGGAATTTCCCTGAATGCCTTTAAAAACTCATCCAGCAGCCTCGGTTGCATTGTAAGTGGATCTCCCCCGGATACAATGACTTCACGCACGACGGGGCTGCCTGCAACATAATCCACCATACGATAAAGGGCCTCTCTTGTACTGCCGGCCTCTGGATTTCTCCATGTACGTTTCCTGTTGCAATGGCGGCAGTACACAGCACATGTGCCGGTTACCATGGCCAATACACGGTCAGGATATCTGTGAATCAGACCGGGAACCGGCATATGCGCCCGTTCGGCCAGGGGATCTTCTTCTGAACCCGGAAGTGAAAAACTTATCTCCCTGGGATCAGGAATACACTGCTTCCTGATAGGATCATTGGGATCCGACCAGTCGATCAGAGACAGGTAATATGGCGTAACGGCATACCTGTATTGTGCTATGACATCTCTATAAATCTCTTTCTCAGAATACGTAAGTTGCAACAACCCTGATAGTGCATCAAGCCCCTTAATCCGGTTTGAAAACTGCCAGCGCCAATCAGACCACTGCTCTGTTTCACCCCTATTCATTATATATTTCGCATATCCTTCCCTCAACAATCAACAATATTCAATTGTCAATTAACCTGATTACTTCTGTGAAATCACCTATGAATTTCTTTGAAAAGACTAATTTTGGTGATAAGTTTAAAGTTCTCTCAAAAAATTCTTTTGATTGCTGATACATCTTTAGGCTCTTATAACAAATGGCTATATCACATGAAATCTGGGGAATATCTTTATATTGAGGATCAATTTCTATAGATTTTTCAAAATACTCAATGGCATCCTTATAATTTCCTAAATCCATACATATCTTTGCCATATAAAAATAAGGATTTATCTTTGTGCTGGGACGATTAAGCCTTGCCCCTGGGATTGTAACCGCTACAGCGGGTATTTGAAGTTCAGGATAAGTCGTATTAGTTACAATTACTTCCAGGTTATCCTGTTTAATTAGATTTACTGCCTTCTCTATTTCTACACTAAAATCTTCATGTTTGTAAGTAGATATCTTATTAAAAGGGATAGTTTCATTATTTTCTATTAAATATGAAGCCTCCTCTAAAGTCTTAAAATATGGAAAGCAATAAGTAGGTCCTCCTGGCTTTTTATTTTTGTTTTCTTTATAAATAATCTGTGACCTATGTTGAGCCAGCTCAGTCAGAGCACGAATTAAGGCAAAATCACGATTCAGATGTGCGCCTGCCGCGTTATATATCCTGACTGTATTTGTTGGTGGATTTGAATCATAAGCAAGGACACTTACAGTTGGTATATTTAATCCTAAGGAGAAATCCTTGATGTATAGTTCAATACCTGCGTCAAAAAATTTATTTATCAATGACTTTGCGATATGATAATTAATGGAAGACATATCAAGAGATGGTGTAGACAACTTCCGTTCTATTACTCTTGAGATATTATGCCTTTCTATTACCTCTCCTATTGCCTGAAGTATTGCCTCTTGTATTGTATTTCCACTAGCAAATCCTGTAGTGCCATAGATAAGATAAAACCAGTGTAGCGGAAAAAGAATAGGTTTATTATGCGTTAAAGAAAAGGCTTCTATCCAGGGAAGAGGTGCCTTTCTTAAATCTTCTAATATCTCATCTGTTTGATAAATAGATGGTAAAGATAAAAGCAGGCTTAATGGATCTAATGCATTTTCTTTTAAATTATCATAGCTCGAAATGATAAAAGGTTCTTTTTCTTTTATAAACCACTCACAACTATAGCGTTCAATGGCCTCCATTAATGCACTGGCCTTTGCCTGCTCTATAGATACACCCTTCCCACAGCTATCATCTATTCCCAAATTTGACTCAATCTCACAAATAAAGGCCGGTATACCTATTTTATCAAGTTCGTCTATGCGTAAAACAGTGCTTAAACTGAACAACTCTTTTTGTTTCAGCCTATTCAATGCGGTCTTCACAGTCTCTTTTGGAATGAAGGCCTTGTCTTGGCCAAATGTATAATGTTTAAGGCAAGAATGTATCATATCGACCTTTTTTGATATCTAAGTTGAGCGATTAGCTGTTAGCCATTAGCGTTTAGCTTTGAAAAATCATGGCATTACGTTAATTAGAAATAACACCCAACGGGTGAAAATTTGAACATAGTATATGCTTCTAATTTTGTCATACAAATATGGGATAAAACTTCAAACTACCCGCCGGCACCACAAATAAGTCCGCCTTCCAGATCAGTTTTGAATTCCGAGTCTAACACTAAAATTAACTCGACTACTTCCCAAACCTGTCATATAATATCTTTCACATTGTCAGGCGACCTCCCCTATCCTTACAGATACTTTTTTTGATGTGAATGCGTATGCAGCTTGTAATAAACACGCCAGGCACCTTTATCACCCAAAAGGATGGATGCTTTCGACTGAAGCAAAAAGAAAATCAGTTCGACATTTCTCCCCTAAAGGTCGAAAGCATCATCATCTCCAACCAGGCCATGATCTCAAGCCAGGCCGTGGTCCTGGCCCTTGCATTGCATTAATTATTAAATTATAATAGTAACACATTACGATTGTTATCCATTTATTATAGTATGGTAATCCTATTAAGAAAAACTGCGAAGACTTCAAAATGATAGATGATATTTTCAAACTCAGCAGAAACTTTTTAAAAACTTTTAACAAGCCTTACAGACGATATTTTCTTGAAAAATACCCGCTTGCAAGCAGGTTTTCCATTATCACCGGCCAGCGCGGTGTCGGCAAAACCACAGCAATGATTCAAAAAATATTATCAGCGAATGATGATGATATTTTTACCAAAAAAGCGGTTTACGTTCCAGTTGATCATTTTATTGTAGGCAGCAGAAGCCTTTATGAAATTGCTGAAGAGTTTTATAACTTTGGCGGTGAAATGATATGCTTTGATGAAATTCATAAATATGCAGGCTGGTCAAGTGAACTAAAAAGTATTTATGACAGCCTGCAGGAACTGGTTATTCTTGCTTCAGGCAGCTCTGCCATGGAGATTCAAAAGGGCAGCCATGATTTGAGCAGAAGAGCTGTAGTCTATCCAATGGCAGGGCTTTCTCTCAGAGAATACATAGACTTGGCCGTAGGCATTAAAACAAAACCTCTTGCTCTAAAAACCATATTAAAAAATCACGAGAAACTCTCATACGATATTATTGCAGCCATAGAGAACAAAAAGAAAAAAATTTTAGCGCTTTTCAAAGACTATCTTCAGTTTGGGTATTTTCCATATTTTACAGAATTCGACGATATTTCGCTATATTATATAACTTTGGAACAATGTATCCGCACCACAATAGAAAGCGATCTTTTGTCCATATACCCAACATTAAATGGAAGCAGTATAAAGAAAATTAAAAGACTCCTTGCCGTTATCGCAGAATCCGCCCCATTTACACCTGATTTAAAACGGCTCAAAAGAATCGTTGAAATCGGAGATGAACGCACCCTCAAAAATTATCTTAAATACCTTGAAGACGGAGGAGTAATTATATCTCTTACAAAAAGTGGAAGCGGGCTTGGATCGCTGGAAAAACCGGATAAAATATATCTTAATAATCCGAATCAGATATATGCAATAAGCAGCAAAAGCAAAGCAAATACAGGAACCATACGCGAGACATTTTTTATCAACATGCTTTCAGTTATGCATAAAGTTTCAATGCCCAAAAAGGGAGATTTTTATATTGACAATAAATATACCTTTGAAATCGGGGGCAGGAATAAAAGCTTTGAGCAGATAAAAGACATAAACAACTCTTTTCTTGCAATTGACGACATTGAAACAGGAATCGGCAATAAAATTCCATTGTGGTTGTTTGGTTTTTTGTATTAGTCAGTACCACTGAAAGATTTTTTTAAAAATGAGCAGCGAACGCAAATCCACAGAAGAGCATCTTCACATTAAAAACTGGCCCGAAGAGGATAGGCCCAGGGAGATGCTTTTGGAGAAAGGTGCGGGATTTTTGAGTGATGCCGCGTTATTGGCTATCCTGCTGAGAACCGGCAGGCAAGGGCAGAATGCCATTGCTCTCGCCAGGGAGACGATAGACACGTTTGGCGGGCTTCATGGGTTGATGACGGCAACTCAGGAGAATTTGTTAGAAATTAAGGGAATAGGAAAGGCAAAAGTAGCTCATATATTAGCTGCTATGGAAATTGTGAAACGCCAGCTCAGGCAGCCGCTGGCAAAAATCAACATTATCGAAAATCCCCAAGATTTGTTTGAATATTTAAGGGCGTCCATGAGCAATCTATCGCGTGAGGAATTTCGACTCCTCCATCTCAACAGGTCCAAGCACCTGATTGCAGAAGAGGTCCTGTTCCGCGGGACTGTTGATGAATCAGCCATTTATACTCGTGAAGTGATAGAATCGGCCTTAAGGAAAAAGGCTTCAGCCCTTATTTTTGCACATAATCACCCCACCGGACCGGCCAAAGCCAGCCAGGAAGATATCGAATTGACCAGATCACTCGTGAATGCGTGCATGGCTGTTGATATTCCGGTTCTGGATCATGTTATTGTGGGCAATGACGGATTTTTAAGCATGAGGCAGCAATGCCCGGAGATCTTTACGATAGGACAAATTTAGACAGGACAACAGGATAGACAGGATTTATGACCGGTTTGCCAATAAAACCATCATGTTAATCCTGTCTATCCTGTCTAAAAAGACTTATGAAAAAACTCACACTAAGCCAGCTTGAACACCATCTTTTCGCAGCCGCTGATATTTTGCGCGGGAAGATGGATGCCTCGGAATTTAAGGAATATATTTTCGGCATGCTTTTTCTAAAGCGGTGCTCGGACGTTTTTGATGAAGACTACGAAAAGACCATAAAAACCAACCTTGCCAGAGGCCGAACACGAGAACAGGCAATAAAGCGGGCCGAAGATCCTGCCAGGTATGCAAAGTCCTTTTTTGTCCCAAAGTCGGCACGGTGGGAAAAGATCAAACATGAGCACCGCAACATAGGCGATGAGCTGAATAAGGCGTTAAGCGCGCTTGAGCATGACAACCGAAGCCTTGAGGGCGTGCTCGGGCATATTGATTTTCAAAGGAAAGTGGGGAAAACAAGAATCCCTGACCAGAAACTCCGCGACCTGATCAATCATTTTAACAAATATCGCCTGAGAGACGTTGATTTTGAATTTCCTGACCTTATTGGCGCTGCCTATGAGTATCTTATCGGGCAATTTGCAGATTCAGCAGGCAAAAAGGGAGGGGAATTCTATACCCCCAGGGATGTGGTCCGTTTGATGGTGCGCATACTCAAGCCCCAGGAAGGCATGCGCATATATGATCCCTGTGCAGGCTCGGGCGGTATGTTAATCCACTCCAAGCAGTATGTGGAAGAGCATGGGGATAACCCCTTTAATCTCCGGCTATACGGCCAGGACAACAACGGCGGTGTCTGGTCCATGTGTAAGATGAACATGATCCTTCACGGCATTGCGGATGCAGATATCCAGAATGATGATGTCCTCTCAAATCCCCTTCATCTGGACGGCGGCGAGTTGATGCGCTTTGACCGGGTCATAACCAATCCGCCCTTCAGCCAGAATTATTCAAAAGACGGCATGAAGTTCACCGAAAGGTTTAGATACGGCTTCTGCCCTGAGACCGGCAAGAAAGGCGATCTCATGTTTTTGCAGCACATGCTGGCAGTCCTGAGAACAAACGGCATGATGGCAACGGTTATGCCCCATGGGGTCCTATTTCGAGCTGGCGCTGAAAAAAAGATTCGCAAGGGCATTATCGAAGATGATCTGTTGGAGGCAGTTATAGGATTTCCGCCTAATCTTTTTTACGGCACCGGGATTCCCGCCTGTGTGTTGGTGTGCCGGGCAAGGGGCGCAAAGTCGGGGGAACGAAAGAATAAAATTCTCTTTATCAATGCAGATGCGGAATTTTATGCCGGCCGGGCACAGAACTATCTGAGGCCTGAACATATTGAAAAGATCACATCCACCTTTGACGCCTTTGAAGACATCCCCGGATATGCAGCCGTTGTCTCCAGAAATGATCTTAAGTCAAACGACTGGAACCTGAACATCCGTCGGTATGCGGACAATGCCCCTCCACCCGAGCCTCAAGATGTCCGTGCTCACCTGTTAGGTGGAATTCCCAGGGCCGAAGTCGAGGCTAAAAAAGATCTCCTTTATGCCCACGGCCTGAAGATCTCCACTATATTCGTAGAACGTAATGCGGACTACTATGATTTTGATTCTGCGCTAAAGGATCGAGGCCAGATTAAACAACGGATTGAGGCTGGAAAGGGCATACGGCAACAAGAAGCAAAATTGAGGGAAGCATTTCATCAATGGTGGGCAAAACACAAGCAATCGCTGGTTGATCTGCCTGAGACCAGAAACCTCATGAATGTGCGTACCGATCTTTTGGATGCCTTTGTGTCAGACCTTGTGCCCGTGGGATTGCTCGACCGTTTTAAGGTCGCAGGTGTAATTGCCACATGGTGGAATGAAAATAAATTTGATTTAAAAACCCTCATTGCACAGGGTTTTGGGGGATTGGTGGACGGCTGGGTGGACACCATAGAAGCCGCTATGGAAGAAGCCAGAGGCAATCACTTTGATCTGGCCGATGATCCCCTGGTAACCAGGTTGATCCCTGATTATCTGGATGAACAGGAACAGGCCCGGCAGGATATTGTGGGCCTGGAGCAGGAAAAAGAGGCCTTTGAGAGCAGAGACTTTGCCGATGATGTAGAGGATGAACCTTCGGAAGATGAAGGAGAAAAACCAAATTACGCAAAAGAATTGAAAGCTCGGATTAAAGAGCTGAAAAATGAAATAAAGGAGGATAAAAAGCAGATCAAGACATTGACCGGAAGTGTTCGTAAAAGGGGCTCCATAAAATACTACCAAGACAAGGGCGACGATACATTGACGGTAGAAATGGAAGCCCAACTGAAGGCTCTTCCAGAAAAAGTGGAGCCTATTGAAAACAAAATCCGGGAATTGGAACAAGAACTCCAACCCTATGTGGAAATAACCAGCCAATTAAAAGGAGCCAAAAAACGGTTCAAGGAACTTCAAAAGAGATTTATCAAGCGCTTGCATGAAGCCCGTGAGGCCCTTTCTGATGATGATTGCAGGGACCTGGTGCTGGATATTCTCAATGAAGAACTTGCCGGGCATCTGGAAAGTTATGTAACTGCCCATCGCCAGGAAGTTGTCGCCGTGGTGGAGAATTGGTGGGAAAAGTATCGGGTGACGTTGAGGGATATTGAGGAGGACCGGGAAAAGGCAGTCATGGCACTTAGCGAGTTTACACGGGAGTTGGGGTATGACTAAATCGAGTTGGAATAAGCTTCCCTTAAAGGCTCTCTTTCGTTTGGATACGACGAGCTGCTTGCCAGCCTCCCAGCCTGAGCAAGCGTTTCTCCACCATAGTATTCCTGCATGGGACGAATCAGGTGGTCCTGTTGTTGAACTTGGCAATACTATCGGCAGCAACAAGTTTCTGATATCGCATGCCTGTGTTCTTGTTTCCAAATTGAATCCCCGTAAGTCCCGGGTTAGCGTAGTTCGAGATCTTCATGGTGAATTTCGACAATGTGCATCAACCGAGTTCATGCTTTATGTTCCAATACACGAGGATGCCGATATCGAATTTTACAGTTGGTATATGAAATCCGAATGTTTTCGGAGTGAACTTGAAAGAGTGGCTACTGGAACCACTAATAGTCATGTTCGACTTCCACCAAAGGAAACACTCAACTGGAAGATCGCGCATCCACCTCTCCCCGAACAACACCGCATCGCCGAAATCCTCGACACCATAGACGAGGCCATTCAAAAAACCGAAGCGCTGATTTCAAAGCTCAAAGCCATGAAGCAAGGGCTGCTACAAGACCTGCTTACCCGCGGGCTGGATAAAAACGACAAACTCCGTGACCCAAAAGCCCACCCTGAGCAGTTTAAGGATTCGACGTTGGGGAGGACACCTAAGGAGTGGCAGGTAGTTTCGATAGGCAAGATTTCGCGTGTTCGCCGAGGCGCTAGCCCAAGACCAATTGATAATCCAGTGTGGTTTGCTCAGGAAGGTAGGGGATGGATACGCATTTCAGATGTTACTAGAGCTAATGGCCTATTGAAAGAAACTGAACAATATCTATCGTCTGCTGGTGTTAATAAGAGTGTATCTGTATATCCAGGACAAATCATTATGAGCATATGTGCAACTATTGGTGAACCTATCATTCTTGATATGAATGCTTGTATTCATGATGGTTTTGTCGTGTTTGATCAATATGATGAATTCATGTGCCCAGAATTCTTTATTCATTTTCTGAGATCCAAACAATCCTATTTTAGGTCTCAAGGGCAAACTGGTACCCAAGCTAATTTGAATACAAACATTGTAAAGGACTGTTTTATCGGTTTGCCCATATTAACTGAGCAGAAAAATATTGCGAAGTGCCTTGATTCCCACGACGCCCGGATTCGCACCGAAGAGCAATACAGCGACAAACTCAAACTTCAGAAAAAAGGCCTCATGCACGATTTGTTAACCGGCAAAGTCAGGGTTGAGGTGTAGATAGAAAATTTTTGAACCGGGACTTATAATGACATCTGCAAAAATAATAGGGAACAGATACACTCTTTATAAAACGAAACGCCTTTGAAGTGTGTAAGTCTGCCTTGGGGGGGGTCTTTGCAACTAATGTGCGAGTCCTAAACCGGAAAAAACCAAGAATCCAAAATACGAAATGGATCCTAAATTTGGATACTCAAGGATTCTAAACATGTGAACTCTCATCTTTTCCGCATAACTTCCCGCTTCAACAGATTTTAACCATATCTGAAATATTAGGGAGACTGCAAAATGTCATATGATAATAAACAAGTCGAACAAAATCCTCGCGATACATATGAGTTTGATAAAGGAATTGATGATAAAGAGGATACCCTAAGTGAAGAACGTATTGAAAAGCCCTACGATCCAGCCAGAATCAAAGTTGATCCTACACCAATGACTATATTTCAAGTCATGCGAAAAGTTGAAAGGGGAGAAATTAATCTCCAGCCGCAATTTCAGCGCAAAGTAGTGTGGGATGATGTGCGCCAGAGCCGCTTGATAGAGTCCATCTTGATAAGGATTCCATTGCCTTCTTTTTACTTGGATGCCAAAAATGACAACGAATGGCTGGTAGTCGATGGGCTTCAACGCTTATGGACTTTGGATCGTTTTTTCAATAAAAAAGACCTCCGGTTAGAAAATCTTGAATTTCTTGGGGCTCAATTGAACGGAAAAAATTTCGATGAGCTGCCACGCAGCTTTCAACGACAAATCGAAGAGACACATTTAAATTTATACGTTATCAAACCTGATACCCCTCCTGAAGTGAAATTCACCATTTTCTACCGTATTAATACCGGTGGTATGGTTTTGTCGGCGCAAGAAATTCGACACTGTCTTTATCAGGGGCTTGCTACAAAGCTGCTTATGAAATTGGCAGATTCAAAAGAATTTCTTTCAGCAACTACTAGTTCCATTAATACCAAACGTATGGATGATCGAGAATGCGTTCTTCGCTATTGTGCCTTCCACCTCAAACCATATACAGAATACAAAGAATCAGATTTTAATAAATTTTTAAGTAGTACGATGGTATCAATTAACAAAATGAAACGTAATGAGATTGAAGCGCTTGAAAATTCCTTCTTCAGAGCAATGAGGATCTCGGAAAGTGTTTTTGGTCAATATGCCTTCCGCAAAATGTACGGAAGGTCGGACCCCAGAAATCCAATTAACAAGTCGCTTTTTGAGGTCTGGTCCGTGTGTTTGGAAGGATTTGACGAGAATGAACTCTTAAAAAATAAAAACAAAATCATCGATGGCTTTATAGATAAAATGAATAACGATGATGTTTACTTTCAGTCGATCACCCAGGGTACTGGTGGTAAAAAAAGGGTACATAGGCGGTTTTCAACCACATTAGATATTATTAAGGAGGCCATATCATGATCTCCTATCTCCGGATCGAACGGTTTAAGTGCTTTGAGGATCAAAATATAACTTTTGGTAAACTTACACTTTTGGCAGGAAATAATGGCACAGGTAAATCAACGGTTTTGCAAGCCTTGCTGTTATTGAGGCAGGCATTTAGCATAGGAAGTTTGAAAGACAATGAGCTTCCCCTAAATGGTGAATTGATCAAGATTGGTACGGCCCAAGATGCCTTATTTGGAGGAAGTCAGGAGGACAGCATAGCCTTTACTTTATGCTTCAATGCAAATCCAGAGCAGATATTTGGTTGGACCTTTTATTATGAAAAAGAGATCCCTCATCAACATTTCATGAAAGGTATTTCTAAAGGCGAAGACTTACCTCCATTAGGCCCCTTTGCACCAAGGTTTTTCTATTTAACGGCTGAGCGTTTGGGACCTAGATTAACTTACCCGATGGCAGAATCGCCCAAGATAGACATGGATGTGGGCATTAAGGGGGAATACACTGCCCATTGCCTATCTGAGTTTGGAGGTGACCCTATCCCTATTTCATCTATGGCCTTACCAACTGATCAAAGTACGGTAAGCCGATCACTTGCCCATCAGACGCAGCTTTGGATGCGGCAGATCGTACCCGGTATAGCTTTAAACGTAGAAGCCATCACCAAGGCTGATAGTGTGAGACTTGAGACTAAGGTTTATGGCGAACAGACCGATTACCTGCGTCCTACAAACATGGGTTTTGGCATTTGTTACACTCTACCGATTGTTGTAGCAGGACTCATGGCAGAACCAAGTACAATGCTGATCGTTGAAAACCCCGAGGCCCATTTGCATCCTGCGGGTCAATCACGAATTGGAGAGTTTCTCGCTCTGGCTGCGGCACATGGAGTTCAGGTTGTTGTGGAGACTCACAGTGATCATGTCTTAAATGGTATTCGCAAATCAGTAAAACGGAAAATTATCGGAAACAATGATGTTCATATACATTTTTTTGCTCGGGGTGCAGAGTTGGGCAGCAACGT
>Ga0209121_10002235_pt1 | contig 19836 bp, 21 predicted proteins | sample Cruoilmetagenom3_FD_187292 | JGI IMG/M metagenome (GOLD analysis project Ga0209121, IMG submission 187292) | Oil polluted marine microbial communities from Coal Oil Point, Santa Barbara, California, USA - Sample 3 (SPAdes) (version 2) | ecosystem: Environmental > Aquatic > Marine > Oil seeps ...
GGCCCCGCCCACCGACGTTATGTGCTATGCTTGGATCGAAGGGGAGGAATTCATGAACCGAAGAGCCTTTCTTGCCACCGCGTTTTCTATCGCGGCCAGCCTGGCCGTCGGGCCAGCGTGGGCAGACGCTCTGGTCATCAATTCACCGGGCGACGGGTTCGTTGATCTGCGAACCGGCCCGGGCTCCGGCTTCGATACCATCTACGCAATGCCGCACGGCTCCGAAGTCCATACCCTCGAATGGTCCGGACCCTGGGTGCGCGTGCGTCACGAATCCGGCCACACAGGCTGGTGCTCGGCGCAATACCTTGCCCGCACCGGCCCGGCGGCTCTCACCGTCCATTCGGTCGGCGACAGCTAGCGCAACCGCGTGCACCGGACCGGGAACGCGCGATGCGATCCTCCTGAAGACGTACAACGACGAGGTCATGGAAGGGCCTCGGATTTCCGGCAACTTTCGTGAGTTGCGTCACGAATCGGGCGACGGCTGCCCGGCGCGCCGGCATGATCCTGTCGATAGATCTGCACACGGGCAAGGGGGGCTTGCGAACCGCCCTGGCATCGCGCAATTTCTGCGTTGACACCGTACCCACCGGCAGCTATCTGCCCCCTCACGGTGAGAGGCGTGGTAGCTCAGCTGGTTAGAGCACAGCACTCATAATGCTGGGGTCGGCGGTTCAAGTCCGCCCCACGCTACCACCGGCCAATCGATTTCGACGAACCCCAGACCGGACGACCGGTCAGGGCGCCCAGCAGGCGCAGCCGGGGCCCACAGTGCAGGAATAGTCCCGTGAGATGCAGGTGTCGCCGCAGGGCTGACCCTTGCTGCAAAACTTGCAACAGGCGGCGTTGATCGTGGGCACTTCTGGATTCAATAATTCGAAGAGACGATCCGGCAACGTGCCTGTACCGGCAATTCAGGCAGCCGGAACCGGCGATATGTTCGTGGCCAAGGCCGGCAGTGCAATAAGTGACAGAATGAGTGCGAGAAACTGCGTCCGCATGATCTCCCCCGAAATCCAACCAACGACACAGGGAACGTATTGCGGAAACAATCGCATTGCCATGCGGCCATTGTTCGCTCCGTGACGTGGCCCCATGCGGGGGAATCGTGGCGTTTGTTTCGATTGTCGAAACAAACCGCATGATTCCGGCGAATCATCCCGTTACGTGACACAACGTGTGACACAGAATCAGTGATCGAGCACTTTCTTGTGTCTCAAAGCTTCAGCGCAAGGTGCGGCGACAGCACATCAATCTCCTGCGCCCGGCCGACCGGGTAGCAGGTGAGATGACCCGCGTGGGTATTGAGCCCGTCGAGCAGGTGCGGGTCGTCCTCACAGGCCTGCCGCCAGCCCTTGTCGGCGAGCGCCAGCAGGAAGGGCAGGGTGGCGTTGCCGAGCGCCAGCGTCGAGCTGCGCGGCACCGCACCCGGCATGTTGGCCACGCAATAATGCATGATCCCGTCTTCCTCGTAGACCGGATCCTGGTGGGTGGTGGCCCGCGAGGTCTCGAAACAGCCGCCCTGATCGATGGCGACGTCGACCAGCGCCGCCCCTGGCTTCATCGTCGCCAGCATGTCCTTCGAGACGACCTTCGGTGCGGCGGCGCCGGGCACCAGGACCGCGCCGATCACCATGTCGGCCTCGGCCACCATCTCGCCGGTTCGCGCGGCGGAGGCGTACCCGGTGCGGAACTCGGACCGGAAAAGATCGTCGAGCTGGCGCAGGCGCGGCAGCGAGGTGTCGAGCACGGTCACATCCGCGCCCATGCCCGCGGCCACCCGCGCTCCTTGCGTGCCGACCACACCGCCGCCGATCACCACCACCTGTGCCGGCCCCACGCCGGGCACGCCGCCGAGCAGCACGCCGCGTCCACCATTGGCCTTTTGCAGGGTCCAGGCGCCGGTCTGCGGCGCGAGCTTGCCGGCCACTTCCGACATCGGGGCCAGCAGCGGCAGGCGCCCGGCGGCGTCGGTGACCGTCTCGTAGGCGATGGCGGTCACGCCGCTTTGGAGGAGATCGGCTGTTTGCGCCCGGTCGGGCGCGAGGTGAAGGTAGGTGAATAGCACCTGGCCCTCGCGCAGCATCGCGCGCTCGCCGGCTTGCGGTTCCTTGACCTTGACGATCAGCTCGGCCCGGTCGAACACCTCTGTGGCCGTGTCTACCACCTGCGCCCCGGCGGCGCGGTAATCCTCGTCCGGAAATCCGGCGCCGACGCCGGTCCCCGCCTCGACGATGACCGAATGGCCATGGGCGATCGCTTCCGCCGCCGCACGCGGCGTGAGCCCGGTACGGAACTCCTGGGGTTTGATTTCTTTCGGACAACCGATCAGCATGCGCATTCCTCCCTGTTTCCCCGAGCTTGCCGGGGATGCCTCGCGAATGCATTGAATTCTTGGCGGTCTGGGATAGGCTTGGCAGCAGAACCTGCGAATTCTCCTGCGTTTCAAGCAAGGATCTACACCGACATGGCACTGGACAGCACGGATCGCCGTATCCTCACGGTATTGCAGAAGAACGGGCGCATTTCCAATGCCGACCTCAGCGAGCGGATCAACCTCTCGCCCTCGGCCTGCCATCGCCGTGTGCAGCGGCTGGAACAGGACGGCTACATCCGCGGCTACGTCGCGATGTGCGACCCCAAGCGCGTGGGCAAGGCGACGACCGTCTTTGTCGAGATCACCCTCGCAGGCCAGGCCGACGAGCTGCTTGAGGCCTTCGAGCGCGAGGTTGCGCTGGTGCCGGAGATACTGGAATGTCACCTGATGGCTGGGAAATCCGACTACATCCTCAAGGTGGTCGCAGAAGACACCGAGGATTTCGCCCGCATCCACCGCCAGAAACTCGCCCGCCTGCCCGGTGTCCAGGGAATGCAATCGAGCTTTGCGCTGAGGACGGTGTTCAAGACGACCGCGCTGCCGGTGTGAGGCAGGCCCATCGGACCCTTCTGGCCCTCTTCGCCCGCGAGAACGGTCCGAAGGATCGGAAGAGCGCCACCTTTTCATCCCGGTCGCGGCCGATTATTCACAGCGAATGACCGACAAGCTTCAAGACGTCTATCGCACGCATGTCGCCGAGGGATTGCTCAACCCCGACCCGGCGCAGCTAGCCGTACTGCCGATGCTCGAAGACGTCCGCCACCATCTCGAAGCCACCCATCTCAAGCGCCGTGGCATCCTCGGCGGGCTTTTCCACAAGCCCGAGGACGTGCCGATGGGGCTTTATCTCTGGGGCGGGGTCGGGCGCGGCAAGTCGATGCTGATGGACCTGTTCGTCAGCCATCTTGGCATCAAGCGCAAGCGGCGGGTTCATTTTCATGCCTTCATGCAGGAGGTGCATGAGGGGATGCACAAAGCGCGCCAGGCGGGGGCCGAAGATGCGCTCGAGCCGGTCGCGCAAGCGCTCACCGACGATATTCGGTTGCTGGCGCTCGACGAGATGCAGATCACCGACATTACCGACGCGATGATCGTCGGGCGGCTGTTCGAGAAGCTGTTCGCGGCGAACGTCGTGGTCGTGACGACGGGGAACCGACCGCCCGAAGACCTCTACAAGGACGGGCTCAACCGACAGCTCTTCCTGCCCTTCATCGGCATGCTGCGTGAGCGCCTCGTGGTGCATGAGCTCGTCAGCCCGACCGATTACCGGCTCGATCGTCTGGTGGCCGCGCAAACCTATTTCACACCGCTCGGGCCGACCGCGCGCGACGGGGTCGAGGCGATTTGGCGCAGCTTCATCGCCCAGGGACAGGTGCCGCAACAGATGGTGCTGCGGGTGAAAGGCCGCGATGTCGTGCTGCCGCAGGTCTGCTCCGGTGTCGCGCGGGCGACGTTCTTCGATCTTTGTGCCAAAGCCCTCGGGCCCGGCGATTATCTCGCGATTGCCGAAGCCGTTCGGGTGCTCATTCTCGAGAACATTCCGCAGCTCGGACGTGGCAATTTCAACGAGGCACGCCGCTTCGTGACCCTGATCGATGCGCTCTACGAGGCGCATGTGAAACTGATCGCCTCAGCGGCTGCGGAGCCTGAGTTCCTCTACCTGGAAGGCGAAGGCAGCTTCGAATTCGAGCGCACCGCGTCACGGCTCAGGGAGATGCAGGCGGCCGACTGGGGCGGGTGAGCCCGGCCCCGCCAGAAAAAAAGCCGCCCCGGTGAGGGACACCGGGGCGGAAGAATGCACCTTTGAACACGAGCACCGGAGGTGGGTGGTAATTACCCGGACCGGGCCCTGTTCGGGTTGGAGATCGTTTGGCCGATCACTTCATTGGATTTGCAGGCGGCTCGGCCAGCACCGGATCCAGTGCCGGACGGAATGCGCCCTGTGTGACAACAGTAGATGCCGGTTCCCTCAACGCCATACTCGGGAATTTTTCCACCTGAGCCCAGAGCGACCGGCGGCTGTCGACATGCAACTTGGAGCCGGTTGTCGCCGCGGCCATCCTGTAGGCGAGCACCTCACGTTCACCGACCGTCGCCTGACCGGGCGAAGTGACCCGGCGCGGGGCGCAAAACTCGGGACAGAGCGGCGCCGCCTTGTCCTGTCCGATCAGCACAGCGCCGCCAACGTCGGAAACGAGACCGGCGATCTGGACCTCGGTTTCGATCCCGGTCATGGCGCCGGCGGATAGCGGCCCTGTCTGCACATCCTGTGCAGTCGCCGCTGTAGATGTGATCATGAATGCCAAATAGGCGCAGTTTCTCAGCCGTGTCATCAGCCGTCCCCTGTACCCTGTCCTGCTCGACAGGTCGTTGCTGTTATGCCCGGTTTTCCCCGGCTCGTTCACTTGCTCAACATGTAGCCGATTGACGACGTTTCGGTCAATATGGAGGGTTGACCTCAATAGATTTCGCGCTAAAGGCCAAAAACCGAGTCGCACCAATAGGTTGCCGCGCCTGCACGTGCCGGCGGGGTTGGATCTCCGACATCTTTTTTTGTGATCACGTCGTCAAACGACATTTTTCCGGCCCGGTTCGGCCGGTTTCAGCCGTTGTCGCGAAGCACCTGTCCGGCGAGGTAGAGCGAGCCGCAGATCAGGATCCGCGCGGTGGTCTCCCGGGCCGCGGCGGCGCGAACGGCGGTGTCCAGGTCCGGCGCGGTGCGCGCGTCGTGCCCGGTCTCGCAGGCAATCCGGGCCGTCTCTTCAGCCGGAAGCGTGGCCGGTTCACCGGGAATGGAGACGGCGGTGAGGCTTGTCGCCACCTCGGCAAGCGGGCGCAGATAGCCCGCGACATCCTTGGTGTTCAGCATGCCGCAGACGAGGTGGGTCGGACGCGGCGGGAGCGCGCCGAGCAGCTCGGCGATCTTCTCTCCAGCGGCCGGGTTGTGGCCGCCATCGAGCCAGAGCTCGGCCGGGCCCGCAGCGTCGACCAGCGGGCCGTGCCGGAGACGTTGCATCCGGGCGGGCCAACGCACCTGCGTCATCGCGGCCGCGCAAGCGTCTTCGCCGAACCCGAGGTGCCTCAGGGCCGCAAGCGCCGCGCCGGCGTTCTCGACCTGGTGCTTGCCCCTCAGCGCCGGCATCGGCAGGTCGAGCAACCCGGTCTCGTCCTGGAACACGAGGCGTCCGCGTTCCTCCCAGACATGCCAGTGTTGCCCATGCGCGATCACCGGTGCGCCCACCCGGGCGGCCACGTCCTCGATCACCTCGAGCGCGTCGTCCGGCTGCGGCCCGACCACGACCGGGACCCCGCGTTTGATGATCCCGGCCTTTTCGCGAGCGATCCGGGCGATCGTGTCGCCGAGAAACTGGGTGTGGTCGATGGAGACCGGCGTGATGATCGTGAGCGCGGGTCTTTCGATCACGTTGGTCGCATCGAGCCGGCCGCCGAGCCCGACCTCCAGCAAGGTCCAGTCGGCGCGCGTTTCGGCGAACGCGAGCAAGGCCGCCACGGTGGTGATCTCGAAATAGGTGATACTTTCGCTGCCATTCGCGGCCTCGCAGCGGTCGAGCACCTGCGCGAGGTGATCCTCGGTGATGAGGTCGCCCGCCAAGCGGATGCGTTCGTGGAACCGCGCGAGATGTGGGCTTGTGTAGGCGTGGACGCTTTGCCCCGCCGCTTCGAGCCCGGCGCGGATCATCGCCTGGGTCGAGCCCTTGCCGTTGGTGCCCGCGATATGGATCACCGGCGGCAGGCGCCGCTCCGGGTGATCGACGGCCGCGAGCAACCGCCAGACCCGGTCAAGCGTCAGGTCGATGATCTTGGGATGGAGCGCCATCATCCTTTCGAGGATGCGGTCAGACCCGGCGCGGTTCACTCTTTCGCGGCCCCGGCTTCCGGCTTCGCTTTCGCGTCCGGCTTGGAGGGAGCCTCCCCTTTGGGGACAGGTGCGGTCTCCTTCGGCGCCGGCAGATCGCCCTTCACCGCCGGGCTCTGGCCGGTGAGCAGGCGCAGGATCGTCACCAGCTCGTCTTTCAGCGCCTTGCGGTGCGTCACCCGGTCGAGCATTCCGTGGTCGAGCAGGTACTCCGCCCGCTGGAACCCTTCGGGCAGTTTCTCGCGGATGGTCTGTTCGATCACCCGGGGACCGGCGAAACAGATCAGCGCGTTCGGCTCGGAGATGTGCACATCTCCCAGCATCGCGTAGGAGGCGGTGACGCCCCCGGTCGTCGGGTGGGTGAGCACGACAATGTACGGAAGGCCTGCGTCTTTCAGCATCTCGACCGCCACGGTGGTCCGCGGCATCTGCATGAGGCTGAGAATACCCTCCTGCATCCGCGCACCGCCCGCGGCGGAGAACAGCACAAGCGGGCGTTTCATTGCCACGGCACGCTCGGCTGCGGCAATGATCGCATTGCCGACATACATGCCCATCGAGCCGCCCATGAACGAGAAATCCTGCGCTGCGGCGACGATGGGTGTGCGCCCCATTTCGCCCTCCGCGACCAGCATCGCCTCGCGTTCGCCAGTGGACTTCTGCGCCGCCTTCATCCGGTCGGGATAGCGCTTCTGGTCCTTGAAATGCAGGGGATCGGCGAGCGGGGCCGGGACTTCGACCTCGGCGAAGATGCCGCCGTCGAACAGGAAATGGAACCGTTCGCGCGGGCCGATCGCCATGTGGTGTTCGCAGTTCGAGCAGACGTGCAGGTTGTCTTCGAGCTCGCGGTGGAACAGCATCTGCCCGCATTCGGGGCATTTGATCCACAGGTTCTCAGGGATCTCGCGGCGTGAGAACAGCGAGTTGATCCTGGGTCGGACGTAATTCGAGATCCAGTTCATCGGGGCTCCCCCATGGCTTTGTGGCCCTACCTAAGCGGGGCGCGGCGGATTTGCAATCGGACGGTGGCGGTTCATCCAGCGCCACCAGACCACGAAGATCGCCAACGCCGCGAGGGTCTGGGCGACAATGGAATAGGTGGCATAACCCGAGGCCGGGTCCATCGCCACGCCGTAGAGCGAAAAGCCCGAAAGCTCACCTTCGAGACCGAAAAGCGTGAGCGCGGCGTTGTTGCCGAAATGCAGCCCGATCGCCGCCCCAAGATTGCCGGTGCGCATGGTCACGAAGGCGGCGAGGGTGCCCATCGTGGCCGCGTTGGCGACATAGGCGCTGGCGTTGAGATAGCCGTAGGTGAGCGGGTCGAAATGCAGGCCGCCGAAGACCAGCGCCGGCAGCACCGCCCAGACCAGCGGCGAGCGGAATCGGGCGCGCAGCTGTTGCAAGAGGTAGCCCCGGAACGCGACCTCCTCGGCCGACACCTGCAGGAGAATGAGCGCGAGCGCCGGGGCGAGGCCCATCAGCCATTCGCCGGTGGGGCGCAGTCGCGCGACCTCGGGCGAAATGCCCTCCGGCAACACCAGGTGCTCGACCGCCATCAATGCATAAAGCCCGGCGGCAAGCGCCAGCATGGCCCAGAGGCCATTGAGGAAATGCGTCCCGTTGAGCCGGTTGTCCGGTCCGAAAAGGCTGGAAAACCCGCGCCGGTGCAGGAGCGGCAGCGTCACGGCGAGGCCGAGGTGCAGCCCGGTGAAGGTGAGGAAGAACATCGCAGCACCGACCCAGCGAGTGGTGTCCATCACCATCCCGGGCGGCAGGCCGCTGATGCGGCCCGCGAGCCAGACCAGGCCGAGACCGGCGGCCATCCAGATGGCCACGGTCAGCACGCTGCCGACAGCGGTGCGCCAAAGCTGCGGCCGGGCGGCGGCCGGCGTCCAGAATTTCGGGTCGGTCATGGGCTCTCTCTGTCTTCCTGCTCTGCTTGCCTGCTCTGTCAGCCTGCTCTGTCAGCCTCGTGCCGGTTTAACATCCCCCCTGCGCCCGTCCAGTGCGCCCGTCCAGTTCGACCTTCCGCAAACGGCCGGTGCCCGGGGTGTTCGCACGCGGCTTCCATGCAACAGGCGCGGGATCGGTCCGGGGTCTGGGATGTCGCGAGAGTGCCAACGGTTTGCTCATTGGAAACATTTTGTTCTAAGTATGGCGACAATCGCAATGCGAAGGCGAATCCTCAGGACATGGCCAGGGCCCCTTCCAGCCTGCTCGAACACCTCCTCCACCGGCGCGGACTGCACCGTTGGGAGCGCGTTGCCGCGCAGGCTCAGAAGATGCCGCTTTCGCAGCTCAGGCATCTGCGCCAGCGCGCGCTTCAGATGCGGTCGCGGATCGACCGGGTGCTGTTCATCGCCGACGAACGGCTGACCCTGCCGCGAATCGGGTCCAAGGCCTTTCACAAACCGCTGCACAGCGACTGGGCCTGGCGGCCGGAGCTTTGGCGCGGCCCGATCACGCCGCCCGGGGTTGCCGCCGCGACGACCAAGCAGGGGTTCGGCGAAGAGGTGACCCTGTTTCACGATTGCCGGATCTCGGAGCTCACCGTGCGACAGGTCCGCAATACCCGCGAGGCCGATGTCGCGCCGTTCGGGCTCCGGATGGACGTGTTCAACTTCGACGGCTCGTTCCTGTCGCTGGTGGTCAACCTGCCCGAGGGCGCCGTGCGGGGGTTGAAGCGCCGGCACCTCATGCGGATGACGGCCGTGGTCGAGACCGAACGGCCATTGGAGATCTTCGCCCGGCTCAACGTCCGCCACGGCCCCAACACCGAGCAACTGGTGCGCGAGCTGCCTCTCGGCCAGGGGGAAATCGTCGTCGAGTTCGACCTGGCCTATTCCAACCTCAACGAAAAGCGGGTCGAGCGGGCCTGGGTCGATCTGATCTTCGAACAACCGTCGATGAACCAGGTGATCCTGCGCGACGTCACCTTTTCACGCCGCCCCAGGGCGGATCTTTAATGGCGGATCTCTAGGAGCCGGGTATGGACGAGCTGCAACTGACCAGAACACGGATCGTCGAAGGGGTCTGGGAAGGCGTGCTGACCGGGTCGCCGAAGGCACCGGAGATCGCGGTGAGCCACCTTGGCCAATCAATAGACGGCGCGACGGTCGGGCAAGACCCGAGCCATCCCGGCCAGTTCCTCGTGCGGGTGCCGGTTCCGGTCGAGCTGTTGAGCGAAGGCACGCAGACCTTCGTGATAACGGATGCGGCGACCGAAGCGCGGCTTGCCAGTTTCACCGTGGTGATGGGCCAGCCGCTCGACGACGACATCCGCGCCGAGATGGCCCTGCTCAGGGCGGAGCTCGACATGCTCAAGCGCGCGTTCCGCCGCCATTGCGTCGAGACGATGTGAGGGGGGGGCGTCGGGCGCGCCCTCTCGGTTTAACGGCGCGCGCTCCCCGCAGATGCGGGCGCGCAACGGCTAGGAGCGCACCACCGCACCGTCGACGTTTTCGGTTCAGGCGCGCGGATCAATCCAGCCGGAAGACCTTGTCGCGGCTGGCGGCGCCGCGCACGAGGGTGAGACGCGACTTCGCGACGCCCAGCGCATCGGCAAGCAGACGCGTCACCGCCTTGTTGGCCTTGCCGTCTTCCGGGACGGTTGTGACCCACACCCGCAACCCTGCGGGCGTTTCTTCCACCGCGTTGCGCGATGCCTTCGGGGTCACCCGCAAGACGAGCTCCGCACCCGGGGTGGCGAGATGGGCAAGGGCGCCCTTTTTCATCGCGCCGCCCCCGAGGTTGCGCCCGCGAGGCGACGCACGCCGGGCGGGCGGCGACGGTTTGCGGCACGGAAGGCGGGAAACCGGTACATGCCCTCAGCGTAAGGCGTTTCGACCTCGCGGTGAATCGCCAATCGCTGCCTCTCTGTTTGCGACCGAAGCGATAGCGGATCCACCTTGTTGCAAGGAAAAGCTGAAGCGCTCTTGGGGCCGGACCGGCAAACGCAAGGCTTGCTTCCCGGGTTGATTTCCATCGTCCGGGGGGCGACATGAAAGGCGACCAAACGGAGAGTGACATGCCCGAGAGAAACCAAGCCGCGCTCGACTTCCTGCTCACCCGCCGCTCGCGCCCGGCCAAGACGCTGACCACACCGGTGCCAGGCCGCGAAGAGCTCCTTGCGATCCTGACCGCGGGCGCGCGCACGCCCGACCACGGCAAGCTGGAACCCTGGCGTTTCATCGTGTTGGAGCGCGCGGCGCTTGAGCGGCTCGCGGGCGAGGTCATGGCGCGGGGGGCGGCCCGCGGTGAAGCGCCGGACCGGATCGACAAGGTCTACCGCCAGTTCGCGGACTCGCACCTGGCCGTTGCGGTCATCGCCGCGCCGAAACCCTCCGACAAGGTGCCTCAGATCGAGCAGCTCTATTCCGCCGGTGCCGTGTGCCTGTCGCTCCTCAACGCCGCGCTCGCCGCCGGTTGGGGCGCTAACTGGCTCTCGGGCTGGACCTGCCACGATCCCGAGTTTCTCACCGTTGCCCTTGGCATTGATGAAAGCGAAAGCGTTGCCGGTTTCATCCACATCGGCACCGAAACCGTCGCCCCGCCAGAGCGCCCGCGCCCCGATCTCGATGCGATCACCACCTGGGTCTCGGCATGATCGGCGATTTCCTCAAAGCGCTCGCGCAGCTCACCGACCGCCGCTTCCGCCGTGTCCTGCTGCTCGGCGTCGGCCTCACCATCGCGCTGCTCGCAGCCCTCACGATCGTGCTGGCCTGGGTCGCCGGGCTCTTCATCCCCGAAACGGTGACCTTGCTGGGAATGGAAATCACCTGGCTCGACAGTGTGGCGAGTTGGGCCACCGTCGGCTTGATGATCGTGTTGTCGGTGGTGTTGATGGTGCCGGTCGCCGCCGCCTTCACCGGCATCTTCCTCGACGACGTCGCCGAGGCTGTGGAGGAGAAGCACTACCCGGGCCTGGCGGAGGTCGGCCACATCCCGGTGCTCGACACGCTGAGGGATTCGCTCAGCCTGATCCTTGTGACCGTCGGCGTGAACCTGGTGGCATTCATCCTGTTGTTCTTTGTCGGACCGCTCGCGCCGGTGCTGTTCTGGGCGGTAAACGGCTACCTTCTGGGGCGTGAATTCTTCCAGATGGCCGCAATGCGCCGCGAGGGACGCGAAGGGGCGACCCGGCTTCGCAAGCGCCACGCGGGCCAGGTCTGGCTTGCCGGAACGCTGATGGCGGTGCCGCTGTCGGTGCCGTTGGTCAACCTCCTGATCCCGGTCATTGGCGCCGCCAGCTTCACACATATGTACCACCGCCTGGCGGCGCGTTGACGCGGGCTCTGTCCTTGGGCGTTGAGGGCGGTGCGGCCCCCTGCTAGCCTTGATGGGCAAACACCGTTTTCGCAGATTGACCCCGGGGGAACCACATTCATGAAACCGACCACGACCCGCACCGCGCGCATCGGCGCGGCGCTTGCCTGCGCTGTTGCCATCCCGGCTGCGGTACACGCCGTCGACCTGCCCGAAGTGCCGACCGAGCCGCTCACCGTTACCTGCGCCGAGCTCGGCATCCCGGACCAGGCCTGCGATCCGCAGGTGGTTACCGAAGATCAGATCCGGGCCATGCTGGTCGCCGGGCCACTCACGGCTGCGGCAATGGCACCGCTGATGGAAGCACAAGTCTTCGGACGCCGCGGCGCGCTGCCGACCCCGCCAGAGGTGGAGCCGCCCGCAGAGGGTGAAATGCCGCCCGTGTTCGTACCGGTGTTCAATGTCGAGGCCTACGGCGAGATGATGGCCGCGGGCGTGAGCCGGACCGTGGTGGTCGAAGATCTCGGCGTCGAGGTGACCGTGCCGGTGATCGACTGCCGCTACGCGATCTGCCTGCCGGCCGGCATGACCGGCGGCCCGGGATTCGTTGACTGGGAACAGGTCGAAATGCCCGAGATGCCGCCGATGCCTGAAATGCATGACGCCCCGGCTGCGGAGTAAGAGGGCCCCGCGCGGTCTCCGCCCGTTCCGGCGAGGGCCCTGGGTAACTGTCCGACGTCCGTGGACGCAGGGGGTCAGCCTTGCTTTGCAGGGCCATGAACGTCTGAACGATCCAGACCGGGCCGCGGCACCGCGTGCCGAGGCTGGACGGCCCCGGGCCGGGTGGCGCTGCGCGATCAGTTCGGGATCCGCTCGCCCAGCACGCCCCAGGTATCGAGATCCTCGATCGAGATCATCCCGGAAACGATGATCCAGACCACCGCGCCCCAGATCACCACCGTCACCGCCGTCACGATCAAGAGCGTGCGCCCGAGCCGGAAATCCGCCGGCGCCCCTTCATGGGTGCCCGGCACCACCTCGCCCGCTTCGCCTTGCGTGCGCAGGATGATCGGCAGGGTGACGAACATGGTCAGGAACCAGATCACCACGAACACGACGGCACCGGCGGTGATCGACATCAGACCTGCTCCAGCTCGACCAGGGTGCCGGTGAAATCCTTCGGGTGCAGGAACAATACCGGCTTGCCGTGCGCGCCGATCTTGGGCTCGCCGGTGCCGAGCACCCGGGCGCCCGCGGCCTGCAACTGGTCGCGCGCGGCGAGGATGTCGTCCACCTCGTAGCAGACGTGGTGGATGCCGCCCGACGGGTTCTTCTCGAGGAAACCGGTGATCGGCGAGTTTTCACCCAGCGGAAAAAGCAGTTCGATCTTGGTGTTCGGCAGGGTGATGAACACCACGGTGACGCCGTGGTCCGGCTCGTCCTGCGGCGCGCCGACATCGGCGCCCAGCGTATCGCGGTATTGCGCAGCCGCGGCCTCGAGGTCGGGCACCGCGATGGCCACATGGTTCAACCGTCCGATCATGTCTCTCTCCCTCATCCCCGGGCGCACCCAAGCACCTGTGCCGCCCGGGTGTAGCCCGCCCGCTCAACGCGATGCAAGTATGGTGGCGTTAACTGGTTGTTAGTTACTTTCATGTTTGGCTTTGACGGAAAGGATCACAGCCATGGATGACGACCTTCACCGTTTTCAGCAGCACCCCACCCCGGAGCGCCCGCTTAACGGGCTCAAGGTTCTGGTGGTGGAAGACAGCCGCTGCGCCGCCCAGGCCGTGCGTTTGCTCGCGCTGTACTCGGGAGCACGGCTGAGACGGGCCGACAGTATTGCCGCCGCGCACCGGCATCTGGCGGTTTACCGGCCGAGCATCGTGATCGCCGACATGGGGCTGCCGGACGGCAATGGGGCCGATCTCATCGCGGAGCTGGCCACGGCCGAACCCCGCGTGCCGGTGTTGGTGGGCACCAGCGGCGACCCCGGTGCAGAGGAGATGGCCATGGCTGCGGGTGCCGACGGCTTTCTCGCAAAACCGCTCGAAAGCCTTGCCGCGTTCCAGCAGGTGTTGATCGGGCTCCTGCCGGCCTCGGAGGTGCCGCGGGGGCCGCGGGCGCTGCCCAACCAGGTGGTCGCACCCGATGCCGGATCGCTTGCCGAGGATCTCGAACTCGCGGCGGACATCATGCAGCAGGGCGCGGCCCCCGGGCTCGCGTATGCGGCGCAATTTCTGGGTACGGTGGCACAGGCCGTGCATGACCCCGTGCTTGAAGCCGCCGCACGGCGCCTCGCCGGTGCCCCGGCGCAGGCGCCCCAGGTGGCGCGGCTGGTGGCCGACCGGCTCGCCGAAATGCGCGCCTCGGCCTGACCGGTGTTGTCCCCCGGGGATCGGGAAAACCCGCCGCGTTGCCGGCGCGCAAGCTCGGCCCACACTGCGCAACTCGCCCGGTCCGGCGCTGTCGGCCCGGGCCCCGTTAACACCTGTTTCAACCCTGTGGAAACTGCCCCGGTAAATCCCCCAAACGGTCCCGGAGGTTCCGCAATCCCGCCCCATTTGAGCGCGAAAAACGATACCCAAGGCACCGCAGCAAACGGAGCTGATGCCGGGTTCGGGAGAGGACGAAATTGAAGCGTTTTTTTACTCACCCGCCGGCGGGTGACACCGGCAGTTCCCTGGTCGATTGGACCGTTCTGCTGACAGGCGTATTGATGCTGGCTCTTTCGGTGGCCCCTGCGGTGACCGTGAAAGCCGAAAAGATCTCCGATGACACGTTGGACCGCGTGGCGACGGAGGAGGATTGGCTCCCCAGCTGATCCAGGTTCCCCGAGGACCGTTCTGAGCGGCGCGCCTGGCAGGGCGCGCCGCCTACCTTTTGTCGCCTGCTTCTCGTCGAAAGAAAATCCGGCCCGTTAGGCGTGGATCGCGTCGCAATCTGCCTTGCCCAGCACATGCCCCGCACCCTTGAGGCCCACATAGGCCGCGGTGAGATGGAAGATCATGTTCGGCAGCGCGAAGCGCAGCGGGTAGTCCTCGGCCGGTTGGGTCACATCGGCGAAACCGGCACGATGGGTGATCTCGCGCACCCCGATATCCGCTGTCTGCACAGCGTCGAGCGCGGCGGCCATGTCGGTCGCATAGCGGACAAGACGCGTACGATTGATCGGCACGGGCCAGTCCGGCGCGTCCCGCCCCGCCAGCGGCAAGACGGCGCGCCCGGCAAAGCCGATCGCGATCGCAAGCTGCTCGCCCACCGGCAGCGTGTCGGGCGCCTGGCAGAGCCCGAGATCCGCCTCGTCGGCGCGTTCGGCAAGCGCCCTGGCCCGGCGCAGGTAGTGCCGCACAGCGCCGAGCGCCGCGTCCATCAAGCCTCCGGCTCGACAATCCGCACGTGCAGATCCCGCAGCTGCGCATTGTCGGGCGTCGACGGCGCGCCCATCATCAGGTCTTCCGCCCGCTGGGTCATCGGGAACAGCATGACTTCGCGGATCGTCTCTTCCTCGGCCAGCAGCATCACGATCCGGTCGATCCCGGCAGCACACCCCCCGTGTGGCGGCGCGCCGAAGTGGAAGGCGTTGACCATGCCGCCGAAGCGCCGGCGCACCTCGGCCTCATCGTAGCCGGCGATCTCGAACGCCTTGAACATGATGTCGAGCTTGTGGTTGCGGATCGCGCCCGAGAGGATCTCGGCACCGTTGCACGAAAGGTCGTACTGGTAGCCGAGCACGGCGAGTGGATCGCCCTCCAGCGCCGCCATGCCGCCTTGTGGCATCGAGAACGGGTTGTGCTCGAAGTCGATCTTGCCGGTCTCCTCGTCCTGCTCGAAGATCGGGAAATCGACGATCCAGGCAAACGCGAAGCGGGCGCGCCAGTTCTCGTCCTCCGGCGCTTTCGGCGTCTCGGCCCAGATCGTGTCGCGCGCGAGCCCCGCGACCCGCTGGAACGCCTTCGGCTTGCCGCCGAGGAAGAAGGCGGCGTCGCCGACGCCAAGGCCCAGCTGCTGGCGGATCGCTTCGGTGCGCTCGGGGCCGATGTTCTTGGCCAGCGGGCCGGCGGCTTCCATCCCGCCCTCGACCTCGCCCGATTTCAGCTTGGCTTGGGCCTCCTTCACCGGGATGCCGAGCTCCTGTGCCACGGCATCGGCGGTCTTGTCGCGCCAGAAGATATACCCCATCCCCGGCAGCCCTTCTTTCTGGGCAAACGCATTCATCCGGTCGCAGAACTTGCGGCTGCCGCCTTTCGGTGCCGGGATCGCGCGCACCGAGGTGCCGTCCTGTTCCAGCAATTTCGCGAAGATCGCGAAGCCCGAGCCGCGGAAGTGCTCCGAGACGTCCTGCATCTTGATCGGGTTGCGCAGATCGGGCTTGTCGGTGCCGTACCACAGCGCCGCGTCGCGGTAGGAGATCTGCGGCCAGTCGGCGTATTTGTCGACACTGCGGTCGCCCGCGAACTCGGCCATTGCCCCTTCGATCACCGGGCCCACGGTATCGAAGATCTCCTGCTGCTCGACGAAGCTCATTTCCACGTCGAGCTGGTAGAAATCGGTCGGGCTGCGGTCGGAACGCGGGTCTTCGTCGCGAAAGCACGGCGCGATCTGGAAATACTTGTCGAAGCCAGACACCATCAACAGCTGCTTGAACTGCTGCGGCGCCTGCGGCAGCGCGTAGAACTTGCCCGGATGCAAGCGAGACGGCACCAGGAAGTCGCGCGCCCCCTCGGGCGACGAGGCGGTGATGATCGGCGTCTGGTATTCGCGGAAATCCTGCGCCCACATCCGCTTGCGCATGCTCGCCACCACGTCGGACCGCAGTTTCATGTTCCCCTGCATCTTCTCGCGGCGCAGGTCGAGATAGCGGTACTTGAGCCGGGTTTCCTCCGGGTATTCCTGGTCGCCGAACACCTGCAGCGGCAGCTCGTCGGCCGCGCCCAGCACTTCCATGTCCTGAATGAACACCTCGACCGCACCGGTCGGCAGCTTCGGGTTCACCAGGCCATCATCCCTCGCGAGGACCTTGCCGTCGATCCGGATCACCCATTCCGCGCGCAGCTTGTCGACCTCGGCGAACACCGGGCTGTCGGGATCGGCGAGCACCTGGGTCACGCCGTAATGGTCGCGCAAATCTATGAACAGCACGCCGCCGTGGTCGCGGACCCGGTGGACCCAGCCCGAAAGGCGGACGATGTCGCCGACGTTGTCTTTGCGCAGATCGGCGCAGGTGTGGCTGCGGTAAAGGTGCATGGGGCTGGCCTCGTTTTGCGTTCGCGCCGATACAGCGCGCGAAAGGGCGGAAGTCAAGCCCACGCCTTGGGCACAATCCGCCGTTCCGGGGGGCGCGCGGCAAAATTCCTTTACAGAACGGTCCGATCCTGCAAACAATACCCGCCGTGGCCAGACATCGTGCGCTCACAGGCGCATGTGTCGTCATTGAGGGCAGGCGGCAGGATCCCGCGAGCAGCAACCAGACCGCCGGCCCCGAGGCGCGGGGCGGGAAGAAAGGGGGTTCGCATGTGGACGGTTCTCCTGGAGCGTATGCTCCACCACATCGTGCGGAAGGGAACAATCCGCGTCACAATGCCGGACGGGAGCCGGAAGGTTTACGGTCAGGGCACGCCGGAGCTCGGCGTGACGTTGAAAGACCCCGATGTGGCGCGCAAGCTGATCCTGAATCCGACGCTGGCCGCGGGCGAGGCCTACATGGACGGCACGCTGGAGATCGAAAACGACGACCTGCGCGGGTTCTTCGCGTTATTCGTCCCCAATATCAACGCCGCCGGGGCCGCGTGGTTTCAAAAGCCGCTGGTCTGGCTGCGTCGCAGCCTGCGTCCCCTGCGCCAGTTCGCCCCCGTCGGCAAGGCCCAGGCCAACGTGGCGCACCACTACGATCTCGCGCACGAGCTCTACGATCTCTTCCTCGACGCCGACCGGCAATACTCCTGCGGCTACTGGGCCGAGGAGGTGGAAACGCTGGAACAGGCGCAGATCGCCAAGAAGCGCCACATCGCGGCCAAGCTCCGCCTCGCCCCGGGCCAGCGCGTGCTCGACATCGGCTGCGGCTGGGGCGGCTTGGCGCTCACCCTCGCGCGCGACTATGGCGTGCATGTCGTGGGCGTGACCCTGTCAAAGGAACAATACGCGGTGGCGGTGGAACGGGTGCGCGAGGAGGGGCTCGAATCCCGGGTCGACATCCGGTTCATCGACTACCGCGAGGTCCCCGAGACCTTCGACCGGATCGTCTCGGTGGGCATGTTCGAACATGTCGGCGTGCCGCAATACAACGAGTTTTTCGGCTTCGTGCGCGACCATCTGACCGAGGATGGCCTCGCGCTCATCCACACCATCGGCCACACCGGCCCGCCCAACGACGGCGACCCGTGGCTCGACAGGTACATCTTCCCGGGCGGCTATTCGCCGACGTTGGGCGAGATCATGAAGGCGGTCGACCGCCATTCCCTGGTGCCGGGCGACATCGAAGCGCTGCGTGTCCATTACGCCAAGACCCTCGCCGCCTGGTACGACCGGTTCATGGCTCAGGCCGACAAGGTCTGCGCGCTCTACGACGACCGCTTCGTGCGGATGTGGCGCTACTATCTGCTCGCCGCCGAATCGACCTTCCTCAAGGGCGGGCGCTGCCTGGTCTACCAGCTCCAACTCGCAAAGCACGTCGAGGCGGTGCCGATCACCCGCGACTACCTCTACCGGGGCGAGTCGGACGCGGGCGCGACGGAAGGTGCCCACCCCGTGACCGACGCGGTACAGCAGCGCGCGGCCGAATAGACCGCGATTGCGATCCCGGCGTTGGCCGCTAGACTTGCCGCAAACAAAAGAGGGCAGGGCATGCGCGCAGGCAACGTCGCCGCGGAGGGCGAGGGCGGTACGACCGCTACAGGCACCGTGCCCTGGCGCGATCCGCGCCTTCTCGCCGCGATCCTGCTGCTCGTGCCCGTTGTCATTGCCGCGGTCTGGCTGGCGCGCCCGCTCGGGGTGCCGGCCGACCTGCTCGCGGTCTGGACCGCGGGCGAGTTCTGGCAGATGGGCCGGACGGGCGAGATCTACCCGCCCCCGGGCGAGCTGTTCACCATGCTGCCGCCTGCCGGCTGGGTCGAATGGCTCGCGGTCAACGAGGGTTACGAGGGCGCCGTCTATCCGTTCCTGTATCCGCCGCTCTGGGCGGTGGTCATGGGCACGCTCGCACCGGCGGATTTTGCACCGGTCGCCACCGTTGCGCTGTGGGTAAACGCCAGCTTGCTCGCCGCCACCGTGGTTCTGGCGATCCGCGCCACCGGGGCGCTGCTGCACCCGGTGCTCCATGTCGTCTTCGTCCTCGTCATCTTCAGCACGACGCATATCGCCTCGGTCGGGTTCCTGCAGGGACAGCCGCACATCCTTGTTGCCTTCCTGATCGTGCTGGCGATCGAACGCAGCCGCGCCGGGGCCGGTACCGCCGCTGGCGTGGCGCTCGCCGTCGCCGCTTCGATCAAGCTGTTCCCCGCGGTTTATGCGGTGATCTGGCTGGCCCGGGGCGAACGGCGCGCGCTCACCGCCTTCGTCGCGGTTGGAGGCGCACTTGCGGCGACCTCGGTCCTGCTCGCCGGCTGGCCGTTGCACCAGGCATTTCTCGACAACGTCAGCCAGATCGGCCGCACGCTCCTGTTGACCACGAAAAACGTCAGCTTCGATGCGGTTCTGGCCGAGCTATTGCCCCCGGACGCGGTGCAAACGGTCCGCAAGCCGACCCTCGATGGACTGGACCAGGTCAGCGGGACATGGACGGTGGCCGCGCGGCCCGGGCTCTGGGCCGTGTTCGCCAACGCAGGCGCGCTGCTGGTGCTGGTCGGTTCCGCCTATGCCGCGCGCCGGATGCGCGCGCGGGCGCTCTACGCCGGGCTCTGGCCGTTCCTTCTCACCCTGTCGGTCCTGTTCCTGCCGACCGGTTGGATCTACTACATCATTCCCGCCGCCGTCTTTGCCCCGGCGCTGCTCGTCGGCCTGCCGTCGGCACGCGGCGCGTCGTTGTTCCTCGTCGGGCTCCTGTTGTTTTTCTCCGCACGTCTCGAGGTGTTCAAGACCCCAGGCTTGGTCCCGATCGCCGAAGTCTACCTGTATGTCGCAGGCGCGCTTGTCTGGGGTTTGGGCTTCGCGCTCGTGGCCCGAAACATGGGCAATGAATAGCGGGCATCAAGCCTTGCACCTGTCGGCCTCATCTCTATAACCCACGACAATTTCGGCGGACCCAGGTCGCGCCCACAATACCTGCTGCCACGCCTGCATCCTCGGGGGGGACACGATGCCGAAGAGAACCGATATC
>Ga0209121_10002237_pt1 | contig 19833 bp, 19 predicted proteins | sample Cruoilmetagenom3_FD_187292 | JGI IMG/M metagenome (GOLD analysis project Ga0209121, IMG submission 187292) | Oil polluted marine microbial communities from Coal Oil Point, Santa Barbara, California, USA - Sample 3 (SPAdes) (version 2) | ecosystem: Environmental > Aquatic > Marine > Oil seeps ...
CAGGTGTTCGCGTGCATTGATCGCGAGGCGTACGGATTCGATCGTGTTTTTGCGGTAGTTGGGGATGTTGGCCATGAATTCGGCCATCCAAGAATATTTGTGCCAGCTTGGTTTGGGGTTCACCAGCAGGGGTGCGCCGCGCTGGGTCATCCATTTGATGCCTTTGAAAATGGTTGACCATTGGGTCCAAACTTCGGCGTTGGAGGCGCTGAGTTGCCCACCGTTGGCGAAAGATGTTTCCATGGCTGCGTAACGGTTACGGTCAAATACGGTGACGTCAAAGCCACGCTCGAGTAGGGCATAAGCAGTGGTGATTCCGGTGATTCCGGCACCAATTACGGCGATTGTTTTCATGGGGTTGATCCCTTTTAGACAACGTTCAAACATGCCGACGTATCGGCGGTGAACCCATCTGTCTTTTGACCTGAGAGTTTCGCCGCGATTGTCTGCGACGGCTCCTTCGGTGGGCGCGCCTGAGCGCCACTCTCCAGATTGCGTTACGCTCCGCGGTCCGTTTGCCTGAGAGTTTCCGGGTCGTTGCTCCTTCGGCGCCGACGTTACCGCCGGACTCTCCCGCGGGCGAGAGATGCACTCGCGCTATGCCCTTGAAATCGATTCGGATCAACGGGTTTCTTGGGGTTTTGCTTTGTTCAGGGGCGGGGTAGGCATGCCCCATGACGTACCCAGAACTCTATATCCTGCGCCACGGCCAGACCGTTTGGAACGCAGAAGACCGCATGCAGGGCTGGCTAAACTCCCCGCTGACACCCAAAGGCGAAATGGATGCAGCGCGGCAGGGCGAGATCCTGCGCAGTGTTGATCTGACGGGGTTCGGGTTCTGGTCCAGCCCGTCAGGTCGTGCTGTTCAAACTGCAGGTATTGCCTGTGGGCCTTTGGCCGAGGCGGTTCATACCGACATTCGCCTGCGTGAGATTGGCGTAGGCGATTGGGCTGGGCGGTTACGTGGCGAGCTTCCGCAAGGCACTGGCGATGACCCGTACTTGGAGCAGTATGAGATGGCGCCAAATGGCGAGGGGCTTGCTGCGGTGGAAGCACGATGCCGTGCGTTCCTGTCAGAAGTGAAACGCCCTACGGTTTTGATAACGCATGGAATTACCAGCCGTGTGATCCGTTCAATCGTGATTGGCCCACAGGCGTTGACGAACCAAAGCATCCACGGAGGGCAGGGTTGTGTGTATCATTTGAAGGGTGGCACACAAAAGTTGCTTACATAGGGCAATCGGGGGCTTGCGCGTCGTGAAAAGGGGCGCTAAACGCTGCCCATCGGGTCGTTAGCTCAGTTGGTAGAGCGCTTCGTTTACACCGAAGATGTCGGGAGTTCGAGCCTCTCACGACCCACCATTCTTCCCTGAGACTCTCCGAGGTTTCCTCTAAGTATCGCACCTTGAGTCCGGTCAGCTTTTGCCGCCTGGCCCAAGCCGCCCTTCGCGGGCCCGCGTTTTGCGTTTGCGCGGGGATAGGGCGGTCACGACCGGCTCAACCAGGGCGGCGCGCAGGGTGCCATGGGGTTGGGAAATCCGGTTGCCGCGCATGTCCGCCAGGCCAAACTCCAAGGCCTCGCGCTGCTTGGGCACATAGAGCGTACCAAAGGCCCAATCCCAGATCGCCAGCACCTCGCCATAGTTCTTGTTGAAATGGCGCGGGTTGATGGAATGATGCACCTGGTGCTGGGCAGGCGAGATGAACAGGTGCTCCAGAACCGGCCCCCAGGACAGCCAGATATGGGTGTGGCGCAGGTTCGCTCCGGCCAGGTTGAAGGCGTAATAGAACAGGTTCACCCCCATCAGGGTCGCGACCTCGACCTTGCCGATCAGCAGGCCCAGCAGCAGCCCCTGCAAGATGCCGGTGACCAGCGAATGCACGAGGGATGCCAACAGGTTATAGACCGGATGCTTGCGAAACAGGGTGACCGGGTTCAACTGTTCAGCCGAATGATGCACCGCGTGAAACGGCCACAGGCGCGGGATCTCGTGAAACAGGCGATGCACCCAGTATCCGGCCCCATCCAGCGCACAAAGCATGAGCGCGCCGATTACGAGCGGCGGCCAGGTGCTGTTGGGGGCCGTGTCGCCCGCCAGAAAGGTTTGCAGCGCATTGGTCAGGGCAGGGGCGAAGGCCACCAGCGAAAAGAAACCCACCGCGCGCAGGGCGATGGACAAGAGCCACAGCTGAAGATCCACCACAAAGGAGCGTGTCGCATAGACGCGACGTGGGAAAGCCCAGGCCCAGAACCCCTGACCCGGCTTGCGCGTAACCCAGATTGCCGCACAAATCAGGACCATCGACACCAGAAAGACGGGGGACAGGCGGCTGCCCCCGCCCAATACCAGATTACGCCCGATATCGGCCAGCATCGACAGGGCCTCGCTTTCGCTCAGGCGGGAGAGGTCGGAAAAGGATTGATCCATGTGGGGCCTCGTGTGGCAAGCAAAGCTGACTGGGGTAATCTAGCGCCCATTCCTGGCTGTGTGCAAAGGTCAAAACGGTGTCGGAGAAAATAGTCACACTTTTTCGTCTTCCGCGGCCTCAAACCGCTTGACGCCCCCGCGCAGCACTTCTAGAACCCGCGGACAGCTCCGGTAACGGAGTGTGCAGTGGGCGGTTGTAGCTCAGTTGGTTAGAGTACCGGCCTGTCACGCCGGGGGTCGCGGGTTCGAGTCCCGTCAACCGCGCCACCACTGTCACCCTGACCCGGGAGAGGGTATTGTGGGGTCCGATTGGGCGTCCACACATGGTCGAAAGCCCATGAACATAGCCGAAAGGCATCGCGCGGTTGTAGCTCAGTTGGTTAGAGTACCGGCCTGTCACGCCGGGGGTCGCGGGTTCGAGTCCCGTCAACCGCGCCACTTTCCCTTCTCCAGTTTGTCCCAGATTGCTGTGGGGCATCCGAGGTTTCTCGGCTCAACCTCTCGACGATAATTTCCCGACGAAAGTGCCCCTATGAATTTCATCGACAACACGCCGCTGTCCTCGTTCGTCATCATTGCGCTGACCTTGGGCCTGGCGCCGTTCACCCCGCCCCATGTCTGGGAAAAGCTGCAAATGCTGGTGGCTGGCACGTTGGTGCGCCCGCTGGATATCGGGGATCTGTTGATGCACGGGCTGCCCTGGGTGGCCCTGGTGGTAAAACTGACGCGGCTGTCCAAGGGCCGTCCGGCCGAATAGACGATTTTTCGCCGGAAAATCAGACCTGTGTGGCGAGGAATGCGCGCAACGCGGCAAGGGTTTCCTCAGGTGCCGTATCAATAAAGAAATGCCCCCCCGAAATGGCCTGGGCGCTGACGTCATCGCAGCGCGCACGCCAGGTTGCTGGCACGTCAAAGGCCGCATCCATGGCGCCATCGCCCCCCCAGAGCACAAGCGTCGGGCAGGTGATCCGGTGCTCCAAATCGCTTTCGTCCAGTTTGAAATCGATCTCAAGCGTGGCCCGGTAATCGTTGCACATGCCGCGCACCGTGTCCGGGTTGCGCCACGCGGCGCGATAGGCGGCCAGTTGGGCGGGATCAAAGTCCGCCAGCTGTGACGCGCCCCAACCCAACAGGCAGCTTTCAAAGTAAAAATCCGGGTCGGACAGGATCATTTTTTCGGGAACGGGTTCCGGCTGGGCCAGGAAGAACCAGTGGTAATAGCCCTTGGCGATCAAGTGGCTGAGCTGATCCAGCAGCGCATGGGTTGGCACAATGTCCATGACGCACAAACGGGTGATCCGATCCGGCGCATCCAGCGTCATGCGGTGCGCCGTGCGTCCGCCCCGGTCATGGCCGACCAGATCGAACTGGTCAAACCCCAGCTGGGTCATCAGATCCAGTTGATCGCGGCCCATTTCGCGAAAGGAATACGCCTCGACACGCTGTGGTTTTGAGGAGGCGCCATAGCCGCGCAGATCGGGGCAAATCACCGTATGGGTCTTGGCCAGCTCGGGCGCGATCTGCGCCCACAAGGCGCGGGTTTGGGGAAACCCGTGCAGCAGCATCACCGGCGGGCCTGACCCGCCGATGGCGTAGCTGATTTCGACGCCGTTCACATGGGCGACATGGTCGGCAAAGCCGGGGATCACTGCGACAGTTCCGCCAGAATGCGCGCCCAGGAGCGAATGCCTTTGTGAAAGCTCTCCAGGTCGTATTTTTCGTTTGGCGAATGGATCTGGTCGTCATCCTTGCCAAAGCCGATCAACATGGCGTCCACGCCCAGGATGTCCTTGAAATGTCCGGCAATCGGGATTGATCCGCCGCAGCCGATATAGGCTGCCGCGATCTGCCATTCATCGGTCAACGCCTTGCGGGCCTGTTCGAACGCCGGGTTGTCGGTCGACATTTGCGACCCTGCCGACACGTCTTTGGACCGGTATTCGATGGTGAATCCATCGGGCAGGCGGTCTTCCACATAGGCGCGGAAATTCTTTTGGATCGCATAGGGATCTTGTTTCCCGACCAGGCGGAAACTGACCTTGGCGCTGGCTTGCGAGGGGATGACGGTCTTGAACCCATCCCCTGTATAGCCACCCCAGATGCCGTTCACGTCACAGGTCGGGCGCGACCACAGCTGTTCCAGCGGGGTGCGGTCGACCTCGCCAGCCGGGGCCTTTAGCCCGACATCCCCAAGGAACGCCGTGTGGTCGAAATTCAACCCCTGCCACTGGCTGCGGATTTCGTCCGACAGCTCTTCGACCCCGTCATAGAAATCGGGCAGGGTGACGGCACCATTATCGTCGTGCAGGTCGGCCAGAATGCGCGTCAGCACCCGGATCGGGTTCATCGCCAAGCCACCATACATGCCCGAATGCAGATCGCGATCAGGGCCGGTGATGGTGAAATCTTCGCCGACCAACCCGCGCAGCTGGGTGACAATTGCCGGGACTTTTGAATCGAACATGCCCGTGTCGCAGATCAGCGCGATATCGGAGGTCAGCTCATCCGCATTGTCTTGCATGAACGGCACGAGCGAGGGCGAGCCTGATTCTTCTTCACCTTCGAAAAAGATCGAGATTTTGGCGGGCAGGCTGCCGTGGACGGATTTCCAGGCGCGGCAGGCCTCGACAAAGGTCATCAGCTGCCCCTTGTCATCGGACGACCCGCGCCCGCGAATGACCGGGCCCTTGTCAGTGTCTTCCAGCGCCGGTTCAAACGGTGGCGAATTCCACAGCTCGATCGGGTCAACTGGCTGCACGTCATAGTGGCCATAGAACATGACATGGGGGCCGGTGTCCGGGCCAGAACCCTGGGCGTGGGCAACCACCATCGGGTGGCCCGGCGTGGGGCGTTTGCTGGCGTCAAATCCGATGGAGTTCAGGTCATCCACCAGCCAATCGGCGGCACGGTCACATTCGGCGGCAAAGGCCGGGTCGGTGGACACGGACTGGATGCGCAACAGCGCCAGCAGCCGGTCGATGGATTGGGGCAGGTCATCGTCGATGGTTTTCAGGACTTGGTCGAGGCTCATGTGCTTTGTCTCCGCGGTTTCTTGCCGGCAGGGTAACAGGCGGCGCGGGACTGTCCAGTGGGTCTGGAAGCGCGCGCGCAAGCGGGTTAGACTGCGCCGCATGAGAAAAGGAGACGCGGATGCGACTGGGTGTGATGACAGCGATGATGGGCGTGGTATTGGCAGGGTTGGCCGGGGCCGAGCCAATGGACGCCAAGTCCGCGAAAAAGCAGCTTTTTTCGCCCAAGGGTTTGCGGCTTGAGGCCGCCGATGTTTCGGATGTTGCGCCGGATGTGATGGCCCAGATCAATGCGGTTGTCGGCGATTTTGCGCATGCCAAAAAGCTGAAACTGCTCGAACGGTCCGGCTATTCTTATTATGGCGCATTGGCGGTGCCGACGGACCGGACCCTGGTGCCCGAGGATCTGTCATTTGTCACCAAGCTGCATTCGCGCGCGGCTGCGGGGGCTGCGGCCCGGGCGGCCTGTCAGGCGGCCACCAGCAGCAACGCTTGTCAGGTCGTGGCCTATCTGGTGCCCAAGTCCTTTCAGGCACGCGACCTGACCTTGAGCTTTGAGGCGACCGACCGCTTTCGCAAGACCTGGACCAAGGATGCGGGGCCAAAGTACCTGGCCATGTCCCCCGCCAGCGACGCCTGGGTGATTGCCAAGGGCGTTGGCGCGGATGTCACCGCCTTGGAGCGGTGCAATGCGCGTGCGGTCCAAAACGGGCCTGCCGATTGCATTATCGTCATCGCCGAGGAATAAGGCCCCGCGTGTTGCCTGTCGGAAACCTTTCCGGTTCTTGACACAAATCAAGGGCGAGCCCTGCGGCACTCTGTACTAAAATTTTGAATGTGTTCACGATACGGAATGTGTATTGTGGCATGACGAACAGGATCACATCGGCCCTTGGAGGGGACATTGGACTATAACGCAAAGCTGGATGCGGCGCTGCAAAGCCTGCATGACGAAGGCCGGTATCGGACATTCATCGACATCGAGCGTGAGAAGGGCAACTTTCCCCACGCTGTATGGCGCAAGCCCGATGGCAGTAAGCAACCCGTGACCGTGTGGTGTGGCAATGACTATCTGGGCATGGGTCAAATGGACCCGGTTCTGAGCGCCATGCACGAAGCCCTGGACGCCACCGGCGCCGGGTCGGGCGGCACACGCAATATTTCCGGCACGACCGTGTATCACAAGCGTCTGGAGGCCGAACTGGCCGACCTGCACCGCAAGGAAGACGCGCTGATTTTCACCTCGGCCTATATCGCCAACGACGCGACGCTGTCGACGTTGCCGAAATTGTTCCCCGGTCTGATCATCTATTCCGATGCGCTGAACCATGCCTCGATGATCGAAGGCGTGCGCCGCAATGGTGGGGCGAAACGCATCTTCCGTCACAATGACGTGGAACATCTGCGCGAATTGCTGGAGGCGGACGATCCTGATGCGCCCAAGCTGATCGCGTTTGAATCGATTTATTCGATGGACGGGGATTTCGGCCCGATCGAAGCGATCTGTGATCTGGCCGATGAATTCGGCGCGCTGACCTATATCGACGAAGTGCACGCGGTGGGCATGTATGGCCCGCGCGGGGCAGGGGTTGCCGAACGTGACGGTCTGATGGGCCGTCTGGACATCATCAATGGCACGCTGGCGAAAGCCTATGGCGTGATGGGCGGCTATATCGCCGCCTCGGCCAAGATGTGTGACGCAATCCGCTCCTATGCGCCCGGCTTCATCTTCACCACGTCGCTGCCGCCTGCGGTTGCGGCGGGGGCTGCGGCGTCCGTCAAGCACCTGAAGTCTGATCAGGCGCGCCGTGACAGCCAGCAGACCCAGGCGAAGATCCTGAAAACCCGTCTGAAAGGGCTGGGCTTGCCGATCATCGACCATGGCAGCCACATCGTTCCCGTCATTGTTGGCGACCCGGTGCACTGCAAGGCGCTGTCGGACATGTTGTTGGAACAGTTCGGAATTTACGTCCAACCGATCAACTTCCCGACCGTGCCGCGTGGCACGGAACGGCTGCGGTTTACCCCCTCGCCGGTGCATGGCCCCGATGAGATGGACAAGCTGGTTCAGGCGCTGGACAACCTGTGGTCGCAATGTGAGCTGAATCGCGCCGAACTCTCTGCCTGAGCCCGTTCAGCAGGTGTATTAAGTCGCGTAATGTGCTACGTTTTCCTCAGCTGGGGACGATTTCTACGAATCGTTGCCGATTGGGGACAGTAAAAAGACGATCAGGGGCAGGTCATGATCAAACGGTGGATCACACCGAAGGTCGAAGAACAGGCAGAGCCGACAGGCTTTGACAGTTACGATCTGCGTTTGGGCGATGTAATGCGCGGAGAGCGCGCCACATTGGGCAAGTCCCTTTTGGACGTGCAACGCGAATTGAAGATCAAGGCAACCTATGTTGCCGCGATCGAGAATTCCGACCCCTCTGCTTTTGTCACCCAAGGGTTCATCGCTGGCTATGTGCGCTCCTATGCGCGCTATCTGGGGCTGGACCCGGAATGGGCCTATGAGACCTTCTGCGCCGAGGCCGGTTTTGCCACCGCACATGGTCTGTCCGAGGAAGCCTCGGTGACCAAACCCGTCAAGAAACCTCATGTCGGCGACCCGTTGGCGGACCCGAATGCATCCTTTGTACCGCGTGGCGAAAGCGTGTTTGCCGGGATCGAACCCGGGGCGGTCGGCTCGGTTGCCGTGCTGCTGGCGCTGATCGGTGTGATCGGTTTGGGCGGCTGGTCCGTGCTTCAGGAAATCCAGAAGGTCGATTTCGCCCCGGTGGAAAAGAACACCGCCGTGCTGGACAGCCTGCCGGACTTTGACGCCATGGAGGCCGCGGATGCCACGGGCGCAGGCCTGAACACGCCGCCGTCGACCGAGGCGCTGGATCGCCTGTATCGCCCCCAGGCGCTGGATGTGCCGGTGATGGTGGCGCGCGATGGCCCGATATCAACGCTGGATCCGCGCAAAGTGGGGGGGCTGGCGGCTCCGACCCGGCCGCAGGCGCCGATGATCGCTCATACCACCGCCTTGCCGCCGTCGCTTGCCGTACCGCAGGGGGACGCAAACAGTGGAACCGTTCAGGTTCTGGCCGCCGATGCACCCGAAGTCATGATTTTCGCCGTGCGCCCATCCTGGGTGCGTGTGCAGGCCGCCGATGGGTCCGTGATCTTTGAAAAGATCCTGGATGCGGGCGAACAATATGTGTTGCCGAAAACAGAAAACCCGCCGCTTTTGCGCTCGGGCAATGCTGGTGCTGTGTACTTTGCTGTGAACGGCACGGCCTATGGTCCGGCGGGCGATGGCCCTTCGGTGGTCAAGAACATCGCCCTGTCGCAAGAGGCATTGACCGAGGCCTTCGCAGTCGCCGATCTGGCCAAGGACGCAGACCTGGCCACGCTGGTCGCCGCACTTCAGCAGCCCCAGTAACTTTCCCGGAAAGTTCGAAACGATCGACGGGGGTGCTTGCCCGCGCGCCGTTTTGCGCGGTATTCAGGGCGTAAGATCAACCGGCTGAAAGGCACGTGTCATGACCCATAATCCGATCCGCCCCTGGCGCGATATCGAACGTCGAAAATCGCGACAGGTGATGGTGGGCAATGTGCCTGTCGGGGGGGACGCGCCGATTGCGGTGCAGACCATGACGAACACGGATTCCTCGGACGTGAAGGCGACGCTGGCGCAGGTCATGGCGGCGGCCGAGGCCGGGGCGGACATCGTGCGGATTTCGACGCCGGACGAAAGCTCGACCGCAGCGTTGCGCGACATTGTGCGCGAAAGCCCGGTGCCGATCGTTGCCGACATCCATTTCCACTATAAACGCGCGATCGAGGCGGCCGAGGCTGGCGCGGCTTGTCTGCGCATCAACCCGGGCAACATCGGGTCCGAGGATCGCGTGCGCGAGGTGATCAAGGCCGCCAAGGATCATGGCTGTTCGATCCGCATTGGCGTGAATGCGGGATCCTTGGAAAAGCATCTGCTTGAAAAATATGGCGAACCTTGCCCCGAGGCGATGGTTGAAAGCGGCTTGGATCACATCCGCATTCTGGAAGACAATGATTTTCGTGACTATAAGATCAGCGTGAAAGCCTCGGACGTGTTCCTGTCGGCGGCGGCCTATCAGGGTATCGCCGAAGCCACCGACGCGCCCATTCACCTGGGCATCACCGAGGCGGGCGGATTTGTGTCCGGCACGATCAAATCCGCCGTTGGGCTGGGCAACCTGCTGTGGTCCGGCATCGGTGACACAATCCGCGTCAGCCTGTCCGCCGATCCGGTGGAAGAGGTGAAAGTCGGCTTTGAAATTCTGAAATCCCTGGGCCTGCGCCATCGCGGTGTGAACATCATTTCCTGCCCCAGCTGCGCGCGCCAGGGCTTTGATGTGATCAAGACCGTCGCGGCATTGGAAGACCGCCTGGCGCATATCCACACGCCCATGTCGCTGTCGATCATCGGCTGCGTCGTGAATGGTCCGGGCGAAGCGTTGATGACGGACGTCGGGTTCACCGGCGGCGGGGCCGGGTCCGGCATGGTCTATGTTGCGGGCAAGCAGGACCACAAGTTGGAAAATGACAAGATGGTCGACCACATCGTTGGGCTGGTGGAGACGCGGGCGGCCCAGATTGAAGCTGAGGCTGAGGCTGAGGCGGAAAGCTGACACGATTTTTCGTCAGAAAAATCACCACCGCCCCGCAGGGGGAGATTATTCAATAATCTCCGTAAGGTGTTCAATGTGCTTGATGGGAAATCGCATACTCTCAGCGGTGACCAACACGAGGCGTTCATCAGCCCGAACATAAAGGTCATAACGCGTCACGCCGGTCACGAAGGTGATGCAAATGCTGCTGTCGGTCATGACCTCATACAGCCCCAGCCAGGTGCCACCATCCTCGTAGGTATAGGCGTATTTGCCATCATCTGCGAAACGCGCGGTTGCATCGTCATAAAAGACAAGCCTCTGGCCTGTAACCGCCAAGGTAAGGTCGTCTTGCCCCATCATCCGGTCATCAGGGCGGGATTTCAGTCGGCCAAGACTGGGGTAGCCATGAGCAGGAGGGGCAACAGAAGGCGCATGGTGGGGTCCTTTTCCACCTAGCCTTTGACCTGGTGTCTGACCCTGGTCGTCACATTGCGGTGAGGGGGGCGTTATTCGCGCTTCAGGCGCGCCTTGCGCCCGCCGCGTCGTTTGGCGATCAGCGGCGCGCGGGCGGGCAGGTCGGCCATCACCGCGCGGCGATCTTCGGGCGACATCCTGGACCATTGTGTGATTTCATCAATGGACCGCAGGCAGCCGGTGCAGATCCGCGCCTCGGGATGCACGACACAGATGTTCACACAGGGGCTTTCGGGTTCGTCCCGGCTCCAGACGTCGTCGCTCATCCCAGATGCCTCAATCGGTCCAACACACCTTGCAGGATATACCCGGCGGCGACGTGGTCGATCACCTCCGAGCGACGTTTGCGTGACGTATCCGCCTCAAGCAGCGCGCGTTCGGCGGCGACTGTGGACAGGCGTTCGTCCCAGAACCCGATCGGCAGGTCGGTCAGGCGCGACAGGTTGCGTGCGAATGCGCGGGTGGATTGGCAGCGCGGCCCTTCGGACCCGTCCATGTTGCGGGGCAGGCCCAGGATGATGCCGCCCAACTGGCGATCTGCGATGATCTCCAGCAGCCGCGCCGCGTCCACGCCGAATTTCTTGCGCCGGACGGTTTCCAGCGGCGTGGACACCTGGCGCAGGCTGTCGGACACGGCCACGCCGATGGTCTTTTCGCCCAGATCCAGCCCGGTCAGGCCGGTCATCGGGGGCAGGGCGGCGGCGAAGTCTTCGATCTCGTCAAAGATCACTCGGCGACCCCCGCAGCGACGGCAGCGGCGCGCAGGGTGGCGAGGTCTTCGTCGCGCCCTTCAAAGCGTCCCTCGGCCTCTTCATAGATCGCCTGAGCCCGTTCAGAATTGCCCATGACACCAAGCGCGTTGATCAGGCGGGCCCAGTCGGCGGCGGGGCCGCCTTCGGTGGCCAGACGCTCCATCAGGTTGCTGACCATGCCCTGGATCATGTCCTGCTGTTCTTCGGCTGTCATGTCACCGGCGGCTTCCACATCTTCGGCGGTGGGGCCGGGCATTCCCGGAACCATCGGGGCCATCGGCGCAGGGGCTGCGGGGGCGGCATAGTCGACCCCGGCCATGGCGGCCAAGCCTTCGATCTGCCCACGGATCGGCACCAGCCAGGGGCCATCCTGCGGGCCGTCTTCAAGCAGCCCACGCCACAGGCGAAAGGCAATGTCGGGGCGGCCGTTCTGGGCATACATCAGCCCGGTGTAATACAGCGACACATGGTTGTTGGGGTCGATGTTCAGCCCCTGCGCCAGCGCCGCTTCGGCCTGGGGTGAGACATAGCCACCGGCAGCCAGGATCATCAGATCAGCCAGCTTGGCGTAATCGCCCGCTGTGGCAGCGTCGCCTTTCAGGTCGATGATCCGTGCGGCGGCGGCATGGGCGGCGACATAGTTGCCCAGGGCGGCCTCGTGATCGGACATCAGCATCTGGCCTTCGATGTCGTTGGGGCGATCGGCAACCGCGCTGCGCAGCCGGTCCACCAGCACGATATAGTCGGCGGGGGCTTCGGCAGGCGGGCTGGCCCATGCGGGCAGCTCGGCCTCGGCTGCGGTTTGCGAGGGGCGGGTTTCGCGGGCTTCCTTGGCGGCGGCAATGCGGACCTTGAGCCCCAGATCGGGATAGCCCGCAGCGCCCAGACGGTCATAGAGGAAGAAGCCCCCACCGGCGACGATCAGCACGGCAATCACCGCCGCGCCATAGGTCAGCCCGGCGGGCGCCTGTTTGGTTTGCGTGCCCTTCTGCGCCTTGCGGTCGGCCTCAAGCAGGCGGCGCGAAATCTCGGTGCGCGTGCGGTCGACCTCGTCGGCGGTCACGGTGCCGCGTGCCAGATCGCGGTCCAGTTCTTTCAACTGGTCGCGATAGACCTGCATGTCAAATGTTGCGGCGGCGTTTGCCGTTTCCGCATTCTTTCGCAATAGAGCTGCCAGCATTATTGCCATAGCAACCACTGTGATCAGTCCAGAAATCAGCCAGAACCCCATGTTCCCTCCGCGCGTTTGAGTTCCCCTCGTGTACCGTGCAACACTCGCGGACAAAAGCCCCAACGCGCCCCTGCGACATTGCCACATAACACGATGTCGCGATTTTCACCTCAAGCGGCGCTGGATCGCCTTGCGCAAGGGGGGGCGGGGCGTAAAACATCAGACAATAACGGCAACCCGAACGGGGGGAATCGCCATGCGGCGCTATTCGGCATTTGCAATCGCACGTGAAGGTGCACGGTATCACACTGGTTGGGAGAGGGCCTGGAAAAGCCCCAAGCCCAAAAACAAATATGACGTGGTCATTGTCGGCGCAGGCGGGCATGGCCTGGCCACGGCGTTTTACTTGGGCAAGACTTTCGGCATCACCAACGTGGCGATCATCGAAAAGGGCTGGCTGGGCGGCGGCAATACGGGTCGCAACACGACGATTATCCGGTCGAACTATCTGCAAGACCCCTCGGCGGCGATCTATGAGAAAGCCCGGTCACTGTACGAAACGATGAGCCAGGATTTGAACTATAACGTCATGTTTTCCCCGCGGGGTGTGATCATGCTGGCCCAGACGCAATCCGAAATCCGGGGCTATGAGCGCACGGCGCATGCAAATGCCTTGCAGGGCGTGAAGACCGAATTCATCAGCCCGCAGCGGGTCAAGGAAATCGTGCCGATCATCAATCTGGATGGGCCGCGTTATCCCGTTCTGGGCGGGCTGTATCAGGACCGCGGCGGCACCGCGCGCCATGATGCGGTCGCCTGGGGCTATGCGCGCGCCTGTTCCGACATGGGCATGGATATCATCCAGAAATGCGAAGTCACCGGCGTGAAACAGGCGGGTGGCAAGGTCACTGGCGTTGAAACCACGTTGGGCGATATCGACTGTGACAAGCTGGCGATGGTGGTCGCGGGCAATGCGGGCGATCTGGCCAACAAGGCCGGGTTCCACCTGCCGCTGGAATCGGTCGCGCTTCAGGCGCTGGTGTCCGAGCCGATCAAACCCTGCATGGACGTGGTCGTCATGGCCAACACCGTGCACGGCTATATGTCCCAGTCCGACAAGGGCGAAATGGTCATTGGCGGCGGCACGGACGGGTTCAACAACTATACCCAACGCGGATCGTTCCACCACGTCGAAGAAACCGTGCGTGCGTTGGTTGAAACCTTCCCGATGGTGTCGCGCCTGAAGATGATGCGCCAATGGGGGGGGATTGTGGACGTGACGGGCGACCGGTCACCAATCATCTCGAAAACACCGCTGGGCAATACGTTCATCAACTGTGGCTGGGGCACGGGCGGGTTCAAATCCATCCCCGGATCGGGTTGGGCCATGGCCGAGCTGGTCGCCAAGGGCGAACCGGGACCATTGGCGGGCGAATTTGGCCTGAACCGCTTTATCGAAGGTCGGTTCATTGATGAAAGCGTGGCGGCGGGGGTGGCGCATTGATGAAAAGGGTTCTGGGACATGCCATAACCGCTCTTGGAGTGTTGATCCTTGGGGTCGCATTCTGGGTGTGGATCACGAGCGATTATCCGGACATCAGCCCATTCAAGTTTTTCGGACAGTTTGAAAGTGGTTTGCTTGGGCTTCTGAAGACACAAGTGAACTGGCTGCGAGTTGTCGTAATCATGTGCCCCGGTCTGCTCCTGTTTCAATTTGGCCGAACGTTAGCAAAGAAGAATGACGAGGACGATCAACATGCTGATCCTTGAATGCCCCAACTGCGGCGTGATGGCCGATGAAACGGAACTGCACGCCGAAGGCGAAGCGCATCTGAAGCGTTTTGGCCCTGGCTCGACCGACGAAGAGTTCGAAACCTATCTGTTTGGCCGCAAGAACCCCAAGGGGGTGCATTTTGAACGCTGGCGCCATGTGGCGGGCTGCGGGAAATATTTCCACGCCGCGCGCAACACCATGACGTTGGAAGTGTACGGCACCTATTCCGCGCAGACTTATGAGCCGCCCAAGGCGCTGGTTGACGCGATCAAAGCGAAACATCCCGAGTGGGGAGGCTGGACATGAGCACCCGTCTGGCACAGGGCGGTCGCCTGATCGATCGTACGAAACCGCAGGAATTCACCTTCAACGGCAAGCGGATGAAGGGGTACGAGGGCGACACGCTGGCCTCGGCCCTGCTGGGCGCGGGGCAGATTTTGGTCGGTCGGTCGTTCAAATACCACCGTCCGCGTGGCATCATGTCGTCGGGGGCCGAGGAGCCCAATGCCCTGGTCAATATGGGCGAAGCCGGGCGGTTTGAGCCCGATCAGCGCACCACAATGACGGAACTGTTTGATGGGCTGACCTGTACGTCGCAGAACCACTGGCCCAGCCTGGAATTCGACGTGGGCGTGGTGAACAACTATGTCGCGCGCTTCCTGCCGGCGGGGTTTTATTACAAGACGTTCATGTTCCCGCGCGCGGCGTGGAAACACGTGTTCGAACCGATCGTGCGTCAATCTGCCGGTTTGGGTCAGGTGCCCAAGGACCGAGATGTCGACACGTACGAGCATTTCTATGCCCATGTGGACGTGTTGGTTGTTGGCGGCGGTGTTGCCGGTCTGGCAGCGGCCAAGGCGGCCGGGGCCACGGGTGCAAAGGTTCTGGTGCTGGAACAAGGTCTGCACTGGGGCGGTCGTGCGCCGGTTGATGGCGGTCAGATCGACGGGATGGAAACCGCGGATTGGGTCAATGCCACCGTAGAAGTGCTTGAAAATATGCCAAATGTCACGTTGCGCAATCGCACGCAGGGATCGGGCGTCTATGACCACGGTTATGCTTTGGGGTACGAACGTGTGGCCGACCATACGCCGGGCGACGGGCGTCCGCGCCATCGTCTGTGGCGCATTCGGGCGCGTCAGATCGTGACCGCAACTGGGGCCATCGAACGGCCGCTGTCCTTTGCGGGCAATGACATTCCGGGCGTCATGCTGGCCAGTGCGGTGCGCGATTATGCCGTGAACTGGGGCGTGTCCGTGGGCGACCGCGTGGTGGTTGTGACCAACAATGACGACGCGTACCTGACCGCACTGACCATGAAGGCGCGTGGCCTTGAGGTGCCGGTCATTCTGGACGCACGCGCCACGGCAACCGGTCCCTTGGCCGAAGCGGCACGTGCCGCTGGCATTCGGGTTGAAACCGGCAAGGCCATCGCCAAAGTGCATGGCGGCAAGACGGTCACCGGCGTGTCGGTCTGCGCCCAGGCGGGCGAGGGCGCGGCGTTGGAAGAGGTGAAATGTGACGCGGTGGCGATGTCCGGTGGCTGGTCACCGGTCGTGCATCTGTGGTCCCATTGTGGTGGCAAGCTGATCTGGGACGAGGATCAGGCGCATTTCCGTCCCGATCCGGATCGCGCGCCTTTGAGCCATGACGGCAGGGCTTTTGTCATCACCGCAGGGGCGGCCTCTGGTGCGCTGTCGCTGGCCGATGTGGTCGCAGATGCGGATGCGGCGGGCAAGGTTGCGGGCAAGGCGGCGGGTGGCAAAGCCAGCCGTGCGGCCGGGCCCAAGGTTGCCGCAGAAAAGGCCCAGGTGATAGAGCCGATCTGGATCATGCCGCAGGGCGCTGGCCCGGACAAGCGCATGAAAATGTGGCTGGATTTCCAGAACGACGTGAAAGTGTCAGACGTTCAGCTGGCGGCCCGCGAAGGGTACGAAAGCGTCGAACATACCAAACGCTATACCACGCTGGGCATGGCGACGGATCAGGGGAAGCTGTCCAATATCAACGGCTTGGCGGTGCTTTCTGATGCGTTGGATCAAAAGATCCCGATGACGGGCACGACCACGTTCCGCCCGCCCTATACGCCGATCAGCTTTGGCTCGATCGCCGGTGAGGCACGCGATGAGCTGTTCCAGCCGATCCGCAAGACACCGATCCAGGGCTGGCACGAAGAGGCGGGCGCGTATATGGAGCCGGTCGGCCATTGGCGCCGCCCCTATACCTATCCCAAACCCGGCGAGACGCATGAACAGTCGGTCAACCGCGAGGTGTTGAACACGCGCGAACGGCTGGGTCTGCTGGACGCGTCCACGCTGGGAAAACTGATCGTATCCGGGCCGGATGCGGGCAAGTTCATGGACATGATGTATACCAACATGATGTCGACCCTGGCCGTCGGCAAATGCCGCTATGGTCTGATGTGCACGGAAAACGGGTTTCTGTCGGACGATGGCGTGGTTGCGCGCATCGACGAGACGACCTGGCTGTGCCACACCACATCCGGCGGCGCCGATCGCATCCATGCTTGGATGGAGGACTGGCTGCAATGCGAATGGTGGGACTGGAAGGTCTATGTTGCCAATGTGACCGAACAATTGGCGCAGGTCGCCGTGGTCGGCCCCAATGCGCGCAAGCTGTTGGAAAAACTGGGCGGCACGGATGTGTCCAAGGACGCGCTGCCGTTCATGCAGTTTGTCGATGGCACGCTGGGCGGGTTTGACGCGCGGATCTATCGCATCAGTTTCTCGGGCGAATTGTCCTATGAAGTCGCGGTCCCTGCCAGCCAGGGGCGCGCGTTCTGGGACAGGCTGCTGGAGGCCGGGGAAGAGTTCGGCGTCGGGCCTTATGGCACCGAAGCGCTGCACATCATGCGGGCCGAGAAAGGGTTCATCATGATCGGCGATGAAACGGATGGCACGATCATTCCACAGGATCTGGGTCTGACCTGGGCGATCTCAAAGAAGAAAGAGGATTTCCTGGGCAAGCGGGCGCAACAGCGCAGCCACATGACCGATCCGAACCGCTGGAAGCTGGTCGGGCTGGAAACACTGGATGGCGGTGTGATCCCGGACGGGGCCTATGCGGTTGCCGATGGGGTGAATGCGAACGGGCAGAAGAACGTCGAAGGGCGTGTGACCTCGACCTATTATTCACCGACGCTGAAGCGTGGCATCGCCATGGGGTTGATCAAACACGGGCCGGACCGGATGGGTGACATTGTCAGTTTCCCGACCGTGGATGGCACCGGAACCGTGGTGAAGGCCAAGATCGTAAGCCCGGTTTTCTATGACGTGGACGGGGAGAAGCAGAATGTCTGAGGCAGTATCGGCGCTGAAGGGTGCGACATACGAAGGGTTCTGCACCGTCGCGGACGCGGGCCTGGTGGGCATGGTCACGGTGCGGGGTGATTTGTCATCGAAAGCGCTGGCCAAGGCTGTCACGGCCGTAACCGGCGCAGGGATGCCCGGGCAGGGCGCTGTTGCCCAAGGTGACAAGGGACGCGCGGCCTGGATGTCTCCCGATGAGCTGTTGTTGATCATTGATCATGGCGCAGCAGGGGCGGCCGTTGCCAGCCTGACCAAGGCCATGGCCAAGGAACATGCGTTGGCGGTGAACGTGTCGGACGCGCGCGCTGTGTTCCATGTGACTGGCGATATGGCACGCGACGTCATGGCGAAACTATCGCCCGCCGACCTGTCCGCGATGGAACCGGGCCAGTTGCGCCGCACCCGTCTGGCCCAGGTCGCGGGCGCATTTCATCTGATTGATGAAAGCACGGTCGAGATCGTCTGTTTCCGCTCGGTTGCCCAATATGTATACGGGTTGCTGTGCAATGCCGCCAAGCCGGGCAGTGAAGTGGGCTATTTGTCACGCTAGCACCGGGGGCGGATTCTATTTCAGGTTGACGGTGGGCGCAGGGGCGATACTCTGCGCTGCATCGAGGTACTGTTTTCTGGGAAAAGTCATGAAAAAGAACATATTGCTTGCCGCTGCTGCTGCATTGGCCCTGTTGGCGCAGCCGCTGTTTGCCAAAACCTATACCTGTGAAATGGATCCGGTCAACAACAGGGTGTGGATCCCGGAAGTCGTTGTTGTGAACCATGACGAAGCCACGGGAAAGGTCGTGGCTCTGGACCCGATCATCAAGCACTTTACGGGCGGGCCGATCGTGGGCGAAGTGACCACGAACAATGCAAAGCGGATCACCTTTAAGTGGACGATCAAGGACATGACGGCGACCGGTGGCGGCCAGCGGTCCTTTGTGCCCGGCTTCCGCTTTTCCCTGACGGTCCAGCACGCCACGCACAAGGCGTCAATGTTTTCGACCCCGCTTGGCTATACCAACCGTGACCATGGCGAGGGGCGCTGTACCGTCAAGTAAGCGGTTCAGCAAACCTTCAAGCGCCCCCTTGACCTTTGGGCGCGCTCTGGCCCATCTAAGCCTTAGACGAAACACGCATGAACAGGGGGCTTACCCATGGCTTTTGAACTTCCCGATCTTCCCTACGCGCACGACGCGCTGGCCGATTTTGGCATGTCAGCCGAGACGATGGAATTCCACCACGGTCTGCACCACAAGGCCTATGTCGACAATGGCAACAAGCTGATTGCCGGCACCGAGTGGGAAAACAAGTCGCTGGAAGAGATCATCACCGGCACCTATGACGCCACGTCGGTCGCGCAGAATGGCATCTTCAACAACATCAGCCAGCTGTGGAACCACAACCAGTTCTGGGACATGATGGGTCCGAACAAGACCGCCATGCCTGGTGATCTGGAAAAAGCCATCGTCGAGAGCTTTGGCTCGGTTGACGCGTTTAAGTCGCAGTTCGCTGCCGCGGGGGCTGGTCAGTTCGGCTCTGGCTGGTGCTGGCTGGTCAAGAATGCTGACGGGTCGCTGGCTGTGACCAAAACCGAAAACGGCGTGAACCCGCTGTGCTTTGGTCAGACCGCGCTGCTGGGCTGCGATGTGTGGGAACACTCCTACTACATCGATTTCCGCAACAAACGCCCGGTGTACCTGTCCAACTTCCTGGACAACCTGGTGAACTGGGAAAACGTCGCTGGCCGGATGTGATCTGGGCTTGATCCGAGACGTGCGGCCTCCCCGAACGGGGAGGCCGTTTTTCGTTCAACCGCCTGCGGGAAACGGATTTTTATATCGTTCTGTGTTATGGCAATCTTGGCTGCGGTCGTGTGTCTTGTCCTCGCGGTTGTTCTCTTGTTTTTCCCGACCGTAAACTATTGGCTTTTCCAGATCAAAGCGCATGAAGCCGGTGACTTCACGCCGCGTCGTGCGACCATGATGTTCGCCCCGGCGGCGATTGGGGGCACCGAATTCCTATCGGGTGGCGCGGGCCTCGGCATTTTGGTCGCGGTCGGGACAGAGCTGTTTTTTTACTCTGTCCTTCCTTTGCATCGGGCTTTGCATCTGGCGGTTGACGACAGGTTATAGCCGTTCAAATTTGCAGGTGAAATGGCGCATCAGTTTGGGTTCCCAGGTGATGCGATAGCCCTTCAGGTTGGCTTTGTTCGCGACCAGTTCCTCGAACGCCTCAAGG